>Ga0208198_1000157_pt1 | contig 84645 bp, 61 predicted proteins | sample AD_JPNTR2_MetaG_FD_184446 | JGI IMG/M metagenome (GOLD analysis project Ga0208198, IMG submission 184446) | Active sludge microbial communities of municipal wastewater-treating anaerobic digesters from Japan - AD_JPNTR2_MetaG (SPAdes) (version 2) | ecosystem: Engineered > Bioreactor > Anaerobic...
CCTTGCGTGCTTCACCCATTGGATTCTCCAGGTTTCAGCGGCTTGAGCTTCGTTTGCGCCTGTATTCACGGGGGAAATCGTCACCTCAGTATACGCCGCCGCAAGTGTCATCTGGGAAATTCGGGTAAAGCCAGGCTGGCTCTCTCGTAAGCGCTCTTGCCGCTTCGGCTTACAAGGTTTGCGCGAAGAGTGACCTCCTGCGATGATATTGTTGTCACACGACACGCGTCGAAAGGAGGCCAGGGATGGTTCAGCGTACCTATTGGCGAAGCCAGCTCGATCGCAGTCTGCTGGTCAACTCCGTGCTCGGCCGGGTGCTCTCGCTTGCGGCCATTGTGGCGTTCAGGACGGCCACCTATTTTTGACAAGCTCGGGCAGTGGCGAGAAGGTGTGCCGATGCCGCGTGTCGCTCGCATGGTCGTTCCCGGCGTTCCTCACCACGTGACCTGGCGTGGCAACAATTGCCAGCAGGTGTTTTTTGATGGCGATGATCGTGAGTTGTATCTGGCCTTGCTCAAGGCGGAGGCGGATCGTTACGGGCTGGAGACCCCGGGCTGTTGGCTGATAAGCAATCACATGCACCTGGTGGGCGCTTCGGGGCAGGGAATGACCAATGCCCAAATCCCAATGTCTAATCAATGACCAATGTCCCATGTCCAAGACCTGATGCCGAAACGGCCAGGCGGTGGCGGCGGCGGTGGGCCTGTCGGGACATAAGCTGCTGCGAAAAAGAGTGTTATCTACGTGGCGCGGGCCAGTCGGAGGGGCGTTGGGGGCCTGGCTCGTTTCGCTGCCGGCGGGGGCTGATGGCTGGCAATTGCCGGCGAAATTGTTAAGCTCTTGCCCTGAGTCGCAGGTCTTACTGAGAACCTGGATGAAAAGCGGCAGCTCCCCGGGTATGTGGCCCGGCCGTTCTCGCAGTTATTCGCAGGAGTGGATCACATGTCGTGCAAGAGTCGGTTCTGTCTGATCGTGGTAGTGCTGTTTTCCATGTCGGCCCTCTGCTTCGGCTGGGGGGAGACGGGGCACAAGGCGGCGGCGCAGATCGCCAGCGAGCGCCTCACGCCCGAGGCCCGCAAGGCGGTTCGCGAGCTGCTGGGTGAGCAATCCATGGCCGACGTCGCCACGTGGGCGGACCAGGTTCGCAAACAGCCCCGTTACAAGTGGACGGACTGCCTCCATGGCGCCCGGATCTCCCCTGGATTTGACACTTTCGACTCCAAACGCGATTGCCCGGAGAAAGGTTGCGCGGTCTCGGCCATCCGGCGGTTCTCCGCGGTTCTGAAGAAGGGGTCCGGCACCAAAGAGGAGAGGATCGACGCGCTGAAGTTCCTGATCCACTTCGCAGTGGATATCCACCAGCCTGTACACGGGAACGGAGATGGCACCAAGCGCGCCCCTACCGAGGTAGAGTTCTTCGGAGAGACGCTCCGTTACCACAAGATGTGGGATTCCTCCATCCTCGACCGGGGGAAGAAGTCGTGGCGGCAATACGCGAAAGAGCTCCAGAAGCGGATCACCGAGGAACAGGTCAAGGAGTGGTCCAAGCTTGATCCGGCCCTCTGGGCCACGGAATCCTATCGGATGGCTTGCCGTGCGGCCGAGGCCGTTCCCGCGGATAAACGCATCGGCCAGGAGTACTGCGACATGGCCCTGCCCATGCTCGAACAGCGCATGTGCATGGCCGGCGTCCGGCTCGCACTGCTGTTGAACGACATCTTCGCGAATCCGACCACCCAGCCGGCCCAGCCGGCGGCTGCCGCTGCGGCACTCGCCCCGGCAGGGCAGTAACGGCCGGGTTTGTGACGGGCAGGTCCCTGCCTGGTTGTCGGTCCGCGTGCTGTTGAACGCCTGGATCTTTGCGCCCCCGCCTTTGATGACGTTTGATTTTCTGACCGGGCAATGAACGGCCTCAGGGCCCGGGCCAGGGGGGAAGGGCGTTCAAACGCTCTGAGACATGGGGAGAGGGGAAAACGGTGGAGGGCAATGCGTGATGTGTTCGCCAACCAGTGCTACAAGCACTGGCCTGAAGCCGCCTTCGGCGGAAACGCCGCTGGAAGCAGCGTGACAGAGGTGCCGGCATTGCCCAAACAGATCCGCAAACGTCATAAGAGGCGGGGCGCCCGGCTGCGCTGCGGAACGCTTGAATCTTCACATCCCCACCTCCGAAGAGGCGAGGTACCCAAGCTCGAAGAGGTGGGGGCATCCAGGTTCCGGCCGGTTTCCGCTGGGTAGTAATTGCCGGCGAGATGGTTAAGCTCTTGCCCGGAGTTGCAGGTCTGCGGGGGAACCTGGATGAAAAGCGGCAGCTCCCGGGTATGCGGCCCGGTCGTTCTCGTAACTTGTTCGCAGGAGTTGATTAAATGTCGTGCAAGAGTCGGTTCGGTCTGATCGTAGTGGTGCTGTTTTCCATGTCGGCGCTCTGCTTCGGCTGGGGCGATACGGGGCACAAGGCGGCGGCGCAGATCGCCGCCGAGCGCCTTACGCCCGAGGCCCGCAAGGCGGTTCGCGAGCTGCTGGGTGAGCAATCCATGGCGGACGTCGCGAGGTGGGCGGATGAGGTTCGCGGAGAGTCCCGCTACAAGTGGTCAGCGCGCCTCCATACAGCCAAAATCTCCCCTGGATTTGACACTTTCGACTCCAAACGCGATTGCCCGGAGAAGGGCTGCGCGGTATCGGCCGTCGGGCGGTTCGCCGCGGTTCTGAGGGACCCGTCCGCTGACAAAGAACAGAAGGTCGAGGCGCTGAAGTTCCTGATCCACTTCGTGGGGGATGTCCACCAGCCTGTACACGTGACCGGAGATGGCACTAAGGGCGTCACCACCGAGGTGGATTTCTTCGGAGAGAAGGTCGGTTACCACAAGATGTGGGATTCCGCCATCATCGACAAAGGGGGGAAATCATGGCAGCAATACGCGAAAGAGCTCCAGAAGCGGATCACCGAGCAACAGGTCAAGGAATGGTCAAAGCTTGATCCGGCGCTCTGGGCCACGGAGTCCTACCGGATCAACTGCCGTGGGGTCCAGGCCATGCCCAAGGATAAACGCATCACCCAGGAGTACTGCGACAAATTCGTGCCCATGCTCGAAGAGCGCGTGTGCATGGCCGGCGTCCGGCTCGCACTGCTGTTGAACGACATCTACGCGAATCCGACTACCCAGCCGGCCCAGCCGGCGGCCGCCGCCGCTCCGGCACTGGTCCCGGCGGGGCGGTAACGGCCGGGGTTACCACGGGCAGGTCCCTGCCCGGTTGTTGGTCGGCGTGCTGTTGAACGCTTGGATCTTCGCGTGTTCGGAGTACCTCACCCTCTGAAGAGGCGGGGCACCCACCTGCGGCTCTTGAGCGGTGCGGAACGGCAGAGTCCTTCCGGCACGGCTCAAGAGCCGTAGCACATAGAGATCCGTGGCGCACAAATCGTGTGATTTGCTGTCTTATCCTCACGCGCGGTGGTTTAGCTCGATAGATCCGTCAGCACAGCGGCCAGCAGCTTCGTAAACCGCTCGACCGACGAAATCCGCACCCGTTCGCCCGGTGCGTGGACGCCCCGGAGTTCCGGTCCCAGCGAAACCATGTCCATCCCCGGGATGCGGGTGCCGATCAGCCCGCATTCCAGGCCCGCGTGGATGGCGGTGACGCCCGGCTCGGCGCCGAAGAGGCGGCGGTAGGTCTCCCGTGTGACCTTCAGCGCGCGCGAGGACATGTCCGGCTTCCAGCCGGGGTAGCCCTCGCCTTTCTGTGCGGTAGCGCCGGCCATGCGGGCCAGAGCGTGGAGCCAGTTAAGCACCTCGTTCAAAGCCTGGGAATTGGATGACCGGGACGAGCAGCGGATCTCCACCTCGTCGCCGGCCGTACGCACGACGCCCAGATTATTGGACGTCTCCACAAGGCCCGGAATGTCCGGACTCAAGGCGATCACGCCGGTCGGGATGGAGCACAGCAGGTCAAGCAGCCGGGCCGTGCCCTCCTGGGAGTAGGGGGGCGCTGGGGTTGGGGCTTGCTCGAAGCGAACGGCAAGGCCCTCGTCCTGGCCGCGGTACTGGGCGACGAAGTCCAGCCGGGTTTGCTCGATCTGTCCGCGGAAAGCCTGGTCGGACGCGGCCGGATAAGCCACGACCGCCCGGCACTCGCGGGGAATGGCGTTGGTCTTTTCGCCGCCATGCAGGTTGATCAGTCGCAGGGGAACCTCGCGGGCGGCGTTCTGAAGCATTCGTCCCAGGGCTCGAATCGCGTTGAGCCGGGCCTTGTCGATCTCCAGCCCGGAGTGTCCGCCCTGAAGACCGGAGACGTGCACCTCGGTTTGGATCCAGCCAGGCGGCGCCGGCTCGCGTCGCTCTGACCAGCGGATGGTCGTGCCGCATCCTCCCGCGCAGCCGACCACCAGGAGGGTGTCGTCCTCTGAATCGAGGTTCAGAAGGGTCCGGCCGCGTATCAGGCTCGGATCGAGGTTCTTCACGCCGGTCAGGCCGCGCTCCTCGTCGATGGTGAACAGGAGCTCCAAGGGCGCCCGGCCGCCGTCCTCCATCTCGGCCGCGTAAAGCATGGCCGCACAGCCGATGCCGTTGTCGGCGCCGAGGGTTGTCCCTTCCGCGTAGAGCCAGTCCCCATCGCGGATCACGTGGATGTTGCCCGCGGCCGCGTCATAGGGGCAGCCGGAGTTGCGTTCGCAAACCATGTCCAGATGGCTTTGCAGCACGATGGGAGGGGCCGTCTCGAACGGCGCCCGGCCGGGAACCCGCACGCAGAGGTTGCCCACCGCGTCCTGGAGGGCCTGGTATCCCCTGGCCGTGGCCCAGGAGCGGATGTATTCCACCATTTTCTCTTCCTGGCCGGAAGGGCGGGGGATCTTTGTGATGGCTTCGAAGTGAGTCCAGAAACCGCGGGGTTCGAGGCCGGCGAAAACGTTTGTGTTGCTCATGGCGAATCACCTGATGGTTAGAGTAGACGTGAATTATAGCAAGAATAGTGGTTTGTCGTCAGTGGTGGGGACTGCCCGGACCGATCGGACTGATCCGACCGATCGGACGGATCGGTCGGATCGGTCCGATCGGACCATCCTGGGGCTTGGGTAACTGAGACAGGCGCAAGCCCCAATCCCACCCGGGGCAAGGGATTGATGCCTCTGGACAGAATCCGCCGCCTTGCGTTACAGTGACAGCCTTCTTTAGAGAGGTGCACAATGATTAACGGTGAAGGACGCACGCGTCGTGGTTTTCTGCAGGATACCCTGATGGTCGCTGCCGGAGTGGGCATGTTGAGAACAGTGGCCCGGGCCGCGGAGCCCGTCGGGAGCAAGGCCAGGTGGGCGATTACCTGCCGGGACGTTCATCTGCGCGAAGTCGGCAACGGGGATATCTGGGCGGCTATCCGGGCGATTGGCGCGGATGGCATGGAGGTGGACGTTCGGGCCGACGGCGCCTGCCCGGCCATCTCCTCGAAGGAAACCACCTGGTCCGTTGCCACGGAAGACGATGTCAAGCGCCTTCGCGACAAGCTCGCCGAGGAAAAGACCCGCATCGCCGCCTTCTGCCTGCACAATCGTTTTGACGAACGCCCGGAGGCCGAGGTTGAGGAGATGGTCAGGCACGTGCGGGCCGCGGTGTTGCTGGGCGTTCCGGCCATCCGCATCGACGTGGTTCCCCGCAAGTTGGCCGGCAAGGAGGACGAGTTCCTCAAGTTCGCCATTGACATGGGCAAGAAGCTGGTCCGGGTGGCCCAGGATGCCGATGTGCGCTACGGCGTAGAGAACCACGGCACGACCACCAACCGGCCGGACTTCCTCCGCAAACTCTTTGAGGGCGTCGGTTCGCCGAAGTTCGGCCTGACCCTGGACACGGCCAACCTGTACTGGTACGGGCATCCGCTTTCCAAGCTGTACCAGATCTTCGAGGAGTTCGCTCCGAACGCCTGCCACACGCACTGCAAGAGCATCGGCTACCCGGAGGACCAGCGCGAGAAGCAGCGGCCCATGGGGTGGGAATACGGCAAGTACTGCTGCCCGGTCTACGAGGGGGACGTGGACTTCAAGCGCGTGGCCGCGATCCTGCGCAAAGCCGGCTACAAGGGCGACCTGTGCGTGGAGAACGAGTCACTCGGCCGCTTCCCCAAGGAACAGCGCGGCGAGATCCTGAAGCGCGAGGTGCGGACGCTGCGGGAGATCGCGGCTCAGGCCTGACGCAACCAGTCGCAACCAGTGCGGTGACGCTCCCTATCCCCGCGATTTCGCGGGGATTTATTTTTTCTTTCCAGCCGGCGGCCCGAACGGGTATGATGGAGTTTCTTGAACAGCCGGACCACCGAACCGGCATGGATGGAGGCTAAGCATGGAAAGAGGGAGTGGGGCCTTATTCCGCTGGTTTTATCTGACGTGCTTTGTGGGGCTGATGCTGGCCGGTTCGGCCGGGGCCTGGGAAACAGACGATCCATCTGCCGCTTGTGATTGGGGTGAATCGAAGGGCGACCTGTGCGGCCATGCCCTGGCCGCCATCGCCCGGATGGAGGCGGCCCCGGTTTTCGTGCCCAGCGCCGAAGCCCTCGCGGCCCAGACCGAAATCGACATTACCCACTGTTTTCTGGATATCGAGGTAAGAACCAACACCAACCCCAAAAGTATCGCCGGGTCCAACACCCTGACCATACTCAGCCGGGTGGATGGCCTGACCCAGGTAAGCCTGGACCTGCAAAGCAACATGGTCGTGGACGCGGTCGAGGTTAATGGGGTGTCTGCCACCTACACCCGGCCGACCAACCAGATTCTGATCAATCTGGGAGGGACCTATAACCTTGGGGCGAGCTTCCAGGTGAAGGTGACGTATCACGGCTCCCCGTTGGACCTGACCTTCTTCAGTTCGACGCACAGATTCTTCGACACGCACGGTAGCGGGAGCAACGCGGCCACGGTCGTCTCCACCTTGAGCCAGCCGTACTACGCCCGCTATTGGTTTCCCTGCAAGGAGAACTGGGGAAGCCAGACCAATCCCATGGATGACAAGTTCACCATGGACATGTGGATCACCGTGCCGAATAGCATGATCGTGGCGGCCAACGGGGCCCTGATGGGCACCGATTCGCTCTCCGGAAACCGGCTGCGGTTCCGCTGGCGGGAAAGCTACCCGATTGCCACCTACCTGGTGGCGTTCGCGGCCACCAACTACAAAAAGCTGGTCTATTACTACTATCATCCCGGCGGGGCAATGCCCATCGAGTTTTACATCTATCCGGAGAACGAATCCTCTTCCCTGCCGTATCTGGACACCATCGTCTCCGCTGTCGATATCTACAGCCTGTTCTACGGCCAGTATCCCTTCATCACCGAAAAGTACGGCGTCGTTCAGTTCCCCTGGTGCTGCGGCATGGAGCACCAGACCATAACCAGCCAGAACGATTTCACCAGCGAGCGTCGCAACATCCATGAATTGTCGCACATGTGGTGGGGCGACTACGTGACCTGCAAGACCTGGCACGACATTTGGCTCAACGAGGGGCTCGCCACTTTCTCCGAAGCCCTGTGGTATGAAAAAAGCCTTGGCGGCTCCTACTTCGCTTATATCAACCATCTGAACAGCAAACGGCCTACCACGACCGGCACGGATACCGTCTACCGTTACGATATCAGCAGCAGTTCCCAGATCTTCAGCACCGAATACTCCTACAACAAGGCCGGTTGGGTGGTGCACATGCTGCGGTACGTCCTGGGCGATGCCGCTTTCTTCAACTCGCTTCATGCCTGGCGGGACACCTACGGCGGAAGCGTGGGCGATACCGAGGATTTTCGCGCCGTCTGTGAAACCGCCTCCAACCTCGCCCCCGGAGCGTTGCGCTGGTTCTTCGACCAGTGGGTTTACAACCCTGGCAATCCGTACTATCGGTACGGCTGGCAGCAGGAGCGGATCGACGGCCGCTACTGGGTCCGTCTGCACATCGAACAGTATCAGAAAACTGTGAGATCAGCCTTCCCCAACGCCATGAAGATGCCCATCGAGATCACCATCATTTCCCAGTTTGGGGACAAGACCCACGTGGTGTGGAATGATGCCACCGGCACCGACAGCACGGTGCGGGAATGGTTCCTGTTGCCCGCCGATGGTGCTGTGGAGACGGTTGAGTTCGACAGGCACACCCGGATCCTGCGGGGCAATGCCGCCCTCACGAATTATGTGAACGGGCCTCCCAAGATCATCAGCATCAAGCCGATTGTCAACGCGAGCCCGTCGGCCATGGTGGGCGTCTCCGGATTCCGTGTCCAGTTCAGCGAGCCGGTTATCTGCGCCGCTTCCGATTTCACCGTGTCCGGCAGCCGTACCGGTCCGCAGGCCTTTACATTCGCCTATGACGCCGCGACCTACCAGGCCACGCTCACCTTCCCAACCTCCCTGCAAAGGGGGCAGACCATCACCGTGCAAGCCGCTGACTCCATCCGTTCGGTGGCCGCGGGTGTCTCGCTTGACGGCGAGTGGGGTGATTCGACCACGCCCACTAACCTGCCCTCAGGCGATGGCCTGCCCGGTGGGACGGCCATCTTCACCTATTCCCTGGTTGCCAATCCCGATTTCAATCTCGACGGTTGCGTGGATGCTCTCGATATGAATCACTTCCGCTTCTGCCTGACCGGCTCCAACCTGGATATGCCCGCCTCATGTACCGACGCTGACTTGGACGGCGACAACGACGTGGACATGGCCGACTTCGGTATCCTCCAACGCTGCCTGACCGTCCCCGGCCAGTCCATGGACCCCAACTGCTGCACCATGGAGGCCGGCGGATGAGAACATGAAACGGTTCCCCGATGAATCTTGTGCGTCGGGTGCTCCGCTTCTAATGACGTTTGATTCTCTAACCAGGTAATGAACGGCCTCAAGGCCCGGCCAAGAGGAAGGGCGTTAGAAACGTCCTGAGACATGGGAAGAGGGCGAAACCAGGGTAAGCGTCCGGCAAAGTACACGGGCCTGCTATACCTTTAGAGTGTGGCAGGCGGGCGGCCCAACTATCCGGGGACTTTGGTAATCGATAGTGTGTAGCCCGGCGGCGGATCCAGGCTGAACATGGATTCATCAAGGGGAACATCAAACACGATGTTGGTAAGGATCCTGACGGTGGTAACCTCTGGCCACCGCGCCATGACCTCATCGACCTCGTCTGGGCTCAGTTTTAGGATACCGTTCTGCGATTCCTTCTTGGCCGACAACGCCGCAATGGTCGCATCGTCCGGCTGTCTGATCTTCGTCGTTTCTTCCACGGATACGGGCAAACGTGTTTCGGGATCAACCCAGACCACGACCGTTCTCTTATTGAACTTGTCGTAATCACGGGTGACGCGGAAGCCGACGAGTCTGCTTCCGTTGATCACCTGCACACCAAGCGGTACCGCGTTGGCCGGATTCAAGTCGAGAAGATCGGCAAGGGTGGCGGAGGGGCCCAATTGATGTGGCAAGCCATCCGACACGTAGTCGATCAATTCCGCTTTCTTCGTCCTGGGGTCAAGGCTGAGTACCCTGCCGCCGTTGTATATGCTGATGCTCGTAACGGTTTCAACCGGTGAACCGCCATCGGCGGGCTGAACGTCCAGCCCGAGAACCTCGGTCCGACTGAACTTCCCCGACATGTTCACCGTCTCACGTGTGACGGTATCCGGCATTCCCGCTTGCTTCCAGACCGTCCTGTACGCCGCGGTGCGAGCCTGTCGCACGTGCTGAATTACGTCTGCGAACGCGATGCCCGCATCACGGCCAGTCTTGCCCGGCCGAAACTCGACGGCAAGAAGAACAACTGCCGCGGCCACCGCGGCCGCAACGGACCACCGAACTGATTTTGAACGCAGCATGGCGACGAACCTCCTCGCGTGCCACCGGCTGGGAGGTTGTTCGATCGAACGGCCCTCACGCGAGACGCTATCCGCCAACTCGGTCGGCACATCCGGAACGAGCCGAACCGTGGGCGGGGTTGGGTCCTGTGTAATCGTCGCATCGTCGTCTTCCCGTGAAGCTCCCTGAACTGATTGGTGGGCATCGGAGGTCCGATTGGTCCAGCGATTGACAAGCCGATTCCTGATTGAGGCGGTTTCGGTCGCAACAGTATCGAATGCGGCTCGAAGCATCCGCTCTTCGTTGGCCAGAGAGTCATGGAGAAGCCGGCAGGCGGGGCACGCCTCCAGGTGGCGGCGGACATCATCGGCAAGGGCCTCTTCCGCTTCTCCCACCACGAACGTCATGATGGCTTCTCGCATACCCTCACAATCTTTACCGTGAGTCATGGATTGGCCTCCTTCAAGAGGTCGTGCAGCATGAGCCGGCCGCGGGCAAGTCGCTGCCGGACGGTGACCTCACTAATCCCCAAGGCGGTGGCCGTCCCCGCGCAGTCGCGGCCGTCCAGGTAGTACAGGACGATGGCTTCGCGGTAGACGTCGGGAAGCCTGGCCAGTGCGGCGTGCAGTCCCTCAAATTGCCATGCGGGCACCGGCTCGGCCGCCGCAGTCTCAGGAGGAAGTGGATCTATGGGCCGGCGGCGGCGAAGATGGTCCAAGGAAGTCCGCCGGGCGATCTGAAGAAGCCAGCGGCGAATACTCCCGGGATCGCGCACCGTCGGAAGCTTGGTGATCGCCTTCATCAACACGTCCTGTGCCAGTTCCTCGGCGTCGTGGAGATTCCGCGCGTAGGCGAGGCAGACGGATAGTACCGCTTGAGCATGGTCCCGGATCAGATCCTCAGGAGTCATGCCACCCTCTTCCCTCGCCCACGAGGTCCGCCTTGGCAGTCACCGCCTGGCTGGTCTTCCAATCGCGACTGAAATCACTCTACCTACCCAGACGTGGGTGGTCACTAAAAGGTGACAGGATTCCGGGGCAAGGTTCGGTCAGACGTACGTTAGCCTCTGCTTTGCCAAGAGTGGAGAGTGATCGCCAGAAATGTAAGCCGCATTAGATGTTGAGTTTACGGCAGCGCAGCGACCAACAACCAGGCCGGAACCTGCCCAGGTTCGTCACGGAAACCGCATGACACACTGAAAGCGCGGACAAGCCGCGCTCACCGCTGCTACGGCAACGGCCGGCGGGCGAAGGCAAACCGTTCCCGCCAGTACTCTGAGTAGAGCGGATCGGTCGGATCCAGGCTGGACACCTGCACCTCCGGCCCGGAAGCATGAATGAAACGCATGCCTCCCAGCGACAGCCCCGTGTGCGAGACCCGGTGCGTCTCGTCGCAGAAGAAGATCTGGTCGCCCGGCTGGAGAGTCTTGAAATGCCAGGGCGTCGCCACAAGCTGGCCGACCAAAACCTGCTGGCGGGCGTCGCGGGGCATGGTCAGGCCGACGGTGGCATAAGCCGCTCCGGCCAGCCCCGAGCAGTCAATCCCCAGCCGACTGCGGCCGCCGAATACGTAGGGTGTGGTCAGATACTCGATGGCTGCCTCGGCCGCCAGCCGGCCAGCCGGACAGTCCGGGGGCAGACGCAGAAATTCCAGGGGTACGCCGGCCACGCACTGACCTCCCGTCGCGCGGATGCCTTTGGGAAGGCGAAGCTTCACCAGGTCGTTGTTTTCCCCGGCGGAATCGGCATGGCCACCCCCGTCCGGCAGCACTGGCAAACGGCTGCCGGCCGGCAGCCGGAAATCATCCACCAGATAGTCGCGCCGCAGAGTCGCCAGGCGAGCGTTTTCCCACTCGGCAAAGCCGGTCTCGTCAAGCCGCAGAATCGCGTCCCGCCGAACCCATCCGATGTAGCTGTCGGCGGCGTGCAGCAGCAGGTAGGTGCCATCCTCATTCTCATCCAGCAGGAAAACGCGTTCCCCCAGCAGGAGTTGGCTGTCCACCGGGGCCGTCTCCACCGGTCGGGCACGAAGCATGGCCATGGGGATCTGCACGACGCCAAACCGCTTTTCGCCCAGTCGGGCCGTGGGCAACGCGTTCACATCGAAACGCAACCGGCCGCAACGCAGCTGGCTGAGGATACGCTCCACCGCCTTGACCATCCGGCGATCGTTCGTGGTCGCGCGAATGTGCCAGCCTCTGTCGTCCTTCTCCACCTCCGTTTTCAAGTAAAAGAAGGTCACGTCGCTCAGAACGCGCTGGCAGTATTGGTCGATGATCCACTGAATCTCGGTGGCGGTTGCGGGGGGGCGGTCCAGCCGCCACAGCACGCGGTGCAATCCCGTTCGCCGTCGTGCCGATTCGATATCCGAGGCCCACGGCTGGCTGGCCGGCCGGTTTTCGGCCTCTTCACCTTCCTCCGGGATGGCCGGCCTGGTCTCTGCATGGCTCCGGGCGGCGTGGCTGTCGTCGCTGGTTGACGACTTGCGCGTACCCGCATCCGCCGCCTCGCGCGGGAACAGCCTGGCGCGCAACTCTTCCAGCTCAGCGCGGTGTTCACGCCACATGCGTACGATGGCGTTGTACGCACCGCGGGCCTCGTCGCGATGCCGGCCCCGCTGCGAGACCCACGCATCGAACGCCGGGTTGGACAGGTAGCCGAACGCGATGATCGCGGAGGGAATATCGCTGTCGGCCACCAGCGGATGCTGATTGAGGCGCTGTTTGAAGGCCTCCGCATGGTGGACCGTGGCCTGCACCTCTTCGCCCAGGCACGTGGCCAGGGCCCGTTCCAACGGCTGGTCGCGCCCGGCCGAATCGGTTGGCCAGATCGTGACCAGCACGCTGTCGGCCGACTGTCGCTGCACCCAGGTGTGATGCAGCGAGATGAACAGGTGTGAGCGCGACTCGACCGCCGTCTTCAGCCGGGCTGCGAGTTCTTCGCCGCGCCCTGTGTCGCTGAACGTAACCTTGCGATCGTCCCAGCGGGTCATGTGTACGACCGCGCCGGCCTTTCGGAGGTAATGCCACAGTTGCGCGGCTACCAGCATGTTGAGATCGTCCTCGACCTGGCCGCTTTTCACGCCGCGCACGCTGTCCCCGGAACCGCTCGCGTGGGGGAGATAACCGTCCGAGTGGGAGGCGCCGCCATCACCGGCGTCCAGGGTGATGACCAGTCCGGCCAGCACCCGCTCGGTGGGCACGAAGGGCTTATCGGCGGCGACCTCCAGCGGCTGCGCCCAGGTCAAGACCGCGATGACACCAACAACCAATCCGGAAACCAGTGTCTGTTGCACGTTCCATTCCGTCCTGAGAGAACCAAGATTTCCGCGCGATTCGTTCCATACCCGGCACAAGGTTGTCGTGGCCGGGCACCATACCGCTCGTCCTGTCCGCAAAACGACCGGCCGTCCGGCCTATGACCGGAGATCCGCCCGACCGCCGCGGAAGCGGCTCGCGCTGCGCTGTCGTGATAATGGGGCCCGTCGTGGGCGTCCGGAGTGTGCCGGCCGCTTGGTAGACGGTCCCTGAACTGAGCGGTTCAGCATACAACATCCGGGCAAACCCGCCAACTGCGGGGAGCGATCCGTGGGGTTTTCCCCCCGGCCGTTAGGCGGAAGATCAGAAAACGAACAGCAAAGGCCGACACGTGTTCACCGTAGCGTGCCGCCATCGTGTGGGCGGCGGTTGGCGGTGGGCTGGCTGGCACCCGGTCCATAAAAAAGGCCCCGCCAGATGGCAGGGCCCGGTTCAATTCCTTCGTCCGTGTTCCTTACGTTCTCAGGTGCTGCCGTTGTCCTGTGCGTTAGCAGGCACGGGCCGGCCGATGAAATGCAGGAATTGCGTGCGGGTCAGCACCGGAATGGAGAGAGCGCGGGCCTCGTTCTTAAGGGCCTCAAACTGCTTCGTCGCCGCCTCGTGTTCGGCCTTGTGCTCGGCAACGGTGTGAGCGCCGGTGCCCAAACCAGAATCCCCGGTCATGCCGGTCGGCGGGGCGCCCAGTACGACGAAGTCCGTGCGCGTATCCACCGTCTTGACGATCTTGCCGCCCCAATTCTCGATCATGCGGGCGACCTGCTGGCCGCCAGGATCATCAATCCGGCCGTCATAGTCCAGATCGAAATCACCGGCCACCACGAAGTTGAACTGGCGATTGCGGTCAAACACGGGGTTGGCGATGATGTCGCCCTCGACAATCGGGTCGCCGGGGGTGGTGGAGAGCACCTTCGCCTCCGCGGTGGTTTCAAACACCTGGCTCACCTCCAGCGCGGCCTTGCCTTTGCCGTCCGCGGGAATGCCGCGATGACGCGAGTAGACCGCGAAGTTCATGCCCGGCTTGACCCGGTCGCGTGCCCCCAGGCTGATGTACACCAGCTTCTGCCCCGGAACCAGCCGCACGATGGTCCCATCCGCGATCTGAATGGCCGCAAACTGATCGGCTGACGGGCGGAAGGAGGCCAGCGTCTCGCGCAGTTCCTGGATGCGGGTGTCGCGCTGGGCAAGCTGTTGCTCGAGGTTCTGCACCATCTGCCGCTCTCTGTTGAGATGCAGGCCGGCGGTGTCGGTAGCCGACGCCAGGCGGGCCTTCAGGTCGGCCACGTCCTTGGCCCACGCGTCGCGAGCCTCTTTGGACTCCTTTTCGAGCTGCTCATATTGGGTCTGAAGCTGGGCCAGCTTGTCGGTGTAGATCTTCTGGCTTTCCTGGGCGGTCTTGTTGAGGGCCTCGAAGTCGGCATTGAGCTTGTCGCGCTCGGCCGTCCGCTTGGCCAGCTCGTCCGCCGTCTCCCGGTACTTGGTATAAAGTTGCCGGACCGCCGACTTGAGATCCTGGTCCGCGCTGATTTTCAACTGTTCGTCTTTCACCAGCGGGTCCCGGATCTCGTCGAGCGCCTTCTGGATGTCACCGGCGCTGTTTGTGGCCTGGCCGATGGTTTCCTTGGCGAAGTTGCTCAAGTGCTGGTTGGCCTCGTTCGCCGTCCGCTGGGCCGCCGCGGCCGCAGTTTCCTGGTCGGTGGCGCGGCGATCCAGATCGGATTGAAGTGTGAATAGATATACGAATCCACCAAGTGAGGCGACGGTGAGGCAGACAAAGACGATCAGGGCTGCCTTCAGACCACTGCTACCGGCCGCCACCGGGGGTCGGGCCACTGCTGCCATAGTTAGAAACTCCCTGTCAGGGTGGGGGATCACACACACTGCGGGCCTGGCGTGTGGCACCTGACGCGGGTGTGCCGGCCACCGCATGGGATCCGCCCGCCAGGCGGATTATAGCCCCCGGCATTGTGCCCGCCGGAGGCCTTACTGTCAATTCGCAAGCTCGCCAGATGGCGGCCGGACTGTTATTCTCTTGGCTATGCACGCAAGTCATGACGGTCAATCGTCTAGGCGAACCCGCTCGGCCAGCGTTCGGCGGGTTATCGGGTTGATGTCCGGCACCAGTGCCGATGGGGTTGATGCAGTGGTGATGGACATCGCCGGGCGGGGCGAGCGCATGCATGCCCAAGTCGTTCTGCATCATCACCTGGGGTTTCCCACCCGACTGCGCCAGCGACTGCTGGCGGTCATGGCCCCGGCGGCCACGAGCACGGAGGAGATTGCCCGTCTCCACGCGGAATTAGGAGAGGTATTCGCCCGGGCGGCCCTGGGGGCGATCCGCCGGTTGGGATCTTCCCGGCCGCCGAGCCTGATTGGTCTGGCCGGCCAGACCGTCTGCCATTTGCCCGGCCGGCGGGGGGGCGGCACGGTAACCCTCCAACTCGGGGATGCCGCCCGGGTGGCCGCCCGTACCGGCCTGACGGTCGTGTCCGACTTCCGACAGTCCGACGTGGCTGCCGGCGGCTTCGGCGCCCCGCTGGTTCCTTGGACGGACTGGGTGCTCTTTCGCCATCCTCGAATCGGGCGGGCGGTGCAGAATATCGGCGGGATTGGAAATGTGACCTGGATTCCCCCCGGGGCTCGGGCCGCCGATGTGGTCGCGTTCGACACCGGTCCGGGAAATATGATCATCGACGGCCTGGTGGCCCTGGCGACGCAGGGCCGGGAGCGGTTCGACCGCAATGGCCGGCGGGCGGCCCGGGGCCGGGTGCTGACCAAAGTCCTGGAACGATGGCTGTCGCATCCCTATTTCAGGCTCCGCCCCCCGAAAACGACCGGGCGAGAGGATTTTGGCCGGCCTTTTCTTGAGCGGGAACTTCCCGTGTTGCAGGCCGCAAGCTCCAACCCCGACGACTGGATTGCAACGGCCACCGCGTTTACCGCGCGGTCTATTGCCTCTTCCTATTTTCGCTATCTTAACTGTTTTCACGGCCGTTCGCGGGCTTGTCCGACGGCCTTTGAAGTGATCCTCTGTGGGGGCGGAGCCCATAATGCCACGCTTCGGGCCATGCTTTCCAGGGCGCTTGCCTCGCTGCCGGTCGAAGACGTCCGCGGGTCCGGTGGCGGACGTTCGCGCGGAACGGCGGAAGCGGAGGGGACCTTTGCCGGTGTTCGCATCGGTATGATCGAGACTTATGGCATTTCATCGCAGGCCAAGGAAGCACTGAGTTTTGGCATTCTCGCGGCTGCGTGCATGGACGGCGTGCCGGGAAATTTACCCCAGGTTACCGGGGCGCGTTTTCCGGCCGTCCTGGGTCGGATCATTCGGCCTGCCAACCAAGGCTCGGGAGCATGAGGAACCATTCAGAATTTCGCGCTTGCGATGTAGACCTGCTGACGGCACGTGGATAGTATGTTTTGACTGCGAGGCGCCGGCAGCGATCGCGGTCACTAGGGGGGGAAATAAAAAAAATGTCGATTTCTCGAGAAAAACTCTTGCAACGATCGCCAGTCTTGGTAGAATGCGAGTTGGGTTTTTAGGTGGCAGGCGAAGGGCCGCCGCAGTCATCTCCGGAATGCGGCCCTCGCGGAGAGAGTGTCACGTGTCTTTTTTGACAAGGAGGGGCCGATTCCAGGTGGCGCCGATTAGCAGGCACCGTCAGGTTCCCAAAGAAGCGCCCCCTTTTAGATCGGCATAAGCCTTACGAAAGTGAACAATTGGTATGGTCTTCGGCGGCCATTGGCACCGTGCGCTGGTGGCCCCGTCCGGCTGGCTGGGTCTCTGAGTGGTTCGGAGATATTGTGTCGGCCGGAAAAGAGGCCAATCCGCTTTTTTCAAAGAGGAGGTCGGGATGAGAAAAGTTATCGGGATGACGGTCATCGCGATGCTGCTGGTCGCTCCGGCGTTCGGGCAGACCGCGAAGATCGAGTATTTCCTCCAGCTTGGTGGTAGCAGCAACGGCTTGGGGCTGTATACGCCGGGCAATGAGTATTCGGCCTATCCGAATGATCCCAGCGAGACCGGTCCGGAAGTGACCGATACGTTGAACTGGGCGGTCCGCGTTCAGGCCAGCGGCCAGCACAATGGCGTGGACATCTGGGGCGTGGCCAACGTTGTCTGGGACCTGAAGCTTTACAAGGCTGACAACGTGACCGGTATCGGCGAGGACCAGACGGTCGGCGCCGACGCCACGGTCGGCAACACCGGCTCCAGCGTGCAGGTGCCCTTCGGCTTCAGCGCCGATGCCCAGACGCCGGGCTTCTTCAGCAGCATGGATCCGGGCCTGGCGGCTGCGTTCGCCCGTACGTTCCGCGTCTACAACGGTGCGGGTCTCGATGACGGCGGCTCGCCCATCTATTCCACGATCGTTGATCCGGCCGATATTGCGGATGGCCCCGGCCTGAGCCGGTACACCTATCCGAACACCATGAGCAACTCGCAGGCCAAGTCGGGCACCCTGGTGGGCATGGGCGCCGGCTATACCAAGTTCGACTCCAGGCCCTGTGATCCGGATATCGATCCCGGTTGCACCAACGGGCCGGAGCGGTCTGGCGTGGGTCTCACCTCGGGTAGCTGCTTCCAGCTTGGCGATGCCTTCTCGAACATCATCGCCGAAGGTCAGCTTCGTCTGACCGGTCTGCCCCCGGGGCGGTACATCCTGAAGCTCGTGCCCGGCAAGGGCAACAACATCCTGCGTGGTGATACCGACGCGGCTTGCGAGGACGTGATCCTCGGCAACTTCGCGGCGGCCCCCGCTGAGTCCAACGTCGTCGGCGACGTGGTTCCGTTCGTGATTGCCGGCGCGATCCAGGGCACCCTGACGGTCAACATCACCCCGGCGGGTATTGGTGCCTGGTCCATCGACGGCGGCCAGACCTGGAACGCAGGCGGCGCGAGCCTCAATCTGGATCCGGGTCAGTACACTGTGACCTTCCAGGCTGTTGAGGGCTATGCCACGCCGGCCGCTATCGATACGGAAGTCATCGCCGGACAGACGACCACCGAAAGTGCGGAGTACGTCCAGGTTGGTCCGGCTCCGGTGGTCATCTCGGCTAAGTCGATCCGGCTGCACGCAGGCGGCGCCGCTCCCGGTTTCGGGATTGAATTCTTCGTGCCCCAGGCCAGCGGCAGGAGGCTGTCCGAGTCTCGTTTCGGTGGCCCGAGCCTGATTTACGTGCAGTATGATCAGGCGCTTGATGCGGCGGCACTCCCGGTGGCGACGGTGAACGGTGTCGCCCAGGTGGTGGAGCTTGTGGCTCCCGACACGGTGTCGATCAGCGGATTCCCGGCAGTGCCTGATAGATCGTTGCTCCAAATCACGATCAATGGTGCCAAGGCTGCTGATGACGGTGCCGTGCAGACAGAGGCTCAGAATCTCTGCCTCGTGGTGCGGTATGGCGACGTCAACGGTGATGGCCGCGTGAACTCGGACGATAGCGTGCTGGTCCAAGCGGCATCGCATCCGCTTCCCATCACCGAGGCGAAGGCTCACCTGGATCTCAATCTTGATCGCAAGTGCAACTCTGACGACAGTGCCATTGTGATGTCCAAGTCGTCTCCGATGCCGTCGCCGACGTGCCCGTGATGATGACCTGATGGACGATTGCGGGCGAGGGGCCTGGTCTGGACCAGGCCGGGCCCTCTGCCCTTCCTCAAAGTGAAGTGTTGCCTTGAGTGTGTTCTCCGGGATGCGTATTCCCGGGGGTAAGAAGCGGAGAATCAAGTGAAGTATGCGTCCTGGTGCAAAGGGTGTGCCTGAGCACTCGGGGGCGGAACAGGGAGATTGATATGAAGAAAGTTGCAATCGCAGTTATGTTGTTGGCGACCAGCGCATTTGGCGCTGTAAGTCTGAGCATCACTGATGGAGTGGTTGTGGATGGCAAGGTCACTGTGACGATGAGTGCCAATGTGCCCGCTGGCGAGGTGTTGAATAACTTCAGCATCTACTCGAACTACCAGGATCCGGGGATGCAGTGGCTGACGTGGACCGGCAGGACGACCGCCCCGTCGAACGTCGGTATTCTGGACCGCTGGCAGCATCAGCCGGAGGGCCAGAACCTCGGTGCTTACGAGGTCTACGTCGACTTCGGCGCGATCCCCCACAGCACGCTCAACTACGAGGGGCCGGGTACGTTCCCTCTCTGCGATCTGACGTTCGATGTGGCTCCGGATGCTGAGTTCCCGTTGATTGTGAAGCTCTGGGCGGGTAGCTACAGTGGCGGGAGTGCCTCCGGCGCGGAGCTGGCTGATGTGACGTTCACTATCACCCCCGAGCCGGCCAGCATGCTGCTGTTGGCCGCCGGCGCTGCCTTCTTTGCCCGTCGTCGTCGGGCCTGAGTCCAGGTCTGATCGCGCAGGCGAGCAGAGGCGCTAGCCAATGCAAGTAAACAGGCGGGGCCGGTCAGTAAGACCGGCACCGCCTGCGTTATGCGCCGAGCATGAGGGATATTCGGTATGGAAGACTAGGCGCTATGGCGGGGATGGCCGGCACGGGGTGTGTTCGGTACGGCGGAGAACGGCCGCTACAGAGCCCGGCCGCTACGGATGGTGGGAACAAGCGGTACGGCGCCAGGGCGCTGCGGGGTGGCGGGAACGTCCGGTATGGCAGACGGCCGTTCCGGCGGGAACGTCCGGTACGATGCTCGGCGGATAGGGGGGCACGAAAAGTAATTTGCGGGTAGGCAGGTTGACTCATGAAGAGGCAATGCGCCAACCGGTCTGCGGCCCGCCGCGCGGGACGGATTTCGCACGGTCGCTTTGCATCGCGGGAACATCTTGTCTGGCTGTAAGGTATGGTGGCGCACATGCTTAGGACGATCTTCGATCCTGCACGAAAAAGCTGCTTCAAGCATTGAAATGCTGAGGGGTTTTAGTTAGAATTCATTGAGTATGCGGAGTGACGTGCGGCCGGTATTCGGAGGGTGAAGTTCGCTCGATCCAGGCCCGCATGACGAAAAATCCACATCACGCTCCACCACGTGAGCTTTTGGGAGGTTAAGATGCGAATAGTGAAACTGGCAGGCGCCGCGTCCGTTCTCCTGGCCGCACATGTCTTCGCCCAGAGCACGGTGAAGTACACGCTGGAGCTTTCGCCTTTCAAGGCCGACTATGTCAGCGCGTGGAAGAATCGCGCTTGGGCCAGTGGGCAGTGGACGAGTTCACCGGCCTATTTCACGGCCGACGGCACAGTGAACGGCGCTCCGCTGGGCAACCCGGCGGATGGGCAGGTCTTCCACGTCGGCGATATCATCACCTGGGATCTTGTGGTTGAAGTTGATCCGAACAAAGAGCACCAGGCCCCGGGTGGTTCGGGCCCCGGTCACGGCTATGCCCCGTGCGGCCTTGCCAACCTGGTGTTTAACCTTCAACTGGAAGATCCCAACGCCGATCCCTCGGACAATGTGATCACTTGGTTCGGGCCCGGCGGTTCGGCGACCAGCCAGGGCTTCTTCAGCGCGATTAATGACGGCACCAACGGCGACCCGCTGGCGGCGGCTGCCTTCACGCTGGTTTACAACATCACCGACCCGCTTTACACCAGCATTCACGGTCCGGGGCGGGCGATCGACTCGCCGGGCTTGGCCAGCGGGAGCCATCAGCCGCCGGTAGGCGGGCCGAATCTGGGCGGGAAAGACACCCAGGGGCGCGGCACGTTCTGCTATCCGACCGTTGTCGGTGGCAAGCTGCTCGGCCAGGGATGCGGCTACTCGACTTGGTTCCGCAGCAACACGACCAAGACGGTGCAGACTTGGGCGGGTGTGGGTATGACCCAGTGGCGGGCATATCCCAGCGGCACCATGCAGACCGGCTTGGGCATCAAGCCGATTTGTGAGGGGCAGATCAATACGATGGGCATGCCTCCCGGAGTTTACCGGCTGAGAGCCCTGCCCACCCGGACGCCGACCTCGAACACTGGCGGCGTCAACGTGCTTCGTGGCGACGTGGACCTGCTGAATGTCCAGAATCCCCCCGCGGCATTTGCGGTGGCAGCCAACGTCGTCGAAGAGGACACCATTACATTCCAACTGCTTCCGCCAGCGCAGCCTCCCGTTGTCCAGTCTGCGAAGTCATTGAAGTTGCACGGGGCGGCTGGGAGCGGCGATTACTACGGGATTGAGTTCTTCCTTCCGCAGCCTGATGGTCGTAGATTGGCCGAGTCCCGCGATGGTGGCTTGGAATGGCTCTGGGTTGAGTTTGACCAGAATCTTGACATTTCTCAGTACCCGACCGTAACTGTAAATGGCTCGGCTGCAGCGGTGATGCCCGATGGTAACGGCCTCTACATCTACGATATGCCTGCTGTGGTTGATAGGACCTGTGTCGCAATCGTAATCGATGGCGTTACGGGATCCACAGGGGCCGTGGCTCCGACCATTACGCTTCACTTGCAGGTCCGGTATGGCGACGTCAACGGTGATGGCCGCGTGAACTCGGACGATAGCGTGCTGGTCCAAGCGGCATCGCATCCGCTTCCCATCACCGAGGCGAAGGCTCACCTGGATCTCAATCTTGATGGCAGGTGCAACTCTGACGACACTGTCATTGTGATGTCCAAGTCGTCTCCGCTGCCGTCGCCGGCGTGCCCGTGACCATGGGTGATTTTGCTGGAGCCAGACTCTTCAGAAGCTCTTGAGTCTAGGCTAAGTGCCGTAGTTGAGACGCTCGATAGCTCTATCACAAAGCAGGGCTGGTCGCTCGGACCAGCCCTGCTTGTATGTATGCACTGCACGTCTAAAGGCGATCTGAAAGCTGCGTTGATTAGCGTGTGGGCAACTTCGGATACCCACGTCAGCTATCCATGAGACCTTTTCAGCCTCAGACGGCAGGGGGGCGACTGCGCTTTACCCACCCTCAGAGGCGGACCAATACTCATTCTTTTCACTGCTCTGTGGCTGATATCTCGGAGGTGGTGTCATCGATGCGGTGGTGCTCGCGGGTCCACCAGGCATGTACACGAACGGCCCGTTTATGGACCTGGCACTGCAGGTAACGCCCAATGCCCTCCCTGTGCTGACGATTGCGTTCATGAATGTGTGGCGGGAAACGACGTCAGGCTTGGTGGGAGGACTTCATGCTTGCTAGAAATGAGCCCCACTTGGCGAATACCTCTTCAAGGTCATATCGGAGCAGGTCGCCGATGAGGACGGGGTCCTGGTTGCGGATGGCCTCGCGCAGGTCGGCCAGGTTGGCTTTCGTGAGGTTGGCCAGATCGGTGAAACGGCAACCATCGAGGGTCAGGGTGTCGAGATTGATTTCCAGGGCTTGGCTGCAGAAGACGAGCGACTGTTGGAGCTGCCGCCAGATTTCCAGCAGCTTCTGGAACTGCCCCATGGCAGCCACGTAATCACCGCCGTCGAGCAGGTCGGCAGCGGCAGCGCGAATGGGGGCGGCGCTGTCCACCAGGGCGATGGCCTGCTCCAGGGTAGTGCGTACCAGACCGGCCACCGGCTGAGTTTGAAGCTCCAACTGCTCGAAGCTGCCGGCGGGGGCGTCCAGGACCGCGTTCAGCTCGTCGTCGGTGACCGCCTTCCCATTGCAGTAGATGGCCACCACCATCCGCCGGGCCTGGTCGCTGGTGGCCGCGCAGGTCTCCCGGGCCAGCTCGCGAACCGTCTTGTCGGACGGGCAGGACTGTCCATAGGGCTGATCGTCGATGAGGATCATGGGGTAGCTCCGGGCTGTCTGGCGGCACACACTGCGCGCACACCCGTTGCCATCGGCCGGGAGGGGCGCGGGACTGAAGCGAAAGTGGGGCCGCCGGGTCGGAATGTCCAATGTCTAATGACCAATGTCTAAAGAATGACGAAATGCCCAATGCCTGATGACGGGCCCGGTGGTTAGTCATTAGACATTAGTCATCAGACATTAAGCCTTGCCAAGCAACCCCTATTCCACCGTCACGCTCTTGGCGAGGTTGCGGGGTTTGTCCACGTTGCAGTTGCGCAGGACCGCGGCGTGGTAAGCCAGCAACTGGAGGGGGATCACAGTCAACAGCGGTTGCAGGGGCTCGGGGACGTCGGGGACGTAGAAGACGTGCTGGGCCATCTCGCGGATGTGTTCGTCGCCCTCGGTGGCCACGGCGATGATCCGGCCGCCGCGGCTGCGGACCTCTTCGATGTTGCTGAGCACCTTCTCGTACTGGCTGCAGCGGGTGGCGATAAAGACCACGGGCATGCCCTCGTTGATCAGGGCGATGGGGCCGTGCTTCATTTCCGCGGCGGGCATGCCCTCGGCGTGGATGTAGCTGATTTCCTTAAGCTTAAGGGCGCCTTCCAGGGCAATGGGGTAGTTGTAGCCGCGGCCCAGGAAGAGCCAGTTTTCGCGGTGGATGTACTTTTCGACGGCCTTGCGGATGGCCTCGGACTGCTCCAGGACCGCGGAGACCTGGCCGGGGATGCGGGCCAGGGCGTCAATCAGGTTCTTTGCCTCCGGCTGGGACAGGAAACGTCGCCGGCCAAGCTGAATGGCCATCATGGCCAGGACGGCCACCTGGGAGGTGAAGGCCTTGGTGCTGGCCACGCCGATCTCCGGTCCGCAATGCAGGTACACGCCGGCGTCGGACTCACGGGCGATGGTGCTGCCCACCGCGTTGATGACGCCCAGGGCCAGGGCGCCTTTTTCCTTGGCCTCACGCAGGGCGGCGAGCGTGTCGGCGGTTTCGCCGGACTGACTGATGGCGATGACCACCGTGCCGGGCTCGATGAGCGGGTTGCGGTAGCGGAACTCGCTGGCGTACTCGGTCTCGGCGGGGATCTTGGCGATATCCTCGAACAGGTACTCGCCGACCAGGCCGGCGTGCCAGGCGGTGCCCTGGGCGGTGAAGATCAGCCGGCGGGCGCGGGCGATGTCGCGGGTGTGGTTGGCCAGGCCGCCCAGGTGAATGACGCCTTCGCGGGTGTTGAGCCGGCCGCGGAGGGTCATGGACAGGGACTGGCCCTGCTCGAAGATCTCCTTGAGCATGAAGTGCTCATAGCCGCCCAACTCGATCTGATCGAGGGAGAATTCGACCGCCTGCACTTCCTTGGTGACGGGGACGTTCTCGAGAGTGGTGGTGCGGAAGCCGTCACGGGCGATGGTGGCCATTTCGCCGTCGGCGAGATAGACCACCTGGGCGGTGTGCTGGACGATGGCGGCGGCGTCGGAGGCCACGATGTACTCGCCGGGGCCGACGATGCCGACGATCAGCGGGCTGCCCTTGCGGGCGACCACAATGCGGTCAGGTTCGTCGGCGCAGAGGACGGCAATGCCGTAGGTGCCCTGGACCTCGTGGAGGGCGTCGCGCACGGCTTGTTCGATGTTGCCCTTGTAGAAGTGGCCAATGAGTTGAACGAGAACTTCGGTGTCGGTTTCGCTCTGGCAGCAGACTTTCATACCCTCGAGGAAGGTTCGGAGCGTCCGATAATTCTCGATGATGCCGTTGTGGACGAGGGCGATCCGGCCATTCTGGGCGATGTGGGGATGGGCGTTGCGTTCACTGGGCCCGCCGTGGGTCGCCCAGCGGGTGTGGGCGATACCGATGGTGGCGTTGGCGCCGTCGCCGTTGAGCCGTGCTTCGAGATTCGCGATTCGGCCGACCGCCCGGCTGACGGCCACCTGTCCGTCGTTGAGCACGGCCAGGCCGGCAGAGTCATAGCCGCGGTACTCGAGGCGTTTAAGGCCCTCAATCAGGATCGGACGAGCGCATTTATGTCCAATGTAACCGACAATTCCGCACATAAGGTGCCACCTTCAGGCGAAAGGCAGGTCAGTGAGCCCCTGACAGGTTCGATTCCCCGTAATGTCATTATTATCGACCGCACTGGAGCCTGGTTCAATCTGAACAGTTGCGGACGAGAAAAGGCTCAGAAACATGTAAGCCTTTGTTCTATAGTCTTTTAATTCGGATCAGGTTCATTGTGAAATTCGTGAAATCGATTTCCGGCTGGCACTGGGCGTTTGGCGGCTGAGGCTACAGAGGAGGATCTTGAGGCTACAGAGGGCACAGAGAGCACAGAGGGAAAGAGTTCAGGGGGGCATCGCCCCAGCAATAGACTTTACTTGCCTGCTTGCCAGTGCAGGAATGGTGGATTGCGGGATCATACCTGAACCGGCAGGACGACTCGTTCGGTTGGCTGGCTCTGCGGCAGACGCCACTGGTTTCGCTGGCGAGCCAGCCAGGCGATGTGTTCGCGGGACATCGCGTTCTCGGCATCGTTGACATAGTCGCCCAGCTCTTTTTCGCCTTTAATGCGGGTTGCATGCTCGGCTACCTCGTTCAAATCGAGAGTGGCCAGGTTGTAGGCCTGCGAGAGCTCCTGGTGCCGGCGGAGCTGCAACCATCCGAGGAATGCGGCAGCCAGCGAGGCGAAAAGACCACTGAACTCATACGGCAAATCGGTGACCACGGCCCGAGCCAGGGCCGACAGGGCGCCGGCTGTTTGGGATACCACAATGAGCCCGATCCATCGTCGCGCGGCCGCCCGGCTGCCGGATGCTTTACGGGCATACCAGAGCCGTTGATCGTTGAGGCGGTGGGTGATGTAAAACTCGAGTCGGGAGTTCGTATCCTTTGCTCGGACCTCGCGCATGCGGGGAGTGATCTGTGGTCCCAGATCGGCAGTCATCTCCATGTAGCGGGCGAGGTTTTCGTGTCGCCGACGAAGTTGAGCGAGATGGTTCAGAAAATTCTCGTCGGCCTGAGTGTCGGTCAAGTCCTTTCCGAAGGGCTCGGCCCCGGCCATGTACCGCCAAGCCAGGGTTTTGATGGATTCGGCCAAGGCTCGCCCGTCATACCAGACTCGGGCGTAATGCAGCACCCGCAGGAGAAGAGTCAGTACGATCCCCGCGAGGAACACGCCCGCACTGGTGATGGCGATGATTTCTCGGACGGTTTCCGGGCGGGCTGGCAACCACTGGGGCTGGTGGGCCTTGTGCCAAGTCCCCAGCAGGCCAATCGCGGCCACGAGCACCATCAGGGCGAAATTCAGAAACGCCAGCCGAACGTAGATTCTCTGAGCTTCCATCGAAGTTCGATCAGCGGCGCGAAAGAGGGCGGGCAACTCCGCATCTGGAAAGAGGGGCAGCTTGGCGTTGACAGGGATTTCGAACGCCTTCCCGAGATTCATGGCCTTTCTCCGTGATCGTTGTCGGCCGCGCTGAGCTGGCGATCCACTCCTTTGAGCAGCTTGATAAGCGTCTGATGCACGCTGGTTGGCTCACTTGTCTTTGCGGCTTCGTCGTAGTTCTGAAGTGCCTCGCGCACGACCCGCAGGATTTCCTCGCGCTCCTCGGCCTGGCCGTGGTCGAGCAGCGGCAGGTACTTGGATGCATAGACTACATAATCGTCGGCCATGCTCAAGCGGTAGGGCGTCCCCGGGATAGCCCTGGAATTCTCCAGTAAGATTCGAAACGTCCCCTGCTGCGGATCCTCTTTCCAGTCGAATTGGACTTGGTCGCTGGATGGCTTGGGTTTGTCCAAGCTCTCTGTCCAGGGCTGGAGCCGTTCGAGTGCTTGCTGCGCCTTCAGAGCCAGCATGGTCTCGATGGCCTTGTCCCGGGCGTCCGGCTTGCCCAACTCCTGGTGAATGGCAGCCAGCGCGGCATGGACCAGTTGGAGGTTCTCGGTAGCATCCGCATCGCCGGGATTCTCGCGACGCAAGGTCTCAAGCGTGGAGCGCATCCGTTCGAGGTCGAAATGTCGTCCGAAGACGTCCCCTTGGGGACGATTAGCCGCGTGAAGTGCGGTCTGCACGGCGCTTGCTGCCAACGCGTAGTTGCGCTGGGCCTTTCCCATCTGGATGTAAAGCGCGACGCCCATCGCCACCAGGACCGCGGCCAGCACGGCCAGGCCGGCAACCGTCCAAGCCAGGCGGCGGATGCGGCGCTCGTGCTCGCGTTGGCGGAGCTCGTCGTAGCGGCATCCGAGTAACCGGGCGAGCAAACGAAGCTTTTCGGTGCGGAACCGGCGAGAAACCTCGCGAGGTGACTCGCCGCGCAGATCCGCGGCGATGGGTTCGTGCCCATCCTGCCGGTTGAGGTTGGATGGAAATGAGCGATCCGGATCGCCACTGACCAGCACGGGGAGAATGCGGTCGGTGCCCTTCGCCTGGGCGAAGCAGTCGATTTCACGCATTACCCAGGACGATTCACGCGTTTGCGGCGAGCAGATCACGATGAGGTAGTCAGAGTGGCTCAGGGCATCGACGAGCTCCTGGTTTAAATCGCCGCCGGCGGCAAGTTCGTCATTGTCGCGGAAAATGCGTCCGATTCGGCGGGGTTTGCCGGCGCGGACCAGTGCCCTTGGCGTGCGATAGGCCTCCAGTGTGCGGGCGAGCCGTTCGGCGATCCGGCGGTCCTCGGGTGTGTGGCGATAGCTAATGAAGGCCGCATAGCCGGCATGCTGCTGGGGCGACGGCGAACTGGGTTGTTGGACAATCGTGTGGCTTTCAGCTGTACCTGTCATTTGCAGACCCCTTTGGTCGGATGGAACGTTCTCCCTCGCACCGCCGAGATGCCGGTGCCACACCTGGTTCTGTCAGGCACTATTCCTCTTTGGGCTCCAGAACCAGCGTATTCAGGATGGCTTCTGCCTTGGCGAAGTCTTCCTGGTGCTTTGTGGGCGCGAGCACGGACGTCAGGTAGGTGGCGTGTTTGCCGCAAAAGAACAGAAAGTAGCCTTTGTAGGCTTCATTGTTCTCCTCTACGACAAAACTGTAATCGCATCGCACCGCCGTGCGGCCCCGGAATTTCACTTTCTTCAGCTTACCAATCTGGGCTTTCGGCACCTGTCTGCGCAGGTTCTTTGCCCACCCGTCAATCAAGGTGGAGGCCAGATCGGGCACGATGTCATCAGGGATCTCCATGGGCATGTTGGCAGCGGTCATGATCTGCACGTTGGCCCCACCCTTGACAGGGGTTTGGAACCTGGTGACCGAGTCGTAAGCGGATTTCTCCATCTCCGTCTCGGGTTCCTCGCGTTCCACCCGCCAACCTGGCGGCAGATAGGCATTGAAGGCCTTGCCCGAGTCCCTATAAAGTGTGGTGCCCGGCTGAGAGGCGGGGGCGCTGGCCGGGACGGATGGGCGCGTTTCGGCCGCAGGCTGCGTCTGGGGCGGGGCAGAGTTCATCGCGATCCACGTCAAAAGCGCCAACCCGCCGATCAGTAGCAGCAAGTCTCTCATTGGAGTTCTCCGAGTGTGAATGTTTAATATTTCGAGTAAGCCTAACTCCCGGCTTGGATGGTGTCAAGCAAGTCTTGTTTTTACAGAGTGGAAGGCGAACGGGATTTTGCTCGAATCGGCGAGGCATCGGCGCCGCCCAGAGAGTTGGGGGTTCGTGAAAGATTTCTTGATGTTATGGGGGGCGGGACTTACACTCCTTTCGAATCGGGCTGACGTGACGCATTAAAATCGGGCCTCGGGGCCGGTGATGGAAGCAGGATCCGGGGCGAAGGGAATGACGCGATGCAGGAAGTGGTTCTGGCACAGGCCGTTTCACTGGCTCCCCGGTCGTATGCTCCCATTCTGGTCTTGATTCTGCTGGTCATGGCCCTGGTGGCGGGAATCCTGATCCTGACGCATGTGCTGGGGCCCAAGCGGCACGGGCGGGTGAAGGACGACACGTACGAGGCGGGCATGCCGCCGGTGGGGGACGCACGGCGACGGTTCAAGGTGCAGTTCTACATCGTGGCCATGCTGTTCCTGCTGTTCGACGTGGAAGTGGTGTTCATGTGGCCGTGGGCGCCGCTGTTCCACCATACGTCGGTCACGGGCCAGGCGCTGCCGGGCGGGTTTGACAAGACGTTCCTCCTGGTGGAGATGGCCGTGTTCCTGGCCATTCTGCTGGTGGGGTACGTGTATGCGTGGAAGAAGGGCGTGTTTCGGTGGAACTGAGGCAGTGCTGACGATGGGGGTTGAGGCATGAGTGCTGCGTGATACGGTTTTCGTTGCGGCCTTGGACAGGTTCCTGCTTGACTGTTGGTCGCTACGCTGTTGATCGCTTGGATCTTCGCGCCCCCACCTCTGAAGAGGTGGGGCATCCAGTGCACGAGATTCATTTGAAATCCGTATTAGGGCAATATGATGGCGAATGAGAAATACACGTATGCTCCGCACACGATGAGCAAGGATGATTTCGTTACCACGCGGCTGGATACGCTGGTGAACTTCTTCCGCAAGTACGGGGTGAACTGGTGCCGGAAGTACTCCTTGTGGCCGTTGCCGTTCGCGACGGCGTGCTGCGGGATCGAGGTGATGGCCGTGGGGGCCAGCCGGTATGACATTGCCCGTTTCGGGGCGGAGGCGATGCGCTTCAGCCCGCGGCAGGCGGATTTGCTGATTGTGGCCGGCCGGGTGGGGATCAAGATGATGCCGGTGCTCCAGCGGATCTACAAGCAGATGACCGAGCCGAAGTGGGTGATCAGCATGGGGGCCTGCGCGAGCACCGGCGGGGTGTTCGACACCTACGCGGTGGTGCAGGGGGTGGATCAGTTCATGCCGGTGGATGTGTACGTGCCGGGATGCCCGCCCCGGCCGGAAACGCTGATTGAGGGCGTGATGGCCATTCAGCGGATCGTGGAGCGCGATGGCATCGTGAGCAGCACGGAGCGGGGCAAGGGATTCCGCGTGGTGGTGGAGCCGACGTATACGCTGACCGTGCCGTCACGGCAGGAGAAGGTGGATGAGCCGGTGGGGGTGGGGAAGTGAGAAGGTGGGAAGGTGAGAAGGTGGGAAAGTGAGAACTGAGAACTGGAAACTGGGAACTGGGAACTCGAAACTGAGAACTCTCCATGAGCGTTGAACAGGTGATTGATGCGTTGCGGGGGCGGTTTGCGGATTTAGACTTTTCGCCTCAGCCGCTTTTGGTCCGGCCGGATGGGACGGCGACGGAACAGATGTGGGTGCGCGTGCCGCCGGAGCGACTTGTCGAGGTGATGACGTTCCTGAAAGAAAACGAGGAGGCGCTGTTCGACCAGCTTGTGGACGTCACCGCGATCGACTACCTCAACTTCCCGGGGGCTGAGGATCGCTACGGCGTGATCTACTCATTGTTGTCGCTGGTGCACGGGCATCGTTTGTGGGTGAAGTGCTTTGTGAATGACCCGGATCCGGAGGTGCCGAGCGTGACCGGCGTGTGGGTGGGGGCCAACTGGCTGGAACGCGAGGTGTACGACATGTTTGGCATCCGGTTCCAGGGCCACCCGGACCTTCGGCGGATCCTCACGTGGGAAGGCTTCCCGGCATGGCCGTTGCGAAAGGACTATCCGCTGCGCGGCCAAGGCGAACGTGAACAGTACGAGGTGGTCACGCGGGAGAGCGCCTGAGTGGCAATCCGGGCTTGTGAAGTGAGTGACAATCCAGGCCTGGAAAGGCTGCCCGGCGGAGGTGGGGTGCCGGCCGTTGGCCCCAAGCGCCGCATTCTACCCGCATCGACTTTTGGACTGGCGGAAGGTAGATTGAGGACCTGTGGAGGCGGAGGTGGAAAGGCTGGACTGAGGCCTCAGGACCGCTCTGTTCTTTCATTCAGGTTTTGGATTCGCCCTTGCCGATTCGGCTGACCTACTTGATTACGGACTTAAAGGTGGGCGGGGTGCCGCTGCACTTGTACCGGCTGGCGACCCGGCTGCCGCGGGACCAGGTGCAGGTGCGGGTGATCTCGCTGGCCGATGAGGGGCCGGTGGGGGTACGGCTCCGGCAAGCCGGGGTGCCGGTGCAGACCTGCGGAGCGCGGTCGGCGCTGGACGTGCGGGCGTTGGGGCGGTTGTGGCGGTTGTTGAGGGCGGACCGTCCGGACATTCTGCATGCCCTGCTGTTTCATGCCAATATCGCCGCCCGGGTGGTGGGGCCCCTGGCCGGTGTGCCCATCGGGCGGATTCTGTGCGAAATCCAGACTGTGGAGCGGGAACGACGCTGGCACCTGGTGGTGGACAATCTCACCTGTCGCCTGTGCCGGTGCGAGATCGGGAACTCGCCATCGGTGGTCGAGCACCTTCACCGCCGGGCCCATATTCCGGCCAGCCGGCTGAGGTGCGAATGGGGGGCGGTGGATGTGGACGCGATTGCGACGGCCGCGCCGGCTGTGCGCGAAGAGCTGGGGGTTGGCCGGGGAGAGGCCCTGGTGCTGTGGACCGGGCGGCTGGACCCAGTGAAGGGCTTCGAGGAGATGCTGGCCGGTTTCAGCATGGCGTGCAAAGGGCAGGCCGTGAAGCTGGTGCTGGTCGGCGAAGGGCCTTATCGAAGCACGGTAGAAACACTCATCCGAGAACATGGATTGGATGAACAAGTTTTAATGCCGGGCAGGCGGGAAGACGTTCCTTCATTGCTCAGGTCGGCGGACTTGTTTCTATTTTGCTCACGTACGGAAGGTTTGCCCAACGCGGTGTTGGAAGCGATGGCCGCGGGGGTACCCGTGGTCTGTACGGATGTGCCGGGGTGCCGGGACCTCATCCGTCATGGAGAGACAGGCTGTCTCGTCCGGCCGGGAGATCCCGCGGCGATTGCCCGGGGGCTCAAAATGGCCCTTACTGATGAGCCCTCCAGCCGCAGAATGGGGCGGGCCGCGCAAGGCTGGGTGCGGCAGAAGCTAAATAGTGCATGCTGGATACCACATTGGCTCGCCTTGTATCGCGCCATCATTAACGGTAACCCGCTCTGAAGGCAGAGCTTCCTGCCGTTGCCCTTCCATATGAATGAAAATTGAATCAGTTTTTGCCAGATGCATTATGCATACATATCATATGGCATGAAGCTCTTGCTTGCTTTGGCTGGTTATGCTGACCATTCAGTTAACAAGGAGCCGCGATGAGCCGAGTACCACCGTTTACCGCAGATCCTCATCGTCCCACGACTCTTCTGGTCGTTGACGACCACGGGCTTGTTCGCGACGGCGTCAGTGGCATGTTGTCGCGAGAGAAGGATTTTCGTGTGGTCGGGGTGGCGGCCAACGCGGATGAGGCGATTACGAAGGTGCTGGAGACCCGGCCGGACATCGTGTTGATGGACATCGACATGCCGGGGCTGAGTTGCTTCGACGCGATCCAGATCATCCGGTCGCGGGCGCCTGAGACGAAGTTCATTCTGTGTACGGCCTACGAGCACGATGAGCATCTTGAGCAGGCCCTGCATGTCAAAGTCAACGGCTTTGTGCTGAAGGACGAAGGGATTGCCGGCCTGGCGGAAGCGGTGCGCAACGTGAAGGCGGGGCGGGTACATTTCTCGCCGGAGGTCATGAGCCGGCTGGTGGTGCAGGGGAATGAGATCCGGCTGGAGAACCCGCCGAAAAGCCGGCTGCGGACGCTCAGTCCGCGTGAGCGTGAGTTGTTGCGCGTGCTGGCCAAAGGCGTGAGCCTGAAGGAGGCGGCGGCCATCCTGGGGATCAGCTACAAGACCGCTGACAAGCAGAAGGCATCGTTGATGGCCAAGCTGGATATCCACGATCGCGTGGAGTTGGCGCGGTATGCAATTCGCGAGGGGCTGGTCGAGCCCTAAGCGCGGAAAGTGCGGAGTGACGAGTACTGAGTACTGAGTGAGACCAGCCGTCCCACTCAGTACTCAGCGCTTTTACTCAGCACTCAGTACTCAGCACTCAGTACTTTTACTCACTACTCTTCTTCCGCTTATCGAGCATTTCACGGACCATGACCGCCAGGGTATTCGCCGAGAACGGCTTGGCAAGCACCTGGGTGACGGCGTCGGCCTTGTCGGCGATGGCGGCGGCGTCACCGGTGATGAGAATGGCGTGCAGGTCGGGATGTCCCCGGCGGATTTCGGTCAGGCAGACGTCGCCGGTCATGGTCGGCATGTTGTAGTCGATGATGGCGAGGTCGAGGTTCTGGCCGGTGGTCCGGGCGAATTCCAGGGCGTTCTCGGGCCGGTGGGCGACGGTGACCTGGTAGCCGCGGCTCTCGAGCAGAGTCTTCATGAGGCTGGCGATCATCTCTTCGTCGTCGAGGATAAGCACGTGCTCTTTTCCGTGCGCCGCGGTGGCGTCGGGTTGGGGCTCGGGCAGTGGCTGGGCGACGGGGAAGTAGATGTCGAACTGGGTTCCTTTGCCGACCTGGCTGGCGACGTCGATCAAACCTTTGTGGACTTCGACCAGCTTGTAGACGATGGCCAGGCCTAGGCCGGTGCCGCGATCCTTGGGCTTGGTGGTGAAGAACGGATCGAAGATAAGGCGCAGGGTGTCGGCATCCATGCCTGTGCCGGTATCGATCACGCGGATGCACACAAATTCATCGTCCTCGGTACGAGGCTTGAGGTGGGACGGCAGGTCACGACGCGCGACGTGGCGGGTCTGGATGGTCAGAGTTCCGCCGGCGGGCATGGCATCCCGGGCGTTGACGCACAGGTTAATGAGCACCTGCTGCATCTGTCCGGGATCAACCGAGATGACACAAGGCTGGGGATCGGTTTCCAGCAGAAACTCGATGGTGGCCGGCATGACCCGCCGGAGAAAACGGTGAAAATCGCTGATCAGCACATTGATGTCCAGCGGGCGGGCCTGAGGCTTGCTGGGGCGGCTGAAGGCCAGCAGTGAGCGGGTCATTTCGGTGGCATGAGCGGCGGCGGTTTCGAGGTCCTGAAGCGCGGTTTTCTGAGCCTTGTCGAGTTGGACCGTACTGTGCAGCAACTGGGCGTTGCAGGTGATGATGGTCAGCAGGTTGTTGAAGTCGTGAGCGATGCCGCCGGCGAGAATGCCGAGGCTCTCGAGACGCTGTGCGCTCTGGAGTTGGGCTTCGAGGCGCTGATGCTCGAGTTCGGCCTGTTTTCGTTGGATGGCATAGCGCATGGCCCGCATCACCAGTTCGCCGTCGCCCTGGCCCTTGACGAGGTAGTCCTGGGCGCCCTGGCGGAGGGCACGCATCGCGGCCTGTTCGTCATTCAATCCGGTGAGCACCACGATGGGCACCTGGGGACTGGCCGTCACCGTGCGCGAGACGGTCTCCAGGCCGCTGGCATCCGGCAGCGACAGGTCGAGAAGCACAACGTCAAATCCCCCCTGGGCTAGCTGAGCGAGGGCATCCTCCAGTCGTACGACATGGGTGATGCTCACCTGGCCGCCGCGGGCATCCCTCAGCGTTTCGCGCAACAATCGAACGTCGCCGGGGTTATCCTCGACCAGAAGCACTCGCATGGGCTCATTATCCATCGCAACAGCCTCAACGGGGTATAAGGACGGCCAAGCTATTCCTTAATATAGCAGGCTGCCGGGCTTTGGTAAGGTTCCTGTTGCATGATTGCCGCCCGGCCGCCGAAAAACAATCAAGCATCAGCGGAAGCGGCCGGAAGGGTAAAGTAGAAGGTGGAACCTTTGTCCGGCTCGGATTCGACCCAGATGCGCCCGCCGTGTCGTTCGACGATTCGCTTGCAGATGGCCAGGCCGATGCCCGTGCCGGGGTACTGCGACTTCGAATGCAATCGCTGGAAGATAACGAAGATGCGGTCAAAGTATTGTGGTTCGATGCCGATGCCGTTGTCGGCCACGGAGAAGACCCAGGTCTGGCCTTCGGGTCGGGCGGAGATGTGGACGCGAGGGGGCTCTTCACGGCGGAACTTAATGGCGTTGCCCACCAGGTTCTGGAAAAGCTGAACGAGCTGCAACTGGTCGGCCATCACGGTGGGCAGAGAATCGCTGGTAACGGTGGCGCCGCTCTCCTGAATCGCGACCTGCAGGTTGGTCAGGGCCCGTTGGAGGCTGGCCTGGGCCTCGGTGGGGGCCGGGGGGCGGCCCTGTGATCCGACGCGCGAATAGGCGAGCAGATCATTGATCAGGGTTTGCATCTGGGCGCAGCCGTCCACGACGTAGGCGATGAACTCGTCGGCATCCGCGTCGAGCTTGCCCGTGTAACGGCGCGAGAGCAACTGCGTGTAACTGGAAACCATGCGCAGCGGCTCCTGCAGGTCGTGGGAGGCGACGTAGGCGAAGCGTTCGAGTTCGGCATTGGAGCGGACCAACTCTTCGGACTGGCGGGCGAGGGCCTGCTCGGCGCGCTTGCGATCGGTGATGTCCACGTGTGCGATCGCCACGCGGGTCGGACCGGGCTCGTCGAAGCGGCTGACCCGGACGACGAAGTAGCGTTGGGCGCCCGTATCGCCGCAGGAGTACTCGTGATCAAACGTGTCTCGTCGGTGGGCGATGACGTCGCGAATACCCTCGGCGATGATCCGGCCGTCCTCATTGTCGAGGGTGGCGGCGGCTTCGCAGGCCTCGATATAGTTGACGCCGGTCTGGACCGGTCGATACGGGCAGGGGTGCTCGGCCGCAAAGCGCTGCCACGCGGCGTTGACGGTCAGAATGCGGCCCTGCTCGTCGAGGATGGCCACGTGGCTGAGCAGCGCATCCAGCGCGGTGCGCAGGAAGCGATGCGAATCGCGAAGTTCGTTCTCGGCGCGCAAGCGGTCGGTGATGTCACGGACGATGCTGATGATGCACGGCTGACCGCAACAGACCAGGCGGCTGGAGCGCAGTTCGACAGCCAGGGCGGTGCCGTCCTTGCGCCGGTTCATGGTTTGACTGTGGTACTCGCCGGTCTGCTCGACCTGGGTGACCAACTCGGAGAAGAGGTGCCGGTGTTCGGGGTGGAACATTGCGACGATGTTCATGCCGCACAGCTCATTGAGGGTGTAGCCATGCATGTGGCAGAACGCGGGATTGGCCTCGAATACCCGGCCGTCCAGCGAGCAAATGATCAGTCCATCGTTGGCGGTTTCGAAGATGGCGCGGTAGGTCTGCTCACGCTCCTGGAGGATTTCTCGCGAGCACTGGATGGCAGCGCAGTAGCGCCGGACGATGACGTACAGCGCGATGCTGGTCAAAAGGACGAAAAGCAGCCCCTTGAACAGATTGATGCCGACATGCGTTTGCAACCCGCTGCTCCAGTGCGCCACCAGCAGATCGGAGATGGTGATCCACAAGAATGCGAATGTGGCGTAAAGCAGCGTGACGCGCAGAGGAACAGACCGGTCGGTTTGCCGCAGGTTTTCAACGAATTCCTGAGATTCCTCGTTCATACCGCACCTTTCGAACCGAGGCAGGCAACGTAGCACCGACGGCCGGATTCTCGTCGAGCCGACTCTTGAGCAATGATAAGGCGTTGCAGTGCCGAAAGCACGGCAGACCTGATCAATGTTGAGGGGATTGCCCTATTTGGCTGTGCGTGATGGTGCGACACGCTCTTTGGCGCGCTGCCATCCCGTCTGTGCCACTGCGCTTGAGCAGTGCCCAATATCGGAGTCGTCCCGGCACAGCTTAAGACCCATTCCCATAAATCGTGCCCTCAGCGGTCACACCATCGCGCACGGTCATGCCGCGTCGTTTCCAGTCCAGGAATCTCGCGCTCGGGCCCATGAGACAGGCGGATGATCGCCCGGAATTTGCGCGGCAATGGACGGAAATCCGAGGTGCGCAAGAGTCCAATGTCGCTTTCGTCCGGCTCTGCGAAAACAGTTCTCCACAAGTTTTCCACAAATCCACAAGGCGCCTCGTGCGCGTCGCGCGGCTGACCTGCGAAACACAATTGTTTTCTCCTGCGAATGTTGCAGTGTCTGACGGCAGAGCGTCACGCATGCGCAGGAAGTTATCGGGCGTTGGCGCGCGCGAGGAGAATCCTTTGAGGCTGCGCATGGCAGCGCGGCTCAGCAACTTTTTTTCCGTTTGACCTGTTTTGGTCTTGACGGGTGGGGCTTCGTGGGAGAAAATGCCCCCGCGTGGTAGAAAGTGGGACGGCGGGCCATGACGATGTTCGGCGCGCGAATCAGATGGACAACATGTTCATTGGCCTTCATGAGCTCACGATTGACGAGAAGAACCGGATCAGCATCCCGGCAAGTATTCGCGCGGCGCTGGGTGTCGATGGTCAAGGCGCACGGCTCTATCTCGTTCCCGGCGAATACAGGCGAACGCTCGCGTTGCTCCCGGAGAGTGAGTTCAAGGCCATGGCCCGGGCGCTGCAGCAGATCCCCGTGGGAGACAAAGCGGCGCGTAGTCGGAGCCTGTTCTTCGCGGCCGCCTCGCAGATGCTGGAGGTGGACAAGAGCGGCCGGGTGGTTCTTCCGCAGCAGAGCCTGGAGTTTGCAGGCATCAAGCGGCAGATCGTACTCGCCGCCGACTTCAATCGGTGGTTGATCATGAACCGCGAGGAGGGGCTCAACTTCCTGAGGGTGCTTTGGGAGAGTCACAGCCAGGAGCTGGATGCGATCGTGCCAGAGAATGCGACGGAGCGCGGCAAGTTCTGGCACGGGTTCTGGCAAGGGACTCACACAACAGTTGACGCAGGCGGCGAAACGCCGCAGCAACCATAAACAAGGGTGTTTGCCCGCCTGGGTGGTGCCGCAGTGAGTGGAGGCGGTGGCAAGCCGGATGGGCGAACGGAACTCTAACGAGCATGGCACGGATGCCGGGGTGTTTGCCTGGGTACGGCGCACGGATGCGTCGCCGGGCAGACTGGCTTTTTGATCGGAGAGCAAGGATGGCCGTGGATGCACGGTGACGGGACGGCCTGGGAGCTGTGCCAGGCTGGCTCGAGTTGGTTGGCGACCCAACGACGCGGACGGGCCGCCGACTGACCCCGCAATGATCTATACGGCGCGGACTTGTCGGCATGAGCACTGCTGCCGAGGGCCTTTCCGACGCCGCATCCCGGCCGGTCAGAGAGCCATGGGCATGAGCCCAGCACGGACGTGGTGGCTCTGCCCCCTTTTTAAGTGAGTTCCGATTGGCCAGACAGGGGGTGCGCCGTGAATCGGGACGCCATCGAACACGAGCCGGTCCTGGGCGGGCCGGTCTTATCGCTTCTTGCCCCACGACCGGGCGAGGTCGTGGTGGATGCCACGCTGGGACATGGCGGTCACTCAAGGATGATCTTGGGTGCAATCGGGCCGGCCGGCCGATTAATCGCAATGGATGTGGACGAGCGGAACATCGCTCGCGCCCGTGACCGCCTCCTGGCGGGGCATCTTCCGGATCCATCGCTCAAGAACCAGGAACCGGGGAGCAGCGGCCTCTCACCCGCTCCAGGGGAGGACCGCACGCAGGGGGAGCAGCCGGGAGAAAGGGGGCCGGCCGCTTCGCAATTTCCGCGCTTGGACATCTATCGGGCCAATTTTGCCGAATTAGACGCGGTTTTGGACGCTCTTGAGGTGCCGGGCGTGGACGTCATCCTGGCCGACCTGGGCGTGAGCACCGACCAGCTTCTCGATCCGTCCCTGGGGCTGACGTTCACCGAAGACGGGCCGCTGGACATGCGGCTCGACGACCGGCTGGAACGAACGGCCGCGGACCTGGTGAATTCGCTGAGCGAAACGGAGCTCTCCGATTTGATCTGGAATAACAGCCAGGAGCGGTTCAGCCGGCGGATCGCCAAGCGGATCTGCCAGGTTCGCCGGGAGGGTCGCATTAAGCGGACGGGGGAACTGGTGCGGATCATCCTGTCGGCGATGGGGCTGCGCGAGCAGTCGTATTTGGGGCGAATCCATCCGGCCACCCGAACATTCCTGGCCCTGCGCATGGCGGTCAATCACGAATTGGAGAACCTGCGGGCCCTGCTGGAAATTGCGGCCCGTCGCCTGAAGGTCGGCGGACGGATCGGGGTGATCAGTTTCCACAGTGGTGAAGATCGTGTGGTGAAGCAGGATTTCCTTGATCGACAGAAGGCCGGCGTGTATGAAATACGCACGAAGAAGCCCGTGACGGCTTCACGAGAAGAGGTGGAGCGCAACCCTCGATCCCGCAGCGCGAAGCTGAGGGTGGCGGAAAAGGTCAGCCCGGGTGATGGCCGGGACGCCGGCCCTGCCTGAACCCGGCAGGACGTCTGCCTGCGAATGCCGGTATATGCGGCCATATGGGCTGTGGATGACTGGCCGGGATTGCCGATGTAAACTGGGATCCTGGCAATGCGCATGAACAGGTCGTCCCCGTTGGCGTGGGGGCGAGGTTCATATCTGCGATGAGGTGGAATGGGAGCGTCGGCTGACGATGCCCGGGGGCAGCGCGGCCGACGAACCGGTTTGCGCTCGGACGGATTAGAGACGGTTGCAGGACACGGAGGTTCGGATGACCCGCGAAACGAAGATCGGACTGCTGGTCGGGCTTGGCTTTATTGTCGTCTTTGCGGTGCTGCTCTCGCACAACGGGACCGGTCCTTCTCCCACGCAGAGTCTTCCGCCGATCGTGAGCAACCCCATAGATGCGGATCAACAGGGGGGAGCGTCCCTGACCACGTCGATCGGCAACCCGGCCGCGCCGACGGGGCTGGCCATGGATCCGTCCGGCAGCGAACCGCAGTGGGTCGACCCCATCAACGGGGGGCACGTGTCTGCGGATGCGGGCAACGACCTGCCTTCGCCGCGGTTCTTTGACAGCAGCGACATGATCGCGAGCGCGCCGCCCTCAATGAGCAGCGAGCCGCTGGATACCGGCAACGCGTCGAGCGACGTGAGCGAAGGCATGGCGATGGCCGCGCCGCGTGACGCTCTGACCCTGGAGGGGAGCATCAATGCCCGCGTGGTTCCGCCGGTGGTGGAGCCGCCCAAGCCCGAACCGGCGGTTGAGAGCGTGCGGTCGATCACGCCGAGCGTGTCGCCGGCCCCCGATACCACCTCTTCGCCGACGGCGGTCGCCAGTGGCGAGAGCCGTGACAGTGGTGCGCAGGCCGCCGCCGGCCCCGCCAAGGAATACGTGGTGAAGAAGGGCGACGCCCTGGTGAACATCGCCCGGGCGACGTATGGCAAGGCTTCTCCGGACGTGATTACCTTCCTGGTCGAGTCCAACAAGGGGACGATCAAGAACCGGGATTCGCTGCGCGAGGGGCAGACGATCGTGCTCCCGCCGCTGCCGCCGAGCATGTTCGAGACGCGGACGGCCAGCGCCAGCAGGTCGGACGTGGACCTGAAGAAGGTGGAGGGGCTGATCAACGGCACCGCGGGCGCCCGCCGGGCGCCGGAAGGCAAGCCGGAGGCCAGCGCGCCGAAGAAGAGCGAGACCGCGGCGACTCCGCTGGGACGGCCCAGTCTGCCGCTGGACGGGTCGGCGGAGTTCATTCGCATTGGTGCGGAACGGCCGGCCGGCCAGGGAGCATCGAACGCGAAGAACGACGCCAAGGACGCCAAGACGGACAAGGGTGCCAAGACCGACGGCAAGAACGCCAAGCCGGAGAGCAAGCCGAAGCGTTCGAGCAAGTCCGGCCACCGGTTTTACGAAGTTCGGCCCAATGACACGTTCAGCTCAATCGCGCAGCGGGAGCTGGGTTCAAAGAACCGCTGGGTCGAAATCAAGCAACTGAACAAGGACATTGATCCGCTCAAGATGAGACCGGGGACGAAGATCCGTATTCCCTCCAACGAATCGATGTCAGCTGACGACTCCACGAAACAGGCTTCGGCATGACGACTTCGCGAATGGTCGGGGTGCTGGTGGCGCTGGCGCTGGTCGGGATTGCCGTGGTGGCAATCCGGGTGGACCAGTCGCGGGCCACGCAGCGCATTCAGAAGCTGCAATTCGAGCACACCGATCTGAAGCGGGAGATCTGGACGCAGGAAGTGGAGATCGCCCGGCTGCGCTCGCCACAGGCGATCCGGGAACAGGCGAGCCGATTGGGCTTGGAGGTGGCGCCTAAACCGCCGGCGGCGGTAAAGCCGGCCAGGCGATGAATGTGGAAATGGCGAAGCGCGCATGAAGAATGGATGACGAATTCCGAAGCGGGAATGACGAATGGAGAGGAACCGGCGCCTCGACACTCGTCATTCGTCATTGAAGCCGGGAGTGTGGCGGATGAAAGCGACAGGCCAGCGCATGTGGTTTGGGCAGGTGGCCATCGGTGCGCTGTGTTGCTGTCTGTTGGCGCTGGTTGGTCGGCTCACCTACATCCAGACGCAGATGCGTCCGGAACTGCTCAAGTGGTCCCTGGAACGGCAGACGAGCAAGATTCCGTTGCCGGGTCGGCGTGGTCGCCTTCTGGATCGCCGCCTGCGGGTGCTGGCGGGAAGCCACGATCAATCCCTCGTGTTTGCCGATCCCGCGCTGATCAAGGATCGGGCGGAGACGGCCACCCAGGTCGCCGACGTGCTTGGCGTTCCGGCCCGCGAGATTCTGGAGAAGTTGGAGAAGGCCAGGTCGTCGCGCTACGTGGTGTTGCGCCGCGGAGTTGACGACGAAACGGTCAAGGCCCTTCAGAAGGAGAGCCTGCCCGGCATTGGCGTGACCAATGAGCCGGCCCGCGTGTACGCCATGGGGACGCTTGCCGCCCACGTGATCGGGTACGTCGGGGCGGAAGGCACGGGGCTGGAAGGGATCGAGCTGGCCTGCGAAAAGTTTCTCCGGTACAAGCCCGGTCAGCGGATCGTGTACTGGGATTCGCGTCGCAAGAACGTGGTATCCCAGGACCCCGACGGTTACGTAGCCCCCAAAGACGGCTTGGACGTGGTTTTGACCATCGATGCCGCCATCCAGGAAATCCTGGAGCGCGAGCTGGCCAAGACCGTGGAGAAGTTCAAGCCCCAGTGCGCGTTGGGTATCGTGATGAGCCCCAAGACGGGCGAGGTGCTGGCCCTGGGCATCTCGCCCACGTACGACCCGGCCGCGCCCGGCAAGGTGCCCGCGGAGGTACGCCGAAACCGGTTGTTGACCGACCCGGTGGAGCCGGGGAGCATCTTCAAGCCGTTTGTCCTTGTCGGGGCCTTGCAGGCCGGCTTGACCCGCCCGGACGAAGTGCTGTTCTGCCATAACGGCCTGTACGTCATTGGCAAGCGTCTACTGCACGATCATCATCCCTATGGCAACTTAACGGTCGAGCAGGTGATCACCAAGTCCAGCAACATCGGTATGGCCATCCTGGGCATGCGGATGGGCAATCAACTGATGCACGATACGTTGCGGGCCCTGGGGTTTGGCCGGCGCACGGGCATCGACTTGCCGGGCGAGGACAACGGACTGTTGTGGCCGGTGGAGCGGTGGCAGACGCCGTATACGACGACTTCCGTGCCCATGGGGCACGAGATGGCGATGACGCCCATCCAGCTCGCGACGGCGTTTTGCGCGTTGGTCAACGGCGGGCGGTTACCCAAGCCTTATGTGGTGGCCGGGGTGGTGGATCACTCCGGTCGGGTGGTTGAAGACCGTCGGCCCAAGGACGAGTTTCCGCAGGTGGTCGATCCGGCGACCGCGGAGACGGTCAAGCAAATCCTGGTTAAGACCGTCAATGAGGGTACCGGCAAGCCGTCGGCGCTTGAGCACTGGCAGGTGCTTGGCAAGACCGGGACCGCGCAGATGCCCTATTCGCCCGAAGACCGGCGCAGGCTGGGGCTGAAGAAAGGGCTATACGAGCCGAACGCGTACCTGGGTTCTTTTTTGGCGGCGGCCCCGGCCAGCGACCCGGAGGTGGTGGTGCTGGTCATGGTGCGCAAGCCGGATCGCCGGATCGGGTATTACGGCGGGACGGTGGCGGCCCCGGCGGTCAAGGCGATCTTGCAGCAGGTGCTGGCGTATCTCAATGTGCCGCACGACCGGGTTAAGCCAACGACCGATTCGACGAGCCTGGCGACGGATTTAAGGGATTAGAGGCACAGGCCGCTTTATAGTGGTGTTTCACGGGCGGCGGAGTCCGCCAAGGTCATATCCATGAGTCCCCCTCGAGGTCTGCGGTTCAGTCAGTTGTTGTTGGATGCGGGTTTGGCCACCCATTGGGACGGGGTCGACCCGGTGATCAGCAGCGTGGTGGAAGACTCGCGTCATGTCCGGCCGGGATCCTGTTTCGTGGCCCGGGCCGGTTCGACGACCGACGGCCATGCCTACGTGGAAAAGGCGATAGCGGCCGGGGCGTCCGCGGTGATCCTGGAGCGCCCGGTGACGCTGCCGGATTCGATTGCCCGGCTGGAAGTGGCATCCTCGCGGGGCGTGGCCGGAAGACTGGCCTCCGTGCTGTATGGGCTGAACGATCTTCAGCGGGATGGGCGGCTGAAGGTGCTGGGCATCACCGGCACGAACGGCAAGAGCACGTTCTGCTTCCTGATGCGGGCCATCATGCGTGAGGCGGGGCTGCCGACGGCGCTGTTCGGCACGATCGAATACGACCTGCTCTCGCGGGTGGTCGAGGCGGCGTACACGACTCCGCCGGCCGAGGAGTTGATGGCTTATCTCGCTGAAGCGGCGGCGGCGGGGGCGACCCATGCGGTGATGGAGGTGTCCAGCATGGCCCTGGACCAGGGGCGATGTGCGGGCATCCAATTCGCCGTGGGCGTATTCAGCAATCTCACCGGCGATCATCTCGATTACCACCACGACATGGGCTCTTATCTTCAGGCGAAGAAACGGCTCTTCGACGGGCTGGCACCGGCGGCGACGGCGGTAGTGAATGCGGAAGACCCGGCGTGTGAGCAGATGGTTGCGGATTGCCGGGCGCGGGTGGTGCGCTACGGGATCGTCAGCGAGAAGTTGCCCGCGGAGAGCCTGGACGTGGCCGCCCGGGTCCACGAGTTTACGACCCACGGAACGCGGTTTGAGCTGATCGTGCGGCGGTCCTCGGCCCATGGGGCCCCAGGCGTGGAGTCGGTGGAAATCGTCTCGCCGCTGGTGGGGCGGCATAATGTGCAGAATTCGCTGGCGGCGGCAGGGGCGGCGATTGCCGTGGGCGTGCCGCTGGCGGCGGTGGCGGCCGGCCTGACCAGTTGCGGCTGCGTCCCGGGGCGGCTTCAGCGGGTGGCCTCGACGAACGGCCGGAATCGCGGATTCAGCGTGCTGGTCGATTATGCCCATACGGATGATGCCCTGGCCAACGTGCTGTCGGCGTTACGACCATTGACGCGCGGACGACTGATCGTGATGTTTGGCTGCGGGGGAGATCGCGACCCCACCAAGCGGCCCCGCATGGCCCGTGTGGCGGCCCAGTGGGCGGACCGGATCGTAGTAACCAGCGATAATCCGCGGACTGAAGATCCGCAACGCATCATCGATCAGATTCTGACCGGCTTCGAGCCTGGGCAGATGGACCGGGTGAAGGTGGAACCCAACCGGCGCAAAGCCATCGCCATGGCGGTGGCCGAGGCCGGGGAGGGCGACGTCGTGCTGTTGGCGGGCAAGGGCCACGAGAATTACCAGATCATCGGGACGGAGAGACTGCCGTTCGACGATGCGCAGGTGGCGGCGGAAGCGATGGAGAGGAAGTGACGGGCGTCGTCACGACTGAAGCACTGAAAGCTGAGAGCTGAGAACTCATGAAGCCGTTGATGTTGGATGAAGTGATTGCGGCGCTGGAGGGCCTGCCGGATCGGATGGCGCCGGTGTCGAGCGTGAGCCGGGTGGTGACGGATTCGCGTCAGGTGGGCCCCGGCGATTTGTTTGTGGCCATTCGCGGCGAGCGGTTTGATGGTCACGATTTCGTGAACGACGCGCTGGCGGCCGGGGCCATCGCCGCGGTCGTGCGGAATGATTTTGAGCGCGTTCTGCCGGCCGGAGCGGAAGCCGCGGCCAGTGCGGGTGGGCTGCTCATTCGGGTGAACGATCCGGTGGAGGCCATGGGGCGGCTGGCCCTCTATTATCGCCGGTCGGTGATTGCCGGCACGGCCACGGTGGTGGCGGTTACGGGCAGCGTGGGCAAGACGACCACGAAGCAGATGATTGCTCACCTGTTGGCCGGGCGGTGGAAGGGGACGGCGTCGCCCAAGAGCTTCAACAACAACATCGGCGTGCCGCTTACGCTGCTGTCGGTGGATCCGTCGCACTCGTTCGTGGTGTGCGAAGTGGGCATGAACGCGCCCGGCGAGATCGCCGCCCTGGCCAGGCTGGTGGAGCCGGAAGTGGCCGTGATCACGACGGTGGTGGAATGCCACCTGGAACGGCTGGGCAGCCTGGACAAGATCGCCGACGAAAAGCTTTCGCTGCTGCGCTATCTCCGGCCGGGCGGGGCGGCGGTGGTCAATTTTGACTCGGAGTTGTTGCGCTGGAACGTGGAGCGGGATCGGGACTACCGGAAGCTGAAGCGCGTGACCTTCGGGCAGTGGGCGGACGCGGATTTGCGGCTGACCAGCCTGGAGGCGGTCCGGAGTGAGGGTTCAGGGTTCGGGGCTCAGGGTTCAGAGGGAGAGGGGCCGGAGGGGCAGAGGGACGCAGGCACGGAGGGGCGCTGCGGGTTCGTCTTCAAGCTGAATGACCGGTTCGAGTATCGGCTGAACGTGCCGGGCCGGCATAACGTGTTCAACGCCCTGGCTGCGATCGGGGTGGCCCGCTGGTTCGGCATGGATCACGAGGAGATCGCCGCCCGGCTGGCGACCTTTGAGTTGCCGGCCATGCGGTTGCAGGTGGAGCGTGTGGGGCGGTGGACGGTCATCAACGACGCGTACAACGCCAATCCGGCCTCCATGGCGGCGGCGGTGGATACGCTGATGGACACGCCGGCCGCCGGTCGGCGGGTGCTCATTGTGGGTGACATGCTTGAGTTGGGGGCGGCCTCGGAGGAACTGCATCGCCGCACAGCTGAACGCATCGGCGGAAGCGGCGTGGACCTGGTGATTACGGTAGGGGAAAACGCGAAGCTGGTGGCCCAGACGGTCCGGGCGGTCAGCGGCGGGCGGATTGTTACCCATGCGTACGCCTCCACCTCGTCCGCCAAGAGGCGGGTGGCGGGGCTGCTCAAGCCGGAGGACACCATCCTGGTGAAAGGCTCGCGGGCCCTGGGCCTGGAGGCGCTGGTGGAGGCGATTCGCGAGCGGTCGGGGCCGGTGCGGAAGAAGCCGGCGGGAGGTCGCAGGGCGATGAGGAGTGTTGTCAAGTGACGTTGGTGTTGGCCCGTGTGAGAACCGGCGGGTGTACATGGTGTTCTGGCTTTCGCTCCGGTCGCCCTGACCCTCTTGATAGAGTGGGACGCCCTATGCAGGGGATCCCTCCGGGATCGCATGATTTGTGAGAAAGGTTCGTAGTCGAGCGTGCTATACCACCTGATTGATTACTTGTTCAACCGGCCGGAGACCGAACAATGGGCCTACCGGGACGCGCTGGTTCGGGGCACGTGCGCGATTTTTCTGTCCTTCTTGTTTGTCTGGCTGCTGGGACCGCGCGTGATCCGCTGGCTGATGCGCCGCAAGATCGGCGACATTGCGGAGTTCGACCACAAGGCCCTCAATGAGTTGACCAAAGACAAGAAGAATACGCCGACGATGGGCGGCGTGCTGATCATCGCGGCTGTTCTGTTCTCCATCCTGATGCTGGCCGACCTGGGGAACTACTACATCACCATGGCCCTGGTCTGCACCGTGTGGTTGACGGTGGTGGGGGGCATCGACGACTGGCTGAAGTTGACGGCCAAGAGCCGCAGCGGGAGCCGCGACGGGCTGAAATCTTACGAGAAGCTGCTCTTTCAGATTGGCCTGGGCGTGCTGCTGGGGATTTTCGTTTACCGCTACGGCGAGCAGAATGCGGCCAGTTACGCCCGTTACCTGGGCGCAGAGATCCAGACCTTCAAAATCCTGACCGTACCGTTCTACAAGCCCGGCATCGTACTGAGTCTGCCGCTGTTCTGGATCATGACGGTCCTGGTGACCACCGGCACCTCGAATGCAGTGAACCTGACCGACGGCATGGACGGGCTGGCCTCCGGCTGCATGGTGTTATGCAGCTTCGCGTTTATGATCCTGTCGTTCATGGTCGGCAACGCGGAATGGGCGGCTCGGCTGCTGTTGCCGCACATCCCGGACACGGCGGAGTTGGCCGTGGTGTGCGGAGCGGTCATGGGGGCGTGTCTGGGTTTCCTGTGGTACAACTGCTATCCGGCCCAGGTGTTCATGGGCGACACCGGCTCGCTGCCGCTGGGCGGGCTGATCGGTTACGTGGCCATCGTGACCCGCCAGGAGTTGATGCTCTTTATCGTGGGCGGGGTGTTTGTGATCGAGGCGGTGTCGGTGATGTTGCAGGTGGGCTACTTCAAGCTGAGTGGCGGCAAACGGATCTTCCGCATCGCTCCCATCCACCACCATTTCCACCTGGGCGGCTGGACGGAGACGCAGACGGTAACGCGCTTCTGGCTGATGGCGGTGATTTTTGCCGGTATTGCGCTGGTGACGGTGAGATTGCGATAGTGGGTTGGGAGTTGCTGGTTGTGGGGCGGAGCCCCCTTCGGTCCCGCGCCATGATCCGTCCCCCAGCTATCAAGGAGTGAATCGTGAGCCAGGCGACAGGGCCAATGGAAATGTGGCAGGCGGGCGAGCCGCGGAGCGGGGCCGGCGAGGCCTCGGCGGGCAGCTTTGCGTCGACGGCCATCCTGTCGATCGCCACCGGACTGCTGGGCATCGGGGCGGTGATGACCTACTCGGCCACGGCCGGTTCCGAGCGGCCCGTGACGCTCGACGATTGGTGGAAATCGCAGGCCATCCGGCAACTGATCTACGTGGTCGGCGGTCTGGTTACCATGCTGATCATGTCGCGGATTCCCTACCGGCTGTGGATGCGCGGCAAAGGCCTGCCGGCGTTGCTGCTGCTGGTGGCCGCGCTGATCGCGACGCTGCTGGTCCTGGTCCCGGGGGTGGGGCACGAGGCCAAGGGCGCTACCCGCTGGGTGAAGCTGGGACCGGTCAACTTCCAGCCTTCCGAGATGATGAAGCTGGCTTTGCCGGTGTTCCTGGCCACCTGGATGGCATACAAGGTGGATGTGCGCAAGTTCTGGCGCGGTTTCCTGCCCGCTGCGGGAATTATCGGTATAAGCGTGGGGGCGGTGGGGCTGGAAGATTTCGGGACGGCGGCCTTGCTGGCGGCCGTGGGGGGAGCGATGCTGCTCGCGGGTGGGGCCCTGTGGCGGCACGTGTTCCTGTTGGTCCTGCCGGCGGTTCCGGCGTTTTTGTACCTGCTGCACAGCCGGGCGCACCGCATGAAACGGTTGACCACCTTCTTGAATATCTGGGAAGACCCCCAGGGCGACGGCTACCAGGCCATCCAGTCGCTGTGCACGATCGCCAGCGGCGGCTGGTGGGGCCGGGGGCTGGGCAAGGGCTTTGTGAAGGGTTATTTGCCGGAGGCCCGGTCCGACTTCATTTTCGCCGTGATTTGCGAGGAGCTGGGGGCGGTGGGGGCGTTTGCGGTCATTGGGTTGCTGATCATCCTGTTGTGGCAGGGGGCGATCATTATTCGACGATGCGAAGACCCGATGGGCCGGCTGCTGGCCTTCGCGATGGTGCTGGTGCTGGGCATGCAGGCGACCATGAACATTGCGGTGGTCACGGTGTCGGTGCCGACGAAAGGCATTTCACTGCCGCTGGTGTCGGCGGGCGGAACCGGCGTGATCTTCCTGGGCATGCTGGTGGGCGTGCTGGCCAATATTGCCCGGACAGCGCCGGGGCAGGTCGAGTGGGAAAGTGACAAAGTGGGAACGTGAGAAAGTGAGCAAGTGGGAAAAGGGGAAGGTGAGTACGTGGGTGGATGAGATGGTGGAAGGGTGAGAAGGTGGAAAGATGAGCAAGTGGAAATGTGCATGCCATCAGCGGACCTGGCAACTCACTGCACCTTAGAGCCCTGAAACTCTGAGCCTCAAACGCTAAGAGGCTGTTTCAAAATGGCACACTGGAGTGCCGATGGAGCCTTCTGCTAGCCAAACATGCCCTAGAACATCGAAAAACTGACTGTTTTTCAGCTCGCATGGGCCGCTTGGCGCTCTTCCAACTAGATTTTTGAGACAGTTTCTAAACCCTAAATCTTGAAACGCTGAACTCTGTATCCTGTGCCCTGAACCCGAAACCCTGGACCCTGGACGCTGAACTCTAAACCCTGGACTCTGGACTCTAAAAACTGAACCCTGACCCTGTGCTCTGAACCCTGAACCCTGAAACCTGAACCCTATGTCAACGACTCCATGGTTTGTATTTGCCGGCGGTGGGACCGGGGGGCATCTGTACCCGGCCCTGGCCGTTGTGGAAGCCCTGCGCGCTGCGGGGGCGGTGGACGTCTCGTTCTTCTGCACCCAGCGGCCCATAGATCGCGAGATCCTGGGGAAAGCCGATGTCGAGGCCGTGCCGCAGGTGGTCATACCGGTGCCGGCCCGACCGTGGTTGTGGCCGGGCTTTTACCTCAAGTGGCGGCAGTCCGTGCGGGCGTGCATGGATCGTTTTCGGCAGCGGCGGCCGATGGCAGTGGTGGGAGCGGGGGGATATGCCTCCGGGCCGCCGGTCAGTGCGGCCCTGACGATGGGGATTCCGACCTTCCTGCTCAACCCGGATGCGGTGCCCGGCAAGGCCAACCGGCACATGGGGCGCAAGAAGGGGGTGACGGGAATTTTTGCTCAATGGGAGGTGACCCGGCAGTACTTCCCGGCCGGTGCGCCGGTGAGGGTGACCGGGTGCCCGGTGCGCGGGGCGTTCCGGCAGCGCGTTGAGGAGATGAGGGGGCAGGCGGGCGGAGAGACCGGGCGACAAGGGGACAAGGAGACAAGGGGACAAGGAGAAGAGAGCGGCAGCGGAGGACGCGGCTTGCTGTCGATTGGGGCGATTCTGGAGTCGTTTGGGTTGGAGGCGGGGCGGCGGACTCTGCTGGTGACCGGAGCGTCGCAGGGGGCACGGACGATCAATGAGGCGGTCATCCTGCTCGCGCCGTCCATTGCGGCGGCGGGCTGGCAGATTCTGCATCTTGCCGGGGCTGCGGAATGCGAGCGAGTCGAGGCCGCCTATGCCCGGCTGGCGGGTGGGACGGAGGGACTGCGTTACAAGGTGCTGGCCTTTACGGACCGCATGCCGGAGGCCATGACGGCCTGCGATCTGATCGTGTCGCGGGCGGGGGCCTCGAGTCTGGCGGAGATCCAGGCGGCGGGCAAGCCGTCCATTCTGCTGCCCTATCCGTTCCACAAGGATCGCCACCAGTGGCACAACGCGGAAGTTCTGGTGAACCGCGGGGCGGCGCTGCTCGTGGATGACGTGAAAGATGGGGGATTGAACGCCCAGGCGCTTCAGCCGGTGCTGGATGGGCTGTTGAGGGATGATGCCCGCCGGGAGGCGATGGGGCGTGCAGCGCGGGAGCTGGACCGGCCGGATGCGGGAGAAGTCATTGCGCGGGCCCTTTGGGAGGGGAGTGAGCACGTGGAAAAGTGAGAAGGTGAGAAAGTGAGAAGGCGAGAAGGTGAGAAAGTGAGAACGTGAGAACGTGAGCAGGTCGGAAGTGAGAGCACGGGAAGGGATTCCCGCTTGAGGAGATGCCGGAAAGGATTCTTGCACCGGCGAGTCCTGCATCAGTCGTACCAGCGATAGCCATTCCTGCCGCCGTTCTCTATCCATCCCCTGCCCTTCCTGTTGCTTGCCGTTGTGCCCCAGCTATCCCCCGTTTTCTCTCTCGTCTTCCCCTCGCGCATCTTCCTCTCTTGAGCCTCGCCTCTCGATCCTCGACTCTCGATCCCCAATCCCTGAACCCCGCCCCCCGATTCCTGGCCCCTGAACCCCGAACCCCGAACCCCAAATCCCAAACCTTGGATCTCGAACCCTGAACCGCAAATCCCAAACCCTGAACCTCGAACCCTGAATCCCAAATCGTGACCCCCAAACCGTGACCCCAGAACCCTTCCCACTTTCCCACCTTCTCACTTTCTCACCTTCCCACCAACCACCCCAAAAAGCTCCCCATTCTCACTTCAATGCCGGGCGAACCTCTCAAGACTTTTTCGGGCCGTTCCCGATGATTATGAGTACATGGGGCGAGCGGTTTCATGCCGAGACCATTGCGTCCTGTCGGGCGGCAACGTACGCCAAGTCCAGCTTTTGGAACAAACCCCCGCGATCGAGTAGAATTGCGGCCTACAGCGAGAGAATCGAGGGCAGTGTCGATGGCCATCAGCGCAAGGGCGCGCGGTCGTAAAGAAGTGGTGCTTGCCCCTCTGTACCCACCGGTTGGTACGAGTAAGAGGGCCGGTTCCAGAACGGAGGATATCAAACTGGTCGCGGGCATGCGGGTGCACATGATCGGCGTGGGCGGCTGCGGCATGTGCGGAGCCGCGGCCGTGCTGAACCGCCGGGGAGCGCGGGTCAGCGGGTCCGATCGGGGCCGGTCCGCGGCCTTGGACCGGCTGGCGGGCATGGGGATCAGCGTTCATGCGAGCCAGTCGCCGGAGAACATTCCTCCCGAGTGCGACCTGGTAGTGCATTCGGCGGCGATCAAGCCGGACAACCCCGAGCTGGTCGCGGCTCGCGCGCGGGGCCTTCAGGTCGTCAAGTACGCGGAACTGCTGGGGCTGCTGATGGACGAGCACGTGGGCATCGCCATCGCGGGCACCCACGGCAAGAGCACCACAACGGCAATGACCGCGTTCGTTCTCCACGAGGCCGGGCTCGATCCTTCCTTTGTGATCGGAGCCGAGGTCGAGCAATTGGGCGGCGGCTCGGGCGTGGGCGACGGGAGCCACTTCGTGGTCGAGGCCTGCGAGTTTGACCGGTCGTTCCATAATCTCCGGCCGGCCTTCGCGACCATCCTCAATGTCGAAGAAGACCACCTGGATTGCTACAAAGACCTCGACGACATCGTCGAGTCGTTCCAGAAATTCGCTCGCCTGGTACCTCGGGACGGTTTGTTGGTGGTCAACGGCCAGGACCGTAACGCCATGCGCGCGGTGGCCGGGCTCGAAGCCCCGGTGGAGACGTTCGGCTTTGACGGCCAGGTGGACTGGCGGGCGGAGATCCTGGGTTGCGAGCGCGGGTGCTTCACGTTCCGGGTCTGGCACAAGGGAGAGGCCGTTGCCGAGGTGTCGCTGGCGATTCCGGGCCGGCATCACGTGGCCAATGCCCTGGCGGCGATGGCGCTCTGCTGTCGCAGTGGGGTCGCCCCGGGGACGGTGGCAGACGCACTGGGCCGGTTCCACGGCGTGGGCCGGCGGCTGACCGAGCATGGCAAGGTGGCTGGCGTGACGGTGGTGGATGATTACGGCCACCACCCGACCGAGATCCAGGTGACGCTGCGGGCGGCCCGGGATTTCTACAACCCCCGTAAGATGTTTGTGGTCTTCCAGCCGCATCAGCACTCGCGGACGAGGTTTCTGCTCAAGGATTTTGCCCGCAGCTTCGGCTCGGCGGACGTGGTGGTGGTGCCGGATATTTATTTTGTCCGCGACAGTGAGTCGGAGCGCGAACTGATCGACGCGAAGGTGCTCGTGGGCGAGATTCACCTGCAAGGCGGCGATGCCCGCTACGAGCCGGATTTTGGTAAAATTGTCAGCGGCTTGTGCGCCGAAGTGGCCGAAGGCGATCTGGTGGTGACCATGGGCGCCGGCAACGTGAACCAGATTGCCGACGCCCTGCTGGATTGCCTCCGGCGGACGCGCGGGGCCGGCGGCAACGGGCAGAAATAGGGCGGAACGTGTGCCACGGCTCTTGAGCCGTACGGAGATGGCCCTGACGGCTGTGTCCCGCAGCTCTTAAGCCGTGGGGTTTGGAGGGTTGACCTGCTTTCCACCACTGCTCAAGAGCAGTGGCGCACAGGACGGCCGGTGGCGAGGCGATAAAGGCAAACATGTCATTTCTGGCGGATTTCGGCGAGATCGTGCGCGAGAACCAGCCGCTGGCGCCATTGACGTACTTTGGCGTCGGGGGGCCGGCCCGGTGGATGGTGTCGCCGCGCTCCGTTGCGGAGCTGGCTGAGGTGGTCCGCCGCTGCCGCCAGGAGGACGTGGACGTCTACGTGCTCGGGGCGGGGGCCAACCTGCTGGTGAGCGACGACGGCGTGGATGGTGTGGTCATTCGACTCAACGCGCCGGCCTTCAGGAAAGTCGCCTGGGAGAGAGACCGCGACGGACTGGTTGCGGAGGGTTGGGCGGGCGCGGATCTGGATGGCGTGGCCGTCAAGATCGGCGCCGGCCTGAGCATGGCACGCTTGACGCTGGATTCCGTCGAGCGGGGGTTGGCCGGTCTGGAGTGCATGGCCGGCATCCCCGGTTCGCTGGGCGGGATTATCCGCATGAATGCCGGCGGCCGGTTTGGGCAGATCTCCGACGTCGTCTCCGACGTGACCGTGCTGGACGAGACCGGTCAGGTTCGGCGATTGGGGCATGGCGAGGTCGGCTTCACCTACCGCCACACGAAGTTGAACGGGTCGATCGTCGTTGGGGCGACGCTGGTACTCCGGCCGGATGATGCGGACCGCGTCAAGAAACGCTACGAAGAGATCTGGGACTACAAGAAGAGGTCGCAGCCCCTGGCTGATTACAGTGCTGGATGCATATTTAAGAATCCGCCGAATGATAGCGCCGGCCGGCTGATTGATCAGGCCGGGTTGAAGGGGCATCGTATCGGCGGGGCGTCTGTTTCCGAGCAGCACGGGAATTTTATCGTTGCCAGCAAGGGGGCTCAGGCCCGCGACGTGCTTTCGCTTATCGGGACCATCCGGCGGACGGTGGCCGAGCGGTTCGGAGTGGAGCTGGAGTTGGAAGTTCAAATCTGGGACCGTTGTGGAAATGGAGTTCCACTATGACACGCCTGGCAGACAGCGCCGCGGTGAGAATTGCGGAATCAAAATTGACGCACAAGCAGTTGAAGATCACGGTGCTGTCCGGCGGCCCCAGCGCCGAGCGTGAGGTCAGCCTCAAGAGCGGTCGTGCGGTCGCGGCCGCGCTCGAATCGCTGGGCCACAAGGTGCGGATTGCCGATATTGCTCCCGACTCGCTGGAGGCCCTGGCGATACCGGCGGATCTGGTCTTTATCGCCCTGCACGGATCGTTCGGCGAGGACGGGCAGCTTCAACAGATTCTCGAACGTCACGGCATTCGCTATACGGGATCCGGGCCCGAGGCTTCGGCATTGGCCATGGACAAGGTGGCCGCCAAGTATCGGTTCATCGAGGCCGAGGTGCCGACGCCGCGGTTCGACGTGGTAGAGGCCGGGAAGATCGATGAGGCGATGCGGAACTGGTCGCTGCCCGTGGTGGTCAAGCCGATCGCCGATGGCAGCAGTGTGGATACGACGATTGTACGCGACCCGGCCGGCCTGCGCGACGTGCTCTCGCGGATGACCGCCAAATACGGCCGGTGCCTGGTCGAGCAGTACATTGCCGGCCCGGAGCTGACGGTTGGCGTGCTGAGAGATGAGCCTCTGCCGCCCATTCAGATCCGCACCCGGCGCGAGTTCTACAACTACGAAGCCAAATACCTCGATGAGGATACGGAATACCTGTTTGACATTGACCTGCCCGCGCCGACGTTGCGGCTGGTTCAGGATTTGAGCGTCAAGGCCGGCCAGGCCCTGGGATGCCGGGATTTTTGCCGTGTGGATTGGATGGTGGATGCGGTCACGCTTCAGCCGTACTGCCTGGAGATCAACACCATTCCCGGTTTCACGGACCATTCGTTACTGCCCAAGGCGGCCGCAAAAGCGGGGATAGGTTTCGCGATGCTGTGCCAGCGTATTGTGGAATCGGCCCTGGCGCGGTAGAAAGAACAGATGAGGGAGCAGGGATAAAGGATGAAGGATGAGGAATAAAGAGTAAGAGATGGCGGAACGCCGGCACCGGCCTGCCCATCATCTCTTGTTTCTTGTTCCTTATCACTTCTCCTTCATCGATGACGGAGCATCCGGTGAGCCGCAAGACGCGCAAGGACGATTCGGTTGAGAGGAACGAAGAGGGTTTGCCGTGGTGGCGCCGCCCCGGGCGCAGCGCGGTTCTCTCTCTGTTAGCGCTGACCGGTCTGGTCGCCCTGGCCGTTACCGGCCTCGAACGCTTGAAAGGCCACGTAGAGACCCTGCCGCAGTACAACCCCACTCCCCGGCTGCAACTGATGGATACGCCCGACTGGGTGGACCGCGAACAGTGGCGTCCGCAGATTCTGGCGTCTATCCGTCTGCCCGAGCAACCTGATTGGCTGGGCGGGGGCGTCGTGCGGGAAGTGGGCGAGCAACTGGCGTCCAGCGGGTGGGTTTCTAAGGTCAAGCGGGTTCTCCCCGAGGTGGACGGCACCATCCGCATCTGGTGCGATTACCGTCGGCCCATCGCCATGATTCGCATCAAGAGCGATGACAAGGACGGCTACACCTACGTGGCGATTGACAAGGACGGCGTTCGGCTGCCGCAGGTCTACCGGGAGGTGGAAGAGGCGGGCTGGATGCAGATTGTCGGGGTAGAGACCCAGGAGCCTCCGCCGCCGGGCCAGGTTTTCCCGGGCGAGGACGCCGCGGCCGCCGTTCGGCTGGCTGAACTTATTTTCCGACAAGACTTTGCGCACCGTATCAGCGTGATTGACGTCACCAACTTCCGCGGCCGGAAGAGCAAGCGGCAGGACCATATCTTCCTGCTGGCTCGCGGCCGGCATGAGCCTCTCATCTGGGGGTCGGCCATTGGCGAGGAGTTCGACGAGAACCACTGGCAGGACAAAATCCGGCTGATTTCCCTGCAGCTCAAGAACGGCTCCCCGCACGTGCAGGCGAACGTCAGTTGCTTCCCGGACCGCGTGATCCTGAAAGTCGAGCCGACCATTCAGACCGCGGACAGTTCCAAGGCCCGGGGCCGATAACTGCTTGCTGGCTCTTCGGGAACAATGTTAAGATAGAACATCTGGCAGGGGAGGCCGCTGGCCCGGCTCGAGGTGCTGGATGTTGAGTCTTCAGATGGTTGCCGATTGGATTGCCCGAGGGGCTGATCTCTACCGGCACTTTTTCCCGGACGATTGGATCCGGTATCCGAACCTGACGGCCATTGGCGTGGGGGCGGCCGGAATTCTGCTCGCTTTCTGGGGCGCCCGCCTTCTCAAGACGATTTACATATTAACCTTTATGGTAGTGGGGGCGGTGGTCGGCTTCAGGGTCGGAACGGACCTGAAGATCGATACCCTGGTGGGTCTGACCTTTGGGGCTGGGATTGCCGCGTTTATCGGCTATCTCTTTTTCCGCTGGTGGGTTGGGGTGACCACCGGCTTTGTCGCGGTTCTGCTGGTGCTGGCGGTTGCCTGGCCGAGATTCGCGGCGATGGATCAGGGATTCCGGGACTACCGGCAGGGGGTAGGGACTGATAATTACGCCTCGGCCCTGCAGGACATGGACTTGACGCCGTCGCAGTATGTCGGGGCGTTTAGTGCCTATGTTTGGACCCAGCAGCGTGAATATGCGCACCGGTTCATGATCGCCGCGGGACTGGCCTGGCTGCTGGGAGTGGTGATGGGCCTGCTGATGCCCAAGTTCACCACGGTGATGGGCACCTCGGTGCTGGGAGTGCTATTGACCAGTGCGGGTGTGGGGGTGCTTCTGTACCGCAACTGGCCGGAGGTCTGGAGCCAGTTCGCGGCGCACCCGGACTGGTGTCTCATCGGAATGGCCGTGTTGCTCATAGTGGCGTCGTGGCGCCAGGTTCGGCCCGTTCCGGTTAAGACGCCGGCAGTACCGGTGTCGGAGCCGCCCCCGGCAGGCTCGCCGCCGGCGAAACCGGCTAAGTGAGGCCCGTTCGCCGTGCGCCGATCGAGTCCGCGGGACCGATTCATGGGGTTCTTGGGGGACTGGGGACGCTGATCCGATCGCCGGGGTGTTTTTTATTGCGAAGCAACGCAAGGGTTTGCCAATAGAGGGGTTGTGAGCAACTCACAGGGGGTAGGTGCCATGGTCGGTTTCAATCTTCAGCATGCCTTGGACGTGTTGGCCAACCAGCAGTTGTTGTTGGGCTTCTTCCTGCTCAGCGCCGGTCTGGTATTCATGATTTTCGGGGTTCGGGTTTCCCGGCCGCTGGTGGCGGTCAGCTTTGGCGTGCTGGGGTTCGTGCTCTGCTTTTTCCTGCCGATCGCGGAGGATCTGAAGCTCGGGTTGGCGTTTATGGGAGCGATCGGGCTGGGCGCGGCGAGCACCTGCTTCATTCGGGCCGCACTCACGATCCTGGCCGGGGCCTGGGCGGCCTGCGCCACCCTGTTGGTGGTGGTAGCGCTGGCGGACCTGCCCATGGAAGCAGTGTTGATGATCGGAACGATCGCCTTTGTGTGCGCGGCCTCGCTGGCCCTGATCATGTACCAGGAGGTGACCGCTTTCGTGTTAAGCCTGGAAGGCTCACTGCTGTTCATTGCCGGGCTGGTCATCCTGGCGAACCAGAATCAGATCCTCTGGAAGCATATCCGCGATATGCTGATCGATAATCCCGTGTTTGCGCCGTTTGCCCTGCTGGCCGGGGCGATGACCGGCTTTTACTGGCAATCGGCTGAGTTGCGTCAGCGCGATGCGGGAACCTCCGCGTAGCCGTACCTGAGTCTGGCTCTTCCCCCGCCAGTCGCTCTACAATCCACTGGGGACGGAGCGAACGCGACACGGATAGAGGGAGCGGGAGTGTCATCCCTCTGTCTCTGTGTTCCCGCGTTTCCCTGTCCGCTTTCCGATTTTTCAGAGGTTACGAATATGGCCCTACCCGGACCAGGCGTGGTACTCGATAGTTTCGGTCAACCGGCCAAGGAGGCCCTGCAGGCGGCCGCGCGGCTGGCGTTTCGCGAGGTGGAACTGCCTGCCGTCGAGGGCGACGTGGACCCGGCCAACCTGTCGCGGACCGGCCGGCGGCACCTGTTGCACTACGTGAGCGGGCTCGGATTGCAGTTGTCGGCCCTGGGCGGCGACCTGGGCGGCGCACGCTTTGCGGACAGCGCGAGCCTGGAGTGGCGGCTGGAGAAGACCCGGCAGATCATCGAACTGGCCGCCGAGTTGAAGGTGCCGGTTGTTACGACGCATCTGGGGCGCGTAGACCAGCAGGCGGTGGAGCGCGGCCACGTGGCCGAGGTGGTTCGCGAGCTGGCGGACATGGCCGACCGGACGGGCACCTTCGTGGCCATCGAGACCGGCGGGGCGGATCCGGCCGTGCTGGGCAATCTGCTCAAGCAGGTGGGAGCGCCGGTACTGGGGGCAGCATATGACCCGGCCGGCCTGCTCATCGAAGGCTTCGAGCCGATGGCGGGCATGGAACCGCTGGCCGACCGGATTCTCAATGCGCGGATCCGTGACGCGGTAGCAGGCACCGGCTCGCGCCCGGGGCGCGAAACGCCGGTGGGGCAGGGACAGATCGATTTCGCGGAATACCTCGCCATGCTGGACCAGGCCGGCTACCGTGGCACGGCCTTCATCCGCCGGACAGACGCGGAACGGCCGCTGGACGAAGTGGCGGAGGCCAAGAGACGCATCGAACGCCTGATCCGCCGGTGAGGTTTTTGAACCGCGGAGCCGCTGAGTACGCAGAGGCCGCAGAGAGTTTTTTGAGCCACAGAGAGCGCAGAGAGTTTCTCAGGCCACAGAGAGCACAGAGGACACAGAGAGTTTTTTCTGGCCACCGAGGGCAGAGCGGACGCGGAAAGTTTTTTGGGGCCACAGAGGGCACAAAGGACGCGGAGAAGAAGAACCGCAGATAGACGCGGATGAACTACGGAAGAACCCGGATGATAAATTTGAAATTTCAAATGTGAGACCTGAAATTCAGAGCCTGCGTCTGTCAGCGTCCATCCGCAGTCGATTCTCCATTTGCAGTCAGTTTATCATCTCTCTGCGTCTCAGCGACTCTGCGGTTCAATGGAAATCTCTACGGCCTCTGCCACCTCCGCGCCCTCCACAGCCTGACGGGCCCGACGGCGTGATCACGCCTCTACTCCGGCAAAACGATATCGAGCACCTGTAACTCCACGCTGGTCCGGCCGTTGAACGTGTTCAGGATCGGCTCGAAGGCCACTCGGCAGCGGCGGCGGTCGATCAGCGGTTGACGCCAGTCCTTGCCGCCGAAGGCGATGGCTTTGCGGCGGTTCAAGCCATCGGAGAGGCAGAACTGCAGGTGGTCGCCGTTCTTGCCTACGCAGCGCGGCTCGCCATCGAGCTGAAGCCAGGTGGAGGCGAACTTGGGCCGGGGGTTGCCCTGGCCGTAGGGGGCCAGGCGGTCCAGGTCGCGCACGACAGGCTCGGTCAACTCGGCCAGGGTGACCTCCGCGTCGAGCCGTAAGGTGGGTTCGAGATCCGCCGGGGTGAGACGCTGGTTGGCCCGGTGGATAAAGGCTTCCGTAAAGGCGGCCAGCGACTCGCGCTTGATCCGCAGCCCGCCAGCCATGGCATGACCGCCGAAGCCCTCCAGGTGGGCGGCGCACTCGGCCAGCGCGGTGTGCATCTCGAAATTGCGGATACTGCGGGCGGAGCCCTGGCCCATGCCGTTCTCGAGTGCAATCAGGACCGTGGGCCGGTGATATCGCTCCACCACGCGCGAGGCGACAATGCCGATCACGCCCGCGTGCCAGCCGTCGTGGGCCAGAACGATTCCCCGGCAGGCGTCGGTGGCCAGCTTCTGCTCCTCGATCATCTCGCAGGCTTTGCGGAAGATTTCGCGTTCCAGCGACTGGCGGCGGCGATTCTGTTCCTCTAAATAGAGGGCAATCTCGCGGGCCCGCTCGGGCGTGGCCGTGGTGAGCAACTCGACGGCCAGATGGGCGTGGCCCATGCGCCCGGCCGCGTTGAGCCGGGGGGCCAGCCAGAAGCCGACGCGGTCGGAGTCGAGCTTGTTGTCCTCGATCCGCGCGGCCGAAATCAGGGCTTCGAGCCCGGGCAGCTTTGAATGGACCATGCCCACGAGCCCGTGACGGGCGATGACGCGGTTTTCGCCGGTGAGCGGCACGACATCGGCAATGGTCCCCAGGGCGGCCAGGCCGGTGGCATCCACGAGGAAATCGCGAAACTGCGGATTGACGCGGTCTGTCTGGCACAGTGCCTTGGCCACCGCCCAGGCCAGTTTGAAGGCTACGCCCGCTCCGCACACGTCGGGATTCGGGTAGGCCGGCTCGACGCGGGGGTGGACGATACAATCCGCGTCCGGCAGCTCTGGTCCGGGCGCGTGATGGTCGGTGATAATGAGCGTGAGGCCGATTTCGCGAGCGACTTTAGCTTCTTTGATGGCAGTGATGCCGCAGTCTACGCTGATGAGGGTGTCGGCCCCCTGGGCCTTCAGGTGGCGCAGGGCCTCGGCGTTGATGCCATAGCCTTCTTCGAGTCGATGCGGGATGTAATAGGACACCTGGGCGCCGGCCAGTTTGAGCAGGTGCCACAGGATGGCGGTGCCGGCGATGCCGTCCACGTCGTAATCGCCGTAAATGACGATCGTTTTTTTCTCGCGAACCTTGCGGGCGATGAGCTCAGCGGCGGCGGTGGAATCGGAGAGCGATTCAGGCTGGTGCAACGTTTTCAAGACCGGATTCAGGAAGGCGGCCACGGCATCGCAGTCAACAAGACCGCGATTGTGCAGCACTTGCGCCATCAGCGCGGAAATCCCCAGCCGTCGGGCGGCATTTGGACAATCCGGCCAGGGTGGGGCAACGATCCAACGCTTGGGCAAGTGAAGCCTCCTTGCACGCGAGGGCAATCCGTTGGGGCATTATACCAGACTGCAGGTTGAGCGGGGAATCACCGGCTGACGGTGGGATCAACGGGGTCTGGCAAATGATTATGCCCTACAGCGCATGGTGGCCCATTTTCTGTAGCGGCCGGGCCGGGTACCCGGCCCGGCCGCTACGACCTTGCGTTGTAGTGTCATGGTGAGGCGACCGGGCGCATCAGGGGGGGCGGGCATCCTGCCCGCCTCAAAGGCGTGCAAGATGCACGCTCTCCGGGCCCTGTGTCACCCCACCACAAAGAATTGCCATACCCGATCAACGGCTTCAGGCATCCGGGTGCCACCACAACCGGCCCGCAGCTATCTCGTCGAGATCGGCCATGCCGTCGCCGTCGGTGTCCACCCGGGTTTCATCCGGGGTTACCAGGATGGGCATCTTCCATTCAATATTGTTTTGCTCGCGGAACCAGGTGACGCCCTCGCGGACCATATCGTAATAGAGCTCGTAAGAACCGGTCTCTTTCGGCGCCGTCACGGTGAAGGAGAAGGTGACCGTGCCCCCGGGCGCAACCGTCACACTCTGTGGCATTCGGCACCGGCCCCGGGCGTCATAGTCGGCATGTGCGATGGCGGCTCCGGCGGCGACCAGGGCCGTTCCGAGGCGATAGCCGGCCGTGTCCGTCCAGGTATCCCAGCCATCGTTGCGGACCGTCACCGTCACCGTGTATTGCCGGCCGGCGGTCATCAGTCGCGGGATGGTATCGCCGAGCCAGGTGGCGCGATACTCATTCCTGCCGCCCAGATGATGCCGCATCAGGTAGTAGTAAGTGAAGATGTCCAGAATGCGGTGATTATGAGGCGTTTTTGCGTGGCGTTCCTCGAATGCTTTCAGGTCTTTGGGTGAGATGAGGATGGTGCGATACCAGGCGAAATGCACGCCGGTCGGATGGTCGATGAGTGGCGAGGGAAAGGCATCGGAATGAAAGCGTTCGTGGATGGGGACGTTGTCCACCAGCAGGGGCCCCGGTTTCCTGGCGTCCTGCGTGCCGATTCCGTCCCCGCTGAAGGGAGCGTAGATGCGGCAATCTTCAACGCCGAGTTGGCCGGCGCTGCCGTTGAGCAACCAGCCGGAGATGGAATAATCAAACATGCGATAGTAGTGACGGCAATGTTCCTGCCAGATGCGCACGCCGCTGGGGTAGCCGGAAGGATCGCGCCGGCCATGAAGCTGCGTGGGATTGACGTAGCCGGCCCCGGAATCCCAGGCGAAGAAGAAGTCTTTGGCGGACTTGTGGCGGTAGAAGTAATCCATGGCCACGCCGGCCCGGTCCACCGCGTTCGGATCGATACCCCAGTTGCAGATGGCCTGGCCCCGGGCAGGATCGTTCCAGCGTTCATTTCCCAGCAAATAGAGGGTCCAGGAGGCCTGGTCGTAGTCGCCGAGGGCGATGCACACGTAGTTGCCCGGCGGGATCTTGCCGTCCGTGCCGATCAGGCCGCGGGCGATCAGATCCTCGCGGGTCGGCGGGGGGTTCTGGGTGTAGCGGCGCCCACTTATGGCCGGCAGCAGGCCATGGTAGAAGGAGCTGTTGGAAATGTAGGAGGGGCCGGCCGCGTCGGCCTCCTTATAGCAGTTGTAGGCGGTCAGGAAGCGCGCCGTCTCCCACTCGGTGGCCACATCCTCGTGCTTGCCGCCGGTGCGTTTCGTGTATTTGAACGGCCAGTTGACGAAACCCACGAACTTGATCATCTGACGGTGGCCGGTCTGCCGGTTACACGAGTCGAGAATGCTCATGAACGTTTTGCGGTCGGTTCCCACCGGCTGTTGGGGATCGTCGTTGGGGGCTTCATCGCCCCAGGGCGTCAATTCAAAGCAGAAACCCTTCCGGCTGACGGCGTAGTCAAGATTGGAGAGCTGGGCGTCGAGATTGGCCTTGACCTTGAGGCCCCACAAATCGAGCGAATAGGAGAGCGTGGTGGGATCGCACTTGCCGGCGTCGAGATACTTGTGCCGGGCCCAGACATAGGCGTCACAGCGGGCGCTGCCGGTGGAGGGAATGTCGGTGTCCCAGATGGTGCCCCGGCCGGTGAACTTGCCGGTCAGGTCGATCAGGACGGGCAATCTGGGGCCGTCCGGATCATTGACCAGCTGGTTGTAGAGCGAATTAGGGGCGGGGTCTTTGCGCAGGGCGATGGCTCCCTCCACGCCCGCGGCGGTCGTGGCGGCCAGTGAGGTTGAGATGACCCCGGTGGCCGGATTGGGGTCGTAGAGGACGACGCCCTTGACGTGGGTGCGAAAGCGGGCCAGCAGGTCTTCCAGGTCGCGAATATTTCGCACCGGCCAGCCTTCACACAGGCCGCCCGGCTCGCGGAGACGGTCGAGCCACACCCCGTCCCAACGGTGGAACTTGAGGAACACGCGCGGGGCTTGGCGGTTGGCCAGACCCTGGATACAGACGGCGGCGTGGCGCAGATCGTAACGTACCTCCGGCGGCAAGGCGGAGGTGTTGGTCAGATCCAGAACGTGGATGGCCGGCCTGGGTGGAGCGGCTTGGACCGGCGGTGAAAGCCAGACCAAGGATACGGCCAGCAGGATAAGCACCGACGGCCGTTTATGTCGAACGGGTGGATGGACGGAAGACAAGCAAGGGGTCAGAGGCGCGATGGTGAACCGGTTTGGCGAAGTCATAAGGCATCCGTGAAAAGACAATGGGTCGATCTCCGCGACTGCCGGAGCCCATTGTACGCGCAGGGCAAGCCTGGCAGAAGGGGACTCATGACTCTTGAGAAACTAAACCGGTAATGGTGCACAAGCCTGGCTGAAGGCGGCTGAATCGGACCGAATAAGAAAAGGGTATTGAGCGCACCACAGATCGCCACCTTCAGGCGGACACACGCCCCGCAGGGGCGGCGAGAAAGTAGCCACGGGTGGAGCGAAGCGGAACCCGTGGTTCACTTGCGGTTGATGCCATTGGCACCCGCATCGGTTGTCCAAATCGTGAACCCACCTCTGAAGAGGTGGGCCACCCGAAGAGGTAAGCCACCCAAAGTACAAGATTCATTGGGGATTCGTATCAGAGGTTGGAGCTGGTTGCATCCGGGTTGTCACCCGGCGTGACGTGCATCGGCACCGCCTCCGGTGGGGGCTGTCCCTCATCGGACGCCGGCCGCCGGCGGCGAAGCTTCGTGGTGATCCAGCGGATGGTCACATAAAAGACCGGCGTCAGAAAGATGCCGAAGTTGGTTACGCCCAGCATGCCGAAGAAGACGGCCGTACCTAACGCCTGGCGCATCTCCGATCCGGCCCCCGTGGCCCAGACCAACGGCAGCACGCCGAGGATAAACGCGAAGCTGGTCATCAGAATAGGCCGCAGACGCAGCCGGGCCGCCTCGATCGCCGCATCGAACGGCTTGAGGCCGTGCTCCTCCTGCTGCTTGGCGAACTCGACGATGAGCACTGCATTCTTGGCCGAGAGTCCGGCGAGCACCACGAACCCGATCTGCGTGAAGATGTTGTTGTCCATTCCGCGCAGCCACACGCCGCCGATGCCAAACAGCAGGCACATGGGCACGATGAGAATGATCGCCGTGGACAGGGCGAAACTCTCATACTCGGCCGAATGAGTCAGCCACACGAACAGAACGCACAGCGGGAAGATATAGATGGCGGTGTGGCCGGCCATCTTTTCCTGGTAGGCCAGGCCCGTCCATTCAAAACCAAAGTTCCGCGGCAGGTTCTCGGTGGCCAGTTTCTCCATCAGTGCGATGGCCTGCCCGGTGCTGACGCCGGGAACGGCGGTGCCATTGATATCCGCCGCGGGCCACAAATTGTAGCGAACTATGCGGTTGGGGCCGGCCGTCTGCTGCACCGAAAGGACCGAGCCCAGCGGCACCATCTTACCGTCGCGATTGCGAACCTTGAGCTGCCCGATTTCGTCGGGCCGCTCGCGAAGCGCGGCCTCCGCCTGGGCGGTCACGCGGAAGGTTCGGCCCAGAAAGTTGAAGTCGTTGACGTACAGGCTGCCCAGGAAGATCTGCATGGTGTTGAACACGTCGGCCATCTGCAGGTTCTGCTGCTTGACCTTGGCACGATCGATCTCGACGCGCAGGCGGGGAGTGTCGGCGCGATAGGTACTCAGCAGGGCCTGCACCTTGTCCGGGTGTTGGTAGGCGGCGGCGAGCACGCGTTGGGTGGCGACCTGCAGTTCGGCGGGGCTGGCGGTGCCGGTTCGATCCTGGATGTAGAGGGTAAACCCTCCGGCATTGCCCATACCGCGCACCGGCGGGGGCGGCAGAATGATGCCCGCTCCCTCCTGGATCTGGGCGTATTGCCGGCGGATGCGCTTGATGATTTCCACCTGGGACAACTCGGGTCTGCCCACGCGCTCCTCGAATGGTTTGAGGATAATGAACATGGCGCCGGCGCTGGACTGATTGGTGCTGGTCACGAAGGAGGTGCCGGCCACGGCAAAGGTGTCGCGCACGCCCGGGTCGGCGTTGGCGATCTCGGCCATCTTGCGGATGGTCTCATCGGTGCGCCACAGGGCGGCGGCTTCGGGCAGTTGCAGGTTGACCAGCAGGTAGCCGGTATCCTGAGGGGGGATGAAGCCGGTGGGCACGGCGCGAAAACCGTGATAGGTCAGGAAGAGCAACCCCACGTAGATGATCAGCATGACCACCGCCAGTCGGACCACGCGGCGCAGGACGGCCACGTAAGCCCGGGCGCCCAGGTCGAAAACGCGATTGAACAGGTGGAAAAACCAGCCCAAAACGAAGCTGATGGCCCGGGTCAACCAGTCCTGGTGATGGGGTTCGCGCGGCCGGAGGATCAGGGCGGCGATGGCTGGACTGAGCGTCAGCGAATTCAGGGCGGAGATCAGCGTCGCGAAAGCGATGGTCAAGGCGAATTGCCGGTAGAACTGGCCGGTGATGCCGCTGATGAACGCCACGGGGATAAACACCGCGGACAGGCCCATCGCGATGGCGATGACAGCGCCGGTGACCTCCTCCATCGCCCGGTAGGCCGCCTGGCGCGGCGGAAGGCCCTGCTCGATCCATCGCTCGACGTTCTCCACCACTACGATGGCGTCATCGACGACGATGCCGATGGCCAGCACCATGCCGAACAGCGAAAGGGTATTGAGCGAGAAGCCCATCACCCACAGCACCGCACAGGTGCCGATGAGCGACACCGGCACGGCCAGCAGCGGAATGATGGACGCCCGCCAGCCCTGGAGAAAGACGATGACCACGATCACCACCAGTGCGGTAGCTTCGAGGAGCGTCTTGACCACGTCCTGAAGGCTTTCACGAACGAAGCGGGCCGTGTCGTAGGGGGCGGCGTAGGCCAGGCCGGGGGGAAAATCTTTCGCAAGGCGTTCCATGGCCTCGCGCACGGCTCTGGCCGTCGTGATGGCGTTCGTGCCGGGAAGCTGGAAAATACCGATGCCGACGGCCGGCTTTCCGTTCAGGTAGGTGGTCGTGAGGTAATCGGCGGCGCCCAGCTCCACGCGCCCGACGTCGTGGATGTGGACCATTCGCCCGTCCGGTCCGGTGCGGACGACGATGTTGCCGAATTCCTCGGGGTCCACCAGCCGGCCTCTGACGTCAATGGAGAGCTGAAGCGCGGGAAGCTGAGTCTCCGCCGCGGACTTGGCATAGGGCGGCGCGCCGACCATGCCCGCCGCGACGGTCATGTTCTGCTCGCGAATGGCGGCTACCACGTCGCCGGCGGTGAGGTTCCGGCTGGCCAGTTCCTGCGGGTTGAGCCATACGCGCATCGAGTATTCGCGGGCCCCGAAAACGATGGTGTCGCCCACGCCCGGAAGGCGGGCCAGTTGATCGCGGACGCGCAGTGTGGCGTAGTTGCTCAGGAACAGCGTGTCGTAACGGTTGTCCGGCGAGTAGAGCTGCACGACGATGGTGATATCGGGCGAGGCCCGCCGCACAACCACGCCCAACCGACGCACCTCTTCGGGCAGCACCGGTTCGGCCAGGGCCACGCGGTTCTGTACCTCGACCTGGGCCATGCTGAGATTGGTGCCCACGGCGAAGGTAACCGTCAGCCTCATGCTGCCGTCATTGCTCGAGACGCTGGACATGTACAGCATGTTCTCCACGCCGTTGACCTGCAACTCGATGGGCGTGGCCACCGTCTCGGCCACCGTGCGCGCGTCGGCGCCCGGATAGGTGGCCGATACGATGACCGTCGGGGGAGTGATTTCAGGATACTGTGAGATGGGCAGCGAAATGGCGGCCAGCGCGCCAACAATCACAATGACGATCGAAATGACCGAAGCGAACACCGGGTGATCGATGAAGAAGTGGGCAAATTTCATCGGCTTGCAGTCCCCGTCTTCGCTTCGCCGTCACCAGCCCCAGTTCCGCCATCGTAGCCGGCATGAACAGGCCCGTTGCCGGAAAGACCGGAGCCCCGGCCTGTCTGCATGTCCCCGGACGAACCCGCCGGCCGAGTTGTCGCGCGCGCGACGTGCCACTGATGGTGGGCGATGGCGTCTGCCGGCTGGGTCAGCGCCTGAGCGACCGCGATAGATACCTCCTCCGGACGGACTTTCGACCCCGGCCGGGCCTGAACCAGTCCTTTCACGATGATCCGATCATCCGGGCTGACGCCTTCGACGGAGCGAAGACCGTAAAAAGTCTCCCCGGTTTTGACCGGCCGGAGCCTCACCACCTGCTGGGCATCGACCACCAGCACGTACTGTTGGGCCAGGTTGGTTCCGATGGCCTCTTCCGGGACCAGGGTGGCTTTGTAGGGGCCCCGGCCGGGGATGCGCAGCCGGGCGAAAAAACCGGGCAACAGCACGCCGGTGGGGTTGGGAAATTCGCCGCGAACCTGGATGGTGCCCGTGCCGGGATCGAGCTTGTTGTCGATGAAATTGATATAACCCTGGTGGTGAAAATCGTCTTCGTCCACCAGGGCAAGCTGGACGGGAAGCGGGACTTCCCGGGCGCTGGGGCGGGCCCCGGAGCGGACAATCTCCTGATACTTCCGGACGCTGCGCTCGTCCACATCCACGTAACAATACATGGGGTCCACGGACTCGATGGTGGTGAGCAGCGTGGCTTGGCTCTGCCCGCCGGTGATGAGATTTCCGGGGGTGACGAGCTTCCGGCCGACACGGCCGGTGATGGGAGCGGTGACCCGGCACCATTCGACGTTAAGGCGGGCGGCTTCGACTGCGGCCTCGGCGGCGGCCACCGCGGCGTTAGCCTGCTCGGTATCCCGGCGGGCCTGAAGAATTTCCAACTCAGCGGCGGCCTGTTCGCCCAAGAGCCGTTCAAGCCGCCGCAGATCATCGATGGCGAAGCGCTGCTGGGCCCGGGCACGGGCCAGTTCGGCCTCGGCCCGGTTCAGTTCCGCCTGGAAGGGCCGCACGTCGATCACAAAGAGCAGGTCGCCCTGTTTAACGATCGTGCCCTCCGTGAAGGGCGCCTGCTCGATGAACCCGCTCACCCGGGCATGCACATCCACGGATTCCGGCGAGGCCAGCCGGCCCGTGTAGACGTCATAATCGATGACTTCGCGTTCCACGGGCCTGGCCACGGAGACGGCGGGCGGCGGAGGCGGGGGAATGGTGGGGGCCTGCTGCTGGCAGCCCGCCCCCACGCCCGCTGCCAGCAGGGCCAGGGCCAGACGGCCGCATACGGCGGAATACCATGCTTTCCGAAGCCGGGTCCTGCTGATGAAATTCACTTCACGCGCCCTTTCGGACGGGCCGTACGCGGACGGCATCCTCCTGGCCGTGGCCAGACAGCTTCGCTACCGTGCAGATTGTAGACCCGGCCGGGGGGCAAAGTGGCAGATGAAAGGAATCATTCGGACATCCCGGGCTGCTTGACTGTAGGGCGGGAGGGAGCATGATGGTGTTTGAGAAATGCCCCCGGCGGGGCACAGCAAGATCTTCAGTCTGGAGGTATGACGCGCATGTTGAGAACACTGATTGGAACGATTGTCTGCCTGGCTTTGGCCGGCAATTTGTCAGCGGCCGACCCGGTGGAGAAGAAGGATGCGGCGGCCAAGGCGGAGAAAGGGCCGCAGTGGAAACTGGCGGTCCAGGCCTACTCGTTCAATCGCTTCACCTTCTTTGAGGCGGTGGACAAGGCCAAGGAGCTGGGGTTGAAATACATCGAGGCCTACCCGGGCCAGGTCCTCAGCAAGGAGGACAAGTCTCGGTTTACGCCGGACGCCTCGCCGGAGGTGCGCGAGAAGGTCAAGGCCAAGCTGAAAGAGGCTGGTCTGACCCTGGTCAACTTTGGTGTGGTGGACTTGGGCCAGGATGAGAAGAGTGCCCGCAAGGTATTCGACTTCGCCAAAGACATGGGCGTCAAGACCATCGTGGCCGAGCCCGATCCCAAGTTGATGGATACGCTGGATAAGCTCACCGAGGAGTACCAGATCAACGTCGCCATCCACAACCACCCCAAGCCCTCCCGCTATTGGAGCCCTGACACGGTGCTGGAGGCATTGAAAGGCCGCGGCAAGCGCATCGGCGCCTGTGCCGACACCGGGCACTGGATCCGCTCGGGGCTGGATCCGCTGGAGTGCCTCAAAAAGCTCGAAGGCCGCATCATCTCGCTGCACTTCAAGGATCTCAATGAGAAAAGCCCGAAGGCTCACGACGTGCCCTGGGGCACCGGCGTGTCCGGCGTCAAGGACCTGCTGACCGAGTTGAAGCGGCAGAACTTTGCCGGCGTGTTCTCCATCGAATACGAATACAATTGGGAAAACTCCATGCCTGAGATCGCCGAGTGCATCAAGGGCTTCCACCAGTTCGCGAAAGAGCTGGGCGTCAAAACGAAGGCAATGAAGTAGCCGGATTCGCGTTATGTATTCCAGGGGATCACGGAAACAGCACCTGTTCGCGTTTTCGTGATCCCATGTTTTGTATCCTTAGAGCTTCCGAGAGGATGAGCGCGGCGCGGGCGCCCGGGCCCGGTCATTTGGTCGGAAGCCGTTCGCGAGGAGGCTTGTTCAATGACCAGACGTGGGATGATGGTGTCGCTGGGGCTGGCCTGCTGCCTGGGAGCCACCGCCGTGGCCCAGGAGAGGACTCCCCGGCCGGGCGGTCGGCGGGGCGGTCCTGGCGTTGCACCGGCGGCCGGATGGCGTTTCGGGATTCAACTCTACACCTTCAATCGTTTCTCGTTCGTTGAGGCCCTGGACAAGGCCCGCGAGGCGGGAGTGCGTGCGGTGGAGGGCTTCGCCTGGCAAAAGATCAGCCCGGAGACCGGCGATGCCCAGTTGAACTACAAGGCCCCGCCGGAGGCCATCGAAAAGGCCCGGCAAAAGCTCGCCGACAATAACATCCGGTTGGTGGGGTACTACATCGGTGACTGGGGCAAGGACGAGGCCGAAATCCGCAAGCATTTTGAGTTCGGCAAGAAGATGGGCGTTCAATTCTTCGTCGGTGAGCCGGATGTCGAGCAACTCAAGATCATCGACAAGCTCGCCCAGGAATTTGGGATCAGGCTGGCCTTCCACAATCATCCCAAGGACCCGGGAAAACCCGACTACAAGAACTGGGATCCGGACCAGGTCATGGCCCTGATCAAGCCCTACAGCCGGCAGATCGGCATCTGTGCGGACACCGGGCACATGCTTCGTTCAGAACTCGATCCGGTCGAAGGTCTGAAGAAATACGAAGGGCGGATCGTGTCCTTGCACGTTAAGGACGTGAATGAAAAGGGCGCGAAAGGCAAGGATGTGCCCCTGGGTACCGGCGTGGGTAACGTGAAGGCCCAGCTCGAGGAACTCAAGCGGGAGAACTTCCGCGGCTTCATCATGATCGAGTACGAGAGCAAGATGGAGGACAACCTGGAGGACGTGAAAGAGTCGCTCAGGTTCCTGCGCGAGACTGCCCGCGAGTTGGGCGTGAGCACGGGCGGACGCCCCGAGGCCGGATCGTGGGAAGGCCGGGGTCGGCCCCGCGAAGGTCGTGAAGGTCGTGACGGTCGCGAAGGCCGGGGCCGGCCAGGCCGTGGCGGCCGCCAGCGGCAGACCCCGCAGCAGTGATTCCGGACTGCGAATTTCAGATTGCGGATTGAACCGGCCGCGGGCGGATGTTTTCCTGCCCGCGGCCGGTTGGCATTCATCTCCCCGTTTGGCCCCGATTGGACCGGCCTCCGGCAGGTTCAGCGGCCTCTTCCGCCTGGCTTGCTATTAGCCCGCCGGACAGCTACAAGATGATTTATGCTCACGATTGAGACGGCGGGGGAACTCATCCAGACGTCGCGGCCACGGCCGGGCCTCGGCGCTAACCGGGCCATCCTGCTCGGGTTGGCCATGCTGTTAGGGGCCTGGGTGGCGGATTCTCGTCTGTTCGCCGTTGGCGAGCCCTGGAGCTGGCTTGTTCCTCAGCTTGTTTTGCTTGCGATCATCGGCATGTTTCTCCGCAGCGCGTATCTGCAGCGCCGGCTGTCTGCATTGCTGATCGAGGTGTTCGAGTCGGTCCAGCTTCAGGAGTGGGGCCGGGCTGTGTCCCTGCTGCAAAGAGTGCTGTCCCGGCCGATCCAACAGCCGCAGGCGCGTTGCGAGCTCCTGTTGGCCTTGGGCGCGGCGGCCGAAGCCCAGAAACAGTACGAAATCGCCCAGCACATTTACGAGACCGTCCTGGAAGAGGGGCGGGGCGATCCGCTGCAACTGCATACCGCACGGGTCGGGCTGGCCGAGGCCATGTTGCGCACGGGGCAGATCGCCGACGCGGTGTCACTGCTGGATCGTTTGGCTCGGTCGGATCATTCAATGGGGCTGCCTGACCCGCTGAAGGCACAAGTCGAGCTGGTGTCGTTGTTACGGGAAGTCCTGCTGGGGCAGGCCCAGGATAGCCTCGATCGGGCCGATGAGCGACGCCGGTTGTTTCGCGAGCACCTCAGCACTCGGGCCGGGTACGGCTATGGCCTGCTGGCGGCGGCGTTCGATCGTGCTCAGCAGCCCGAACAGGCCGCCCGGTGCTGGCATGACGCCACCCTGCTGATCCGTCCGGCGGCGCTGGTGGCCCGTTATCCGGAGCTGGAAGCGGTGGCGGCCCGGTATCCTCACGCGGAGGCGCCGCTGTGACCACCGCCTCTATTGACGAGCTGCTGCGCGCATTCCGACGCAACCTCCGGATATCGATGATCTTGCGCGTAGTGGTGGGCTGCTTCTTCGTGGCCATCTCGCTGTGGGCGTTGACTTTGCCGGCATCAACAGGTCGCCCCGTGCTGGGCATGTTGCTGGTGGGGATGCTGATTCTTTGGGCAGCGCTGATGGTTCGTTCGGTCCGGCTGGCACGGGAGATCCAGACCGGCAACGTGCTCATTGCCTATGGACGGCTGGATGATGCTGAGGCCCGGCTGGAGCGGATGTTGGGACGGTTTTCGCTCTCTGAGCGGGCCCAGTCCATGCTTTTTCAGCAGCTTGCGGGGTTGTTGTTCCGCCGGGAACGGTTTGCTGAAGTGGTTGAGATTTGCCGGGAATTGCTGCGGCATCGGGTGGGGCGAATTCAGGGGCTGGGCTTTCACATCCGGCTGATGCTGGCGGACAGCCTGTTGCTGCTGGGGCAGGTCGAGGAGGCTTACGCGGCCTTCCGACCGGTGTATGACGCGCCGTTGACGCTGGCCGAGCGAATGAAATTGCTGCCGGTGCAGTTACGCTATGAACTGGCGGCCGGTCATGCGGGCGCGGCGGCGAGCGGGCTGGCGGAAAAGGTCAGGGTGGCTGAGCTGTTGGAGTCGCCCCGCGCGGCCCTGGTACACGCCTTGCTGGCGGAAGCTTGTCGGCGGGAGTCGATGCCGGCCCAGCAGGCCTTCCTGGCCGAGCGGGCCCGGCTGTACCATGACCTGGAGCCGCTGGCGGAGAAGTACCCGATCATTAGACCTGTTGCGAACGAATGACTAATGTCTGAATCCTGATGTCTGATGAATGCCTGATGACTGAGTGTCTCATGCCGAGAGTGATGCCGCCCTTTGGGAATTGGTCATCAGGCATTCTGTCATCTTTTAGACATTGGTCATTAGACATCAGGCATTAAGGACTGAGGCACGGTGGTGCCTACAATTAGAGGTAACTGCTTACAACCAACGGGAGACCATTGGGAAAACAACAGCGTACAGACAGCAGAGATTTTTCCGTCCGCCGGGAGCGTGCGGTTCTGGTAGGAGTGGAGCTGCGCGATACCAAATACGACGCCCGCGAGTCGCTGCAGGAGCTGGCGGATCTGGCCGACTCGGCCGGGGCGATCGTGGTGGATCAGATGCTCCAGAAACGCGACCGCCTGGACGCCACCTACTTCATCGGCAAGGGCAAGGTGGAGGAGCTGGCCCGCCGCGTGCGCATGCACGAAGCGGACGTGATCATCTTTGACGACGACCTGTCCCCCGGCCAGCTTCGCGAGATCGAAGCGGTCTGCGAGTGCAAGGTTATCGATCGCAGCGAGCTGATCCTGGACATCTTCGCCAGCCGGGCCCGCACGCACGAGGCCCGCCTTCAGGTGGAGCTGGCTCAGCTCGAGTATACCGCTCCACGGTTGCGCGGCATGTGGACCCACCTCGAGCGTATCGCCGGTGCCGGGGGCGGAACGGGCGCCGGCAGCGTGGGCGGTATCGGTACCCGCGGCCCCGGCGAGCGGCAGATCGAAATCGACCGCCGGTTGGTGGATCGTCGCGTGACCCAGCTCAAGCGTCAGATTGCCGAGATTCACCACCGCAAGATCCGCCAGGTGCGCGCCCGCCATGAGCACTTCAACGTGTCCCTGGTCGGTTACACCAATGCGGGCAAAAGCACGCTGATGAACACGCTGACCGGCGCGAACGTCTTCGTGGCCGACCGGCTGTTCGCGACGCTGGACACCAAGACGCAGCGCTGGAACCTCGGCGAAAGCGCCTACGCCCTGCTCAGCGACACGGTGGGGTTTGTCCGCCGGCTTCCGCACCACCTGGTGGCCTCATTCCGGGCCACGCTCGAAGAAACCGTTCACGCCGATTTGCTTCTGCACGTGGTGGACGCCTCCTCCCCGACGGCCTGGCAACAGTATCAGTCCGTTCAACGGGTGCTCGAAGATCTTGGAGTGCGCCCGTCCGAAACGGAGCGGTCGCGGGATGGTCGGTTGCATCGAATGATCGTTCTGCTCAACAAGATCGATGCCCTGCGCGATGAGGCGGTGTATGCCGTCCTGCGGCATCAGCTTCCGGATGCGATTCCCATCTCCGCCCGGACCGGCGCGGGGCTGGACCGGCTGGTGGATGCCGTGTATCGCATGGTGGCGGGCGATCCGCGCGAGGTCGTGCTTCGTCTGCCCGCCGGAGATGGGCGCGCGGTCCATGCGGTCGAGAAGCAGGCGGAAGTCGCCGATCGCCGCTATTTAGACGGCCATGTGGAGATGCGCGTCACGCTGGGGGGCTGGGTGCTGGAGCGCCTGATCGAACAGTTCCCGGCCATCCAGGTGGTGGAGTAGCCATCGTCCCGCCGGGTGCGCCCGCACGCGGTCAGCAGGATGATGGATGGTGCGCGGTGGAACGTTGCGGAAACTGTTTCTTGCCAACGCCGCTTCGAGCGACCGATAACCCTGTCTCAAAAATACCAGGCATTGAAGTTGCCGCGACATCCTTGTTAGTCGGGATCAAGGGCCAGGTCCTATAGCACTACAGCGCAAAGCAGGCCATTTTCTGTAGCGGCCGGGCTCCGTACCGGCCGTTCGGCCCGTGAAACGGCCGGCACCCAGCTTTCGCCGGGTACCCGGCCCGGCCGCCACGACCTTGCACGGTAGTGTATAGGTACTGTGATTCTGCCCGTGAACAAGCGTTGCGTGTTGGGCAACCCGCCGGCCTCAGAAAATTGTGGTATGCATGCTCTGCAAATATTGACTTCCTGCGGGAAAAGTGGTATAAGGAACGCGGGTGGCGGAGAGTTCCAGACTGAGACGAACGGTTGCGGAATGAGCCGGAGTACGGCCGTTATTTCCGCACACGGTAAATGGGGGCGGTTGGAAGCTCTCGTGATGGAGGAGGCATTGAAGCGAATCACTTCGCTATGTGTCTCGTGTCAGACGCCACGATGACAGTGGAAGGACGGGGAAGAGTGCCCGCCTTTATACTTCGGGGCTGCCGGATGCGGCGCTGATCGTGCGCCGTGCCGAGCGAACACGCTTAGTTCGGAATCACTCTTATTAGCTCTAAATGGAACAGGCGATTCTCCTTCGCAACGCCTGTTGCGAGGCGCGGATCGTGCCGTTCGGGATGAATGCGTCATGCACCTTGGGCCTCCGAGTGGCGGCCTGGTGTGAGAGGTGTGGGATACAAGGGGAGAGGAGGGTTGAAACGTCATCGGCGCGACTGGAAAAGGCGAGGCGCGTGCCCGCCCTGTTGCCATGACAAAGGAGGAGGAAAGCCATGAAGCGGACGTTGTTGTTGACGGGAATCGGGTTGTGTTTGCTCCCCGGGCCGATGCTTTGGGCGCATCCGGTAGTCCAGACAGGTGACACATTGACCCTCACCTACTTTGGGTCCTAGCTCTACGGCCAGGAGGATGGCCCGTTTGCCGCGCACGCGGCCAGCGGCAGCAGTTTCGACAGCTTTGCCACGTTCTGTGTCGAGCCGGATGAATTGGTCGAAGTGGGCACTCCCTTTAATCCGAACAGTCCTGTCTATCAGATCAGTGAAATTGGTCTGAAAAACAGCAGCGGCCGAGAGCTCAGTGGGTACACCGCGTGGCTCTACACAAGCTTCCTGGATGGAACCCTCGCCCAGATGTATGGCTACGAAGACGGTACGGCTGCCGGTCGCAACCAGCTTCAGCGCGCGATCTCGTATTCGATGGGCTATACCGCCGACGGTGAAGATAACAGCCTCTGGCGAGATGCCTATGACCAGTTCGTCGCCGCCAACCCCACCTGGGGCATAGGCCAGGTGCGTATCGCCCAGTTAGTGAGGTTCGATAACGGCGCCAAGGCCCAGGATATTCTGATCCTGGCCCCCAGTCCGTGCACCCTGCTGTTGCTCCTGGTTGGCCTGACCATGAGCGTTCCCCGGAGGCGTCTCGCGACGGCATGACAGGGCAGACGACATGACAGGTAAATGCGACGTGTTGGTATCGGGAAGAGGAAGTCTGACAATGCGATGGTTTTATGTTCTATCTGTGATTATTGGAATCAGTATGTTGCCCCAGGCTGCGCCGGCATCCACGTGCGATATCGTGCTGGGCGACCTGGTCTGGATGGACCTGAACGGCAATGGTATTCAGGATGACGGCGAGCCGGGTGTCGCGGGTGTGGCGGTTGACCTTTACTACTGTCAACTCTCTACGCCCGGGGGCCCGATGGAGCCGACGGATTTTCTGCTGACGACGATCGAAACCGACGAGAACGGCTATTACAGTTTCACGCTGCCGCCGGGCGGATATTTCGTGCGGTTCCGTAATCTGCCGGCCGGTTTTGCCTTCAGCCCGCCGGACCAGGGGGATGACGGCCGGGACAGCGACGCGGACCCCATGACCGGCAAGACGCCCTGTACCCTGCTGACCTGCGGGCAGGTCGAGCTCAACCTGGACGCCGGGTTGGTGCCGGAGTTCTCCAGCCTGTGCGGCTACGTGTATGTCGATTGCGATGACGATGGCGTTTTCGAGGCCGGCGAGAGGCCCATTGAAGGCGCGACCATCACGCTGAGCGGCGTCGATTTTCTCGGCGCGCCGGTGAACAGAACGGTCACAACCGGCCCTGATGGCCGGTATTGTTTCGAAGGGCTGCTGGCGGGCACTTACACGATCGAGGAGACTCAGCCGGCCGGTTATGCGGACGGCAGCGATGCCCAGGGCACGCCCGGTAACGCCGTGTTCAGGGACATCATCCTGGACGCCGGGGTGAATGGCGATAACAACAATTTCGGTGAGCTCCTGCCGGCGTCCATCTCCGCGGCCGTGTTCTGCGAGGACAACGACCAGGGCCGGCCCGTGTCCGGCGTAACCATCAAGCTGTACCGGGGCGACACGGAGATGGTTGGCGTCACCGGGGGGGACGGGATCTGTCACTTCCCCAATCTGCAACCGGGCCTCTATATCGTCGAAGCGGAACTCCCCGCCGGCCATCGGGTCTGCTCCTCCGCCGGCACGATGTTCGAGGTTCAACTGGGGTGCGAAGATGTTCCCGTGGCCTTCTGCATCTGCCCGCCTGCCGGTATTTGTCCACGCACGCCCGGCTATTGGAAGAATCATCTTGATGCCTGGCCGGTCCGTTCGATCAAAATCGGGTGCCAAACGTACGACGAGGAAGACCTGCTGGACCTGCTGAATGACAGGCTGCCCGGTGCCAAGAAGTCGAATTCCAGCGACATGACCATCAAACTGGCCAAGTTCCTGATCGCCACGCAACTGAGCATTTTGCACGGCTCCAATCCGGCCGGCATTCAATCAGACCTGGACGCCGCTTACGCCTTTCTTGCGGCACACAAGCTTGGCGGCGAGCTGTCGTCCGCCGATTTCGCGCTGGCCGAGTCGATCAAGAATCGATTGGATGCCTATCTGAACGCACAAAGCAACTGCATCGAGAATCCGCCTCCTCCGTCGTCGGATGCTGATTGCAAGCCCGACCATGGCAAGGATTCCGACGAGGGCGAGGATGCCGACAAGGGCAAGGACAAGAACGGGGACAAGGGCAAGGACAAGGACGACGATAAGGGTAAGGATAAGGACTGCGATAAGGACAAGAACTGCAACAAAGATAAGGATAAAGGCTCCAACCAGGACCAAGGCAAGGATGCCGATAAGGGCAAGGATAAGGACGGGGACAAGGGCAAGGATGACGACAAGGGTAAGGACAAGGGCAAGGACAAGAACGACGATAAGGGCAAGGACAAAGGATCGTCGTGATCGTTCTCCTCTTGCGGAAAACCGTGAGGGATTGGATTTAACCTCGAAAGGCTGTGCCGGTCCATCGCAGTCTGCGCATTGTGATCGCAGTGGGGCTTTCCAGGGCGGTGGGGCTTCCAGCTCCGTCGCCCTGGAGGGCTGCGCCCCTCAACCTGAAGGCGTCTTGTTGCCGCCCCGCTGGAATTTGTGAGAAACCCCGTTGCCGCCGCAGGTTTTCGGCGCCGCAGTCGTTCTACCTTCAGATGGGCGATGTGTTGCCCGGAAAAGGAGATTGGCCATGCGGCGCAGCCGACTGAACTTCTGGATTGACACCCTGGCCCTGTTTGCGATGCTCGGGCTGATCGCCACCGGCTGGGTGATTTACTACACCCTCCCGGCCGGCTCGGGCGGGCATGGGCGCGGAGCGGCATGGACCCTGTGGGGCTGGAGCCGGCACGATTGGGGAAACCTGCACTTCTGGCTGGCCGTCGGGATGGTCGGATTGCTGCTGGTCCATCTGGTCCTGCACTGGGGCTGGATTTGTGCGATGACGCAGTCCCTCCTGCCCGGCGGCAACGGCGGCACAAAGCGACTTGGCACGGCCACTCGCACGATCCTGGGGGGAACTACTCTGCTTGCATTTGCCGGCCTGTTCGGCCTGTTTGCATGGATAGCGGAAGCTCAGGCGATCAGACCCGCGACGGCCTCTGGCGGGTCGAGCCGGCCTGCTCTCGCCGAGGCTGGTGCGGTCCACGAGGAACAGGAGCAGGAGATTCGCGGCCACATGACGCTGGAACAGGTCGCGGCCAAAGCGGGGGTGTCGATCCACGAACTTCGGGAACGGCTTGGCCTCCCCGAGTCGGTCTCGGATCAGGTAGGAATTGGTCAATTGAGACGCCAGCACGGTGTGGAGATTGCCGCCGTCCGAGAGGCCGTGGCCGACCTGAGAGCGTCGGCGGCCCGGTAGCCGATACGACCTCGCCCAGGGCCAGATAGCCGGCCAACCCGAAGCCCGCAAGCCCCGACCCCGCGGGGCACCTCCTGGCCCCAGCGGCGCATGGGGCATCCGCTGATGGATCGTCGGTCGTCAGTGGTCCGAAGTGACACCACCGCCGGTTGTTATAAGTCCTTGGAAAAAAAGCCTCCCGGCACCGTCAGGCACCGGGAGGCTTTTCCTGGGAGGAAATGCCCGGGACTGGGATCGAACCAGCACGTCCTTACGGACACATGCCCCTCAAGCATGCGCGTCTGCCAATTCCGCCACCCGGGCAGGCATGTTTGTCTCTGCGTTCAAATTAAACGGGCAGGCGGTCAATGACCACCCGCCCGAAGTAAGCTACTGTCCCTGGACGTCGGCGTCAAGGCCCGGCGATTCACGTTCGCCACTGGGCAGAGGCCGGCACCCGCGGCCCTTTGGTCAAAGGCACATATTATAGGCGTCGGAGCTGGGGCCGGCCTGCGGTGGCCCCGCTGCGCCGAGCCGTCAGCCCGGCCAAGCCGCCAGACCTGTGCCTTATGCGGCCTGACGCCCGTCGTTGGAAGTTGTGACCAGCGGAGGGTCCACTTTCAGGACGGAATTCCACCCAAACGGCCCCCGTTCCAAGCCGAAGGCCGCATAATCCGTAAACCATTGTCCATCAGCGAGATAGCGAAACTGGTAGATGCCTGGAGCCAGACGGAAGCGGCAATGCCACCACCCATCCTCCCCTCGGGTCATGGGCATTGAAGTCTTGTGCCAGCCATTGAAGTCTCCCGCTACGAAGACGCTCGACGCTGTTGGCCGGAAGAAGCTGAACTCCACAGTCCCATCCGTCTTCTGCAGTACCATGTTTCTGTGAACCTCCTGCTTCGCCAAGGGACCAGGCACTTGGGTGTCGGATCGATCGCCGAGAAAGAGGGCCGAGCGACCCACATCGCTCATAGCAAGCCCCATGCCCTCATTCCCTTTTTGTGCTGCGCGCCCCGCAAGACACGTTCCAGCCGATGGTTGAATCGCCGTACCGGCGCATAAAGCGATGAAGAACGGTTGCTCAAGCCGTCATCGCTTCCATCCGGGTGCCAGTTTCGTTGCCATTCATGTCGGACGTGCCGCGTTTGTGGGCAAGCCCGAGCCGACAGAATTGAACAGCCGTGGGTCATGTCGGCCCGAAAAGGCTCCCAGTTTAGTTAGCTCATGGAAAACCGGTTGAATCGTATTAGAATACGCCCGGATTCAAGGCAGGTTCGCGCTCCATGCGCCTGCTCGAAAATACCTGGCCGAGAGGACGAATTTCCCTTGAAACGCTCGGTTTCAATGGTCTTATCCGTGTGTGTCCTTCCGTTCCTCCTGGCGGCGGGGGGGTGCTTGTCGCCGGACGGAAGCTGGACTGCTGCCCAAATCTGGGCAGTGCCCGACTTCGCCGTGATCCTGCCTGATGCGTCGCCCGAGCTGGAAAACGAGGTCTACAGCAATGCGGCCGGGATCATCCGCCTCCAGTCAGCCATTAACGAGATTATATCCCTCCAGATAGCCCTAAAGAGTCGTAAAAATGCGCTAATTGTTGGGGATTTTTCACTGACTGAGCTGCGGCAGGGCGAGCACGTGATCCCGACCGAGCAGGTGCGCCTCTACCGAGAGCTGCGCGTTACGGCCACGGACTATCCCGCGTGGTTCCTGCGGCTCACGCCCGAGCTGCGCGCCGCGCGCGAGTACCCCGATGTGCTGGTACCCATGTTTGCGCCGGTCGGCGGGTTGCCTTTCGAGGTTCAACCCGGCCGGACGGAGGCGGTGTGGATGGATATTCATGTGCCTCCGGGGACTGTGCCGGGCAACTACCGGGGCAAGTTACGAATTGGTGCGCGGGGCGGCCTCGCGCGCGAGCTGGACGTGTCGCTGGAGGTGTGGCCCTTTGCCATTCCTCACACCCGGCACCTGGCCATGATTGCCGGGGTGAACACGGCCGCTCTGCTGCGTCACCATGTAGAGGTCGGTGGGCAACCGTACGCCCCGGCTCGGCTGAGCTTTGAAGATCCGGCCAGCCAGAAGGCGGTTGCCGTAGTGGATGGGACGCTCCGGATTTTGCACGAGCACCGGCTCAGCCCGGTTCTGACGGACGTTTACCCGTTGGCGCGGCTGAGCCCGGAGGGTCGGCCGGAGCTGGATTGGGCCGATTATGACCGCCTGATTACGGGCATCCTGGAGGGGACGCTGTTTGATGATCGTTCGGCGGCGGTGGCCTGGCCGTTGCCGGTGAGTCTGGCCAGTCCACCCCCGGAAGCTTACGGCGGTTGGGGCTCGCCCGCCCATCAGCAGGCCATCGCGGACTACCTGCGGCAGTCGGCGGCCCACTTCCGGGAGAAAGGCTGGTTCGATCGACATTTCGTGTGGATGCCGCTGCCTGGTGCGGGGCGCGCTGAGCAGTACGAGCAGTTCGAACGCTTCGGAACCTGGGCGCTCGAAGCCGAGGGTCGGCTGAATGTGCTGTGCACGCTGGCGCCACAGCCCATGTCGCCCTATGGCTGGTTGAACGATCCGTTCCGCGACGTGTCCCGGTTGGTGGGCACATGGTGTCCGCCGGCCAGTCTGGCCGATCCGGCCGAGCTGCGCCGCCAGCGGAAGAATGGCCGGGGGACGTGGTTCATGCCCGACCGCCCGCCGTTCGCCGGCTCCCTCTCGTTGATGGCTCCCGCGGTGCATGCGCGAAGTCTGGCCTGGCAGGCGCATCGGTTCGAGTGCGGCGGTGTGTTTTTGCCGGCGGTCAATTCCTGGGCGGACGAGGGAGGAGCCCGGGTCGAGGGCAGCGAGGCGGCGCTGATCTGGCCGGGCAAACCCTACGGGCTCTCGCATCCGGTCCCATCGATCCGGCTCAAGCGGTTATTGCGGGGTCTGCAGGATTATGAATACCTCTGGCTGTTGGAGCGGAACCGCCGGCCGGCCATCGCTCAGTTGATCGCGGCCGATTTGTTCGCCTACGGGGGCACGCTTTGCTATGGCGAGCATTGCCTCGACGGGCGGCCCAACGGGTGGGAGGCGGATCCGTCCGTCTGGTCGCTGGCCCGGCGGCTCATGGCCCGCGAACTGCTGGCCGCTTTTGAGGATGAACAGGCCGGCAAACGTGAGCTGACCACGCCCGAAGAGGACATGGTCCGCTTTGAACAGCAGATCGAGTGGGCCCGCCTGAGCAATGCAGTGCGCGGCCTGCGGGCCACGGTGGAAGGCGTGCGGGTCGATATCGACCGCACGGATACGCGAACCCCGGTACGACTGGAAGCCGCCGTGTCGCTGTACAACGCCACGCGCGAACCGTTCACCGGGACCATCCAGTTTGCCGGCCTGCCGGAGGATTGGACCGTTGAAAACCCGGGCGCGGCTATCGACCGGCTCGAATCGCGGCGCTTTGCCCGGCGCATCGTGTCCGCCAAAGTGCCGGCCTTCTTCCCCAATCCGGACGGCGTGTTCAACGTCCAGACGGCGGTCGTGGGGCAGGATGGCGGTCAAATTACGGCCTCGCCCGCAAGAATCTCCGCCATCGTCTCCCAGCGGCTGACCCGTCCCCTCAAACTGGACGGCCGGCTGGACGACTGGCCGCTGGGCACCACCAACGTGGCCGGCGATTTTGTGCTGGTGGGGGCCCTGGATGTGCCCAAACAGGGCCGTGGCAGCCCCGACCGGCCTTCACAGGGAACCATCGTCTTCGTCTGCCATGACAGCGATTACCTCTATATCGGGTTCAACTGTGCGGACGACCGGATGTCGGATCGGATCATCTCGCGCGGCAATACCGTGCGTTACGACGACCTGTGGCCGTCCGGCGAAGATCTCGTGGAGGTGGTGCTCGATCCGGCACGCAAGGCGGTGGACGCCGGCGGATTGTTGCACTTCGTGGTGAAGGCCAACGGCGCAGTGGTCAGCGAGCAGGGCGTGCCGTGCCTGGCCAGCGTCGCGCGGCACTCGGACTGGCCGGCGGACGTGGCCGCCGCGTTGGATGACACGTCGCAGCCCGACCGCTGGACGGTGGAGATCCGCATCCCGCTCAAGGCCCTGGCCGGCAAGCCTGGCGTGTGGGGGGTGAATTTCGGACGCTACAACGCCCGACTGGGAGAGTACAGCTCCTGGTCCGGCGCCCGCCGGCACCTCTACAGCCCGGCCTCGCTGGGGAATTTGAGCGTGGAGTACTGAGCGGGTCAGTAGCTGGTTGTCCGCAGTCAGTCGTTGGCTCGGATCTTCCTTTTCCAGCCTGAGCATGGGGTCTTCGTCAGATGCATTTAGTGCTTTGAGAACCTCCAGCAGAGGGCTGAAGAGGGCAAGCGTAATTCGCCACCGCCGTTCGCCCTTTCCGTGAGAGCCTGCCGAGAGAATCTGCGTCGCTTCAGAATAGCCGTTTTTCATGCGTCTCCGACGCGGGCGTGATGGGTGCGTGCGCTGAGAGGAGGTCGCATAAACGGAAAGAATTCAGATTGACTCGTGTGCTGCCCCGGCATACCAATCATTTGGTCCCTACTCTTCAGTGATCCCTCGGCGCGGGATCTGTTTCTTTCTATATCACGCGAGGTGTACTCATGGCGCAGCAGCACAGGTCAGAGCGCGAAGCCCCCGAGGCTCGGAACCTCATGGAAGGCGGGATGCAGATGATGGACCAGGCGGTGCGCAGCGGTTTCGAGCTCTTCAGGAAGGGCGTCGAAGCCAGCCACGCCATGGTCGAAATGCAGGCCCGGACACAGGATCTGTGGAATGCCTCGCTGGCGACGTGGACGGCCCAAGCCCAGGCCATGGCACAAGTTGGCAGCCGGGCCCTGGACTTCTGGACCCACTGGACAGACATAGCCCGCCGGAACATGGATCAACTGGCCGCCCTGGCCGGCCGCGAGGCACGGCAAGCTGGTGCGTCAGGCGCCAGTAAATCTTCTTAAGCCGGGTTCCAGCCCCTCGCGCGCGGCTTCCGGCCGGCAGGATGCAGGGTGGATCGCGGCCCTGACAGTGCCTTCACTGTTCCCGCCGTCTCCGTCGCCTGCCTGCTGCCGGCCGTGTGATCCTGTGCGCGCCGTCCAAACCAGACCTTCACCCCGGTGGAAGGGGGCCCAGAACGCCGCAACCTGTTTCCCGCCAAAGACGGCCGTCAGGCCGAGGGCCCCGGATTGCCACCCGCCCGCAAACGATTCACCATTTGCCTGGACGGGGGTAGTATGATAATATCATCTTATGCTGCGCTGTGCGTTGTATGAGCGGGGCTAATCATTGGATAAGCATTCATGGAGCAGGCCATCGACATTCTGCGTGAGACTGCGGCCATCATGGGCAGCTCTCTCGACTTGAAGGGCGTGTTCGACCGGGTGATGCGCGTGCTGGCCAACCACATGGGCATTCAGCTTGGCCGGCTGGTGATCCACGACGACATGACCGGCCAGCTTCGCATTGAGGCCGCCCACGGGTTATCGGCCGAAGAACAGCGGCGCGGCACCTATGCCATCGGCGAGGGCATCACCGGGCGAGTGTTCGCCACGGGCCAGCCCTGGGTGGTGGCCGACGTGCGCAACGAGCCGGAGTACCTGGATCGCACCGGGTCGCGTAAGGGCAGCGACAAGCCTTACAGCTTCATCTGCCTGCCGGTGTTGTGCGAGGGCCGGCCGGTGGGCGTGCTCAGCGTGGACAAGCCCTACGTGGACCAGGCGACGCTGGAAAACGATTTTCGGGTGCTCACCATCGTGGCCGCACTGGTTGCCCAGGCCGTCCGGCTGAATCAGCTTATTCGTCGTGAGAAGGAGGATTTGATCGACGAATTGGCCGAGCTGCGCAAGACGCTGAAGGACCGCTATCACTTCTCCAACATCGTGGGCTCGAGTCCGGCGATGATGGATGTGTTCCGCACCATCGATCAGGTGGCGGCCACACGGGCGACGGTGTTGCTGATCGGCGAGACCGGCACCGGCAAGGAGATGATCGCCAAGGCCATCCATTACAACTCCGAGCGCAAGGACAAGCCGTTTATTCGGGTGAACTGCGGCGCCCTCTCGGGGAACCTGCTGGAGAGCGAGCTTTTCGGACACGTGAAAGGCGCGTTCAGCGGCGCGATTCGCGACAAGATCGGGCGTTTCGAGGCGGCCCAGGGGGGGACGCTGTTCCTTGACGAGATCGCCACGCTGGACATGGCCCTTCAGGTGAAGCTTCTGCGGGTGCTCCAGGAGCGCGAGTTCGAGCGCGTGGGCGACTATCGCACGTTGTCGGTCGACGTGCGCATCATTGCCGCGGCCAACGTGGATCTTGAGGAAGAGGTGCGTGCCCGGCGCTTTCGCGAAGATCTGTATTACCGTCTCAACGTGGTGGCCATCCACCTGCCGCCGCTGCGCGAACGTCGCGAGGACATCCCGCAGCTTATTGACCCGAATTTCCCAGATGACACTTGCGGCGGCGTATACTGAGGTGACGATTTCCCCCGTGAATACAGGCGCAAACGAAGCTCAAGCCGCTGAAACCTGGAGAATCCAATGGGTGAAGCACGCAAGG
>Ga0208198_1000163_pt1 | contig 83339 bp, 68 predicted proteins | sample AD_JPNTR2_MetaG_FD_184446 | JGI IMG/M metagenome (GOLD analysis project Ga0208198, IMG submission 184446) | Active sludge microbial communities of municipal wastewater-treating anaerobic digesters from Japan - AD_JPNTR2_MetaG (SPAdes) (version 2) | ecosystem: Engineered > Bioreactor > Anaerobic...
CGCTAATAATACGCTAACGATTACCGGTAAAGTTTGGAATCTCTGCACCAAGATTATAAACGCCAAAGTTTATTAGGAATAAATCAAGGGGTATTTAATCAGGTGCTTACGAAAAAACCATCAAATTTGGAAATCATAAAAGCCCAATTCATGTTCAACGTTCATCTATACGGTGGTGAAGAAAAAGACAGTTTGATTAAAGAAATAAAAAACCGCTTTGAAAAAATTTATAAATCAATTTCGTCGATTGAATACAAAATAAACGAAGATGATGTTTTAGTTTACACTTTACGGGTTCATTTCAATTCACTTGGGGAATCAAACGCAATTGACAAAATAAATAAACTCCTTTCAGAAAATAATCCTATCCCGTTTATTAAGTCCTTTACAAACTCACTTGCTGCAAGTTTTGAACATCTCACAACATTCTTTGTTAAAGACGAAAGAAAAAATATTGAAATTCATTCGCTTGTAACTCTTGGTGGTTTTGCTATTGCAATTCCTTTTATTATCAAAGCATATACTTTTGGTTTATCAAGTAGTGAAATCAGCAAATTATGTTCATCTCTTGAAAAGCTTGTTTTGCGTCATAGACTTATTGGAACAAGAGCAGAATTAACAACAAGAATTAATGAGGTATATCAAAAATTTACAATTAAACAACCAGACATTAACCCAATTATTGAAAAGGTTGAATGGATGAGAAATGTACCAGATGACTCTTGGTGGTGGTCATATTGGAATAATACTGAACTTAAAAAATCAATTCAAGGTGGAATAAACCCTTCCACAGCAAAATTCTTGCTTTGGAAATATGAAAATCACCTTGTAAATCAAGGGGAAAAAGGATATCCATTGACGCGTTTTGACGACATTGAAAGTCCCGAATTAGAACATATTGCACCAAAGACACCTACAAATGGAGAACCAGTTGCCGCAGGTTATTGTGAATATGATGAAGAATTTAGAAACCAATATATTGATTGTTTAGGTGTCAAGTTTCACAAGGTTGTTTATGAAAACTTGATTTATTATATTGCTTCAAATTTAGTATTTTATTTTTAAACTCCAAAGGAGTTTGATTAAAAATTTCAGGTTTTAGTTCAAACCATTTTTCAACAGCTTGATACGGTGTTTTAACATTAAGTTCTCTTCTCAGTGCTCCATGTCTTTTATAAAGCATGTAATGCACAAGAAAAGCTATTAAGGCATTATTCATTTCTTCTTTATCAGTATATATTTCTTTTAAAATGGTGCCGTTTTTAATCGTTCCGTTGACTCTTTCAACCATACCATTTGTTTTAGGCGTATTGGGTTTTGTAAGCCGATGGTCAATATTGTTTTTTTCACAGACTTCATCAAGCTTAGAGGGTTTTTCACAAAGATTTCCTTTTTTTGATTTAATAAGCCTGTTTGTAAATTCCAGACCATTGTCTGTCAAAACATGTGTGATTTCAAAAGGAAAGAAAGCTAAACATTCATCCATGAATATTTTTGCATTTTCTGATGTTTTGGCATCATATACTTTAAAGAATAAAGTTCTTGTAGCCCTATCAATAGCAACAAACAGGTAGTTTTTTTGTCCATCAAATTTAGGCAGATAGGTTACATCTATATGGAGAAACCCCGGCTCATATTCTTTAAACTTCTTTGCTTTTTCTCTTTCCTTTTGAGGCACCCTGTTTATCTCATTTCTGCAAAAAGTTCGGTAAATGGAACACCTGGTAATATTGGGGTTTACATTTAAAAGCGTTTCCCATACCTCATCCAAAGGCAGCCATGTTGTTTTTCTGATAGATACAGCCAAGCCCTGCTCCAACTCATTTAAAGCATATATTATATTACAAGGACGGGAGCTTTTATCTTCAAGTTCCTGCCTGTTTCTCCACTTGCTGATGGTTGCAACAGAAGTGTTGAATGTTTCGGCTAATTCAATATTTTTCAAAGAACTTTCCTTAATTTGTTTACGAATGTGTAAATTTGTTACAGCGTTCGTATGATATTCTTGTTTCATATGTTTATTTTTTTAGTCAAACAAAAATAATAAAACAAGTTTTTCTCCGGACGCTTTCCTTTCTCTCATTGCTTCGTTTCGCTACGCTTCACTTCGCAATGAGAGAAAGGAAAAACCTTCAACAACGTGGTGAAACTTTACATTTAGGAAATTATTTACTTATTTCAAAATCACACAATTGTTCAGTTGGAAATAAACCATTTAGCGAGAAAAGAAGAACATATAATAATCTTGCACAGCAAAGAGAAATTCAAAATATGACTTCGGAATCGGAAATTTGGAATAAGGAAAAAATCAGTCTGCGTAAGGACAAAATTGTGAAATTCATACTTGAAAACTTCTAAGAAAACAATGCACATGGCTCTAACAACGTGTATAAAACATTTGGCAGTCAGTGTGTTGTCGAACATTTCAGCCAGTATCAAAAGTAGTTATAACTTGACGGGACAGCGCTTCGAAATCGGCAACAAAAACATACCGCCAATCCGTTAGGTGAAATGGTAAAAAACAAGAGTGCAACAAGAAACCAACGTGATGAAAACAGGTAAAAGGTCGAATTATCGTGATATTAAAAAGAATGGCTGAACCAGAAAAAAATAAATGCAATAAACTATAATGACAAATTATCCACTCATTGTCAAAAAAATCGACAACTCATTTCTGCATGTTTTAGCCAAAATGTTAGACCAAACAAAAAAATCACCTACGGATTTTGACCGTAAGTGATTGAGCGGCAAACGAGGCTCGAACTCGCGACCCTCAGCTTGGGAAGCTGATGCTCTACCAACTGAGCTACTGCCGCCTTTCGCAATGCAAATGTAGCAGTTTTTTATTTTGTAGGAAATTTATTTCCAATTTTTATTGATATTTTATAGCGAAAAATCATTAACTTTGCGCTTGCAAAAAGCAATCGGGATGTAGCACAGTTGGCTAGCGCGCCACGTTCGGGACGTGGAGGTCGGGTGTTCGAGTCACCTCATCCCGACAAAAAGGACGAAAGAGATAACACTTCCGCCCTTTTTTGTTTTCACACATATCGATTCACAATCAAAATGCCTGACTGCGAAAAAAGTTCATCTTATTAAGTTAATGAAGTAAACAGGGGTTTCCGAAACGGGATATAAGACTTTTACGGTTCTTTGAAAATAGGTATTTCCCGTTTCACATTTTGACTGAGCGAGATCATGGTTTCGGTGGCAACAACACCGGGAATTTCCTGAATACGGTTGTTGAGAAGATCCATCAAATGTTCATTATCGCGGGCGTAAAGTTTAACTAACAACGTATAGGGACCCGTAGTGAAATGACACTCGGTGATTTCGGGAATTTTCTCAAATTCGGGCACCACGTTTTTATACAGGGAGCCTTTCTCGAGTTTCACGCCAATATAAGCAGTTGTAGCATATCCGAGCACTTTGGGATTAACATTATATCCGGATCCGGTGATCACATTGTTTTCGATCATCCGTTGAACGCGTTGGTGGATGGCAGCACGTGAAACGCCACATTGTTCGGCAACATCTCGAAATGGAATTCGGGCATTTTGAGAGATGATCTCTAAAATTTGTCGGTCCAATTTGTCAATTTTTTCCATCGAATTTCTTTTATTATTTACGTTTTGACTTCAAAAATACTAATTTTCTTTATTAAAATGACAAATTGAAATTATTTTTTTTGAAATAAAATAATTTGTAAACTAAATAGTCTCAATTTTGAAACGAATATTTCGTGAAAGAAGAACTCTTACTGCAAAATCGAGTTAACCAGTATTTCTGCCACATTAAAATCGAATGCGGTTGTAATTTTAATGTTCTCGTCATTCCCCTCCACCAAGTGAATTTCGATACCATACTCTTCGGCCACCGAAGCATCGTCGGTAAAGGAGCTTTTGAAATCGACAGAATAGGCTTTCTTCAAAAGACGAGCAGGAAAAACCTGAGGAGTCTGTACCAATTTCAACAAAGAGCGATCGATGGGTTTGTGTCCGTGTGAAGTGAGCATCCGGACACTGTTTTTTTCGCTCACTACCGGGATAGCTCCACATTGAAAATTTGCGGCTTCGGCAAATACGTTTTCAATAACCGAGTGTGCAACAAATGGCCGAGCCGCATCATGAATAGCCACCATTTCATCATCATCGATCAGCGAAAGTCCGTTTTTTACCGAATGAAAACGTGTTGCTCCCCCATCGACGAGCAAGTGCGGCACTTCAAATCCATGAGAAGAACATAACTGCGCCCACAAATTACGATATTCGGGATGAAGAACAACGACTATTTTCATTTCCCGATTGTATCGATAAAAAACTTGAATGGTATGCATCAGTAATGGTTTACCGCCAACAGACACAAACTGTTTGGGTAACTCGGTGCCTGCCCGAAGTCCTACCCCTCCGGCTACAATCACGACACTTTGTTTCTGCAAGCCCTTCATGCAACGACACATTAAGCAATCTCATCGAGCATGCGCTGCAAATCCTCGTCGGCTTTGGTAAGTTTCTCTTTGCAAAAAGCAATCAACTCGCCCGCATGCTTAACCTTTTCAGTCAGTTTATCCACATCAAGCTCGCCGGACTCGATAGAGCGGACAATTTCTTCCAGTTCTTTCCGTGCCTGAGAATAAGTCATATTTTCCATTTTTCGATATTTTTTATTTCCGAAGTTGCTTTACCATCCGAAAAAATAGTTTCGATACATTCGTTTTCAACGAGAGAAGTAGCAGAAGTTACGATTTTACCATTTTGCACCGTGATGGTATATCCTCGCTTCAGCACATTTTTGGGAGATACCATTTCAAAATATTGCGCAGCGTTCTCTATCCGATGTTTTTCAATCCGAATCACATGTTCAACAGCATTCCGAAAGCGCACGACCTGCTCTTTGTGCTCTTGCCTAAGCGTATCGAGTTGCTTTTGTGAATAGGCACGAAGCATAAAAACAACATTTCCGATTTCGCTGTTTTGTTTACTCAAAAAAGCAATAGAATGATGATATACGTCCTTCGACAAAAGCGCCAACTCCGAGTTTTCGCGGCTAATCGCTTGTCTTGCAATAGATACCAAACGCTGTTGCAAGTCGGTTATTCGGGCGAGCGACTCGGCTTGATGATCGATGAAAAACTCGGCAACGGCAGTTGGCGTTTTAACACTTGTGTGGGCAACCATATCGAGCACGGTGACATCGCGCTCGTGTCCGATGCCGGTTACGATAGGCAAAGGAAATTGAGCACAGTTGGTTGCAACCGGATAAGAATCGAAACAGTTCAGTTCGGACGTTGCCCCTCCACCCCGAATGATAGCTACGGCATCAAACATATCCCGGTTTTCGTAAATCTTTTCGAGCGCAGCAATAATTGAAGCTTCGCTATTTTCTCCCTGCATTGCAGCCGGAAAAAGTTTCGTATAAAAAATCAATCCGAACGGATTCGAAGCAAGTTGATGCAAAAAATCGCCATATCCGGCTGCAGTGGCAGAAGAAATCACGGCAATCCGATTGCACACATCAGGTATAGGGAGTTCTTTATTAAGCCTGAGCACTCCTTCCTCCTCGAGCCGGCGAATGACCAACATTCGGTTGCGCGCCATTTCGCCAATCGTAAACGAAGGATCGATATCCACCACCGTGAGAGAATAACCATACTGTTCGTGAAATTCCACCGACACACGAACCAAAACCCCCATTCCCGAAGTAAATGCCGTACCGGTTTGCGATTGGAAATAACTTTCGAGAAGGCGAAAAGTATTTGCCCAAATCACACCACGAGCGCGGGCGACAATATTTTGCGTAACCGGATCTTTTTCGATAAACTCCAAATAGCAGTGACCATTGGCATTGCGCCGCACATCACTCGTTTCGGCACGTACCCAATATGTGTCCGGAAAATTGTTTTTCACTACTTCCCGCACAAAGCGATTCAGTTCCAGCAAGGTGAGCGATTGATTCATAGTTTAATCTTTAAGCGCGCAACACGCAAATCCAAAGGACTATCGATGACGATGTAAAGATATTGGTTTTCTTTTTTCAAACCACTGTTCAGCCGAAAATTTAATAGATAATTCTCGTCGAGCTTGTTTTCGTAAAGGATCAGTCCATTTTCGGAAAGCAATCTGACGGTATATATATTAGGAGGAAACTCGCGATCGAGAAGTTGAACGGAAATATGATTTTCAGGATGATCCATCGAAACGGAAAAAACATCATCCGACAATATTTTTTCGGCGGGTTCGATACTTTCGAGAACGGTTCTCATAGCTTTGGAAAAATCGGGAATTCCGTATCCAAAGACAGTATCAGGGCGATTATACCGATCGGCCGATTCTTTCAGGGCATGGAGGATGTCGGTGCGGGTAAGTTGAGGATGAATGGACCAAAGAGAGGCAACGAGTCCGGCCAGAAATGGCGACGAAAAGGACGTTCCATTCGACCATCCCACAACACCGTTTTGATTAATCGTAGCCACTCCCACTCCCGCCGACACTAAATCGGGTTTTATGCGTCCGTCGGCCGTAGGGCCAAGAGAACTAAATTTGGCAATAGTGCTATCACGTAGAACAGCTCCGACCGTAAGCGCATGAAAAGCATCGGCAGGAACTGTAATCTTTCTCCAGGGTTTATTGCCCTCATTTCCGGCACTGCACACCAATAATATACCCTTTTCGAAAGCTTTGTCGGCAGCACGTGTCATGAGTGAAGTCGAACCATTCATCTGCTCGTAGCGGTAACTCAACGATGGATCGTCAAAATCGCTATAGCCCAAAGATGTATTCACGATATCCACCCCTACGCTATCGGCAAATTCTATTGCTTCCACCCAAAAATCCTCTTCGACGGGAAATTCGCTTTGCGAATCTTCGGATCGGAGCAACCAGTAAGACGCTTCGGGAGCAGAACCGATCATGAGATAGGGCTGATTCACGGCCATAGTAGATAACACTTTGGTGCCGTGATCGTTTGCCGAAAAAAGAGATCCGTTCGGGACAAAATCCTTATATCCAAGCAGGTTGTATTTTGCGAAATAGGGAATAACATCCACATTGGTAAAACCGGCATCGATAACGGCAATCGCAATTCCTTTCCCCCGAAAACCGGCTTTGATCATGCGATCGGCTTTATGTAAGGCAAACTGTTCGCGAGAGATTCCAAAAAAATCCTTTTCGGAGACGGTATCCTCACAAAAAGAGGGTTCGAGACGTGGTCGCATAAGATGAGTCGTCCGTTGATCATTGCCGCGCCAGATATATTTAACGGAATCTACAAAAGGCAATAATCGTACGGCCTCTATTTGCAGGCTGTCCTTCAACTGAACCACGCAGGTATTGAACCACTTGCTTTTCGAAACAATTTTTCCACCCGAATTTGCAATGATCTGCAAATAATTTTTCGAGACAGGAAAATCGGTACTGTCGATATCGACCCGTTCTTTACGTTTGCGTTCTATTGCCCGTTTCGATAAAAAAGATTGCGGGTTGTCCACCGAATATTCCATCTCGCTTCCTTTATCCTTCAAATATACGCGGAAGCGATATTCGAGCGGAGAGGTTTGCCCCAAAAGCACTATAGAAAAAGCGGCAAATAGAATGATGGTGTAGATGCGTAGTGTCATGATTTTAACTGATGGATAAGCAAAAATACATACGATTTATCAAAAAGAAAAATCCGCATCGCGATTTTATTCACGATGCGGATCGCCAGCAGCAACAACTGTCCTTAATCTTTACCGAAACCTTCGGTCATTTTCTGAATATCCTGCAATGTAAAATCGCCCAGAAACTGGAGTATCACACTTTCATCATCGCTGCCATCGACAATCATGATGAGTTCGCGAATACTTTCGGGCTTGCCTTTCATAAAAAAATTCACGTTGTCGTCGTCATCCGATTTCACGCGCATCAGCAACTCATAATTATCTCCCTTGACTTGGTTGTTTGCCAGAGAGACCATGCGTTTTCCAATATTCTTATCCTCGGTAGTAAGAATGAGAATGGACGACAATTTGTGCAAAAAATTGCCCACGTCTATGCCCCCATAATTATTTTTGGCGTTTTTTGGGAAAAGTGAAAGCATGTTTTTCGAAATGTAAACCGACGTAACACCATCCATTTCGGTAAACTGTTCGAATGGATTCTTTTGGGCTGAAAGATTTGCTGCGCATACTACAAAAAGTATAGCTATCAATAATTTTCTCATTGTTTCGTATATATAGTTTGATGAATAATCTTCTGTGTTTTCTCCACGTGAACAGCTGCTTTTTCGATAGGCTGCATGCCTTTTTCGAAATTATCGGAAAACAACTGCAAAGCGTGCATTGTTGCCCGATAAGCATCATTCGGATTTTGATATGTGTCGGCCATCAAAGCCGGTTTGGGGCTATCGGATTGAACAAAAAAACGGATTCCGAACACAAGCAAAACAGAGGCGGCAACAACCAAAAACGGAGATAACAATCGTCGCATCCCGGTCCTCTCCGACTTCATTTTACGATCGTCGTCAAACGAATCAATGAGCGCGGAAATTCTCTGTTCCAAGTCGGATGGAATCGGTACATTTTGGTCGTAAAGCGATAAAAACACCCGTCTATCCTCTTCGAGCGATTTGGGAACAACTTCCTGTCTGAAAAAATCGGACAACCGCTTTTCCTCATCGAGCGAGGTTTCTCCTTTATAAAATCTGTCGAGCAGTTTATGTATTTCTTCGATTTGCATATTCATTTTGTTTTTATGATCACGGTTCGTGTCGTTCGATCAATGCCAGTTGAGCCTTCATCGCACTTCGCGCTCTCGAGAGCAATTGTCTAATATTCACTTCGGTATATTGCGTAACATTCGCTATTTCCGGAATTGACAAATCGGCAAAATGTCGGAGTTGCATTACCTTTTGCTGCGAAGCGGGCAATTTTTTTAAGCAATCCATCACCACCGATAGTTGATCCTTCGCCATCAGAGTATGTTCGAGCCACTCGTCGCTTTCAGTTTCCTGATCCGGATCGAGCAATGTTGTGCGCTTGTGATAACTTTCGCGAAGCATATCGAGTGCCAGATTTTTGGCCATTCTGATGACAAAAGCCTCGTCATTGCGAATATCATCGAGTCGGTCACGCAGCTGCCAGAGCTTGATGTAAACCTCCTGCACAGCATCTTCCGCATCCTTTTCGTTTTCGAGAATCGAGTATGCTACCCGATAGATTTGTCGATGGAGACCCAGAAATCTATCTTTAAACTCACTGCTCTCCATCCCTTTTTTTTGATGACCATTTCTCGATATCCTTCGGATCTATTTTTCCGGTAATGCTTATCAACGCAGGATCGTCACCTGAAGTAACAATTACCAGTTCGCGAATTAAATCCTTATCGAACCGAAGCAAAATTTTGGTTCTCTCGCTGCCATCGTTCGTGTTTAGAAACGTTTCGTAACGGTTATCTCGCAATTTCGAGACGCGTTCGTTGAAACGTTGCTTCACTTCGGGTGAGCATTCTTCGAGCGACAACACCTTGATGCCGGAAATATTTGCCAGCTCGCCGTTTCCCTGCTCGAAAGTTTTCGCCACGGACATCAACAATCCTCCCAATTTCACTTTTTCGACATTCTCAGCGCGCGAAAACTCATTGAAAAGTCGGTTTACGGATATTTGTGCCCACATTGCCGAACACAAAGCTGTAAATAGCAGCACACTAACAATTCTTTTATACATTGCTATAGAATTTAATTTGGGAGAAACATCAATCAGGATCGTTTCTATACAGAAGACGAATCAGATAAAATTCTGTGACACGGATTTGTTCAGATTGTGCAGAAAAAACCGTCTTTGGGAAAGAATTGCCGGCAACTTCTCGTCCGCTGCAATTTGGCCGGGCTGCTATTCTGCTCTCACTACTTCCTTTCCGAAAGGCACAAAAGCCAGCCTCATCAGTTTGAAATGCTGATTGCCAAAAGGAATGCCAATGATGGTGATATAAAAAAGCAGTCCGAATAACAGATGTGTCAGCGCAATGGGGAGTCCACCGATAAAAAACCAAATGATATTCATAACAGTGGACAGACAACCGGAGCTTGAAGGAATGGTTCGGATTTTTTTGCCAAAAGGCCAGAGTGCAAGTTCGGCCAGCTTGAGTGACTGAAGCCCAAATGGTATGCCGACAATCGTAACCATCATGCCGATGCTGCTGATGACATATTCGATAGCGGTGATGGCGCCACCGAACAACACCCAGATAATATTGCCCAACGTTTTCATCGCACGGCTATTACCTCGATCTCAATCGGAGCATTCTTGGGCAGCGCCTTCACGGCAAAAGCCGATCGCGCAGGGAAAACGCCCGAAAACTGTTCGGCATACACTTCGTTCATGTCCGAAAAATCGTTCATGTCGGTCAGAAATACCGTAGTTTTCACAATGGCATCCATATTCAGTCCGGCTTCTGCCAAAATAGCACGAATGTTTTTGAACACTTGAGCGGTTTGTTCTTTGATGTCGCCTGTTACCATTGTTCCGGTAGCGGGATCGATAGGCAATTGCCCCGACACGAAAATCATCCCGTTTGCCTCTACTGCCTGGCTGTAAGGACCGATAGCAGCAGGAGCTTGTTGAGTTGAAATTGACTTTTTCATATTCTTGGAATTATAAGTTTTTTTTGAGTAGATAATCGAGAACTATCGTATGAGTGTCGAAAAAAAGTTTTATGTTTGATTTCTTACTGCTTTTTTTTCTTCAATTAATTTCCAGACCGTTGTCGAACAACTTCATAGACAAGAATGCCGGCAGCAACCGATACATTGAGTGAGCCGATGGCACCGAATTGGGGAATTTTGACCAACTCGTCGCAGATACGCAAATTTTCGGCAGCGATGCCTTCATCTTCCGATCCCATCACGATGGCCGACGGCACCGTGTAATCGGCTGAAGTATAAAGATTGGCCGCTTTCTCGGTAGCAGCGACCACTTTAATCCCGCTATTTTTGAGAAAAACGATTGCCTCTCTGATGTTTCGTTCGCGACAGACCGGGATGCGAAGCAAAGCACCGGCAGATGTTTTTACTGCGTCGGCATTCACCGAAACACTTCCTCGTTGCGGAATGACAATCGCATCCACGCCGGCCACTTCGCAGGTGCGCGCAATGGCTCCAAAATTGCGCACATCCGTAAGCCCGTCCAGCACCAAAATAAACGGATTGCGACCTTCCTCAAACAGACGGGGAATCACCTCTTCGAGACGATAGTATGTAACGGCCGAAATATACGCCACCACCCCTTGATGATTTTTTCGGGTGAGCGATTCAAGTTTCTCGACCGGCACACGCTGCATCGGAATATTGTAATGGCGCAACGTGTTCTGCAATTCACGAAACAGGTCGCCCTCCAGATCGCGTTTCACCAACACTTTGTCGATGTCCTTTCCGGCTTCCGCCGCCTCAATCACGGCACGCAGGCCGAAAATCATCTCTTTTTCTTTCATTTATCAGTTATGGATGGTTTCGTATTTTTATCACTTAGTTTTTTCGGAGCATCACCTTCGCATTTTCGATGGCCTGCGCCGTAGTTTCCGCGCCGCTGAGCAAACGGGCAATTTCGGTTATTCGCTCTTCGGAAGACAATTGCCGCATATAGGTCTGTGTAGAATCTTCGGTATCTTTTTTATAAACAATATAATGAAAATCGCCTTTCGAGGCAATTTGCGGAAGGTGCGTAATGGCAATTACCTGCATATTGCGGCTCATATCTTGCATGATGCGGCCCATCTTATCGGCCATTTCGCCCGAGGTTCCCGTATCTATTTCGTCGAAAATAATGGTTGGTAAGGCTGTAGCACCGGCAATCATAGCTTTGACGCAAAGCATGAGACGAGAAATTTCGCCGCCGGAGGCAATTTGCGAAACCGGAAGCAGATCGGTATTTTTGTTGGCCGAAAACAAAAATTGGACATCGTCCATACCCGTTTCGTCGGGCTGTTGCTTAGGCGTAATTCGGCACTCGAATCGAGCATTCGGCATTCCCAAATAAGAAAGTCGAGAAGTCAATTCTTTTTCGATATCGGATATTGCCGCCAAACGTTTTTCCGAGAGACGGCGTGCCAAATCGGACAACTGCTCTCGCTTTTCCGAAAGAATATTTTCAGCCGACGAAATTTTTTCTTCCATCGAATCGATATTTTGCAACTTCGAACCGATATTGTCACGCAATTCTATCAACTGACGAACAGTGGCAACCGAATGTTTTTTTTGCAGATCGTAGATGACACCCAAGCGATCTTCAACAAGCTGTTGACGATCGGGATTAAATTCTATTTCGTCGAAAAGGCGCTCGGTTTCGCTGCGCAGATCTTTCAGATCGAGATAGGCCGATTCGAGGCGCTGAACAATTTCATCGGCTTTAGGGAAAACCGATTGCACATTACGAACAGCTTCGAGAGCCGATTTGAGCATGGCTTCCACATTTTGATCCTCGCCCGAAAGCAGATTAGTAACCGCAAACAATCCCGATTTTATTTCTTCGGAATGCGTAAGGGCTTCGAGTTCGGCTTCGAGCTCCTCCTGTTCGCCTTCCCGAAGAGCGGCTTCCGAAAGGGCAGCGTATTGAAAACGCAGATAATCCTCTTCCTCCTTGTTTTTGCGCGATGCCTCCTTCAGATCGGCCAACACCTTGGCCGCCGACCGAAAACTGTGGAATGCCGAAACATATTCGCCGCGAAGCAAGCGGGTATCGGCAAGCGCATCCACTACGAGCAGTTGAAACTGCCGGTCGTTCAGCGCCAGGTTTTGGTGCTGCGAATGGATGTCGATTAGTCGATCGCCCAGCGCCTTCAAATCATTCAAATATACCGGCGAATCGTTGAGAAATGCACGCGATTTGCCATTCGCCCAAATCTCGCGTCGCAGGATGCAGGTCTCTCCTTCGTAAACCCAATCGTGTTCATCGAATAAAGATTTCAAATCATACTTCGACACATCGAAAACGCCTTCGACCAGGCACTTGTTTTCGCCCTGCTTTATTTGCCGGGCATCGGCACGCTGACCCAAAATCAACGATAGTGCACCCAAAATAATAGACTTGCCGGCACCCGTTTCACCGGTAATTACCGAAAAACCGGGAGCAAACTCGATATTCAGCGAATCAATCAGTGCATAATTTTCTATCGAAAGCGATTTGAGCATGAGTTATCAACGTTCGTTAAAATATCTTTTTATAAAAATCAAGTTCGTTTTGCAGGCGTTCTACTTCGGCCTGCAACGCACGCACCTTCCCCAGCAGGTGATGCATCGCTTCGATGCCTTCGATATTGATATCCCAATCGTATCGCCAACGAACAAACTGTTCCAAATCGTCCAGATCGTCATATTCGATATATTTCTGTTCATTTTCCGATACGATGTGGATCAGTCCGGATTCCTGCAAGGAATCGATGAAATTTTCTTCCACCTGATAGATGCGAATGCAATCGCTATATAGAATTCTGTTTTCGCTCATCGTGTTCTGATTTTTGACAGTTCGGTAAACAATTCTTTCTCTCTTTGCGACAAATGTTCGGGAATCGTAACTTTCAGCGTGACGTACAAATCGCCATACTGCCCTTCCTTTTTATATACCGGGAAACCTTTCCCTTTTAGGCGTAATTTGGTATCGGGCTGAGTGCCGGGTTTAATTTTCATGTTCACTTGTCCGTCAAGCGTATTCACACGAATTTCGCCTCCAAGCACCAGTGTGTATATATCCACGGGCACTTCGGTATAAAGATCATCACCCAAACGTTTGAATTGAGGATCGTCTTCCACAATAAACGTGATATACAAATCGCCATTAGGGCCGCCATTGACGCCGGGTTGACCATATCCGGGAAGTTTAATCTTTTGGCCATTGGCCACGCCTGCCGGAATGGTGATACGGATATTTTTTCCGTCAACGGTTATTTCCTGCTTATGGGTGGTAGCAGCCTGACGAAGTGTCAGACGAAGCTCGGCATGATAATCGCCTCCCTTGAACTTGCGCGAACCGCGACTCCCGGCACGTTGAGAAAATCCGCTGCCAAACATCGAATGGAAGAAATCCGAAAAATCGTCATCGCCGAAATCGCCTTCGGTATAAAAGGTGCGAGCTCCACCGCCGCCAAAATTGCCCCATTGCTGTTGATATTCGCGTTGCGCTTTTTCGTACTCTTCGCCGTGTTTCCAGTTTTCGCCATACTTATCGTATTTGGCACGCTTTTCGGGATCGCTCAGCACTTCATTGGCTTCGTTGATTTCCTGAAACTTGCGATGAGCATCCTTGTCATCCGGATTCAAATCGGGATGCATCTTGCGCGCCAGCTTGCGATACGCTTTCTTAATCTCTTCCTGCGTCGCATTTTTTGGAACTCCCAAAACCTTATAGTAATCGATGTATGCCATACTGTCTCTGATACCTGTTTTCTATATTGAAAGTTTTCTACAAAAATAGCAAAAAATATACCGTTTTTATCTTTCGTAAAAAGAATTAGAAAGGTGCAATCAAAAAGAATGAGAAGATTCAATACAGACCCACCACCTGCTCAGTAACCTTGAATTCGGTGCGACGATTGATTTGATCGGCAATTTGTTGCTGTTCGGGAGTAAGTTTTTCGATAAATTCTTCATTTAACACATCGCCTTCGTGCAAAAAATCGTATTTTTTGGCAATTGACGGCGTTACTGTTTTGGGACGTGACTTTCCATAGCCGGCTGCCGTAAGTCGATGTTTATCGATTCCCTGCGAAATAAGGTATTGCACGACAGACTGAGCCCGGCGCAACGATAATTGGTTGTTGTATTCATCGGAACCTTTGCGATCGGTATGCGACGAAAGTTCGATGGCAATGGCAGGATGCTCGTTAAGAATAGCGATCAGTTCATCCAAGCCTTTTTTCGATTCGGGACGAAGCGTAGCTTTGTCGAAATCGTAGAAGATGTTTTCGAGAATGACCGGCTTGTTGAATGGCGTCAGCTCGAAATCCACAAAATAAGTTGTGTCTTTTTCGGCCGAAGAAGTGTAAATTTGTTTGTTGGCATTAAGAAAACCGTCGGCACGTGCCATAAAAGTATAGCGTGTTCCTCTTTCGGCTCTGAAACGATAGACGCCGTCTTTATTCGTAATAAACTCTCGTTCGCTTCCATCGGAACCGACCACTCTGACCACGGCTTTGGGCAAAAGTTGTTGTTCACGATCGGCGACCAATCCTTCTATCCGGACATTCACATCGGGATAAACGAAAGACCACACATGATCGCGTCCGCGCGCATCGCCCCGATTGGAGCTGAAGAAACCTTCATTTTTTCCCTTTGCGAACGTAATTCCAAAATCGTCATTATGGGAATTGATCGGAGATTTCATGTTTTCGATCTGCCAATGCTCGCTTCCCCGATGACGAACAGCTTCGAAAATATCCAGTCCTCCCATTCCGGGATGTCCATCGGACGAAAAATAGAAAGTACTGTCATTCAAAACATAAGGAAACATTTCGTCGCCGGGTGTATTTATTTCCGAGCCAAGATTTACAACCTCAGCCACACCTCTGCCGATAAGTTCAGCCCTCCAAATATCTTTACCCCCATATCCGCCCTGCATATCCGAAACGAAATAAAGATAATCGCCCTTCGGTGATACGGCAGGGTGTGCAAAAACCGAAAGGCTGTCGTTCGAAACAATACGTAGCAGACGACCCAAACTCCATTCCGCCCCGGATTTTTCGGAAACATAAATGGCTGTTGACGCAGGTCGTTTATCGCTTTCGGGTGAAAACGTATAAAACAGCAAAGAACCGTCGGAAGTAGTAGAAGTAATGCCTTCATCCCATACCGAATTGAGAGGCGAATCGAGAAGTTTCGGCTTTTGCCATTCGCCTTTTACGTTTTTCGTAGAAACAAAAATATCGTTATTCTTTAGTCCGGTAATGTTGCTGAGGGCATCGCCCGTCGCTTCGTCGCGCGACGAAGTCAGATAAAGCGTTTCGCCATCGGATGTCAACATGGGCGAAAATTCGCTGCGATTGGAATTGAGAATATCGGCACGTTTGGCCACAAAACGAGAAGGATGTTGCGCCCAAACCACTGCTTGACGCACCCCTGATAGTCCGTTGAGCCCGAGTATATTCGTCGAGTCGAGTCTCAAAAAATCGAGATAAGCCTTTTCAGCCTGTCGGTATTGTCCCTCTTTGTGCAACATCTGCGCGTAGCGCAAAAACATCACGGTATCGGGATAGTTGTAACGAATGGCGTTGGCATAAGAGGTTGCGGCACGTGCACTCATATTGAGTTTACGATAATTTTCGGCCATTTCGGAAGCAATTACCCCTCGCATGGCACGCTGTTCGCGTGGAGTTTCGGCATAAATTTTTCGATACGTTTCGGCTGCAGCGAAATAATTGCCCGACAAGTATTGTCGGCGTGCCCGGCTCAATTTTGCCTCATTACACGAAAACAAGAGTATGCCAATCAACAGAACAAATATATATCGAAAATTCCCCCACATTCTTATAGACAATAACTGATTTTGGGGAAATTTATTGTATAATCAACCGATCTTTCACCTCTCCTAAGGCATGCTGTACACCCCTCTCACCAAAAGTTGTCCTTGCGGAACATCTCCTGTGAGCTCGATGTTTTGACTCGACTGCTCTCCGACGGAAACTTTCACGGATTTAAACAGATAGTTGTCGCCTTTCTTTTCTTGCAGAGCATATACCCGGTATTCTTCGTCCACTTTCACAACCGCTTCCTCCGGAAGACCCACTGCCTGACGTTCGCCGGTTATAATCTGTGCTTCGACGTACATGTCATTCACAAAATCGCTCTTTCGGGGTGAAAGAATATCGGCAATGCAGACAATACTTTTTTTCTCGGGATCAATCGCTTTCCCGATTTTCGAAAGTTGAGCCGAATAAATGCTGTCCGGATTATTCGGATTGTAAAATTCCACTTTTTGCCCCACCGCAAGCGCGGCAATGTCTTTTTCGTACACGTTGAGCTGCAGATACACTTTATCGATATCTACCAACGTCATCAGCGTTTTTTCGGGAGTAACATATTCTCCAATCACACAGTTGATTTGTGTAACATACCCTCCAATGGGTGCACGAATGGGTAAAATCGAAAATATTTTTCCGTTTTCAATCTCTTTCGCATCAGCTTTCAGCAGATTCAAGCGCTGTGTCAGTGCTTCGTATTGTGCCGCAATGCTTTTGAAAGCACTTTCAGCCATCTGAAAATCTTTTTTCGAAGCAATGCTGTCGCGATAAAGTGCGCTCAACCGCTCGTAATTGGCTTTAGCCATCCGATAACTGTTGCTCACTGCATTGTATTCTTCCTGCAAGGTAATGTAATCGTTGCTCTCGATGGAACAAATCACACTGCCCGCAGGTACGTAGTCGCCAATCTCGCGATGGATGCTCTTCACCGTTCCCGAAACACGACTTGTGATTTGCGCCTGTCCGTTGACGGAGGCAACCACCTTTCCATTCACTTTGACCGTCTCGCGAAAAGTTACTTGCTGCGGCACTCCCAAAGCCATACCCATAGCATCAAATTGGGCTTGCGTGATGGTTATCAACGAGTCGGATTCGTTCTGATCCTGAGTCGTTCCTGCCGATTTTTTACCACACGAAATCCATGTGGCGAAAAAGAAAAAGAAAATAAAAGCGTAAGCCGTTGTTTTCATGTGCTCCAATGATTTTACTGTGCATTATCCCCTTACTCTTTCAAGGGTTGATTTTTTCTCATTCGATGTCCAAATAGTTTAATTCGATAGCAGTTTGGTTATAACTTGCCAAATTGTCGAGATACTCCAACCGAATATCGCTTGCATTTTCTATGCTTTGAATATATCGAAAAAAATCAATTTCGCCAACGTCATAACTTCGTTGGGCAAACTTGATGAGCTCATCGCTGATGTGCTTGCCCGAAGACTGATAATAGACAATATGAGAACGATATTTCTCCAATTCGTTCATCAATTCGGTGCGACGTGTATCCAGCGATAGCCGGTAATTTTGTCTCAAATTTTCGGCAATCTCAACGCCATATTTCCGAGCCTGAATTTTCGATTTTTGTTCTCCAAAAAACAGGGGTACCGCAATTCCCACCTGCCAACCCCAATAGTTGCGAGCATTTTCGTAACGATTGGTTCCATTGAAAAGTTCGATACTGATGTTGGGCAAAAGCCTGTTTCGCTCCACACCCAGCATTGCCTGCTCATATCGCAAACGTTCGTCGTACACCTTCAATCCGGCTTGGATAGACGACGGAGCTACCATAAACGGCTCGAGAGGTTGATCAGCCACTAAAAATTCTTCATCCGTTTGCAATAGCAATTTCAACTGTTGATATGCCGTCTGCAAATCCATTTTCACTTGTCGGAGACGAATTTCTATCTGCTGTTGTTTAGCCTGAGCATTCAACTTTTCGAGGTAGGTTATTTCTCCTTGCTCATACTGTCGATTGGCAGATTGCGAAAAACGAGCATAAATATCCGAAATATAAGCATATTCCTTTTCCTTGTTTTGCAGATAAACGATGTGCTGATAACGTTGGGTAATGTTTTTGGTCAAACGGTTCAAAACCTGCCGATATTGGGCGTCCGAAACCGATACGGCAATCTTATTGGCCCGACGTTGCGCAGCATACACCGACGGAAAGTCGAACTCCTGCGTTGCCCCCACTACATACAACGGGTGACCATTTTCGGCAACATTGTTCGCATCGTATCCATAATAAATGCCGGTTTTTCCGATAGAATAAGCCGAAGGTACGCTTGCAATGCTTTGATTTATTTGCAGCCGGTAGGCGTTCAGCTCCCGATTGTGAGCAATACCCGTTTCTATGGCTTCTTGCAACGAAATCGTCTTTTGGGCCGACAACATACTCGGAGCAAGGAATAATAAGGGAAACAGTATTACAGACAATTTTCGTTTCCCAAACCAATGTCGGGGAGATTTGTTTTTCTTTCGCGTTTCGTCCATAAAATATCCGTACAACAGAGGCAACATGATCATGGTAAGAAATGTAGAGGTGACCAATCCACCGATGACCACCGTAGCCAGAGGTCTTTGCACTTCGGCCCCTGCCGATGTAGAGATGGCCATCGGCAAAAAGCCCAATGCGGCGGACGCCGCAGTAAGAATGACGGGACGCAATCGATCGACCGATCCCTTAAAAATAATATCATACATGGATGTATTTCTTTCGGTTTCGTTCAACTCCTGAAAATGTTCGATGAGCACAATGCCGTTGAGCACAGCTACACCAAAGAGTGCTATAAATCCCACTCCTGCCGAAATGCTGAAAGGCATACCGCGTATCCACAGAAACAGTACGCCCCCCACTATCGAGAGCGGTATTGACGAAAAGATGATGGTGGTAACTTTCAGCGAATTGAATGCAAAGTTAAGTAACAAAAAAACCAGAGCCAACGCAATCGGAACGATGATCATCAAGCGATTGGAGGCATTTTTCAGATTTTCGTACTGCCCTCCGTAATCGATATAATAACCCGGTCGCAAATCTACATCCTTTTCTACTTTCTGTTGAATGTCGGTTATCACCGATTGAAGGTCGCGATTGCGAACATTGATGCTCACGGTAACTCGCCTACGGGTATCCTCATGCGAAATTTTGGCAGGTCCGGTAGTATATTCGATGGCCGCCAATTCGCTCAACTGCACCTGATTGCCATCAGGCAAACTTACATACATGTGGCGGATATGGTCGATATCCTTACGGAAATCCTCATTGAAGCGGACAACCAAATCGAAACGTCTTTCCTGTTCATACACGTCTCCCGCCTTTTCCCCACCGAAAGCCATCGACAGATACTGATTCATTTGCTCGATAGACACTCCGTAATATGCCAATTTTTCGCGATTGTAAGTTACCCGCATTTGCGGCAGCCCGACCGTTTTTTCCACAATCACGTCGGCTGCACCGGGAATAGTCGAAGCAATGTTTCCGATTTCATTGGCTTTTTCGGCAAGATAATCCAAATCTTCCCCAAAAATTTTCACCGCAATATCCGATCGAACGCCGGTCACCAATTCGTTGAATCGCATTTCGATGGGTTGGGTGAATTCATATTCGATGCCGGGAAAAACCGAAAGCGCTTCCTTAAACTTATCGGCCAATTCCTCCTTTGTTTTGGCATTCACCCATTCTTTTTTGGGTTTCAAACGGATAATCATATCTATCTCCTCCATCGACATCGGATCGGTAGGCACTTCAGCAGCACCGATACGGCTAACGATCTTGTCCACTTCCACAAAATTATCCTTCAGTATTTTCTCCATCTGCGTGGTCATCTCGATGGTTTTTTGTAACGAAGTACCTGTTTTGAGTACCGGTTGTATCACAAAATCACCTTCATCGAGCGTCGGGGTAAATTCGGCCCCCAATCTCGGGAAGATGATGACAACAGACAGCAGCAACAGGACGGCTCCCGCCACAATTATTCTTTTATGCCTCCAAGCCCACTGCAACGAAGGTTTGTAGGTGCGATAGGCAAACTCCATCAATTTCGAATTCGAATTTTCATTTTCCACTTTCGGTTTCATGAAGAGGGCCGACGCAACCGGAAGCCAGGTCATACCCAATATCGAAGCCCCAATCACCGCAAAGCAAAAGGTGATTGCCATCGGTCGAAACATTTTTCCCTCTACCCCTGTCAGCGTGAGAATTGGGACAAATACGATGAGAATAATGATTTGTCCGAAGATGGCGGAATTCATCATTTTCGAAGCCCCCTCAATCGTGATGTTGTCAGTTACAAACTTCCGATCGGAACCCGTAATCTGGCCTAAGATCCGACTGTTTCTATTGAGCATCAACGCAATATACTCAGCCACGATTACACCTCCATCGATAATAATTCCGAAGTCCAACGCCCCCAGACTCATCAGATTGGCATCGATCTTCAGCAAATACATCATCGAGAGCGTGAAAAGCAGCGATAGGGGGATAACCGAAGCGATGATGAGTGCTGTGCGAATATTTCCCAATATGAGCATCACGATCAGGATGACAATCACGATACCAAGTAACAGGTTTTCGAAAATGGTCAGAGTTGTCTTTCTTATCAGTTCGCTACGATCAACGATCGGATTTATGTAAACTCCTTCCGGAAGCGATTGCTGTACTTCCTCTACTCGTGCTTTCACCGCCTGAATGGTTTGTTGCGAATCGGCTCCTTTAAGCATCATCACCTGTCCCATCACCTTTTCACCTTCCCCATTGGCGGTGATGGCTCCAAAACGGGTTGCATATCCGAACCCGACCTGTGCAATGTCGCCTATCAAAATGGGCGATCCGTTTCGGTTTTTGATGACAATTCTACGAATGTCATCCAGCGATTTCACTGTCCCATCGCCTCTGATGAAATAACTCTGATTGTTTTTCTCGATGTATGAACCTCCGGTAATGTTATTATTGGATTTCAGCGCATCGAATACTTCAATGAGAGTGATACCCTGACTGTGTAGCAGCTCAGGATTGATCGAAATTTCATACTGTTTCAGATATCCACCCCAGGTATTCACCTCAACCACACCCGGTATCCCCGAAAGTTGCCTTTTTACGATCCAATCCTGAATGGTGCGCAAATCCATGATCGAATAACGATCTTCGTACCCCGGTTTCACATCGAGAATATATTGATAAATTTCGCCCAATCCGGTTGTTACCGGACCCATCATGGGTGTACCAAATCCTTCGGGAATATTTTCGGAGGCTTCTACTATTTTTTCGGCTATCAATTGCCGGGGAAGATAGGTTCCCAAATTTTCATCGAAAACAATCGTGACCACCGATAACCCGAATTTCGATATCGATCTGATTTCCGCTACTCCGGGCAGATTGGCCATCGCCAGTTCCACAGGCATCGTGATGTATTGTTCTACATCCTGGGTGGAAAGATTAGTGGATACCGTGATGATTTGTACCTGGTTGTTGGTAATATCGGGTACGGCTCCAACCGAAAGCTTACTCAAGGAGAAACTACCGAAACCGATGATCACCAGTACAAAAAGTACGATGACGAGTTTGTGCTTTACACTAAATTGTATGATACTGTCTAACATACCCTGTGATTAGTATTGACCTTCATTATGCATAATGCATAGCGAATCAAAGAAAAAGCCGTATAAAAAAACTCTTTTGAGGCCCGCCCGCTTCGACGCCCGCCAATTTATTGATGTTCGGGACGCAGCAAATCGTTCACGGTTTTCACCGGATTGAAGGTGCTGATGGGCACTTCCACGAAAATGGTGTTCCAATCGCTCATGCCCCCATTCCACAATCCCGGAAGTTCGAGCGCTTTCAACTCCTTCCCGTTTTTCGACTTCTTCGAAATAAAGCCGGTATTTTTATCCACATAATCAGGCAGATGATATTTTTTCCCTTTCCTGTCCTTCACTGCACAAACCAGATCCACAGGATTGAAATGCGAACTTTTTCTCAATGCCTCCATCGCTTTTGGATCATTCAGGTCGATTTGAGAGCTTTCGAGAATCTGCAGCGAAGCCGTGCCATCGGCATTTTTCACGATAAACGGACCGCCACCCGGCTCGCCTACGTTTTTCACCATCCCGCACACACGAAAAGGTCTATCGAGTTTGCGCTTCAAATAATCGGGCAGAGATTCGGTCAGTCCTCCTTCGGGTGGAATAATACACAATTCGTTTTTGGTAAATTCAAACATTTCTGCCAATTCTTCAGTCGAACAATTGCCTTTTTCCAGTTTTTCCAAGTATCCAAAAGCGCGCTGCCTCAACCGGACAAGCACACCGGCCAACAACTTTTTATACTGCGCCTCATGGGGTTTAAGTCTGTCGGGCACTACATTATCGATGTTTTTGATGAAAATGATTTCGGCATCAACATCATTCAGATTTTCGATGAGTGCTCCATGCCCTCCGGGACGAAACAGCAGCGATCCGTCTTCTTCCCTGAATGGTTCGTCGTTCATGTCCACCGCAATGGTGTTGGTGCAGGGCTTTTGCTCACTGTACGAAACATCGAAAAAACAATCGAGTTTCATTTCATAAGCCGATTTGCGGGCTCCTACCAATGCTTCAAAAAAGGGTCGATGCTCCGGCGATACCGTAAAATGAATGTTCACTTCCCTATCTCTGTTCATCGCATAATACGATCCTTCGGTAAGATGCTCGCCTACCGGTGTGCGATTCCCTTCGGGGTATTTATGAAAAAGCAACAATCCTTTCGGCAGATATCCGTAGTTCAGGCCGTCGGGCATAAGCAGAGTAGACACCACATCCTTATATCGGCCTCTTTCCACCAACTCGGACACGCTATGGCCGTATAAGTCTTTGCATGAAGCATCGAGAGAGAGGTAAAACGCAAATTTGTCGATATTCCCGAAAAAAGTTTTTTCGGCTTCAGTGGTCGGCACGGCATAATCTGCGTCTAAAAACGCGAACAAATCTTTAAACATGCGACTTGCCGCACCCGAAGCCGGCACAAACTTCACCACTTGATGATCGTCTCGCAGAAAATGAGCCCATTCTTCAATATAGTGTTTTTCGGCCGTTTCAGGGATGCGCATAATTCCCTTATCTATTGTTGCTGCCGAGATGATGGTTAAATAAGGGAATCCCTGCTTGAAGCGCTTCAACTGCTCTTCCACTTCGTCAAGGCTCAAGTTCATCTCTTTTATCTGTGCTAAATCACGGGGCGTAAACATAATATCAACGTTTTTAATGGAATATTATACTTGCATTACTATAACTGTTTCTGTTTCCAAACATACATAAAAATTTTTAATTCACACGCAAGTATCGAAATTAATTTGCAGGAAAGGAAAGGAAATACCAATTGCAAAAAGAGAATCGATACCTGCAGGGATAACCAAACGCCGGCCATTCTAAAAGCTCCAAAAAAGGGAGAAAAGATATTCGAACCAAGTACGACGCAAATACGACGCAAATACGACCGAAGTATTATCATGAAAAAATCGGCAAAACTATAAAATTATACTTCCGATTTTGCTTCCGGAAATACGCGTCAGAAGAATCCGTCATGGCCGAACATATCCAACGAATTTTTCAAATTTTCGGCAGTACCTCCTCTTATCCTAATAGGGGGGTGCATTGGGATCACACTTAACTTATTACCTGTCTTTTATCTTATTAAAGGAGACAAGCACTGCCGTCAGGCATTGCAGGTGTCATGATAATCTGAAAGCAAGACCAACTTCGCGTCTTTGTGTTTTCGCGGCAAAAAATAGTCACAAAGAGGCTGAGGCTCAACACAAAACTCTTGATGCGAGGATTTACGAATTGGATCATTCTTTAAAATTCGTAATCCTTTGCAAATGCGAGTCCGGCGAAAAGCAGGAATACAAAAAATAACACCACCATTCTTGGGAACCGCTTATTCGTTTGCTCCCTGTGCTCCAATTTTTTGTGCATTGTTTACCTTTTATGCAAAACCGACAATCTGTCATAAAATTCGATCCTCAAATTTTTTTGGCACATCATTTGTTCAATCAAAAATGTAAACAAAAAAAATGGAACAGAAATTCAAATAAATTAATATAAAGACTATGGGAAAAATAATTGGAATAGACTTGGGAACGACCAACTCGTGTGTCGCCGTAATGGAAGGCAGCGAGCCGGTGGTTATCCCCAACAACGAAGGCAAACGCACTACGCCGTCCGTGGTAGCGTTTTTGGATAACGGCGAACGGAAGGTAGGAGATCCGGCTAAACGTCAGGCAATTACCAATCCTACCCGGACTGTGTTTTCGATCAAACGTTTTATGGGTCGAAAGTATGATGAAGTACTCAACGAAATCTCCCAAATGCCCTATAAAGTAGCGAGAGGAGAAAACAACACCCCTCGCGTAGAAATTGACGGACAATTATATACGCCACAGGAGATTTCGGCTATCATTCTTCAAAAAATGAAGAAAACCGCCGAGGATTATCTGGGTCAGGAAGTGAAGGAAGCGGTAATCACCGTTCCGGCATACTTTAACGACTCGCAGCGTCAAGCGACCAAAGAAGCAGGCGAAATTGCGGGATTAAAAGTACAACGTATCGTCAACGAACCTACAGCGGCAGCCTTAGCCTATGGGTTGGACAAGAAAAACAAAGACTCGAAGATAGCCGTATTCGATTTGGGAGGAGGAACATTCGATATCTCGATTCTCGAATTGGGAGATGGCGTTTTCGAAGTAAAATCGACCAATGGCGATACCCATCTGGGAGGTGACGACTTTGACCAGCGAATTATAGACTGGTTAGCCGAAGAGTTTCAGAAGGAAGAAGGCATCGATCTTCGCAAGGATCCGATGGCTTTGCAACGACTGAAAGAGGCCGCCGAAAAAGCCAAAATCGAATTGTCGAGTTCTACGACTACCGAAATCAACCTGCCATACATCATGCCGGTAAACGGAATACCCAAACACTTGGTGAAAACACTGACTCGGGCCAAATTCGAACAGTTGATTGACGACCTGTTGCGAAAATGTATCGCTCCTTGTCAAACGGCGATGAAAGATGCAGGATTGAGCAATTCGGACATTGACGAAGTGATTCTGGTAGGAGGATCGACACGTATCCCTGCCGTTCAGTCATTGGTCGAAAAACTTTTTGGCAAAGCTCCGCACAAGGGCGTTAATCCCGACGAAGTGGTTGCCCTTGGTGCAGCTATACAAGGAGCCGTGCTCACGGGCGAAATAAAAGATGTGTTGTTGCTCGATGTTACTCCGCTTTCGCTGGGTATCGAAACACTGGGAGGCGTGATGACAAAACTCATCGAAGCCAATACCACCATTCCTACCCGCAAGAGCGAAATATTCTCGACGGCAAGCGATAACCAACCTTCGGTACAGATCAATGTTCTGCAAGGTGAACGTGCAATGGCGCGCGACAACAAACAGATCGGCGTGTTCAATCTCGACGGCCTGCCACCTGCACCGCGTGGTGTTCCTCAAATCGAAGTTACGTTCGATATCGATGCCAACGGCATTCTCAATGTATCGGCTAAGGACAAAGCTACCGGTAAGGAACAGAAGATCCGCATCGAGGCTTCGTCCGGACTGAGCGAAGAGGAAATCAAGCGCATGAAAGAAGAAGCTGCCGCCAATGCCGAAGCCGACAGACGTGAAAAAGAGCGCATCGACAAGCTGAATCAGGCCGACTCGTTGATCTTCCAAACCGAGAAACAGCTGAAAGAATGGGGAGACAAGATTCCTGCCGACAAGAAAGCACCGATCGAGGCCGCGCTCAACAAACTGAAAGATGCCCACAAGGCTCAGGATTTGGCCGGTATCGATGCCGCTACCAACGAGCTGAATACCGTTTTCCAAGCTGCTTCGCAGGATATGTACAATGCGACTAATGCAGGTGCGGGTCAGCAATACTCATCGGCCGATCCCGGCAGCCAGTCGCAAAGCAACAATAGTGGCAACAAAACCGATGGCGATGTGACGGATGTAGATTTTGAGGAAGTAAAATAAACTCGAAAAACAAGGATTAATATCCCTATTCAAACCACTGTAAATAATTGTTTTACAGTGGTTTTTTTATTTGCAGTCTCTCCCGGCCGGGCTCAATCTCGAAGAACGCCGAAAAAAGAGAGAGAATTTTCGACCTATTCACCTTTAGTATCATGTCACTAACAAACATCGATGATCCTGTTATTCAGCCAAATTCAATTGTCGGTACCGAAAAAAAATACAATTTCCACGAAATCATCTATGGCCATCTCAGGCCATGGTTAACGGGAGCCTACTTTCGAGAGCCGCATTATATCGATCTATTACGAAATTTTGTCCGTACGCCCAAAAACTCGTCCCCCCACTACCGGATCAGCCGTAGCGAGGCCCCTTTTACGGCCAAAATAAAATATTACCTGTGCTTAATCGATAACGATACTACAGGGATGATCAATCAGTTAATAAAAGAAGAAAAAAATAGCAAAAATCTGATTGCCTACAAAATAGATAAAAGTCGGAAAGAGCTAATCGATTTGTTGGTCGAAATCCAGGCCCTTATCGAACAAAGAAAGTTCGCCGACGAAAACATTTGTTCAAAAGAAGTCTATTCGGACGCCGATTGCAATCAAAAGGAGTGTGCATACATTTTTCATTATTTGTTCGACGCATGCGTATGCTGTCTGCTCGAAATACAAGCCGATTTTGCAAAATTTATTCCCCAAAACGATTTACTGACCGTTGGGGACATTTACAATATGATCGTGAAAAAACCGTTTTCGGAAGAACAATTTATTCGGGAAATCGATGCAACGGAAACGGATGCGGGGCTAATTTCGCCATCTTTCCAACTGAAAAAAGACGAAAGTTTTGTCCGACAATACGCACACGAAAAATATTTGACTTTCATGGATGAAGTTGAGTTTTACCGTTTCGACCAATTGCCCAAAATAAGCACGCTGAGTTCCGTTCCCCAAAATCGGCTCATACGAAAGATCATCGAAAACCCGTTCCCCTATTCCATTGCCATGCTATCCTATTTGGGATACCTCGACAGTTTGCACAAATCTTATGCCCTGAGCAAGGTAAACATATACCTGCATATTGCCAAAGCCTTCCATACCGACGTAAGAACCGTGAAAGGGAATTGCCTGGTTTTAAATCCCTATTCCAAAGAAGATCGATGCAAATATCAGGCGGACCGATATCTTGGTAAGGTGGAAAAGGATTATCAAGCTATTTTAGAAAGTTCGTAAAGTTACAAAGTTCATAAAGTTTTTCGTTCAACACCTTGCCGGCGCAAGTATTTACTTGTGCCGTTTATTACCGGCAGAGGCAAAAAGAACACTGATCGATTAGATGATTTATCGATTTACTGATGAATTCCGGATGATGCAGGGGGTATAATATTTCTTAACTTCTTTCTTAAATTCTCAATTATTTATTATCCATTATCCATTATCCATTGATTCTTGGGGCGTTGCCCCAAACCCCACATACTTTTTTGTCTTGATGCAAAAAAGTATGCAAAAAAAATCAAGACTGCATCTCCTCATCGACCCGATAGCTGCTTGTTCGCTAAAAGACAAATAACTCTCCGTCAGCTGACGGATCAAACAGCTTGTCTTTTGCCTGACGGCACGCTCGCTGCGCAGATCGGGTGCCCCGATGAGGAGATGAGGTCGGGATAGTAATGGAGAATGGTTAATGAAAAAAGAAATGAGGGAGGAAAAGGGTTATCCGTAATTCTTGAGGCAACCTCAATTTTGATTACCCACACTATTTCACATAGAGCCATCAAAATTGAATTTGACTCGCGAATAACATCCTTTCCCGGAATTCTTTCTTCCTCAACTTCTTTGTTTCTTCACTTCTTTCTTAAATTCTCAATTATCAATTGTCAATTGTCAATTACATCATAACACCCCCCGCCTTCGGCGGTACCCCTCTTATCTTAAGAGAGGAGTCGGATCACACCTGCCATTAACTGTCCAGATAAGGGGACAAGCGCTGCCGTCAGGCAGTGCAGGGGTTATGATATTTTCTTCATTTCTTTTTCATTAGCGCAAGTTTCCGAACTACCTGTCGCTTTGCGTCCAAGTTACGCTGACGCTAAACTTGAACGGAAAATATCAGGGAGCTTTATGGTGGTTTCGAGAGCCTCAACCACCATTCGAGAGCCTCAACTACCATTTGCGCTCTTAATCCTTGTTTTAGTGGAATATGCGCCGAGAGAAGGAAAGAGGCGGGAAGACTGTGAACCGGACTGTGTCGAATGAAGAAATAAAAAAATATTACATTTACACAGAAATTAGATTTATGGAAGACTTTGATTCCAAGGCGATGGAAGCCTTAGCGCCGGAACAATTAAAATCCGGCAAGCCTTTATTCGGGAAAGGGGGAACTTTTGCTCCACTTTTGGAGAAAATTTTAAACGCCGCACCTGAAGGCGAGATGGATGCCCACATGGATTGCGAAGAGCGATCTTTGGCCAATCGCCAAAACGGCTATACGAGCAACCAGGTTCAAACCGGTATGGGCGAAGTAGGAATCCATACTCCCCGCGACCGCGATTCGCGATTCGAACCCGAGTTTATCAAAAAGCGCGAGCGTGTTTTGGCGGATAGTGTTTCCGACCGCATCATCGGCTTATATGCCTTAGGCAACAGCACACGCGGGATACGCGGCATTGGAAAAGTTGGTTTATCCGGCTTATCGCAACATCGGAAAGAACAGGACAACGCCTCTCTCCAATTGGGGGCAAACCGCTCAACAATTGGCTATTAAATTTCCGGACAGATTTAAACTTTTCGAATGATGTGAGAAGCCAATATTTTTTGTAATTTTATCCCGTCCAACAAAACGATGGACAAACGTTGTAGCATTAATAAAAAAAGGAACGGAATTGTAAGAGAATAAATCTTGACACAGTTTGATTTACACTACCTATTCTGTTGAGAACTAAATTTTGTGATGTATCCATCTAACCTTTTATTGCATGTTTAAAAGAATAATTTACCCCCTGTTTTTATTGTTTCCGCTTGCAATTTTTTCCCAAACCATACAGTTGGACAGTTGTCAGAAAAAGGCAAGGGAACATTATCCGTTGTTGAAGCAGTATGATTTGATTGCAAAGACTGCGGAATATACTGTTTCGAATGCCAACAAAGCCTATCTTCCGCAATTCAGCATATTAGCCAAAGCAACCTATCAATCGGATGTTACGGCCATTCCCGAAGCATTAGGACAGGTTTTGTCGCAATTGAGCGGTCAGCCTTTTTCTTTACCGGCCTTGAGCAAAGATCAATATCAGGCAGTGGTGGAAGTGGATCAGCTTGTGTGGGACGGCGGAATGGTGAACGCTCAGAAAGAAGCGGTGAAAGCGTCATCCGAAGCCGAAAAGCAAAAGCTGGAAGTGGATTTGTATGCTCTGAAGGAAAGAGTGAACAACCTCTATTTCGGTATCATGCTGATAAAGGAACAGTTGAAATTGAATCGCATATTGCAGGATGAACTTGCCAATAATTATAACCGAATGGAAGCATATTTGAAAAACGGTGTTGTTCAATCCTCCGACCTGGATGCCGTGAAAGTAGAACAAATCAATGCCATGCAGTCGGAAACCGATTTGAGGAGCACCCTGAAGTCGTATTGCCAAATGTTGTCGATTTTTACGGGAATGCAAGTGGATGAAAACACGGCATTGGAAAAGCCATTGCTTCCAGTTTTCGAAGGGAATTTGGAGAACAGGCGTCCCGAATTGTCGTTGCTTGATGCACAGAAAAATTTGCTTGAAAGCCAACGGAAAACCATTCTTGCAGGGAATCTTCCTAAAATCGGTTTGTTCGTACAGGGTGGTTATGGACGACCCGGACTCAATTTTTTCGACAATAGATTTACGCCTTTTTATATTGCCGGAGTAAGACTTTCGTGGAATTTTGGCGGATTGTACACTCAAAAAAACGATCTGGCTAAAATCGATATCAATCGGAAAGAAGTCGAAACGCAAAAGGAAACGTTTCTATTCAACAATTCGCTGCTTACCACTCAGCAACAAAACGAAATCGATAAACTCACGGAAACCATGAAAAATGACGATGCTATTATTGCACTTCGGAGCAATATCAAGAAAGCTGCCGAGTCGAAACTTGAAAACGGAGTCATCGTCGTTTCCGATTTGTTGCGGGAAATCAATGCCGAAAATTTGGCAAGGCAAACCCGCTCACTTCACGAAATTCAACTCTATATGGCAGCATATCAATTAAAAAATACAATTAACAACTGAAAATACAAGACTGAAAAATATGAAATCGAATAATCGGCATTCCATCAGCATTTTTCTCTTTTTCTTTTTCATATCCATTGGATTAACTTCGTGTCACAAACTGTTGAATAACAATGAATATGATGCTTCCGGAACTTTTGAAACAACTGAAGTGATTGTTTCGTCCGAAGCAAACGGCAAAATTATGTCTTTCGATGTGGTTGAAGGTCAAAACCTGACGGAGAATCAGGTCGTGGGATACGTTGACAGTACGCAGCTCTATTTATCCAAATTGCACCTTTTAGCATCCCAAAAATCTTTGCAAAGCACACTTCCCGACATTCGAAAACAAATCGGAGCATTGCAACAGCAAATAGAAACTGCACGAAAAGAGCAGCGCCGCGTTGAAAATCTGGTGAAAGCAAATGCCGCAAGCCAAAAACAATTGGACGACGTCAACGGACAAGTTTTGGTTCTCGAAAAACAACTCGAAGCTGCCCAATCGAATCTCGAATCGACAAGCAATAGCATTTTGAACCAGAATCAGGCACTGAAAATTCAAATTGAACAAATAGAAGATCAATTGCAGAAATGCAAAATCAAAAGCCCACTTTCCGGAACAGTACTTGTAAAATATGCCGAAAAGGGCGAATTGACCGGGGCCGGAAAACCATTGTTCAAAGTAGGCGATTTGCAACAGATGATTTTGAGGGCTTATGTTACGGCCGATCAGGTTACAAAACTTAAAATCGGACAGGAAGCAAAAGTTTATGTAGATTATGGCAAAGAAGACCGCAAAGAATATGATGGAACGGTAAGTTGGATTTCCGGAGAATCGGAGTTTACGCCTAAAACCATTCAAACTCGTGATGAAAGGGCGAATTTGGTATATGCCGTAAAAATCAACGTAAAAAACGACGGTCTGCTTAAAATCGGGCAGTATGCCGATGTGAAATTCCACAATTGAGGCCTCAATCGAATGGTTTTTTCAACGAAAATGAATTTATGACAAATATTCAAGAAAGCGAATGGGCCGTAAAATGCGAAAAGCTTTCAAAAACCTATAAGCCGGATATTCAGGCGTTGAAAAGCATTGACCTGAAAGTTTCGCCGCATCAGATATTCGGAATAATCGGTCCGGATGGGGCAGGGAAAACGACCTTGTTTCGAATCCTCACCACGTTGATTCTTGCCGACGAAGGAAAAGCTGAAGTTATGGGCTGCGATGTGGTGACGGAATACGAAAAAATCCGTCGGAACATTGGTTATATGCCGGGTCGTTTTTCGCTTTATCAGGACTTGACCGTAGAAGAAAATTTGAAGTTTTTTGCTTCGGTATTTGGGACGACGATCGAAGAAAATTACGACTTGATCAAAAGCATTTATCAACAGATAGAACCATTTAAAAACCGACGGGCAGGTCAACTTTCGGGAGGAATGAAGCAAAAGCTGGCATTAAGTTGTGCACTGATTCACAAGCCTCAACTTTTGATTCTGGATGAACCGACTACCGGTGTGGATCCTGTCTCTCGAAAAGAGTTTTGGGAAATGCTGCGACAGCTGAAAGAAGAAGGAATCACCATACTTGTTTCTACTGCATATATGGACGAAGCAAGCCTCTGCGATGCCATTGCATTGATTTTGGATGGTGAATTTCTGAAAATTGATACACCTGAAAATATTGTTCGTCAGTTTGAGCCGACACTTTATTCGATTCGAAGCTTGCAACGTTCAAAATTATTGACCGATTTACGGGGTTTGCCGGCCATTGACAGCTGCTACGCTTTTGGCGAAAGCATTCATGCGACGGTTATCCATAATCAGATTTCGCCGGAAGCGTTGAAGAAATATTTATCCGAAAAAGGACATACCGATTTGGAAGTTATGCCCATCGCCCCAACGGTGGAAGATTGCTTTATGGAACTTTCGAAACAAATGCATCAAAACTGACAGTCGAATGGAAAATGTGATTGAAGTAAATAATTTGACGAAAAAGTTTGGCAGTTTCACGGCAGTGGATCATATTTCTTTTGAAGTAAAACAAGGAGAGATATTCGGCTTTCTCGGGGCAAACGGAGCGGGCAAAACCACCGCCATGCGAATGCTCTGTGGTTTGTTGCCATCTACTTCGGGAAAGGGACTTGTTGCCGGTTATGATATTAACACTCAATCGGAACAAGTGAAACGAAACATCGGCTACATGAGCCAAAAATTTGCGTTGTATGAGGATTTGAAAGTTTGGGAAAATATTCGACTTTACGGAGGTATCTATGGAGTTCCCGAACCGCAGATTGTCAGCAAGACAAATGATTTGCTGAAGCGGCTTGGTTTCGAAAACGAACGTAATACCCTGGTAAACTCACTTCCATTGGGTTGGAAGCAGAAACTCGCTTTTTCGGTAGCTATTTTTCACGAACCGAAAATCGTTTTTCTGGATGAACCGACCGGTGGCGTTGATCCCATCACACGAAGAAAATTTTGGGAACTGATTTACGAGGCTACGGACAGAGGCATCACCGTTTTTGTTACGACGCATTATATGGACGAAGCAGAATATTGCGACAGGGTTTCGATGATGGTCGATGGACACATTGAAGCGCTCGATACGCCTAAAAATTTGAAACAAATGTTTCACGCCGATACGATGAACGAAGTGTTTCAAAAACTTGCACGAAAAGCTCAACGAAGCGACAGCTAAAAAAATCGGCAAAAAAAATGAATTCGACAAATAAAAACGAGCATACTCATCCAACTCCGACGAACGGCCAATGGAAAACTTTTGGTTCGTTTGTTCAGAAAGAATTTTATCACATCACGCGTGATCAAACGACGCTCGCTTTGTTGTTAATCTTGCCCGTTTTGTTGATGATTTTGTTTGGTTTTTCCATTAATACGGAAGTAAAGAATTCACAGATTGCCATTTACGATCCTTCCAACGACGTGGCAACGCGCGGAATTATCGAAAAAATAAAGGCAAGCGACTATTTTACGGTTGTAAGGATGTTGAATAATCCTGCCGAAATCGAGAAACAGTTTTTAAAAGATGACTTGAAAATGGTCGTCATTTTCAGCGACCATTTTTATGAAAACATGCAGCGAACGGGAAAAGCTCAAATCGAGCTGCTGACCGATGGAACCGATCCCAATTCGGCAATGACGGTTGTTTCGTATGCATCCAATATCATTGGTCTTTATCAGCAAGATTTGTTCAAAATTCAACAAATTCCTTTCGAGATTACTCCTTCGGTAAAATTGATGTACAATCCGGAGCTGAAAGGACCTTACTTTTTTGTGCCGGGTATTTTGGGGATGATTTTGATGATTATCTGCTCGATGATGACCTCCATTTCCATCGCTCGCGAAAAGGAATTTGGTACGATGGAAGTTTTACTGGTTTCGCCATTCAAACCGATGTCCATTATCCTTTCCAAAACCATTCCCTACTTTGTGATTTCGCTTGTCAATCTTGCTACCATGTTGCTGCTGTCGGTCTTTATGCTGAAAGTACCCATTGCCGGAAGTCTGTTTTGGCTTGTGACATTTTCCATCCTTTTTATTTTCCTTTCACTTTCGTTGGGGTTGCTTGTTTCAAGCATCGCCAATTCGCAACTCCAAGCTTTGCTGTTTTCGGGAATGGTACTTGTAATTCCGGTCGTGATGTTGTCGGGAATGATTTTCCCGATAGAAAATATGCCGGCATTTTTTCAATGGTTTTCCAAACTCATCCCTGCCACGTGGTACATTTCGGGAGTAAAAAAGATCATGATCAAAGGGCTGGGATTTACATCCATTTTGCCTGAACTCGGTGTGCTGATCTCCATGACTATCCTCTTGATCGGAATCAGTTGGAAAACGTTCAAATATCGTTTGGAGTAAAAGAGAAGTAGATATTTTGTTTTCACTAACATGTAAAATGAATGAAAACCTACTGCAAGGATGAATAAAAGGAATAAAAACATAAAAGATATTGCCAAACCCAATCAACTGTTGTCACGTTTCAATCCGAGAGGTTTTGGGGCACTTAAATTTTTACTCGAAAAGGAGTTTAAGCAGATTTTAAGGAACAAATTTTTGATTCGGGTAATCATTTTTTTACCGTTGATTGCATTATCTTTATTGCCGATGGTTGCCAATTTTGAAATAAAAAACAATAATTTGGCCGTCATCGACAACGATCATTCTCCTTCGTCGTCATTATTCATTCGGAAAATAGTTTCTTCAGGTCATTTTCACCTGGTTTCAGTCCGACAAAACTATAATGATGCCCTAAACGATATCGAACAGGATCGAGCAGACGTGATTCTTGAAATTCCGGCTTTTTTCGAAAAAGACTTAATGACCACCTATTCCGCACAGGTGAATGTTACTGCAAATGCCGTAAACGCCGTTAAAGGAGCGTTGGGGAGTGGTTACCTGATGCAAATCATTCATAATTTCTCGAATGATTTGCGCAGTCGATTCATGGCGGGCAATTCAAAAATACAGACACCGGCCTTTGAAATCGTGCCGCGATACGATTTCAATCCGTATCTCGAGTATAAATTCAGCATGATTCCGGCAATTATCATGATGATTTTGGGGATGATTTCGGGTTTTCTGCCGGCGCTGAATATCGTTGGTGAAAAAGAAAAGGGAACCATCGAACAGATGAATGTTACGCCCGTTGGTCGATTCCCGGTCATTTTGTCGAAACTGATACCTTATTGGATCATTGGATTCATAGTACTGACAATTTGTTTTATTGTAGTCTGGATTATTTATGACATGGTGTCGGTAGGAGGTTACTTGGAAATTTATCTGTTTGCAACGGTTTTTGTGCTTGCTTTTTCGGGTTTGGGACTCATTATTTCAAACTACGCCAATACGATTCAGCAGGCGATGTATCTGATGTTTTTCTTTGTCATCAATTTTATTTTCCTAAGCGGACTTTATACCCCCATTTCGAGCACACCGGAATGGGTGCAGTCGATGAGCCTTTTCAGTCCGCTGCGGTATATGATTGAAGCCTTACGTTCCATCTATCTCAAAGGGAGCCACTTCGGCGATTTATGGACTAAATTTGCGGCATTGGTCGGTTTTGCAGTCTTCTTCAACCTCTGGGCAATACTCAGCTACCGAAAAAAAGCATAAGCATCTATTTTCCCTCTGACTCAAAAGTCGTAAAATAATTATTTGAGAAAAATGTTCACTAACGTGTCGCACTTCAGAAAGGGCTGAATATAAAGGAGAAAAAAGAGATAAAAATGAAAAACGGTTATCCGATGCAGGAAGCGTCAGTCATCAGCAAGCTATAGACAAAGCCAAAGACGAATTTCGGAAGTACCGGCTCAAAACGTTGTCTCCCGTAGAAAAGCCTACCTCGCAAACATCAAAGCTGTTCAGAAAAAGATGGAGAACGGAGGAAAAGAAAATGAGTAAAATTGAACAACTTATCCAACAGTTCCCGGTTTTATGAAAGGATATATGTATATATTGGAATGTGCCGATGGCAGCTATTACACGGGCAGTACCAACAATTTGGAACGACGGTTGCAACAACACCAAAATGGCAAGGGGGCCAATTATACCAAAAAACACTTACCTGTTAAGTTGGTATATTTTGAAGAATTTCAACGTATCGACGATGCATTTTATCGCGAGAAGCAGGTACAGGGATGGAGCAGGAAAAAGAAAGAAGCATTGATTAACGGTTGCTTCGACAAGCTCAGCAACCTGTCGAAGAATTACACACAATATCCGAGAAAGGAATCGGTGATTTCGACAAGCTCAATCACCGAAAAAAATAAGCTCAATCACCGATAAAAAAACAAGCTCAGACACCGGGGAAAAGACAGGCTCAGGCAGCGCGGCAAGCTCAGGCAGCGCGGCAAAATGAAACGGTGATTTCGACAGGCTCAATCACCGGAGAAAATACAAGCTCGCCTTCGACAAGCTCAGGCAGCGCAACAGGATCAGGCGGAGAAAATGACGCGGTGTCTGAGCCTGTCGAAGACACCACTTCTAACTTTTCTCCAGCCTCCACTTATTCGTGCCATAATTGCCGTAGTGAGTTCACAAAAAAAAACGCCTCGAACTTATTCCGGTTCTTGGCGCTTTTTTATTAGATAGCGACAAAGAAATTACACGTTCAACGATACGCGTTTGAAAGCAACAACTTCCAAATCTTTGTCGTATTTCTTCAAAAGTTCACCTATCGTTAATTTACTGTCTTTTACGTATTCTTGCTGCAACAATGTTGACTCTTTGTAGAATTTCTGCAAAGCACCTTCGGCAATACGGTCGATAAGATTTTCAGGCTTACCCGATTCGCGCGCTTTTTCGCGAGCAATTTCGAGTTCCTTTTCCTTTACTTCCGCAGGAATTCCTTCGGGTGTTACAGAAATAGGATTCATAGCTGCCACTTGCATAGCTATATCCTTAGCCAACTGCGCATCCACTTCCGGCTTGTTGAATCCCACAATGGTTGCCAGTTTGTTGCCCATGTGAATGTACGAAACAACATAAGGAGCCGTGATCTGTTCGTAAAATCCTAGCTGCATTTTTTCACCTGTAGCACCTACTTTATCTGTGATTAATTGGGCAACCGTGCCGTTCGACAATTCTATCGCCAACAATTGATCCAGCGTTTCGGGTTTGTGTTTTAGTGCAGCATCCAAAATTTGCTGAGTAAGTGCAACAAATTCGGCATTTTTTGCAACGAAATCGGTCTCGCACTGCAAAGCCACGATTGCCGCAAATGAACCGTCGGTGCCGGCTAGTACACAACCTTCCGATGCTTCGCGATCTTCGCGTTTGGCGGCAACTGCCTGTCCTTTTTTACGGATGATTTCCATTGCCTTATCGAAGTCTCCGTCAGCTTCGTTCAATGCATTTTTGCAATCCATCATTCCTGCACCGGTCATTTTGCGCAGGTGTTGGATTTCTGCCATAGTAACTGCCATATCTCTATTTCCTTGTATTTTTTTAAAATTGATTATTCTTCTTCGTCTTTAGCAAACTTGCTAACTACTGAAGCATTAATTGCATCTTTGTCTTCTTTTTTGATGCGTTCTTTTTTGGCAACTTTCGACTTGCGTTCTCGACGTGGAGCTGCATTTTCTTCGTCCTGTTCTTCGGCAGCTGCCGCATCTGCTTTTTCGATCTTGCGTTCTTCGAGACCTTCCTTGATTGCGTCGCAGATATATCCCAAAATCAGATCGATGGCTTTTGAGGCATCGTCGTTGGCAGGAATAACAAAATCGACTTCCGAAGGATCGGAATTGGTATCAACGATACCGAATACCGGAATTCCCAAACGATTGGCTTCTTTCACAGCAATGCGTTCTTTCATCACGTCAACTACGAATAGAGCTGCCGGAAGACGTGTGAGATCCTGAATAGATCCCAACATTTTTTCGAGCTTGGCCCTCTGGCGTGTTACTTGCAGTTTTTCGCGCTTCGAGAGGGTATCAAATGTCCCGTCCTTCATCATTCTATCGATGTTGCTCATCTTCTTCACAGCCTTGCGAATGGTAGGAAAGTTCGTGAGCATTCCGCCGGGCCAGCGTTCGATAACGTAGGGCATGTTGATGATTTTGGCTTTTTCCTCAACAACGGCTTTTGCCTGTTTTTTGGTTGCGACGAACAGAATTTTTTTACCTGATTTTGCAATTTGTTTCAGTGCGGCGGCCGCTTCTTCGGCTTTGGCTATCGTTTTGTAAAGGTCAATAATGTGGATTCCGTTACGCTCCATGAAGATATAGGGAGCCATTGCCGGATTCCATTTTCTTTTTAGGTGGCCGAAATGAGCTCCGGCTTCGAGAAGTTGGTCAAATTCTAATTTTGCCATGTTTGTGTTTTGATTTTTTTAGTCGTTTACATTCTTTTTCTAAATCGAACCGCCCGGTAAATTATGCAAACCGATGATATTTTCGTTTCCATAATGTCCTTGCGGTTTAGATACTAAACGTCATTGAGCCCGGATGTCGTAAAAGGCGAAAAAGTTGTTCCCAATATCAACGTTTCGAGAATTGGAATCTCTTTCTGGCTTTCGGACGTCCCGGTTTTTTACGTTCAACCACACGCGGATCGCGGGTCATGAACCCTTCGGCTCTGAGTGCCGGTTTATCTTCCGGATTGATTTTAACCAAAGCGCGTGCAATTGCCAGCCTTGCCGCTTCTGCCTGCCCTTTGTAACCGCCACCCTGCAAATTCACCTTGATATCGTATTTTTCGGCAACATTCAGTTTGTTGAGAGGTTGTTTTACGATATATTGAAGAATGGTGGAAGGAAAATAATTCTCGATATCGCGTTTGTTAATCACAATCTTACCGCTGCCTTCGCTTACGAACACGCGGGCCACAGCAGCTTTGCGTCTTCCGATTGCATTTATTACTTCCATCTGTTGTTATTTAAGAGTATTAATATCTATTTTTCTGGGTGTTTGAGCCTGATGAGGATGCTCGCTTCCGGCATAAACATACATGTTGTTGAGCAATGTGTCGGCCAGCTTGTTTTTTGGGAGCATGCCTTTTACTACTTTTCTGAAAAGTTTGTCGGGACTTTTCTTCATCAAGTCCGCCGGACTGTATTCTTTCTGACCTCCGGGATAACCCGAAAAGCGCAAATATGTGCGATCAGTCCACTTGTTTCCGGTCAATTCTACCTTGTCGGCATTTACTATAATTACATTGTCGCCGCAATCAACATGAGGCGTGAAGCTTGGTTTGTATTTACCTCTTAGCAATTTTGCTACTTTCGAAGCCAAACGTCCCAACGATTGCCCGGTTGCATCTACAACAACCCATTCTTTCTGAGCCGTTTCCTTATTTACAGAAATGGTTTTATAACTTAACGTATCCACTTTTGTTAGTTTTTTAATTTGTTAAAAATTAAGCTGATTCTCATTCGCTTCCATTTTGTCTTGCTAAGGGACATAATAGGCAAATAAAAAGCTAAAAATCAAACTTTTAAGTATATTATTGAAATAATCGGACTGCAAAGTTACGATATTTCAGAAAATTAGCAAAGAAACTTTCTGAATTTTATCGTGTTATTCTTATTATTTATCTGCAGGGAATTCGCCAAACCCACCCGGAAACGATTCTCGAAGGATCAAAAAACTTTGATTTCGTCGTAGAAAGGAGCTTTCCCTATAAGAATATGAAAGCCAAAATAAAATCCCTTGAAAGAGGAATGATCAAGGGGTATGCTGTAGCCAAATTGCATCCGTCCCAAATTAAAAAATGACAATCCGAGCGAAGGTCTTACATTTTTGGCGGATACCGACAATTCGCTTACAAGATAATGTTTCCACGTCTGATTGAGATGTAGCTCAGGGGTCATCCTCAAATTCCCGCCTTGCTCATACACATATGTTCCGACTCCCACATTGAGAGGTCCGTTGGCATTATTCGTATTATTGCTGTTCAACCGATACTCGGCGCCCAGATAACCGCTGTGAATGCCTGCCTTGTCATATCCGATATTCAGGGCAAAGCGGTGTTGCGAGAAACTGCCGAAGCAGATCGTCATCAGAAAAATGAATGTCGATAATTGCTTTTTCATTCGATGTTTTCTTGAGCAGCAAAGATAGCATATTTTGCCTCATGTTGGGCAATCGAACAGAAGAACGCCAAGAGTTGTTTTCGTTAAGCAATGACGCTAAGAGGACCCTAATATGCCGGTGAACGGCTCTCTACGGCTTTTACTTGAAACCAAACAAGGACGAAAAGAAGAAAAACTGCATTGAAGATCAAGGCCAATCCAAAACTGTGAATATCGCTCAGCCAGCCCAAAAATACAGGGCCAAGCACAAATCCCAAATCGGAGATGGCACGATACGTGCCCATGCCGATACTGTAATTTTCTCGCGGAATGATGTCGGCCACATAAGCCGAAGAAATGGTCCCGCACATGCCGATCCCTACACCCATGACAATGCAGCTTAACAGCAAAAACCGAACACTGTCAACTGCCGTCAACATCAGAAGAGATATCACCAGAATATAACCGCCGATGGTTATGAATCCCTTTCGTCCTGTGCGATCAGAATATTTTCCACTCACAAAAATGGAAACAAGTTGAACAAGGGCTACTACTGTCAGAGCAAACCCGATTTGGGCCTCGTTCGAGTTGAGACGATCGGATGCAAGCAACGGCAAAATCTGATTTTGAGCTCCCTGTCGGGTAACAAAAACTCCAAACGTGATCAAAGAGATGAGAATGAAATCGGTATTTCGCAACAAGGCTTTCACCGGTTTGTTTGATTTGCTTCGCGCCGCCCTTAAAGCAGGTTTAACGATTGACGGCCGCGATTCGGGAAGGCTGAAATAAGCCCAAAAACTTGCGATAACTCCCATAGCGGCAAAGGCATAAAAAGGAGCCTGCAACCCAAAGTATTGAGCGATAAACCCGCCCATTGTGGGGCCAAGTCCCGCTCCCAGCAACACACAACCCTGATAAAAACTCATCAACCTGCCCCGATTTTCATCTGTGCTGACATCTGCCAGCATTACCATTGCGGCGGTAGTGTACATAGCCGATCCTATTCCCTGCACAAAACGAAAAGCAAGAAAGATCCAGTACGTATCGGAAATGGCGCAACCGATAGATCCCAGCGACAAAATAAGGGGACCAACTATTAATACCGGTCGGCGACCAATTTTGTCGGTCAATCTGCCTGCAGGAATATCTACCAACATTCGGGCAATGCCGAAAACCGTGATCAACATTCCGATCATCGTCATGTTTACGCCAAACGTTCGTGCATATTGTGGAAGTATCGGGCTTACCAATCCTATCCCCATCATCATGATGATAACCTCGATACAAAGGATAATGAGTGTTTTATTGCTTCTTAGTTGTCGAAATATTCGTTGGAAAATCATATAACCTATTTTTCGTATACTCCCGCATCAGTCTAAAATAAATCTCAGAGCAGGAAACTCTTGGATGCGGTTCATAAAAAAAAGAAAAGCGCACATTCACGGCGCTTTTTTTTAGTGACTCCGACAGGATTCAAACCTGTAACCTTCTGATCCGTAGTCAGATGCTCTATTCAGTTAAGCTACGGAGCCAATAATTGGATTTTATGAATGCAAAGGTACGATTTTTTATGATATTTGCAAAAAAATAATTTCCAAAAATTTTTTATCGATGAGAGCTCAACTATATTTTTCCTTCATTACACAATCGAAACAGTATCGCCCTCTACAGAAAACTCTCCATGGTCGTCATTCTGTTCTGAAAAGGGAAACTAAAAGAGGATAGGATTGAATTAAGAATAGAGATATTTACTCCGAAAAAACAGGTGAAAATTCCCCTGTTTTTACAATATCTACTTACTTATTTGTTTGACATCTATACAGTCACTTATTTTTGTCTTTTAATTTGTATCTTACGATCTGAATACCCAAAATTATGTATATGATAATTCCGCAATTAAATATGTAGAATACCCATTTTTCGTCTAAGAAACTAAACAAAAAATTAAAATACAAAATAAGAAAACAAATAAATGAAATCCCTAACAATAATATGACATCGTTTTTTTTCATGAGTTTAACACATTAGCACACTTATCAATCCCCAACATGCTGCAAAGCCAATACATGCTCCGAGCGTTAACGGAATAAATGCAGCAGCCACACCGCCAGCCACGGCCATTTCTACACCACACCAAGCCCGTGCACTGGCTCTTGTTTCTGTGCCTGCATATACATTTACAAATAATATTTCATTTTTTTCGAAATCAATTTTAGCATCTAATATTGGTTCCCCGGTATCATTTTTCAACGTATATAATTCCCCGTTTTTAATTATGCCATGTCCGTATCTTTCCTTACCGACACCATATCATCTTTCAGTGCAAACTCTTCCATATCGATCAGAAAACGAAGGACAGCGATCACTTTATCACTGTTGGCATCGGAAACGGAATCTACAAGATCGTTCAATCTGCAGGGAGATTGTTCCTCTAAGGTAACTTTTAGCTTTTTTTTTATCTGATGAAATTCGTAATTCGATAATCCGGTTTCATTCTTTTTCAAGCATACGTCGCAATGGCCGCAATCCTTGGGATCGGGTTCGTCGAAATAAATCAGCAACATGCGGCTGCGGCAGACGAAATCCTTCTCTGCATATTCGATCATTGCCTTAATACGGTTCTCGAAACGAGCTTTCCGCTCTTCATACACCGATTTGGGTATTTTCACAAAACGGGTTTCTTCACGCGATTGCGAAAACACGATAAAGGGTGTTTTCTTTTGTGGTACATAGCGAATAAATCGCATCCTGGCCAATTGCGAAAGCATTTCGTAAACATCCTGACGAGTAGTCCCGCTTTGCGAGGCAAGCAAAGTTTCGTCGATATACACCTCATCCGAAAACAAACCCGTGTAGTTGCGCAGCAGAGCATGAACAAGCTCATCCAGCCGTTTGTCGAGATTCAAACCGTACAATTCGTCACGCAGAACGAGAAATCTTACCCGCGAACGGGCATCCACTTCTTCTGTATATTCAATATAACCCGACAATTCGAGAATCTTAAGTGCATGATGGGCTTGCAAAATCGGGAAACGGAATCGTTGGCAGAAGTCCTGTAAATCGAAATCGTACACACTCAAAAATCCCGATCCGACGGCTATCTGATAGTAATTGCCCAACGCTTCATAAACGCGCAAGACGAAGTTGCGATCGGGGAACGTATCCGAAATACGTTTCTTCAGCTTTATCGAATCGGCTTTGTTATACAATATGGTAGCGTAGGAGCGTTTGCCGTCACGCCCGGCACGGCCGGCTTCCTGGTAATATTCTTCGATGGAATTGGGCAAATCGACATGAATCACCGATCGCACATCCGGCTTATCGATTCCCATTCCGAAAGCGTTGGTGGAGACAATCACACGACATTCGTCGTTTTTCCAGGCATTTTGGCGAGAGGTCTTTTCCTCATGCGTTAGTCCGGCATGAAAAAAACTCGCAGAAATTCCGGCTTTTTTAAGAACCGTCGCAATTTCTTTCGTTTCGCTTCGACTGCGCACGTAAACGATAGATGTTCCGGGGACGGATTGGAGAATATGAACAAGTTCGGCGATCTTATTTTCGGTTTGTCGCACGACATACGACAAATTTTCACGCTCGAAACTCATTCGAAAAACGTTCTTTTCCTTGAAATGTAGCTTTTCCTGAATATCGCCCACCACTTCACGTGTAGCAGTGGCAGTAAGTGCCAGAACGGGCACATCGGGAAGAAGCTCACGAATTTCGGCAATTTTAAGGTACGAAGGGCGAAAATCGTAGCCCCACTGCGATATGCAATGCGACTCGTCCACGACAAGCAGACTGACATTCATCGCTTTCAGTTTGGTCAGAAAAATGTCGGAGCCTAATCTTTCGGGCGAAACATATAAGAATTTGTAATCGCCAAAAATACAATTTTCGAGATTGGTAATAATTTCTTCTCGCGACATTCCCGAATATACGGCCAATGCCTTGATGCCACGCTCGCGAAGATTATCCACCTGATCTTTCATCAGTGCGATGAGGGGTGTTACCACCAGACACAGGCCGGGCATTGCCATTGCAGGGACCTGAAAGGTAAGCGATTTGCCTCCACCGGTCGGCATCAGCCCGAGCGTGTCTCTTTGCTCCCAAACCGATTGAATGATTTCTTTCTGAAGAGGACGAAACGATTCGTAACCCCAGTACTTTTTCAATATTTCATCAAACAAACCCGCCTGCATAAGGTGTTCTCCGATTTTGTTTATTCCGACAGGCGCATATCTTTCACCATTAGCTGAGTAAAGATATTGTTACCATGCGTATTCTCCTCGATATTGTAGCATATATCTATGGGATGCTTTTCTTTGAATAATCTGAAATAGAAATCTTGTCCGAAAGCAATCCCCTGCAACGGTCGGGTGACAGATGAATCTACAATCTCCATCTTGATATGATGCAGTTCTTTCCCAACAAGTTTGCTCCCACCGGCATCCACCACATTGCGTGTAAGAAAAACCGGATTTTCGTTTTCGGGACCAAAAGGACTAAACATTGACAGGTCGCTCACAAACTTGGGAGTGATTTTACACAACTGTATTTCGGCATCAATCAGGATCTGTGGCTGCATCATCCCGGGTTTTACCTCGTCAAACGAAATGGCATTGAAACGGCGTTTGAATTCTTCCAGATTTTCTTCTTTCAGCGTCAAACCGGCAGCGTATGTATGTCCGCCAAAGTTTAACAGCAAATCGCGGCATGCTTCAATAGCCTTATACATGTCGAATCCGGGCACAGAACGCGCCGATCCCGAAATCATTCCGTTAGATTTGGTAAGCACGATGGCAGGGCGAAAATATTTCTCTGTAAGCCGCGAGGCTACAATTCCCACAATTCCCTTGTGCCAGTTTTCATCATAAATAACAATACTGTTGTTGTATTTCAAATCGATTTGCGAATCGATGAATTCGACGGCTTCGTCGGTAATCTTTTTATCGAGCTCGCGACGATCTTCGTTGTATTTGTCGATGTTCTTGCTTTTGATGCGTGCCGACTCAATATCGTTGGCCAAGAGCAAATCAACTGCCTCCTTGCCATTCATCATTCGTCCCGATGCATTGATGCGCGGCCCAATTTTAAATACGATATCGCTTACGGTAAGCCTTTTGTGATTGAGCCCGCAAATTTCGATAATACCCCGCAATCCGTAGCTCGGATTGGAATTTAATTGCTTCAAACCGTAATACATCAACACCCGATTTTCGCCCGTAATGGGCACAATGTCTGAAGCAATACTTACCGCTACCAGATCGAGCAAAGGTTCTAAATCCGAAAACGGGAAACCGTTGCGAGCGGCAAGCGCTTGCACGAGCTTGAATCCCACACCACATCCCGACAACTCGTCGTAGGGATAGGTGGAATCGGGACGTTTGGCATCGACAACTGCCACTGCCTCCGGAAGTTGATCATCGGGCATGTGATGATCGCAAATAATAAAATCGATGCCTTTTTCTTTGGCGTACGCCACTTTTGAGACGGCCTTGATGCCACAATCGAGAGAAATGATGAGCTTCACGCCCGTCGAGACTGCATAATCGATTCCTTGAAACGATATGCCATACCCTTCATCGTACCGGTCAGGAATGTAATAATCAATATTGTTTGTAATCTTTCGCAAGAACTTATAAACCAGCGATACCGCCGTGGTGCCATCTACATCATAATCGCCATAAATCAATATCCTCTCTTTGTCACCCAACGCTTTCTCGATACGCTTTACGGCAATTTCCATATCGGGCATCAGGAAAGGATCGTGCAAGTCGCTGAGACTCGGATGAAGAAACTTCTCGGCTTTTTCTTTTGTGGTTAAGCCTCTGCGAACGAGCAACTCGGCTAGTACCGGATCTATATTTAACTCTTGCGCTATTTCATTTTTCCTGGTTTTTTGGTCGTTTGAAAGGGTTACGTAATTCCATCTGTAAATCATTTATAACGTTTTTTTTCTTTTCTCTCATCAACGGAATAAAAATTCCGATATATAAAAACCGACTTCTCGGATCGTTTGCTCAAGCTACTGACCGACATCGATTTATGGTATATTTCGCCGAAAAATCGCTTTTCGGCAATTCAACATGTAAAGGTAATACTATTTTTTCAGTGAATATCTATTTCGATTTTTTTTCATGCAACTTTTTTCATGCAACATCAGGGCATCATTTGCCGATCTCGTTTACCGACAACAGCCATAAACGCGAACTCCACCGCAGTATCGCTTGTCGGCGATTGTATAAGCCATACCCCAGACGAAGGGATTCATTGTTTTTTTCCACTTATTTGTACCTTTGCACAAAATATTCATGTATTTATGGAAATTGCAGCATTGGTGTCCGGCGGAGTGGACAGCTCGGTAGTGGTTTATCGACTGAAAGAGATGGGCTACGACCCGACCATTTTTTATATACAAATAGGCATGCAGGACGAGGAAGGGTTCATCGACTGCCCTTCGGAAGAAGATATCGAAATTGTTTCGTACATCGCAAAAAAATACGGATGCAGATTTGAAGTAGTTTCGCTACACGAAGAATATTGGAACAGCGTGGTAAAATATACCATCGACTCGGTCAAACGGGGATTGACTCCGAATCCCGACATGATGTGCAACAAGCTTATCAAATTTGGTGTTTTTGAGCAGAAGTGGGGACATGAATTCGACAAAATAGCTACCGGACATTATGCAACTACCACCGAACTGGACGGGCTAACCTGGTTATCGACGGCCAAGGATCATGTGAAAGATCAAACCTATTTTCTGGGACAAATCAGTTATATGCAAGTTTCGAAACTGATGTTTCCGATTGGCGATCTGCTAAAGTCGGAGGTGCGCGAAATAGCTGCCGAGCAAAAACTTCCTTCGGCACACCGCAAAGACAGTCAGGGAATTTGCTTCTTGGGTAAGATCAACTACAACGATTTTATCGCCCGCTATTTGGGGAAAAAGGAAGGACTTATCGTGGAATTCGAAACCGGCAATATTCTGGGCAAACATCAAGGGTACTGGTTTCATACCATCGGACAGCGCAAAGGGCTCGGACTGAGTGGCGGGCCATGGTTTGTGATCAAAAAAGATGTCAATCGGAATATTGTGTATGTATCGAAGGGTTACGATACGAAATATCAATATGGAGACGTTATTAATCTTCAAGGGTTCGATTTCATCACAAAAGATGTTTGGGGCGATTTCGAGGGTGAAAAGGATATTACGTTCAAGATTCGCCACACTCCCGAATTCACGCGGGGCAAAATATCAAAGACAGGTGATCTCTACCGCATACAGTCAGCAGAGCCCGTACAGGGAATTGCTTCAGGACAGTTCGGAGTGGTGTATGACGAGACGCAACATCTCTGCTTGGGCAGTGGCATGATTATTTGAGGCACTTGCCTCAAATAATTTGAATTATACGTTTGTTTTAGGATTATCATTGCATGGTATGGAAATATTACAAAACATACGTTTCGTGGATATTATCGAAATATTGGGAACATTCGCTTTTGCCATAAGCGGCATCCGATTGGCATCGGCCAAACAATTCGATTTGTTCGGAGCTTTTGTGGTAGGTTTTGTCACGGCCATAGGTGGAGGAACGGTGCGCGATATTTTTCTCGATGTAACGCCATTTTGGATGCTCAATACCGTATATCTGTGGTGTTCGTTGGCCGCACTCATATTCGTAATGATTTTTCGAAAGCATTTGGTGAGTCTCAACAACACATTCTTCTTGTTCGACAGTATCGGTTTGGGCCTTTTCGTTGTGGTTGGAGTCGAAAAAACCATTTTTATGGATTTCGAACCCTGGGTGGCAATAACGATGGGTGTCATCACCGGCACAGTGGGAGGCATACTACGCGATATCTTCATCAACGAAATACCGCTTGTATTCCGAAAAGACATTTACGCACTCGCCTGCGTGGCCGGCGGGGTAGTCTTTACCGTGATGTATTCTGTGAATGCAAATATGTTTCTCACCGAAACGATGACCGCCGCTACCGTAATAGCAATCCGGCTGCTTGCCGTGAAATTTCATTGGCACATGCCAATAGTCAAAGGAGAATAGTGTATTTTCGTTGCCTCACTTTAAAAAGGTTATCCATGCGCTCCAATTTTCCATTAAAGGTTTTGAAGGACAATCGAAAATCAAAACGACAGGATATTAAAAAAGGATTTTGTGTGCTACAAAATCCTTTTTTGATTAATTTACGAAACGAAGATCGCATTATTTCTTCTCAATGCCAAGCAATTCGACTTCGAAAATGAGTGTAGAGAAAGGCTTGATAGTGCCTCTATCTTGCGAACCGTAAGCAAGGTTGTAGGGAACATAAATTCTCCATTTCGAACCAACAGGCATCAACTTCAGAGCTTCTGTCCATCCGGGGATTACCTGAGTAACTCCGAAAACGGCAGGTTCGCCTCGCTGCACACTGCTGTCAAACACGGTTCCGTTGATCAACGTTCCGTGATAGTTCACCTTCACACGGTCGGTATCTGTAGGTATCTGTCCGGTTCCGGCTCTCAAAATTTCGTATTGCAATCCACTGGGAAGTGTTACTACACCCGGTCGTTTGCTATTTTCGGCCAAATATTTTTCACCTGCGGCAATCGAATCTTTGTATTGCTCTTTCAACTGAGCCTCTTGTTTTTCAGCCTGTTTTTTCTGTGCTTTTTCTATTTCAGCCTGTACATACGAATTTGCATCCATTTTCGAGATAGCAAGTTTTTCGTTTTTCAACGTGTTGACCAATCCGGCAAGGAGTTGATCGGTGTTGATTTTTTTGGTGGTATCGTCTGCAAAAACCATTTGATTGAACTGCGGCAACATCTGTTGAGAGATTTGCTGGCCGATTCCCAATCCCTGAATGTAGGCCGATTTTTCTTTTCCGCTTTCCAGCGCTTCTTTCAATCCTTTTACGAATTCCTGCAATTTGGGAGCATTTACCTTATTGAGAGAATCGATTTTGGCATTCATTTCTTTCTGAAGATTTTGTTTTTCAATAGAATCGGTTGCAGCCGAAATCCTCATCTGGTATTCGTATTCGATATTTGACGTTCCCTCAATTACTCCGCTTTGTTCGAGAAATTGCATCAATCCCTGATCGGCAAGACTAACACCATAAGCATACGAGATGCTGTCAACCGGATTGTTCAAAGAGGCCTTTGGAACTCCCGAGTTGCAAGAAACCGCCATTGAGCCTGCAATGACAATAACACTCAGTGCAAATAAATTTTGTTTTTTCATTTTTTGTCTGTTTAAATGTATAAATAATCTATTGTTTTTCTTTCGTTTATGCTTCGATACTTAGCAACTCGACATCGAAAATGAGGGTGGAATTGGGTTCGATATCTTTGCCGGCACCGCGTTCGCCGTATGCGAGCTCCGACGGAATATACAGCCGCCATTTCGACCCCACCGGCATCATTTGCAAGGCTTCCACCCACCCCTGTATCACCTGATTGACACCGAAGATGGCCGGTTGTCCCCGCTGAACCGAACTGTCGAAAACAGTTCCATCGAGAAGAGTGCCGTGATAGTGACATTTCACTTTATCGGTAGCTTTGGGTTTTTCGCCCGAACCTTCTTTCAGAATTTCGTATTGCAATCCGCTCGAGAGAGAAATTACCTTTTCGCGTTTGGCGTTCTCGGCAAGAAATTCGCGCCCGGCTTTCAAATTGTTCGTAAGCATTTCTTTCTGCTTCTTCTCAAAATATGCACGTATGACTTGATCGGCCTCCTGTGGCGACATCGCCGGCGACGCCCCGTTTATCATCATTTCTTTGAATCCCTGTGCAAACGATTCCACATCGATATCCGTGAGTCCTGATTGTAAAAGGCTCGAAGCCATACTCATTCCCAGTGCATAACTTAATTTGTCCATCTGTTTTTTTTGTTTCATTTTAGCCCCTATTGCTTTGTCATTCTTCACGATAGTGACGAAGCAGAAAAACGTTGGCACAAAATTAGCATTAAAATACGAAACTTTAGCTTTTTCCACCGTAAAAAACTATTTTTGTTTTCGTTGCAGTACAAAATTCTTTATTTTAATAAATTGGAGGAAGGAATTTATGAAAAAGAAATTGGTCGTTCTTACCGGCGCCGGAATGAGTGCCGAAAGCGGAATATCTACCTTTCGCGATTCGGGAGGACTGTGGGAACAGCACAACGTGGAAGATGTGGCAACGCCCGAAGGCTTTGCCCGAAATCCTAAACTCGTTCTTGATTTCTACAATGCCCGGCGCAGGGAATTGATTGCAGCCGAACCCAACCCGGGACATCGGGGATTAGCCGAACTCGAGAAATATTTCGATGTGAGCATTATCACTCAAAACATCGACAATCTGCACGAACGTGCCGGCAGCAGCCACGTTATCCATCTGCATGGAGAATTGATGAATGCACGATCGACGGGTGACCCCTCGCTTGTGTACACATTATCGCCCGACCATCCCGATATAAAACCGGGCGATCTGTGCGAAAAAGGCTTCCAGTTGCGACCCGATGTAGTTTGGTTTGGCGAACCCGTACCCATGATAAACGAAGCGGAACGAATCACGAAACAAGCCGATATTTTCGTCATCATTGGCACATCTATGAATGTTTATCCCGCCGCGGGATTGCTCGACGTGGTGCGCAAAAACGTACCCGTCTATCTGATCGACCCCAAAGACGTCTATACCCGTCGTTACGACATCCATCATATCAAAAAAGGTGCATCTGAAGGTGTGAAAGAATTGACTAAACTTCTTGTCGAAGGAATAACGCAAAATTGAAATTCGAACATCAAATTCGTATCATTCAAATCATTGTTGCTCATCTTTTTTTGCTAAGTTTGTGTCGTTATTTTTATCTACAAATATGAAATTTTGCCCACAAAACTACCGAATACCTGACGTTCGCATGCAGCCTTTTATTGATGCCGACGAGATTTGGAATTACCTTCTCCACACGCCCTCATCTCCCGAAACGGTAGAAAAGGTCATCAAAAAATCGCTCGCCAAAAACCGCCTTTCGCTCGAAGAAGTGGCCATACTCATCAATGCGGATGACGAGAAATCGATTCAGGCTATCAAAGATGGAGCAAGAGCGCTGAAAAATACCATATATGGCAATCGCATTGTCCTCTTTGCCCCGTTGTATGTGGGCAACAAATGTTCCAATAATTGCCTGTATTGCGGATTTCGTTCGTCGAACATCGAGCAGATACGAAAAACGTTATCGGATGAGGAGCTGATTCGCGAAATAGAAGCGCTCGAAGATAACGGACAAAAGCGGTTGATCCTGGTTTTTGGCGAACATGCCGAATATAGTGCCGAATACATTGCCCACACAGTGCGAATCGCTTATGGGGTGAAAAAAGGAAATGGCGAAATACGTCGTGTAAACATTAATGCAGCTCCGCTCGATATTGAAGGTTTTCACATCGTAAAACAGGCAGGCATCGGCACATATCAGATTTTTCAGGAAACATATCATCGTGAAGCATACAAAAAATATCATGTGGCAGGACGAAAATCGGATTACGATTATCGGCTGACTTCCCTCGACAGAGCGCAGGAAGCAGGCATCGACGACGTAGGCATCGGTGCATTGTTCGGACTCTACGACTGGCGTTTTGAAGTGATGAGTCTTGTTCGTCATGCCAATCATCTGGAAGCCTGTTACAATGTAGGCCCTCACACCATTTCTTTCCCGCGCATCAAAGATGCTTCGACATTGAATATAGATGATCGCTATTTTGTTTCCGACGAAGATTTTGCGCGACTGATTGCCATTCTTCGATTGGCTGTTCCCTATACCGGCATGATTTTGACAGCTCGCGAACCCGAATCGCTTCGAAACGAGCTGATACAGTATGGTGTTTCGCAAATCGACGGTGGCACCAAAATCGAGTTGGGTGGCTATGTGGAAAAGGACTTCAATCACGAACTCAACAAAGCCCAATTTCGCATCAACGACGATCGTTCGCTCAACGAGGTGGTGGATGAGCTGCTGCAGCAAGGCATGTTACCTTCGTTTTGCACGTCGTGCTACAGGATGGGACGAACGGGCGAACACTTTATGGAATTTTCCGTTCCGGGATTCATCAAGCGATACTGCACCCCCAACGCCATGCTCACGCTGGCCGAATATCTGGAGGATTACGCTCCGGTGGAAACAGCCCGGAAAGGGTGGCAGGTGATCGAAAAAAACCTCGACGATTTGGATGAGAAGATGAGAAACTCTGTGTCTGAAAAATTGGGCAGAGTGAAAAAAGGCGAACGCGATTTGCATTATTAGCCAAAATGAACAACAGCAGTCCACATATCGGCATTTTCGGCAGACGAAACACCGGAAAAAGTTCACTCATTAATCTGCTTACGGGCCAGGACATTGCAATTGTTTCGGAGCAGGCAGGAACAACAACCGATCCGGTAAAGAAATCGGTAGAAATTTTCGGTATAGGACCTGTCGTACTCATCGATACTGCAGGAATGGACGACGATAGTGCATTAGGAGAAAAACGTCTCCGAAAAACGATGGATACCCTGAAACACATTGATGCCGCCTTGTTGCTTTTCACCGACAACCAATTCGGTGAGTTCGAAATCGATTTCATCCATCGCTTCCAAGCGTACGACATTCCCTATATCATTGTCCATACCAAAAACGACTTGGCATCACTTAGCGAGGAAACGAAGAAAACCGTGGGCAAGTTTTCTTCAGCAAATCTAATCGATATCAACACCTTCGCTCCTGAAAGTGCCGTCCGACTGATAGAAAGCCTGAAGGCCATACCGGTAGAACATTCTTTTCGAACGCCGTCGTTGCTCAGCGGGCTGGTAGAGGCTAAAGATTTGGTACTGCTCATCACACCTATCGACAGCGAAGCTCCCGAAGGGAGAATGATTTTGCCCCAGAATATGGCAATCCGCAGTGTTCTCGATGAAAATTGCATGGCTGTGGTGATAAAGGATACCGAAATCGACGACTTTTTCAAATTTAACCTCCGTCCGACGCTGGTGGTAACGGACAGTCAGGTTTTTGACAGAGTTGCGCGCAGTATTCCCGATGAGATTCCGTTGACGAGTTTCAGCATCCTCATGGCGAGGATGAAGGGAGATTTTGAAGCCTATATGCGTGGAACGCAAAAAATTTCGGAACTTGCTGACGGTGACTATATTTTGATCATGGAAAGTTGCACGCACCAAACGAGTTGCGACGATATTGGCCGTATAAAAATTCCCAAACTGCTTCGGAGTTTTACGGGAAAAGATCTGCATTTTTCGTTTCTTTCCGGATTGTCCGAGCCCGACCGAGATATGAGCCAATATGCCCTCGTGGTTCAATGCGGCGGGTGCATGATCACGCGCAAGCAATTGGCAAATCGGCTGAAACCGGCCATCGAAAAGGGAATTCCCGTTACCAACTACGGGATGACATTGGCCTGGGTTAACGGAATTTTTGAACGAGCAACACGCATTTTTCGGTAGAAATAGCAAGATAAAACGTTTTCATTCATTTTTACCCTTCGAATTTTATCGTCATTTTCCGCCGGGTTTATTCCGAAATTTGGATGGGAGTTGAGTGGACGTTGCCTTGGAGTTGCCTTGGAGTTGCCTCGGAGTTGCCTCGGAGTTGCCTCGGAGCTATGTCGGAGTTATATCGAATTTTCATCAGCGTTACGTTGGAGTTTAATGGGAGTTGTTCCCGTTCAGGATCCGTAATTTTTTCTGCTTCGTTGGCTAAAAGATCGAAACGATTTATTATTTCGAAAGGTATGATGGAAAGAAATTTTTTACAGCATGAGCGGAAAAAATAAAATCACCGTTTTTCCATAATTTTACGGAGCAAAGAAAAAAGATTGCGCATTCGCAACAGAACCAAGTTACAAAATTTCTATAATAAAAAACGAAAAAGCGATGTCGGTTCAATCCATCTTGCAGCAAACCGAATTTTCGAAAAGCGACATTGTCGAACTGCTGTCATCCGAAGGAGAAGAAAAACAACAACTGTTTGACGCTGCATCGCGCATCAAATTGGACAACGTAGGCAATAGCGTGTATCTGCGGGGATTGATCGAATGGTCGAATATTTGCCGAAAAGATTGTTACTATTGCGGCATTCGCCGATCAAACCATCGGGTTCACCGCTACTCACTTTCAGAAGACGAAACGATGGACGCCATCCGCTTTGCTTACGAAAAAGGATTCGGATCGATTGCCATTCAGTCGGGGGAACTCCAAAGCCGCTCGTTTATCGAAAAAATAGACCGAATCTTGACGAAAACGAGCGAAATGACTCAAGGACGTTTGGGCATAACGCTTTCGTGCGGGGAACAAGCGGAAGAGGTCTATCGGCATTGGTTTGATCTCGGCGCGAGGCGCTACCTGCTCCGTATCGAAACATCATCGGAACAACTGTATCGCAAGTTGCATCCCGATGATGAGGATCACCGCCATGCTACACGGCTGGAGGCATTGGAATCGTTGAAAAAAATCGGGTATCAGTTGGGAACGGGCGTCATGATCGGACTTCCCTTTCAATCGGTTGAAGATTTGGCGGACGATTTGCTTTTCATGAAACGGATGGATATCGCCATGTGTGGCATGGGCCCTTATGTGGAGCATCACGAAACGCCCCTGTATGCTTACAGAAATTTGCTTTTGCCCTTGTCCGATCGGCTCTCATTGAGTTTGAAAATGATCGCTGTACTCCGAGTGCTGATGCCCGATATCAACATTGCAGCCACCACTGCGCTGCAATCTATCGAAAAAAATGCCCGTATGAAGGCGATTGCGATTGGCGCTAATGTATTGATGCCCAACATTACGCCGAAACGCTTCCGCGACGACTATTTCCTGTACGAAAACAAACCGCTTTCATCACAAAGCGACGAAGAGGAATTGCGGTTTCTCGAGAACCAATTGCGAATAATCGGGCACGAAATCGGTTTCTTTCGGCAGGGAAATTCGCTGCACTATCAGCCGCAAAGATGAAATATCACAAGACTGCTTGAAGAATATCTGCTTCCTACACTTTTTCGGGCGAATGTTTGTATTTGAAAAGAAATGCGAACAAAACGGTTACGACGAGGGCATATCCTGCAAAAATAAACCAAACGCTTGCCCAATCACCTACAAGCAACGATTTGCTTTGACTTCCCACCGTCACATCCTGCCACCGACAATATTGATTCACTACCCATTGAGCACCCAAAGTTCCTACCGTTGCGCCAATGCCATTGGTCATCAGCATGAAGAGTCCTTGTGCACTCGACCGGATGGAAGGATCGGTCTCCTTGTCCACGAAAAGCGATCCCGAAATGTTGAAAAAATCGAATGCAATTCCGTAAACAATCATCGAAAGAATCAGCAGCCATACACCATTACCGGGATCGCCTACGCCGAACAATCCGAAACGTAGCACCCAGGCACACATCGACATGAGCATTACCGTTTTGATCCCATATCTTTTGAGGAAAAACGGGATGAGCAGAATGCAAAGCGTTTCGGAAATTTGTGAAAGCGAAATGAGCATATTGGAATGCCGGACGCCAAATGTGTTTACAAATTGCGGGACAGCTTCGAAAGAGGCGATAAAAGGATTGGCGAAGCCGTTCGTGATTTGCAGTGAAACCCCCAACAGCATCGAGAATATGAAAAATATAGCCATCTGTTTTTGTCGAAACAACCTGAAAGCGTTCAATCCCAGTGCCTCAATCAACGACTTCTTTTCGGTAACCGTGCCGGTTTTGCATTCGGGCAATGTGAAAGCATAAATTGCCAGCACAACGCCTATACATGCACTCACGACAAACTGCATGGCGGAAGTTTGAAATCCCAACAAATCGGTAGCCCACATCGAGCAAATGAACCCGATAGTGCCAAAAACGCGAATCGGAGGGAATGACTTGACGGTATCGAGTCCGTACTGCGTCAGCACATTGTAGGCCACAGAGTTCGATAACGCGATAGTAGGCATGTAGAATGCCACACTCAGCGTATATAAACCGAATAAAACGGAAAATGAGACCGAAGTTCCTGCATTGAGCCCGTAGATGCCCGCTGCAAGCATAAATAAAGCGGCCAATCCATGCGAAATACCCAACAGTTTTTGAGCCTGAACCCAACGGTCGGCTATAATACCCATCAAGGCGGGCATGAAAATCGATACGATTCCCTGCACGGAATAAAACAGTCCGATATTTGCACCCAGTCCCGCAGGACCGAGATATCGCGACATGGATGTCAGGTAAGCTCCCCAAACAGCAAATTGGAGAAAATTCATCAGTATGAGCCGAGTTTTTATGTTCATGATCGTACGGAATATTTTGGTGTTACAAGTTGAATCTTACAAGTTGCTTTTTTATCTGCGTATCCAGGGCGCGGGATCGAGCTTGGTGGTTTTGTGCCAAAGCTGAAAGTGCATGTTGGCAATTCCCGTATCCGGATCGGTGAAAATATCGCCCAGCGACTGTCCTGCCTTCACGTTATCTCCCTGCCTCACGTCGAGTCGTTGAATATTGGCATAGAACGTGTAATAGTCGCCATGACGGACAATGACGCAGTTGTTTGAACCCGGGAAAGAGAAAACTTTCGAAACTTCGCCATCGAACACTGAACGGATTTTAGCACCCGGTTGAGCCTGAATATCGATTCCGTTGCTGTTGATGCTGACATTCCACTCGCTGTTTTTGTTGATTCCGAAGTTGGAGACGATTGAAGCCGTTCCGGTAACGGGCATCGGTAGGCGACCTTTGTTTTGCGAAAAGTTTTTCGATAAATTAAAGGTTTCCGCCGAAACAACATACACCTCTTTCGTCGGCTCAGCGGGAGTTTTAGTTTTTTCTTCGCGAACAGGTTCCTGCGTTTTGGAAGTTGATTTACTTTTGCTTTTCGAGGCAGGCGAAACGGATTTTTGTTTTTGAGCTTCTTGTTGTCGCTTTAGTTCTGCCAGACGCTGACGTTCGGCTTCTTCGGCACGACGTCGAGCTTCGGCTTCTCGTTCCTGACGAGCCACTTCTTCCGCAATCAACTGTTCGATGCGGGCATTCAACTTAGCAGCCTGCTGTCGTTTCTGCTGCAGTGTTTTTTGTAGTTCCTGCTGTTTTCCTTTAGCTTGAGCCATCTCGCTCTCGCGGGCTTTTTCCTCGTCCGTCAATTTTTTTTGCTCATTTTGCAAATCAATCAATGTCTTTTGTTTTTCGGCTTTCGCCAGAGCCAATTCATTCTTTTTAATTTTCAAAGCTTCGTTTTTTGCTTTTATTTCTTCGGCCTGTTCTTTACGCCATCTCGAATAATTACGGAGATATTGCATTCTACGGAGCGACTCTCCGATTGATTTTCCGGAAAGCACAAAAAAAAGAGTGTTGTTTGTCCGGTTGGTTTTGAGCATGCTTTTCACCGCCTTGGCATAACTGTCTTGATTCTTTTTTAAATCAACCTCAAGTCGGGCTACTTCTTTTTCGATCCGTTGTATTTCGTCGTCAAGTGTAGAAATGGCGTCCTTCTGCACGTCTATCAATTCTTTGCGGGCACTGATTTGCTTGTTGATGAGCTGGATGCGCTGCAAGAGCGTAGTAGTTTGTTTTTTTACATCAAGAAACAATTTGTTTGTATTCTGAATCTCCTGTTGCAGAATTTCGCGTTGTTTTTGAAGGACATCAATCTGATTTGTTTGCGACATGAGTCGAAGCACGCACAATCCGAAACACAATATGAATATGATTCGTTTCATAAAAGATTGGCGGTTGTGATCATTTTGAGAATATCTGACAACGCAACTGCAGAATATCCTTTGGGAACATCCTTCGAAAGAACGAGAGGCTGATCGAGCACAACATCCGAAAAAGACAATACCGAATTTATTTTTTTGTTGGCATAAACAGCTTCGATCTGCATCAGATACGGAAAAGCCTTGTCTTTGACCCATGTGAACTCGTCATAACTCCACTTTATCGAAAACCGGTAGGGTTCGTTTGCGAGCAAAGCAACCGTGATATTATCGTTTGCATTGAGCATGAATTGTTGACTTAATCCGGAAAAGGCATCATTCGCTTGTAGTTTGCAAAAGTCTTCGGAGTAGGAAATGTTGAATCGGGAAAAGTTTTCGAAGGAAACCTGTTTTGCATTCGTCGTAAACAATCGGTTGGTCAGGAGCGATTCAAGGGTATTATAATCGAATCCGAAAGGATAATTATCCTTCAGGTCAACAAGAGATTCTTTTACGAAGCGTTTGTTCATTCTGTCCAAAACCACAACGGTATCGGCATCGACATAGATACGCACCATCTCGATCCCGAAAAGAGGCTGTATGGATAATTGCAACTGTCGGCCTTTCACAATCTTCAAGTTTGCTTTCGATGATACGGATCGTGAGCCGGAAGTTAAGGATAGGTTCAGCTTAGACGAAAGGGACGAAAACTGCAGCTCCCTTGAAAGGATATCTGCATAAAGCGAAGAAGCGGTTTTTTCTTCGAGAGGCGATGTGGCTGAGATAATGTGCTTCTTGGGTTTGCAAGATGAAAATCCGATCATCACCAACAAAAAAAAGACCGTTGCCGTCAGAAAAGATTTTCTCATTTGTTTTTGATATTTGTATTCGGTTCGACTAATTTTCCTGTTCTTATTTTTTCGTCGAGGGTTTTAGAATCGCTCCCCAATTCCTTTGCTTTTTTCCATTGCTCCAAAGCCTTTTCGGGCTCTCCGGTCTTGAACAGAATATCGCCATAATGTTCCAGAATTTCGGCCGAAGGTTCATTTTCGGAATATTTTACTGCATTTTCGATATAAATTTTAGCCATAGTGTAAGCACCCTGTTCATACAGAATCCACGCATAAGTATCGAGATAGGTAGGGTTTGTAGGCTCGGCCTTCACGGTGATGCTGCTCATTTGCTCGGCTTTGTCCAGATCTCTTTTTTCCAATGACAAATAATAACTGTAATTGTTTAAAACGGGGAGATTTTGCGGATTGAGCTTTAGCGATTTCTCGTAACTTTCGAAAGCAGCTTGATTATTTCCCAAGAAATGATACAGATCTCCAATTTGTCCGTAAAAATCGGCTTCCACAAGCGGATTTTCGATTTTGGCATTTTTCAAACCGTCTTGAAACACTTTCAACGCCTCTTCGTATTTCCCTTGCTGGTACTTGGCACCTCCCAAATAAAAATAAAACTGCCATGCATCCGGGATAAACTGAAGTGCTTGTTCGGTGATTTGTACCACCTTGTCGAGACTATCGGGCAATGCCGCACGAATCATTTGTTCGTATCCGGCAGGATCGTCGGGATTGGCAGCCGTGTATATTTCGAACTGCTTCATGGCTTCCGATTTATTGTCCTGAGCCATGAGTACGGTCCCGTAAATCATATTCAGTTTTGCATTATGAGGGTGCTGCTCGAAAAGTGTTTCGAAGAGCGGATTCACCGACTTTATATCCCCTTTGTTTTGCTGTATAACGGCAATATAACGAGAGAGCAACTCCAACTTGTTGTCCACCTCCATATCGGGATTGGTAATGGCCGAAAGCAGTGCTTTTTCGGATGCCTGCTTGTCGCCGATTTTGTCGTAATAGTTTGCCATCGAAAGTATCAACGATGGGAAATTGGGATTGATCGACTTTGCTTTATTGTAATATTCAATGGCTCTGTTGGGTTGATCATCCTGCATATAAAGATCGCCCATCAAAATCAGATAACGAGGATCGCCCGGATTTTCATTGATAATCTGTTCGATTTCCTTAAATGCTTTTTCTTTTTGATTTAGCATAGAATACAGCTGAAACTTGTATAATGTGATATTATCCGTTATACCGACCGCTTTTTCGAGATTGTTCAGTGCACTGATAGCTTTCTTCAGTTCGCCATTGTCGGCATAAGCCTGAGCAAGCTGCATGTTCAGGTCTATTTTTTCGGGATACTTCTGCAATAAAAATTCGAGTACATCGATCACTTGCTGCTTTTGCCCCATTTCCTTGCTTAAGGCAGCAAGCAGCATATTATAATAAAAATTTTCGGGGTCGTAGCTGACGGCTTTTTTATACAAGTCGAGGGCACGAGACTTTTCGTCGAGCACATTATGGAAAGTTCCGAGCTCTACAAGCACATTGGCGTTGGTAGAATCGATTGCATAGCAGTGCCGGAAAAAATCGAATGCTTCGGCATACTTTTCCTGCGTTTTTGCATTGAGGCCTTCAAAAAAATAATAATCGAATTTGCGTTGGGCTTTTTCGTCGAGAAACGTATCTTCACTCGATATCGGAGATTTGTTGGTCTGTGCAACGATAGATTGGGTAACGACCAAGCACGGAAGCATAAAAATAAAAACATGAAGAAAATAACGAGAGAAAAGATACTGTGTGCGATATTTATTCATTGATTGTGGAATATGATGATAATAGTAATCGTAGAAATTTCAACTTTTTCCCGTATGTCCGAATCCCCCCGAGCCACGTTCAGTCTCCTCCAGCTGATCAACCGGAAGCCATTCGACGCGAGCATGCTGAGCAATAACCATCTGACAGATTCGCTCGCCATCATTCACGACGAAATCCTGATCGGAAAGGTTGATCAGAATGACACAAATTTCGCCGCGATAATCGGCATCAATCGTACCGGGAGAGTTTAAAACACTTATGCCGTGTTTGATGGCGAGACCGCTTCGAGGTCTGATTTGAGCTTCGTACTTCTCGGGTAATTGAATGAAAAGTCCGGTTGGAATTAAAATTCGTTGCAGAGGTTTCAACGTTACCGGGGCATCAAGATTGGCTCGCAAATCCATTCCTGCCGAACAGGAAGTGGCATATTCGGGATAAGGATGTTTGGATCGATTTACGATTTTAACCTGCATATAATAGGGATGAACAGAGATTAGCAATCTCTATGTTTAATATGCGAAATTATGAATTTCCTTTTAATTATCGACAGATTTGATGAAAATTATGGAAAAAAGCACATTATGGCCGCAGTTTAATCATCGTAAACAGAAAAAGATTATCTTTGTATGTGATGAGTAAACAGGATGACATATTGGCAAATCTCAGAAAAACTCTTTCGGAGGAAGGTGTAGATTCATTTCATATTCTGGAAGAACTTATCCCGATTGAAGAGCAAATCGAATATTTTAGATACTTCGAAAAAATACGTCTTGAAAACGAGCCTTTTGAGCGAGATCACGAAATTTCGCTACTGTTTTCGCCCGACGTATCGATCGAACGAAAAAAACTCAGTCTCTGCAAATTGGCATCTGTTCCCGACATAGGTGCTTACCGATCCATCGAAACCTATCACAGCAGTCCGTTAGAGCCTGAACTGAAAAACTGGTCGGCAATGGCATTGGTCAGCAGCAGAATTGTACTTAGCTCGGATTTGTCAGGGCATCAACAAATATACATTTCGTCGGGACTGGGAGGTCATGACAAGAAGCTCCGATTTTTCGCGCTTTTTGCAACCGCAGACCGTAAGCCGTTTACGGACTTGCAGAAAGAAATTGTGGAAAGAGAATTTCGATTTCAGCTTGAAATGTCGGATATCGAAATCGAAAAATTCGAAATACACGACAATTATTTTACCCTGCTCATCCTTTTTCCGTTCGAAATTGACGTAAAATCAATTCTCAATGCGGCTATCAGCGAATGCAACCAATATGGTAACTTTCTTGATGAAAGATATCTTTTCACGAATTTGAAGATATTGTCAGAACAAGAAATTGAGCGTTTGCTTTCAAAATAAACATCACCTTATTATTCCGAAAGTATGCCTTTTTTTTCTCGACTCAGAGTCTTTCTTGTTACGGGAATAATCATGTTTACTTTGGATTGTGCCGTTCTACGTGCACAAAGCATACCATTTGTCCCTCCCTCCTACAACTACGGAAGCAACACATATAATGCCGGCAGTCAGAACTGGTCGGTGGCCCAAGGCAAAGACGGCGTGATTTATATCGCCAACAACGACGGACTGCTCTCCTTCGACGGCGTCAACTGGAAACTACATCTTCTGCCTTTTAACCGGGGTGCTAAATCGGTGTATGTCGATCAGTATGCCGAAAAGGAAAGAATTTATGTAGGTTCATTCGAAGAATTCGGATACTTCGAAAAAAATACTGCAAATCAGCTCGAATATCATTCTCTGAAAGCACTTCTCAAAAATTACACCTTTCACAACGACGAAATTTGGACGATTCACAAACTCGGCGACGAGATATTTTTTCAGTCGTTTTCCTCCTATTTCGTTTTCGACGAAACAAAACGCACTCTAACGGCATACAATCCCGATCCCGGCCCCCTATTTTTCTTTCGTGCAGGAAACAGCCTATACGGTCAATTCATCGGAGACTCTTTTTCGCAATACGATGGAAAGGGATTCAGGCCATTACTTGCTCGCAACGATTTGAGAAATGACATGATAGCGGGAGTAGTCCCGACAACCTCCGGCATGCTGCTTTTCCTCACAAAAAGAGGAATTCTGTCTTATGATTCCGGATCAAGCCGGTTGACCACGTGGAACGAAAGAGTGGATAATTTACTGAAAAATGCAACGATCAATCGTGTATTATCCCTCACCGATTCAACATTCGTGATCGGAACACTCGAAAACGGACTCTATGCCTTTCATTTGGACGGTTCTCTGTTGTGGCATTTGAACAAAAGCAACGGGCTATACAATAATACAGTACTGGGACTTTTTGGCGATAGGGAAGGCAATGTATGGGCTCCTCTCGACAACGGTATCTCTTATATCCAGCCCAATTCACCTTTCTGGTTTTATGAACCCACATCCATTCAAATCGGTTTGGTGGAAGATATGCTTATTGATCGTGGAAATTTATACCTTGCAACCAATCAGGGAGTGTATAAATACAGCGAAAATCAAATTCGACCTATTCCGGGATTTGAAGTACAGTCGTGGTTTATCCGGAAATTTGACAACCAAATATTCGTAGGACACAATCGTGGCACTTCCCTATTGGAGAACGATCGCAACATTCCGATCAGCGAATCGTTTTCGGGTGGTATGGACATGGAAAACATCCGTCTGAACGGCAAGGATATACTATTGCAATCCACTTATTCGCCATTGCAAGTTTACGACAACGATAACGGACAATGGCAATTCAGTCATCGTATCACCGGATTTGCCGATCTCATCAATAACGTAGAAGTTGACCACGAGGGAAACATTTGGGCAGGACACATGTACAAAGGATTCTACCGACTTCGTGTCGATCGCGATATTCGCAATATTGTAGAACAGGAATATTACACAGCCCTCGACTCGGCACAACGTTTTCGGACCCCTTTAAAAATCATGAAACTGAGAGGACGAATCGTTTTTTCGGATTTCCACAAATTCTACACCTACGACGATATCAAACGACAAATCGTCCCTTTCGAACAGCTAAATGAAGACCTTTCGGACATGGCCGATACCTATAAAATGATTTCGGTGAGCGATACCTCGTTTTGGCTTGTCAGAGAAAACGAATATACACTCATCAACTATGAGCAGGGAACCTATATTGTTCGTGAAAAAATTCCTTTCGGCATATTAAACAACCCGCCGAACAAAGGAAGAGGCAATGTGTATGTGGATGAAAACGGCTTATCGTATTTTTTTCTGAATGGCGGAATCGGGAAATATCTCGCCAAAAAAGAAACACGGCAGCCTTGGAAAAAACTTTTGCTGGCAGGTGTCTCCATCTCTAATCGAAAAAAGATGGAAATGAAATTCATTCCTGTGAACAAGAAAAATTTTATCCCCTATTCCGAGAACAATCTGACATTTCAGTTTCAATACCCCAACTTTTCGAAAGAAAAAATTTATGTGGAATGCTTTCTCGACGGATATGACTCCGGATGGATGCAAATTGACAACAGCACGTTGACCGTAAACTACACAAATCTTCCCGCAGGCGACTATGTGCTAAAAGCTCGAGCGGTAGATGGATTACAAAACGAACTGTCGAACTTGACATTCTCCTTCCGGATAAAAACTCCCTGGTATCGTTCGAGCTGGATTATCGTAGGATATATTTTACTATTGATTGCATTCCTGTTATTTGTTACGCAAAGTTATCTAAACAAAGAAATCGACAAAAAAAACAAGCTTTTCCAACAACAGGAAAAAGAACGCCTGGCCCAACTCGAGCATCAGGAAAAACTGATTACTCAACTTAAAAATGAACAACTCGAAGCAGATCTGATGCACAAAAGTAAAGAATTGGCCAATGCTTCGATGCTCATCATCAATCACGAGGAATTGCTAAAAGATCTGAAGGAAATGATACAACAGTTTGTGCGGGAGGGAAAAATACAACGAGCACAAGGCACCGATTTGATTAGGCTGATCGATCACAACCTCACCGACGAAGATCAATGGGAGCAGTTTCAACATAACTTCGACCTAATTCACGAAAACTTTTTCAGAAAGCTGAAAGAAAAATACCCGGCTCTCACACCTGCCGATTTGAGGCTGAGTGCCCTTCTCCGTCTAAACTATTCGTCGAAAGAAATAGCACAAATGCTCCATCTCACTCCGCGAGGAGTGGAGGCCGCAAGGTATAGATTACGCAAAAAATTAGCACTCGAAAACGAGGAAAATTTGATCGAATTTATGATTAATTTCAAATAAATTGCCCTTTTTACATTAATCCGCACACTTATTCAGTATGCTATTTATCAAAAGATTAATATCTATAAACGTAGGATTGAAGTACCCATTCAAAACATGTTATAAAACATAACGTATTTTTAAAGCGGGTCAATATTTGCACGGGTATCAAACTTCACATTCCTTTACACCGTTTAAAATTTTAAAAAGAATTGACCCATGAAATTAAAATTGAATTTTATTTTGACTTTGCTTCTGGTTCCTCTGTTTACGTTTAGCCAACAGCAATTGAACGTAACAGGAACAGTAACAGAAAAATCGACTGGCGATCCTGCAATAGGCGTCAGCATCTTAGTGAAAGGTACGACCAACGGTACCGTCACCGATATTAATGGAAAATACAATTTAAGCAATGTTCCCAGCAATGCCACATTGGTTTTCAGCTATATCGGCATGACAACCGTTGAAGAACCGGTGAATGGACGCACAACCATCAACGTTAGCCTGTCGGAAGACGTACAGGCATTGGAGGAGGTTGTTGTGATCGGGTATGGAACAGCATCCAGAAGAGATTTAACGGGTTCTATCGTAAAAGTGTCCTCGAAAGAATTGGCAGGAAAACCCAATATCAATCCCATTGCATCCTTGCAGGGAAAAGTAAGTGGATTGAGCGTTGTAAACAGTGGACAACCCGGATCTGAACCGGATATAAGAATTCGAGGAACGGTAAGTTTGAATCAAACTAAACCGTTATACATTGTTGATGGTATTTTTAATGATAACATTAACTTTGTGAACCCGTCAGACATCGAATCGATGGAAGTTTTAAAAGACCCTTCATCTCTTGCTATTTTTGGTGTTAGAGGTGCTAATGGCGTTATAATTGTTACGACTAAAAAAGGACAACAAGGTAAAGTTAATGTAAATGTTAGTTCATCTATAGGGGTAAAGAATATCACTTCAACACCTGAAATGACAGATAGAACAGGTTTCATTACCTTGTATGACGAACAAAGAGCAAATCAGGGTGCGGCGCCTTATACCGAATATGATTTATTTCAGGGAAATACTAATTGGATTGATGAAATCAAACAAAAAAATGCATTAGTCAATATTAACAACATCAGTATAAGCAGCGGAAACGACAAGAATAAGCTTTATCTCGGATTAGGCTACATGACCGAACAAGGTTTGATCAAACACGAATTGTATAATAAATTCACTGCTTCGGTAAACGATGAGATCAACCTCTCAAAAGATTTAAAAATTGGTGTCGGGATCAATGCATCCAAAGCTAATCTTCCTCAACTCCATAATTTTATCTCTGCACTCAATGCTACACCTATCGTAGAACCCTTTAACTCTGCAGAGGGTGTATATAATAAGCTTCCGGATCAAATCGGAGGTCCTCAAATCGGGAATCCACTCTTGTTTGTTGAAGGTACAAAAAAAACAAGTCTTGCCGAGGAAAATCGCATTTTAGGAAATGCCTTCTTAGAATACTCATTCCTCAAAAATTTCACATTCAAGATGAGCTACTTTGCCGATCTTGGATTCAATAATGGAACAAATTACACGCCTCTGCTTAAAGTTTATAATGCAGAATCTAATCAAGTTGTCAATTGGAATTCCAAATCGTCCGTTTCACAATACAAAAATGAATATGCCAAATATCAACAAGATTATTTATTAACTTATAAAAATCAATTTGGAGATCACGGGTTGACCCTTTTAGCAGGATTTACGACTTATTACGAAAATTACAGCCAAATTAGTGGAGGTATTTCGCAATATGCCGGAGGAGATCCTATTCCCAATGATAAAAGATGGTGGTATCTGAATGTTTATCCCTACGGAGACCCTGAATCACAGACCAACAGTTCGAGTCAATGGGAACGTTCTACGATGTCAACTCTTTTCAGAGCACTCTATAATTACAAGGGAAAATACAACCTGAATGCATCATTTCGTCGTGACGGTTCTTCAGAAATCTCTCCGAGCAACCGTTATCAAAATTTCTGGGCATTGGGAGGTGCTTGGTACGTTTCTGAGGAAGGGTTTATGAAAGATCAGGATTTTATCAACAATTTAAAGATAAAAGCTTCAGTCGGACAGTTGGGTAATCAATATACGGCAGTGCACTATCCATATTATCCAAACTACAAAGAAGGATCAACTGCCGTGTTCGGGAATAATTTGGTGCCTGCTTACGTTCTTGCCTACAAAAACAATCCTAATTTGAAATGGGAAACCGTTGATGCATACGAAGGCGGATTTGAAATGGATGTATTGAATAACAGACTACATTTTGAAGCAAATTATTACGATAAACGGACAAAAGATCTGCTGACTATGGTCAATGACGGAGCTAATGATTTTTACATGAATGCCGGTTCGGTTAAAAGTTCTGGATTCGAATTTCTATCTTCTTGGAATCAAAATGTGAATGAAGATCTTAGTTATTCAATCTCGGGAAACTTGACCACGATGAAAAGCAAAGTATTAAGTGTATGGAAAGATGGGTATAAGTATTATTCGGGGAACTCACTAACAGAAGCAGGGCTTCCGATAGCTTATTTCTACGGTTATGTAGTTGATGGAATCGTTCAATCCTATGCCGATAAATTAGCAAGTCCGGTAAATACTTTAGGTGATTACGGCCCGGGCGATTTGAAGTTCAAAGATATTTCGGGTCCTGACGGCGTACCTGACGGAAAAATCACTTCTGACGACCGTACCATGATCGGAAATCCTACGCCAGATTTCACGTATGGATTTTCTGCAACATTGAATTACAAAGATTTTGATCTATCTGTCGATTTTCAAGGTGTTTATGGGAATGAAATTTGGCGTGCATGGGGAAACGGATCCACTTATTCGGTATTTAATTATCGAAAAGATCGATTGAAAAGATGGACAACAGCCGGATCTTCGAATTGGGAACCACGTGTAGGAAATGATGCCATTAACAATCTACCTTCCACGTATATGATCGAAGACGGGAGCTATTTCAGACTTCGCAACGTCCAATTGGGTTATAATATTCCCAAGAAAATTCTTTCAAACACGGGAATCAGCTCGTTGAGGCTCTACTTAAGTGGGCAAAACCTGTTTACTTGGAAAAACAACTCAGGGTTTACTCCCGAAGCCGGAGGATCAGCAATTTCTTTTGGAATTGACAATGGAGGGTATCCGGTACCGGCCATTACTTCTTTCGGAATTAACATCACATTATAACTAAATTAATTTTAGAATAGTTATGAAAAAAAATAAATATATAATATTAAGCTTGTTAGCAACAATCGCAATTTTCGCAAGTTGCTCAGATTTTTTAGATCGCAAGCCACTTGGTACTGCGACCGAAGGCGATTTAAACGTCGGAGGTGTTGAAGGAAAAGTGTTCGGTCTGTATGGTGATTTTCGACTGGAAGGTGTTACCGGCCTTCCGATGGTTTTCATGCACGTAATGCGCAGCGACGACGCCATTAAAGGCAGTACCCCTACAGATGGAGCAGCATACGAGCAAATGGCTGACTATTTCAAATACGACAAATCGGATGGATGGTTAAATTTGGGTTATTGGAATGACCATTATAAATTGATTTACGACTGCAATGACATATTGCATGAAATAGACTCATTACAATTATCCGCTCCCGGTGATTTGATCAATGAAGCAGAGGCCAGATTTTTCAGAGCTTACTCTTATTTCGATCTTGTGAGAACTTATGGAGAAGTTCCTCTGATTGATTTCAAAATTTATAATATCGGGGACGCAAATATTCAAAAATCGCCTGTAGATGATATTTATGCATTAATCGACGAAGATTTGCAATTCGCCGCAGCCAATTTGCCGATGTCATGGAATGATACTTATACCGGAAGAGCAACGAGTGGTGCAGCGAATACTTTATGGGCTAAGACTAAACTTTACCGAAAAGATTGGGCAGGAGCCTTAACGTTGTGCAATATTGTAATAAATTCGGGTCAATACGAATTATTATCTTCCTACGATAAATTTTTTACTGAAGACGGAGAGAATTCGAGCGAATCGATTCTGGAAGTTCAAAATTATGTAAACGCTAACGGAAGTGTAGTTTATACGAATAATTATTGCGGTTCGCAAGGAGTACGTGGAAGTGGCGATTGGGATTTAGGATGGGGCTGGAATGTACCGAGTCAAGCGTTAGTTGATTCCTATGAATCAGGCGATCCACGCAAAACAACGACGATTCTTTATTCAGGAGGTTCTGACGGTTATGGACTTACGGTACCTGCTACTTTAGGAACCATTCAGCCTTATTGGAATCGAAAAGTTTATTCGAATCCCGCTCGAAGGGCAGCTACGGGAATAAGATACGCCAACTGGTTGAATATTCGTATTTTACGTTATGCTGATGTACTTTTAATGGCTGCGGAGGCAGCTAATGAACTTCGGACTACGAACGACCCGGATGCCAATTCGAATATTGCATTGACAAATCTCGAAATAATCAGATCAAGAGCAAGAGGCACAGCAAATGTACTTCCCGAAATTACCACAACTGACAAAGATTCATTGAGAGAAGCCATTAAAAGGGAAAGAAGAGCAGAATTCGGAATGGAACATGAAAGGTTCTTCGACTTGGTTCGTTGGGGAGACGCACCAACAGTGTTGGGCGCAAATGGTTATACCGAGAAATGTAGATACTATCCTATTCCACAATCGATCATCGATAAGGCTCAAGGAATATTGACTCAGAATCCCGATTGGATTTAATTTATAGTAACTTCGAAAAACAAAACGATATGAAAAAAATATCTAAATTTATAGTTCTGCTTCTGATATCATCTTTTTTTATAGCATGTCAGAGTATGGATCATCCCGTTCTTGGAGATTATCCACAAGATGCAAATCCGGCGGGAGGCCCACTAAAATTTTATGTTGCTTTTGATGGCACTAGCGATGATGTATTAAAGAATGCAGTTGACAGCATTCGCGCAAACTTTGCAACAATGAACACAACCACTCCTATCGATGGAGTTTCGGGCAAGGCCATTGAAGGTGGCGTAGGTAAATTTGTTACCTACGCAAAACCAAACGATTTTGCAGTTTACGCCAACAGTTTTACAATCTCGTTTTGGGAAAAGCATGATGGCCAAACAAAAAACAACGCTTTGACGAACGGGCCTGAATATCCATTCAGCTTTGTCTCGCCCGCATCTTATCATTGGTCAAGCAGTAACTTTTTCTTATTGTTTGAAGGCAATAATACCGCATGTGCCGTTAAGTTTGTAATCGCATCTGGCGTCAATAGCAGTGGAGCTTCAACAGCAGACACATGGCTGACATGGGAAGGCCCAAATTCAATTCCAGGATTGCTGGATAATCAATGGCATCATTGCGTTTTTGTATATGATGAAACCACTTCGGGCTTAACATTTTATCTGGATAACGAAGTTATAGGAACGAAAACTTGGGCTGGTCATGGTGCATTAGGACTGGCAAATGATAAAATTAATTCTGTTCGAATCGGATGTGGCCCTCAAGGAAATGCAAGTGATGTCAGCGACAATTGGCTGGCTTCTACATGGAAAGGCGGTTTGGATCAATTCAGAATGTATGCCACAGCTCTTACGCCTGCGGAAATAGCGGAATTGTATTCTGCCCGAAAATAGATTTCAATTACAGAAAAGGGTATTTTCTACCCTTTTCTGTAATTATTTTCCAGATCGATAATACCTCCTTTTTGAAAGCGGAGCGAATATGATTACGCTTTTGCAAGCGAAACACAAAAGTACAATTTTCATCAAGTGTCTAAAATTGCCTTTGAACATAATATAGTTTTTCTATTTGCTTTGTTGACTATTTTCAGCTGCAGCAAAGATGAAAATGGTCCCAATTCGACCGAATCAGTCATTAATACTCAAATAGAATCGGCCTTCATAAATGAAATTCCAATTATCAATGGGCAAATAAAATATGGACTTCCGACTGATTCAGTGATATTTCATCTTCATTTTGCAACTGACATTGATACAAAAAAAATAAAGAAAGATAAGATTCGGATAGATAATGGCATTGACACATCATACCTTGTTTTGAATGAAGATTCAAAAAGATTTTTATCCATTAAAATAGGAAAACGGCTTGATGATTACTCTACTTACACTCTTTCGATTTCATCCGGAAGAAACTTAGGAGTTAATTTGATAAAAGATTATCAATTTTCATTTATCACCGAGTTGGATAATACACCTAAATTTCCCATTATATCCAACGACAGTCTGTTGACATTGGTTCAGAAACAAACTTTCCGTTACTTTTGGGATTACAGTCATCCTGTTTCAGGTTTGGCAAGAGAACGAACCGGCTCGGGAGAAACCGTAACAATCGGAGGCTCAGGATTTGGAGTGATGGCAATGCTTGTAGCCATCGAAAGAGGGTTTATCACCCGCCGACAGGGATTTGACAGAATATCGACCATTGTAAATTTTCTGAATACAAAAGCCGATCGTTTTCACGGAGCGTTTCCTCATTGGCTGAATGGAACAACCGGAAAAGTGCAGCCTTTCAGCGATAGAGATAACGGAGCCGATTTGGTTGAAACAGCTTTCATGATGCAGGGATTGTTAACGGCTCAACAGTATTTTAGCAACGGAAATCGGGAAGAGAAAAATCTCTGCGATACCATTCAAAAAATATGGGAAGACGTAGAATGGACATGGTTCCAGCAAAACGAACAACAAAAATTGTATTGGCATTGGTCTCCCAATTATGAATGGGCCATAAACATGCCCATTACCGGATGGAATGAATCATTGATTGTCTATATTTTGGCTGCTTCTTCTCCAACTTATCCCATCAAAAAATCAGTTTACGACAACGGTTGGGCTCGGAATGGCGATATTCGAAACGGAAAAATGTTTTACGATGTTCAACTTCCACTTGGGGAAGATCAAGGAGGCCCTCTTTTCTTTGCTCATTACTCATTTCTGGGACTTGATCCGCGAAATCTGTCTGACGCTTACGCAAACTATTGGACACAAAACACCGCTCATTCCAAAATTAATTATCTCTATTGTGTTGCAAATCCGTTAGGGAATTTCGGTTATGGTCCCGATTGTTGGGGATTAACCGCAAGCGATTCACCTACAGGATATCGCGCATCTTCGCCGAACAACGACAACGGAACGATAGCTCCGACAGCGGCTCTGTCGTCGATGCCATACACACCGGATGAAAGCATGCGTGCTTTGCGTTATTTCTATTATGTGCTCGGCGATAAAATCTGGAGCGATTACGGATTTATGGATTCTTTCAACCTGAGCAAAAAATGGTTTTCAAATTCCTATCTTGCAATTGATGAGGGTCCAATCATCATAATGATTGAAAATTACCGGTCGCAACTGCTCTGGAACTTATTCATGCAAAGTGAAGATGTTCAGCGAGGATTGAAAAGGCTGGAATTTAGTTTTTGAATTTAATTGAAAATAGAATGCTTCGATAGCTCGAAAAAGAATAAATCATTTTTGAAGATGAGAAAAATACAATTTTCGAAAAAAATGGAAGGAACACTGTTCATATTCTTCCTGATTTCAATTCAAATCCTGGCGGTAGAGCCTTTGTATGACTATATTTTCTTTGATAATAGCAATATGACGGGTCGTTACTACTATTCGCAAGTGACCTATCAATCGCCTTCGTGGATAAAAAATGCTCAAAACAAGCTACTCGTGAATTCGAACGAATTTTATTCGGCCGGTAATTCACTCGAAATGCAATTTACTTCTTCCAAAAATGGAAATTGGTCGGCAGAGGTTCAATATCGTCCCGTTCGAGGCAATGATTTTTTCAAAAATGTCGCTTTTCTTTCCTTTCAAATGAAAAATCCGGACAATATTTCTCCGGAAATTATGCCAAAAGTGGGGATTCGATTGCACGACCAATCGTTTACTCGATTTCTTCCATTGAAAAACTATTTTTTTAGCCAAGGAAATAACGGATGGTATCAGGTGTTGATTCCTTTGAAAGATTTAGGATTGGAAAACATAGATCATGAAAACATCAATCACTTGGAAGCAGTTGTTTTCGAACAGAATGAGGCTGACAATCAAAATTATACACTATTTTTTGACGATATTGAATTATTGCCTGAAACAACCAGGAACTCCCTTCCTTTAAAAATACCCGATTTAAAGGGAATCGAGGCTTTTGAAAAGCATATCGATTTATGGTGGGAGGCAGAGAATATTGAAAACATAAAATATATTCGAATTTATCGTTCTTTCGATGGGGAGACTTTTACACCCATCGCCATTCAACGTCCTCTAATGAACCGTTACACCGATTTTTTGGGTGAAATCGGTAAAAAGGCTTATTACCGCATTTCTTCCGTCGATTATTCTTTGCACGAAACTTCACTGTCCAACATTTTAACTGCCGAAACGAAACCATTGACCGATGATGAATTTCTGAACATGGTGGAAGAAGCTCATTTTCGGTATTATTGGGATGGGGCCGAGCCAAATAGTGGATTGGCGCGTGAAAATATTCCCGGACGTTCGGACATGATTGCAACCGGAGCATCAGGGTTTGGGGTTATGGCCATGCTTGTTGCAATGGAGAGAGGATTTATTTCGCGGGAAGAAGGCATCGATCGATTTCTGAAAATTACTGATTTTCTGCAAAAAACGGATAAGTATCACGGCGCAGTTTCCCATTTTATGGACGGGACAACTGCCAAAACTATCCCTTATTTCGGACAGAAAGATAACGGAGGAGATTTGGTGGAAACGGCTTTTTTAACGCAGGGTTTGCTGGCCGCACATCAATTTTTTGACAGAAATACGACTGAAGAAAAAACTATCAGGGAAAGAATCGACACGTTTTGGCGAAACATTGAATGGAGTTGGTATAAACAAACCAAAGACAGTCCTTTTCTTTACTGGCACTGGTCACCCGATCAGGGTTGGATTATCAATCATCCCCTCATCGGCTGGAACGAAACAATGATCACATATTTGCTTGCCATCATATCGCCAACTCATTCCATTGAACCGGACATGTATTATTCGGGCTGGGCAAGCCAAAGTCAGCGAGCACAAGACTATCGGAGAGGTTGGGGTGGAACAGATGCAGGTTCGATGTACACCAATGGAAATATCTACTACGGATTGCCACTAAAAGTAGGCGTGTCCAATGGCGGCCCGCTTTTTTTTATACATTATTCTTATTTGGGATTGAATCCCCACGATTTTACCGATAAATACACCAATTATTTCGAAAACAACAAAACCATTGCCCAAATCAACTATCGGTACTGTGTGGAAAATCCCGGGAAATATGTTGGCTACGGAGAAAACTGTTGGGGAATTACGGCAAGCGATTTTGCATGGAGGTATCATGCCAATGAACCGGTCATTTCAAGGGATAACGGAACCATCGCACCAACCGGAGCTTTGGCTTCTTTTCCGTATACCCCTTCGCAATCAATGCAGGCTTTGAGAAACTATTACGATCATTATGGCCATTTTTTATGGGGTGAATATGGATTTAGGGATGCCTTTAATTTGACCGAAAACTGGTGTTCTACAATTTTCATGGGATTGAATCAGTCTCCCGTTACCGTGATGATCGAGAATTATCGCAGCGGTTTTGTATGGGACTTGTTCATGAGTCATCCCGACGTACAACGGGGAATAAGGAAAATTAATAACATCGAACATTAATAACAATGAAAAAAAATCATCTCGAATATTCGAACTCCATTTTTGTTTTACTGATTGTTTGCGTTGTCTCTTTATCGTCATGTAACGAAAATAATTCAAAAGGAAAAACATCTTCACAAGTAGCTGATCGTCCGACCGATTTCGCTTCCGACGACGAATTTCTCGATTTCATCCAGCAAACCCATCTCAATTATATGTGGGAGGGAGCGGAACCTACATCAGGGCTTGCTCCCGAACGTATCCATATCGACGGCGATTATCCGCAGAACGATGCCGATGTGGTAACTACCGGCGGAAGCGGTTTCGGAATAGCCGGCCTCATTGTAGGTATCGAACGCGAATTTATTCCTCGATCTGAGGGTGTAGCGCGACTTCATCAAATTGTAGATTATTTGGGAAAAGCCGATCGTTTTCACGGCATGTGGCCGCATTGGATGTACGGTCCAACGGGAAAAGTGAAGCCCTTCGGGCAAAAAGACAACGGAGGCGATTTGGTGGAAAGTGCTTTTTTGATGCAGGGATTGCTTTGCGTTCGCGAGTATTTCAAGAATGGAAATGAATCCGAAAAATTGCTCGCCGCGAAAATCGATACCCTCTGGCGCGGCATGGAATGGGACTGGTATCTCAACGGCAAAGACGTCCTGTATTGGCACTGGAGTCCCGAATATCAGTGGAAAATGAATTTTCCGCTCGAAGGATACAACGAGTGTCTGATGGCTTATATATTGGCCACATCGTCGCCCACACACACCATTCCTGCTTCGGCTTACCACAACGGATGGGCGTGCAAAGGCAATATCGTAAGCGATAAAACCGCCTATGGCTTGCCGCTGATTTTAAAACACAACGGTGCCGAGGAGTACGGCGGTCCGCTTTTTTGGGCTCATTACTCCTACATCGGGTTGAATCCGAAAGGGTTAAAAGACCAATATGCCGATTATTGGCAACTCAACCGCAACCAAACGCTGATCAATTACCGATATTGTGTCGAAAATCCGAAAGGATACAAAGGCTACGGCGAATCGTGCTGGGGACTGACCGCAAGTTATTCCGTGAACGGATATGCAGCTCATGCACCGATGAAAAACGATCTGGGAGTCATTACGCCTACGGCGGCGTTGTCGAGTTTCCCTTATACACCGGATGAATCGATGAGAGCGCTTCACCATTTTTATTTCGCGCTGGGCGATCGAATTTGGGGGAAATACGGCTTTTACGATGCTTTCAGTCTTCAAGATCGTTGGTACCCAAAGCGCTATCTGGCTATCGATCAACTCACGATTGCCCCGATGATCGAAAATTATCGTACAGGATTGCTGTGGAAACTATTCATGGGTGCACCCGAAATTCAACAAGGATTAAAAAAACTCGGATTTACATATAACCTATCATAAAACGAAATTTTTTGGAACATGAAAGATTTGAAGTACGTTATTATTTTAGTTTTAAGCTTAATAATTATTTCGAGTTGCGATCAGAAAAATAAAAACTCGGAAACATCTCACGGCAAATGGAAAAGTTTGAGTGGCGACAAGCGCATTGAGCAACGGGTAGATTCCGTGCTGAAATTGATGACCCTCGAAGAGAAAATCGGTCAAATGACACAGTTCTCTGCCAACTGGTCTATCACGGGCCCCGTCATGTCCGACGATTTCAAACCCTATCTATATAAAGGTTTGATTGGAAGTATTTTCAACGCAACCTCAGTGGAAGGCATTCGTAAGCTGCAACAGATAGCTGTAGATTCCACTCGTTTGGGAATCCCGATTCTCTTCGGACAAGATGTGATTCACGGTTATAAAACGATATTTCCGATTCCGCTGGGCGAAGCCTGTTCGTGGGATTTGGCGATGATGGAACAGACGGCACGAATAGCAGCCATCGAAGCCGCTTCGGACGGTATCAACTGGACGTTTGCCCCCATGGTTGACATTTCGCGCGATGCCCGCTGGGGACGTGTGATGGAAGGGGCCGGCGAAGATCCCTATTTGGGAAGCCGTATAGCCGAAGCTCGTGTAAAAGGTTTTCAAGGTGAAGGAGGATGGCAATCGTTGTCGGATGTTGCTACGCTTTTGGCGTGTGGAAAGCATTTTGCCGCCTATGGTGCTGCTGAATCGGGTAGAGACTATAATACGGCCGAACTTTCGGAACATACGCTTCGCAATGTATATTTGCCGCCTTATCAGGCTGCGTTAGAAGCAGGGGTTGGCACTTTCATGGCTTCGTTCAACGAAGTCAACGGCGTTCCGGCCACAGCCAGTCGTTGGCTATTGACCGACATCCTTCGCAACGAATGGGGATTTCGCGGTTTTGTGGTTAGCGATTATACCGGCATCAACGAGCTGGTTCCACACGGCGTGGCAAAAGACGAAAAGCAGGCTGCCGAACTTGCAGTGAATGCCGGAGTGGATATGGATATGACCGGCGCTACCTATATCAAATATCTCTCCGAGCTTGTCAAAGAAGGCAAAGTATCGGAAAAAACCATCGATAATGCCACGCGCAGTATTCTCGAAATGAAATTTTTGCTGGGTCTCTTCGACGATCCCTACCGATATCTGGATGAAAATCGGGCAAAAGCAAACACCGAAAAACCCGAATTTATCGAAACGGCACGAAAGGCTGTAGCCTCATCGTTGGTTTTACTCAAAAACGACAACGATCTTCTTCCGATAAAAAAAGATCGGGCTGCCCGCATCGCTCTCATCGGACCGCTTATGAATGATTCCGTCAATCTGAATGGCGAATGGGCCGGATTGGGAGATCGGAATAAAAGCGTTTCGATTCTCAAAGGGATGACCGAAGCCTACAAAGGCACAAATGTGAAATTAAATTACGCTCAGGGTTGCACAATCACCGAATCGAGCCCCGCAAGCATTGCACAAGCCGTTTCGGCTGCACGCAATTCCGATGTAGTGCTGGTGGCCGTAGGCGAAGATTTCAACTGGTCGGGCGAAGCAGCCTGTCGTAGCGATATTCGGTTGCCCGAAGCACAACGACAACTATTGAAAGCATTAAAAGAAACGGGAAAACCCATTGCCCTGATCGTGTTGAGCGGGCGCCCGCTCGATTTGTCGTGGGAAGACTCACAATTTGACGCTATCCTCCAAGCCTGGTTTCCCGGAAGAGAAGGCGGGCACGGAATTGCCGACGTAATCTCAGGTGAATACAATCCGTCGGGACGTCTGGTGATGTCTTTCCCACGCAATGTCGGGCAAATTCCCATTTATTATAATCACAAGAATACCGGTCGTCCCGTAGATCCGGCTCATCCCGATGTCGATTACAAGTCAAGTTTTCTGGACGTATCAACCACTCCGCTTTATCCTTTCGGATATGGATTGAGTTACACAACTTATACTATCGGTAATGCCAAAATCGATAAATCGACGATGAAGTCGAAAAACGATAAAATCACGGTTTCGGCAACTGTCGAAAATACCGGTCCGATGGATGGCGAAATGGTTGTGCAACTCTATGTTCGCGATTTGGTAGGGAGCGTAACGCGACCTGTGAAAGAATTGAAAGGATTCCGGAAAGTGGCATTGAAAGCCGGTGAAAGCAAACCGATAACATTTGAACTTTCGTCGGAAGATTTGGCTTTTTATGGTATCGATATGAAAAAGAAAACCGAACCCGGCGAATTTAAAGTGTGGGTTGCCCAACATTCGGCCGACAATTCCAACGAACTTTCATTTTCGGTTACAGAATAATATGGACTGAAATGAAGAAAAATAAAATTGTCTTTGCATTGATTATCGCTTCAATTGTCGGTATGCTCGATATCGGACTTCGGGCACAACAAACCCGATCGACCACGTATTGCAATCCGCTCGATGTGGATTATACCTACATGATCTACAATTCCGATCGGGATATTTCTTACCGATCGGGAGCCGATCCGGCAGTGGTGGAATTTCGAGGCGAGTATTATATGTTCGTAACCCGATCGATGGGATATTGGCATTCGTACGATTTGCAGAACTGGAATTTTATCGAACCCGAGAAATGGTATTTTCAGGGAAGCAATGCTCCTGCGGCTCACAATTACAAAGATTCGGTGCTTTACGTAACCGGAGACCCTTCGGGATCGATGAGCATTCTCTACACCGACAATCCGAAAAAAGGCGATTGGAAAGCGGTTCCTGCGATTCTGCATAATTTGCAGGATCCCGATTTGTTTATCGACGACGATGGTTCTGCTTACATGTTTTGGGGATCGTCCAACCTCTATCCTATTCGCGGAATGCGATTGGACAAAAATCATCGATTTTTGCCCGTGGGCAAACCGGATTCTTTGTTCAATAAGAATATGGAACTGCATGGTTGGGAACGTTTCGGAGAAAACAACAGCGATACCATACCGGGCTATATCGAAGGTCCGTGGCTCACCAAACACAACGGCAAATATTACATGCAATACGCCGCGCCGGGAACGGAATTCAATGTCTATGCGGATGGGGTGTACGTAGCTGATCACCCGATGGGGCCTTATATGTATGCCCCTAATAATCCGATCAGTTTTAAACCGGGAGGTTTTATGAATGGGGCGGGACATGGAAGCACGGTGCTTGGACCGCAAAACACCTATTGGCACTTTGCGTCGATGGCTTTATCCTACAATGTCAACTGGGAAAGACGTCTTTGCATGTACCCGCTCTTTTTCGATCGTGACGGACTGATGTGGACGGATGCTTCTTATGGCGACTATCCACATTTTGCTCCGTCGGAACCCGGGAAAAAGGGTGAATTTTCCGGATGGATGTTGCTTTCGTATAAAAAACCTGTCAAAGTCTCTTCTGCTGTGGAAGATCACACGGCGCAAAAGTTGACGGACGAAAACGCCAAAACCTTTTGGCTTGCCGAAAGCAACGACAATATGCAGTGGGCGGAAATCGATTTGTTAAATCCCTGTACGGTAAGAAGCATTCAGATCAATTATTTCGACTACAAATCCGATCTATACGGTCGTATCGACGGATTGCGACATCGATATACGGTGGAAGGTTCACTCGACGGCAAAACGTGGCAAACCTTGATCGACAAAAGCAACAGCTACAGGGATGCTCCAAACGATTATGAGGAACTTACCCTACCGCAACGGGTGCGTTATGTTCGTTACAAACACATGGAAGCACCGACACCGCATCTGGCGATTTCCGATATCCGCATTTTCGGGACAAGCAATGGCGAAAAACCGCATAAAGTAAACGGATTTAAAGTGGAAAGAAAAGACGACCGGCGTGATGCTTTTTTAACGTGGAAGGCTCAGGAAAATGTACAAGGGTATAATATTCGATGGGGAATCGCGCCGGATAAACTGTACAACTCGTGGCTGATTTACGACGACAACCAATTGATGATGCGCTCACTTACTACCGATCAGCAATACTATTTCACGATCGAGGCTTTTAACGAAAACGGGATCTCCGAACAAAGCACACCTATTCATGTGAAATGAATGAATCCGCTATTATGAAAGGACAAAAGAGTGGCTGGAGGTCACTCTTTGTTCTTTTTGGGAGATGATGGTCCGAATTTTCTGTCGGAACGGAACGTTTTCTTTTCGCTCGTCCCTCTTCTTTCTTTTTTCTCAAATCGTGTGTTCGATGAGGATTTTTCGTTGAACTTGCGCGCAGGTTTAAAATCCCGTTTAGGGCGAAACTCGCTTTTCCCCTGCTCATCTTCCGACAATCTCTCTCTACGTTTGAAAGGTTTCCGTTCAAACGACGGATTGTCGCCGCGATCGCGATTTTTATCTCCATCCAATCTTTTATAGGGCCTATCCTCCTCCTTAGCAGAGAAACGTTTACCCCGATTGGACGAAAAGTCTTTTCCTTTGAAATCCTCATAAGGTTTTCGCCGTGGCACATCGACGGATTTCCGTCCTCTACGTTCGCGACGAATGGCATTTTCGGGACGTTCGTCCCGATCATGCTCCTCGCGCTTGCCCGAGAATATTTCGAATTCGCGCATTTCGCATTCCAGTTGCCCGTTGAAAAGGAAAAAGCGCTTTGTGGGTTTTAATCCGATTTTATCGAAAAGTTCTTTCCGATAGCTCAGTATATAAGCGTCATATCCCACAAATACGTGCTTCAGCCGCTCGCCGATGGTGGCATAGAGGGTTTCGATATCGTCCACCTTGATGCGTTCGCCGTAGGGAGGATTTGTCATCAGCACGCCGGGAGGCTGTGGCGCTTCGCTATATTGCTGTATCGGTTTCACCGAAAGATCGATATATTTTTTCAGTCCGGCATTTTTTATGTTTTTTTCGGCAACGGCAATCGCTTTCGGCGAAATATCGGAACCAATGATGCGAAATTGGAAATCGCGCGCGCCGGAGTCGTCGTTATAAATCTCGCTGAAAAGCTCTTCGTCGAAATCGCTCCATTTTTCGAAAGCAAAATGTTGGCGATGAATTCCGGGAGGAATACCCAGAGCTATCATTGCAGCTTCGATGAGCAATGTTCCGGACCCGCACATCGGATCGATAAAAGTGCTTTCGCCCCGCCAACCCGATTTCAGAATCATACCGGCAGCCAGCACTTCGTTGAGTGGAGCTTCGGTTTGCGCTACACGATAACCGCGTTTGTGCAAAGATTCGCCCGAACTATCGAGCGACAACGTACATTTGTTGTGCGAAACGTGAATATTAAATACCAAATCGGGATTGGTTACACTTACTGAAGGACGTTTGCCATATTTTTCGGTAAACCAGTCGGCAATGGCATCTTTGGTACGATAGGCGACAAACATGGAATGGGTGAAAATATGCGAATTTACGACGGCATCGATCGAAAAAGTTTGATCGAGTGTGAGATATTGATCCCAATCAACCGATTTTAAAGACTGATAAACTTCATCGGCATCGCGTGCCGTGAACTGAAAAATCGGTTTGAGAATATGAAGCGCCGTACGGCAATGGATGTTTGCTTTGTAGAGGAGGGCCTTATCGCCGGTGAAAGATACCATGCGAGTGCCGATTTCTACATTTTCTGCACCCAGCGAAAGGAGTTCTTCTGCAAGTACGTCTTCGAGTTCGGCCATCGTTTTGGCGATAATCGGGAATTGTTCGGATTTATTCATTCTGAATGTTTCGAGAAATAGGCCGTAAAGATACGTGATAATTTTCAATCAACCCATAAGCCGGAGGTTTTAATGTTGTGATGATGTGAGAAATAATTCATTCAACATTCACAAGCCTCATTGGCCCACATCCTCATCAGATCGCATACGCTCTAAATGAGCCCGAACAAGCATTATCTATCTCTATCAGGAAAACAACATGGTTGCCGCCGGATGAGGTATGGGAGATGCTTTTCGTCTATAATCCGCAAATTACAAGAAGTTCCGTTTATAGAACATTTTGTAGAAACCATGTCAATCGGGTTCCGCCGGCAGGAAAGGGAAAAAGCCAAAAAGTTTAAGGAATATGAACCGGGCTATCTTCACGTGGATGTGACCTGTTTACCTGCGTTCGCTTGATAGAAGACATGGCGGAGTGAGAAAAGAACCGGGCGTAAAACCCCTTTTCGGTCCGTCGAAAAACCTGTGGTGAGCAAAGCCGAACCATGGTTTGTGCTAAAACCTGAAATTTTTAAACAAAATCCTTTCATATTTAAAAACAAAACTTTATGTTTACAACCGAATAAAAGTCCAAGTTTTCACAAACAACTTTGTGAAACTTGACAGGTAATGGATAAATATTTCCACACCGAAGATAACCGGAAGTGGGTATTTACCGAAACGGTTGAAGAAAAGGGAAGCCGGAAAACCTTTACTTTAAGGAAACCGCCTGACATTCCAATCACCCGCCATTTGAAAATCAAAATGGATGCAAATCCATTTGATGCCAAGAGGTATGAATATTTTGAAAAAAGGCAGTCTGCAAGACTGCGGTTTGCTCTCACGTAACGTGTAACTTTATCGGACAGAGGCTTGTAAAAGTCAACGAACCGGTTTAATTTCGTGAGAATTAAATTTTGTAACACTTGAGCCGTATGCGGGGAAACTCGCACGTACGGTTCTTAAAGGGGAAAGCGGGGGTAACCCCGCTGACCTACGTAATACAAGTCAAGAAGAAAAGATTCAGCCGTCTTTAAAGCAGAGGTTGCATTAGCAGCAATTAAAGAACAGGAGATCCTATCTGAATTAAGTGCCCGTTATGGTATTTACCCCACTGTAATAGATCAGGGAACCAAGTTATAAATTTAAAACTACTGAACAATGAAAGCAAGTAAATTATTATTATTAGGTTTTTTTATAAGTGCATTCGCAATGCTTTCTCTCTTTACTTCATGTACTGATGATGAGTTTGAATCTTACAATGAAGTACTTGTAATTGCATCAGAAATAGTTGTAAAAAGTGATGGAAATGCATATTGGGTAAAAAGAAATGGAAGTGACACATGGGAAATGATGCATGCAGAGATTGCAAATTTCCACCATGAAAGAGGGAACGAATATGTAGTTGAAGTGAGCGTAAAAAAAATTAAGGATCCAGTACCAGACCAATCTAATCACTATTATACTCTTATAAAAATCATATCAAAAGAAAAAAAGGATTCGGAAGTTCCTCTTTTTACAACAGATTTTTCATTTTTTCAATGATCGTAGTCCGGCTGTAATTTATGTTGTCTTCTTTTAATCCTTTCCTGATGTAGTTGACTAAAGTTTCGCACTTCGCTTTAATGATTTGAAAGACAGAAAATAAAGAAGCGCGATTTAGTTATTCCCCATCTGATTATCAATATATTAGTAATTCCATTTTCGTCAAACTGCTTCCCGGAGCGG
>Ga0208198_1000178_pt1 | contig 79068 bp, 70 predicted proteins | sample AD_JPNTR2_MetaG_FD_184446 | JGI IMG/M metagenome (GOLD analysis project Ga0208198, IMG submission 184446) | Active sludge microbial communities of municipal wastewater-treating anaerobic digesters from Japan - AD_JPNTR2_MetaG (SPAdes) (version 2) | ecosystem: Engineered > Bioreactor > Anaerobic...
TTTTCTTACACAAATATGGCGTGTTTATAAACATCTTATAAGATAAATTTCCCAATAATATCAACAACTTCAGCTCATATTTTTCTAATGACCGCCATTAGAAATTCTGGCTAATGACAATTTTGGGTTTATATATTACCAATCCATCAGTGCAAGCATAAACAAAGGATCAATACTGTTTGAAAATGAATGGTATGAATACAACAGTGTTGTTAGTGGCACAACCATTACTTTTCCGGCAGGAGCCTACGCATGGGGCGATTTTACGGTTGGCAACAAATCGGTTTTTAACAAACCTCGAGTTCTCTATAGCCGTGGGCCTCAAGGTTTTAAGAACTGGTCAGATAAAAACACTTGGTCGCTGACAGGCCATACCGGCGCAGCATTAGGAGGAGGAGACCAACTACCCCAACCATATGATGTGGTAGTCATTGGCTTCAACCCTAACGAAACTAACGGATATCATTGGGTTTTAATGGATGTTAACAATACTCGCGTTGCTAAAGTGCAGTTTTCAGGAGACGGTTCAACATGGAATCCACGGATTTACATTGAACCGGGTCACACCCAAAACCTCACTGAAATCACCGGACGAGGAGATCTAATCTTGCGAGTAACCCCCACTAACCAACCAACCGTAAATGCTGATATTGGCGAGTTCTTAAATGGAGAATTTAATACGTTGGCTTATCATATAATGGCAGATGGAAATGTTGTTGTTAATAACACCATTGCAGAATATCCTAATTTAAGAATTGAAGCTCAGGCAGCAACACTTGGAAATAGGACTATACGCTTCACTAATGATCTCGAAGTGAAGCGGGATATGACGGTTGACGGTAATAGCACCCTCCTTTTAAATACTGGCCAGAGAGGTAATATTACCGTTTATGGAAATTTATATATTGGGAATTGGTATGCCGGAAGAATTTTATTTGGAACCAATGGCACAGCCCGAACCTTGACTGTTCACGGTAATCTGATTTCGTACAGCGATGCAAATAATCGTTTCGAAGTATTAAACACAACCCAGTCCAATCTGAGACATCGTTTTAGAATTGGAGGTGATATTGTCCAAACTACAGGAGTCATTGATTTTTACACCAACAACAGTGGGGGTAATAACGTAATTCTGGAACTTATTGGATCGAATGATGCTACTTATTCGCGAAATACAGGGAATCCAAATATACCTGAATTCTTTAGAATTGAAGCTAATAAAGACCCCAATCGAGTATTTAGTTTTAATTCATCGTTTACTCTCAATGGACCCACTAACAGTAGTCCAAAAGCACTGGAAATTATCAGTGGAAAAATTATTTTAAATGATCCGAATATTGATATACCCCTAACCTCCGGCAATCAAAATTTTTCCATACCACAAAAAACCGAACTTAGCGTGAGAAACGGAGCCACAGCGCGCATCTCAGGAGATAACACCGGGCTTCGACTCGATGGAAAGATTTCAGCTTCAGAAAATGGTAAACTGCTGTTTGATGGAGGAACCAACAATTTTATTGAATACACTGCATCAGGATGGTCAGAAATCGAACTCAATGAATCGATCCTAAGAGTTAGTGGACAAATTCGACGTTCGACAACCACTGAGGAAGGAATTCTTACCTTTTATCAAAATCACCCCAATGCGTTCGTAGAAATAGGAACAAAAGCTATCCCAAACAATTTCAGGGGCGTTTTCGAAATTCGAAATGCCGGGAGTGCATTCACCCAAGTTAGTGGAGCTACCATTATCATTGCTAATAGCTCCGACAATATAAATGTACCAGCCCTATATTTCGCTCCTTCATACCAAGAAGTAGGAAATAATACTACCTTTCAAATTGGAAGCAGTAATACATCTGGAGGACGAATAATTGGAATCTATTCTTCCACCGGATTAAATAATTTGGTGGTGAACAATGCAAGTGGAAATTCGCCAACAGCTAAAATGCTAATCGGGAATCTGACACTCAATAAAAATCTGACCATCAATGCTGGATCGGTCTTCGACGCCAACGGATACACCTTAATCATTAAAGGTGATCTGGAAAATTACGGACAATTCAAAGCATCAGGAAATACCACAAGATTTGAAGGAGAAACAGTACAAACTATCAAAGGAAATGGAACAATATTCTACAACCTGTATAAGTCGGAAAACAGTAATTTGATGCTGCAAAGCAATGTAACCATCTCTAATGAGTTTGAAATGAACGGAGGGGAACTTCACGATCAAGGATACACTTTAACCGGACAAGGTAATTTCTACTTTACAGGAACCCACATATATGGAGGCAGCGGAGATGGAATAGAACTCGCCGGAACGCGTCGACAATACATTAAAACCGGAGGAACTTACGGGAAACTTACCATTAATAATTTACGCGGCGTGGAAGTTTTATCTGGAATTGGGAATAGTTTAACCGTAAACAATCAACTCATGCTTAAATACGGCATATTAGACATCGACCGCTTCTTATTGCGAATAATGGAAAACGCCACAATTGAATCACTCAACGGTTTTGCACCGAATTGTATGGTTCAAACAAATATTTCGTTTACCGATAACGGAATCAAAAAATATTTTCCGGCTATAAACACCCTAACAACATTCACCTATCCGATTGGTTCCGATTTAAAATACACTCCTATCATTCTTAAAATCAATAATATTGATGCCGGTGGAAACATTAGAGCAAAGGCAGCTAACGAACCGCATCCAAGCATTCTGGACGATAACGACGAATGTTACCCGTTTGATGACACGAAGAATGTGTTGCAATATCACTGGACCATGAACGCCGAAAATGTAACCAATTTTACCGGTTCTGCAGAAATGATCTATTACCCCTCCGATGCCAAAGTTGACAACCCTTATGGATATAATTTGTCAAACTATATTGCAGCAAGAGTACTCACCTTCGGCGATGGCACATGGAATAAATTCGAAACCGAAAATGTCGATGATATTAATCATAAACTAATATTCCAATTTGTTTCAACCGATGATGACGGAATTTCAGGCGATTACACTGCCGGAATAGAGCAAGAAATTGGATGTAACGGAGCAATTCCCAATCAAATCACTCAATTCATAACTCTTGGCAATGGATCATTCAGCGATAAAAACAACTGGGCAGTTATCAATCCAAACGATAATAGTATAGGCTCACCGGGAGATGGAGTTCCTGCTTCAGGTCCAAAAGGAGCAATTATCATCATTGATACACCCGACACAGTTAACATCCCATCAAACTATGTTTCAGTTTACAAAACTATAGTTCGGGGTCGTTTAAATATTGGAACCACGTTTGGACATCGCTTTGGAATGGTTTCAGGAACAGGAACAATTTATGTTGAGCGTGGCGACCTTCCTGCCGGTGTTTATGAACAATTCTTCAGTTCAACAGGTGGAACATTGGAATATGGTGGAAACTCATCCTATCCAATTCTTGCAGGAATTGATTATGTCAACAATTTGAAATTCTCCGGAAGTAACAGCGTGAACTTCCCCAATCACAATGTTACCATCTTCGGCAATCTCATTATCGACGGTTCAACCGTTGGTAATACGAACAGCACCTCGATTTATGTCAATGGTAACATTATCCGTAATTCCGGTCTTGTTAATTTTGGAAAACCATCAGGCAACTCCACAATAGTATTAAACGGCACAGGCAATCAATCGATTATAGGAGATATTAACTCTAATGGTCAGGGATTCAAAAAATTAAAAATCGACAAAAATTCCGGGTCTTTAACCATTTCCGGAACAACTATGGTTCGCCAACAACTTCAACTTACCAAAGGAATTATTTACACCACCGAAACGAATTGTTTAATAGTTGATACATTAGCCTCAATTAGTGGTGGAAGTTCTCTCTCGTTTGTTTCCGGTCCCTTATTTAAATACTTAGGTTCCTACACTACTTCGCCATTCCCTGTTGGGAAAGGTTCGTGGTACCGTCCATTGTCGGTTGTATCCCCCACTCATTCGGCCTTATGGAGAGTAGAGTATTTCCCTCACAATCCACATTTGGAATTCAACGCAGGATTAGTTGGAGTAAGCGGTCTTGATTTATGGAACGTTTCCGATGTAAACGACATTCATCCTCAAGCTTATATTTCATTAGGTTGGGGACCTCAAACCAACGTTGGTCCGGGCGGATTAAGTGAGCTTAGAGTTGCTTATCTTGACGCAAACTCTAAATGGGAATCGGCCGGAGGAACATCTCCCACAGGCAATGAATTTGCAGGCACAATTACTTCAGCAGTAAGAGTATCGTTCTCAACAAAAACTTTTACCATTGCTACTGCATCTCCTATCAATCCGCTTCCGGTTACGCTTGTTGACTTCACCGCAACAGCTGAAAATAATAAAGTAAAACTTAACTGGATTACAGCTTCGGAGAAAAACAACAATTACTTTATTATCGAGCGTAGCAAAGACGGTGTGGTTTTCACAGAAGTGGCAAGAGTATTCAGTCGTGGCGACAGCAATACCCTTCAATACTACACAACTTACGACTTTGAACCTTTGAATGGAATTTCCTATTACCGATTGAGTCAGGTTGATTTTGACGGACAACACGAAACCTTTAAGCTGGTATCGGTTGAAATAAGAAGGAATGCTACTTTAAAATCCTCACTCACCGTTTATCCCAATCCATATCAAGCGGGCAAAATAACCGTTGAGGTTTTGGGCATGGCAGACAACAATCAAATCCTGGCATCGTTTGCCAATATTCAAGGAAATATAATTTCTCAACGATTTGTAAATAACACATACGAAGTTCAGGATTTTGTTCAAGAAACCATTAGAAATCTGCCAAGCGGAGTTTATTACCTGATTTTAGTTTCCGATACCGGAGAGAAAATTCACACAAAATTGATTAAATTGTGATGATTTCCACATAAAAGATTGAAGGCTGTCCAATGTTGGGCGGCCTTCATTGTAAAAGAAGCTGCATGATGCTTAAGAATTTTACAACCATACAATCGAAGAAGCTTATATTATTTATCAAGCAATGTAACTCTTCATCCTCCAATTCTCATCAATTTCTAAAAATCAACCATTTGACCTGAATACTATGATTTATGGAAGTTCGGAGGCCTTAAGTATTTTATGATTCTTAGCGATAATTTAAGAACCATAGCTTGCTGTAGGTGAGATGAACTATCATACATCAAGCCGATTTAAGAAAAATAATCAACTTATTTTTAATCAAAGAACCGCTAACAACCCAAAATGACGGAAAAAATGTGTACCTTTGTAGGATAATTTCTCCCATAATGGACGACTTCGTAGATCTTATTAATTTTCTATTGAAAATAGAAGAATTTCGGAATATCGTGGAAAAAAAACAAAGCTTTAATCAATTTAGAGTCAACGATGTGGTCGAAATCCTTGATGTATTGAACGTATTTGAGGACCCAATTGTTGAAAATGCTTTAAATTATGTGGTAAAAAAATTTCCCGAATCCTCCGAAATTATTCTATTTTACACTAATTATCAAATTCAAAATAAAAGAATTAAAAAAGCCAAACAAGCCCTGAAATTTTTAAAATCATCCGAATTAGAAAATCCACTATTCTACATACTCACAATTTCGGTTCATCTGCTCGAATCAAATTTCAACAAAGCCCGTCGTGCTTTTGAAGAGGGATTACGTTACGCATCAGATCAGGATAAGAAATGGTATTTACGTAATTGCGGCAAGGAGTTTACAAAATATTCTGAAACGCTTGAGTTTGGTATCGATATTCTCGAAAGAGCCCGATCGCTTGCTCCTACTAGTACAAAAATATTATTTTCACTGGTAAAAGCATACGCAAAGAATAATCAAATCAATGAAGCCTATAAATGCAATATTGAACTGCTGGACATAGATCCATTTTTTGATTCTGCATGGGAGGAACAATCAAATCTTTGTACCCAATTAGGCAAAATCGAAGATTCGATAGAAGCTTTATACTTTGCATGGGCTATATATCCCTACAGGATAAGTATTCACTACACTTTGGCAGAACAACTCTATCGATTCAACCGTTATAAGGAAATCGTTCTTTTCCTTGAAAATAGCGAAATTGACGCCAAAAACTCGTCGAAAAAACACTCAATTTTAGGTGATAGCTATTTTCAACTGAATAATCTTCAGCGTGCACTAAATAACGCATCAAAAGCCCTTAAGATTGATGCCGGGAACTCAAGCGCATGGCTTTTGAAAGCTAAGATTTCATTTATCAACAGGAAACCGGAGACTGCCTTGGATCAAGTAAAACAGGCATTGAAAAATGACCAAAACAATCCAATCGCTTGGTTCTATCTCTCATTGCTACAAGCAGAAAAAGGACAGAAACGCTTCGCAAAACTATCCTTGAAGCAGGCTATATCCCATTCATTTGAACAGTTTGACTCCTTCCCCAAAGGGCATTCCTGGTTAGCCGATTTAGAATTCATCTTTAAGCGTTTCCCCAAAAAACAAGCCCTTAAGATTTATTCGCATATTCGGACATTTCTTCATTTCAGTAAGTCCGAAAATAGTGATAAAGCTTTCCTTTTTTTCTACATTGCCCTAGTTCATCAAAAAGCGAATCGGGAAAAGTTGGCAGAGAAATATTTCAATCTATTTCTTTCAACAATGAAAAACTCCCACTATCCCGATCCCAATTCTATACTCTCAGAATGTCTATATTTACACCCGGAAATATTTAAAAAACCACGAAAAAATCGATAATAAAGATCCTACACAAATACTATAGCACAGACAATTATGGAACAAATGAATAAGTTTAGATTTCGTTGCTTATCATGTGACACAATTATCAATAGTTGGAAAGAATGGTTTCAACAGAATCAGTCATGCCCTAAATGTGGAAATCGATTCGTATATACCGAATACAATAAAAACATTAACGAAGTAAAAAAATCCATTGCCGACAGCACATACACCTCCCCCGATTTCTGGCGGTATTTTGATTTTCTTCCACTTCATGATAAAAATAATATTATAACATCCGGAGAGGGTGCTATCCCGGTTGATCGATGGAAATTTCTGGAAGATTTTGCACGCGATAAATACAACCTGCAAATAGAAGTCTATGCCTATCGCAACGATTTAAACGGAGGCACAAGAACTTTTAAAGATGTAGCAGGATCAATGGCCGCAAGCGTTCTAAAAGAAAACGGAATCAACGAATATTGTATCGCCAGTACCGGAAATATAGCCAATGCCTATGCCCATTATCTTGCAAAAGCCGGAATCAATCTTTCGGTATTTATTCCTGAAGATGCTTTAAAAGCAAACGAAGCAGAAGTAAATAGTTTTGGGCAAAGAATCTATCGTGTTAAGGGTGATTATGCCCAAGCAAAAAAAGTAGCGGCAGAATATAGTCAAAGATTTAACATTTTAATGTCAATCGGCAATATCGACCCGATTCGCGTTGAAGCAAAAAAAACCATGGTGTTTGAATGGCTACGATTGATGAAAAAAATGCCGACGGTATATATTCAAGCGCTAAGCGGCGGAACGGGTCCCATTGCAATATATAAAGCCTTTCATGATCTCGAAGGAACCAATCTGTTCGATCACTTGCCTCGGTTCTATATGATTCAGCCACACCGATGCGCACCCATGGCACATGGATTTAGGAAAGCACAAAAAGAAAACTTCCCTGACGGATGGTTGAAAAATTATCCGATTTACGAAAACCCACAAACGATGGTTCCAACATTAGCAACCGGAAATCCAACAACTTATCCGATAATTGCCGATTTGGTAAAAAAGAGCGAAGGCGAAATTCTCGAATTTTCAGAAGATTACATTCCACAGGTTGCCCGGATGGTAGCCTATGAATCGATGGTGAGAATTGGCCCTGCTTCTTGCATTGCCGTGGGCGGATTTTTCGAAACACTGCATCATAAAAAACTAAAAAATGGCGATGTAGTTCTAATCAACATTGGAGAGGGAACACAACGTGCTCCCGAGTTGATGGAACAAATTATCTACACTACAAAAAATATTGCAAGTGTTGAAGAAACAGAAGTTTTCCAAAGAGCTTCCCTAAGAGATTTTGTTTGGAAACCCTTTAAAGAATTCGAAAAAATATCGATAAAAGAAAACAGCCATCAATAATTTTATCGTTTATGCTAATAAACTACCTTATACTTTTTCTAAAAGGGTTGGGAATGGGAGCTGCCAATGTCATCCCGGGCGTTAGTGGCGGTACCATTGCCTTTATTACCGGTATTTTTGAACGCATCATCAATGCAATCAAATCGTTTAACTTAACGGCACTACGGTTGCTTTACCAACGACGATTCAAAGACCTTGTTGAACATCTCGACTTGTGGTTTTTAATATCAGTAGGCCTTGGCGTTTTGGTAAGCATATTCTCTTTGGCAAAGCTTCTCGAATTTCTTTTTCAAGCCTATCCGGTTCATGTTTGGTCTTATTTCTTTGGTCTGATTTTGGCGTCAGTCTATTTTGTCGGGAAAACTATTGAAAAGTGGACCACTTCAGTAGTTATTTTGTTTATTGCCGGAATCGGTTTTGCGTTAATGTTTACCTTCTCCTCTCCGTTACAAGAAAACAATTCTTTGTGGTATAATATTTTATGCGGAGCTATTTCCGCCTGTTCCATGATTCTGCCCGGATTGAGCGGGTCGTTTGTGCTTCTGCTCATGGGAAATTATCACCTGATAATGATTCAGTCCATATCTAATCTTGATTTCAATGTATTAATTCCGGTCGGAATTGGCGCAATAGCAGGTCTTGTATTGTTTAGTTACTTCTTAAGTTGGATTTTTAAACGTTTTAAAGATCAAACCATTTCACTCCTAACTGGCTTTATACTTGGCTCATTGGCAATAATTTGGCCATGGAAAACGGTTGTTAAAACTTACGTCGATCGACAAGGAACATTACGACCGTTAATTCAAAAAAACGTTTTACCGGCTGAATATGCTCTTGAAACCCATAACAACTCACATCTAACAGCCGCTATTATTTTGATTGCTATTGGAATTCTTACCATTATTTTCATAGAATGGCAAGCCTCGAAAAAACAAACAACCTAATCGGCCATACCATGGAAAAACTAATAATTGAAAAAACCGATTCATCACCAAAGGTAATTCTAGACCCGAATGAACAACATTATGAAATTACCGGCCGGTCGTTTCCTGAAAACCCCATCTTTTTTTTTGAAACAATTTTGCGCTACATCGATTCAGTTTTCCCAGCAATAGAACATCCTATAAGAATCACCATTCAAGCCGATTATTACAACTCTGTGTCAAGCCGTTATTTACTTTCCATATTACGAAAATTTGCTAGCCTTGTCGTACAGGGTAAAAAAATTACTGTAATCTGGCTTTACAGCGATGAAGAAAGCCTTCGAGACGGAGAAATGTTCAAAAACATCGTAAACCTACCGATTGAATATCAATTTCATGATAGCGAAGAAGAATAGCCTCGATAGTCGATATCTATTTCAATTTAATCAGTGTCTGGTTTGTGGCAAACCACTTTTGTACAAAAAAGACCCGGCACTTGTTATTTGCTATCATTGTGGAATTCAAACAAAGTCACAAACTGTCTGCAGCGAAGGACATTTTGTGTGCGACGAATGTTCACGCAGAGATGTATACAGCATTATACTTGACGAATGTATTCTTTACAAAGAAAACAATCCAATTGAGTTGGCACAACGGATATTCAACAATGAAAAAATTAGGATTCATGGTCCTGAGCATCACCTGATTGTTCCAGCAGTAATGCTATCCGTTTGGTGTAACCACAAGAAAATTGACGACAAAACCAAAAAAGAATTACTCAAGGAGGCCCAAAATCGGGCTTTACGCATCCAAGACGGAATTTGCGCAAGTCATGGCGCTTGCGGTGCAGCCATTGGAGTAGGAATTTTCTTTAGTCTCATCCTTCAAGTTCATGAACTCGACAAAGAAAACTACGGCTATATCAACCGTGCAACAGCAAACACCCTTATGCGCATCGCCAAATACGGTGGTCCGCGCTGTTGTAAAAGAAGTTCCTATATTGCAATTCTTCAAATCAGAAACCAATTACTCGAAGAATTTGGCATTGAACTTCCTATTCCTCAAAAAATCAATTGTCTTTATATACACAAGAACAAAGAATGCACTCTCAATGAATGCCTATTTTTTTAACCTCAAAATAAAACAACTATGACACTGATAGAATTCTACAACTTACTGGGCTATCTGGCATCCATTCTCATTATCATTAGTATGATGATGAGTTCGCTGGTACGCTTACGCATTGTGAATATGATTGGAGCCTTTATCTTTTCAGTTTACGGTTTCCTGATTGACGCTTATCCGGTTGGAATACTCAATGGAATTGTGGTTCTCGTCAACGTTTACCAATTATTCAAATTATTTCGAAGAAAAGAAGAATTTCGTATCATTCAGCCCCCCATCAACGGAGATTATATTAAAGCTTTCCTTGAACATTTCAAATCCGAGATACAGCATTTTCAACCTGATTTCAACTTTAACCTCGACGAAAATAATGTTGCCTACATTGTTTTACGAAATATGAATGTTGCCGGAGTTATTCTAGGAACCAAACTGCCTGACAATAACCTAAAAATCAACCTCGATTTTGTCATCGCCGAGTATCGCGACCTAAAAGTCGGGCAATACATTTTTGTTGAAAATAAAGAATATCTTCAGTCCAAAGGAATAAAACGAATCATTACAACCGCGAAGAATCAAAAACACCAAGAGTATCTCAGAAAAATGGGATTCACTTATAACTCTCAAGAATCAATATTCGAATTGAAACTCTAATCCTTCTGACTGATAAAAAACATATTTTTAGTTCACACAAATTCATTACCTTTGCATTAAAATAAACACACATAACTATGATAGATATTTTCGATAAAGTAAAAGCCAACAGGGGTCCAATAGGACAATACCAAAAACAAGGTCACGGATATTTTGCCTTCCCGAAATTGGAAGGACCTATCCAACCACGGATGAAATTCCGCGGGAAAGAAGTTCTTACTTGGAGTTTGAATAATTATTTAGGATTAGCCAACCATCCCGAAGTTCGAAAAGCTGATGCAGAAGCAGCAGCACAATACGGTATGGCTTATCCTATGGGCGCTAGAATGATGTCCGGACAGACAAAATATCATGAAGAATTAGAACGCCAATTGGCGGCCTTCGTCGGAAAAGAAGATGCTTTTCTTTTAAACTACGGATATCAAGGCATGGTTTCTATAATCGACGCCATGGTTGACCGTAACGATGTGATTGTTTACGATAGCGAATCACATGCCTGTATCTTAGATGGTCTCAGGTTACATATGGGTAAACGTTTTGTTTATCCCCACAACAACATGGAAAACCTTCGCAAGCAACTAGAACGAGCAACCCGCTTGGTGGAGAACACCAACGGTGGAATCCTGGTTATCACTGAAGGTGTATTTGGCATGACCGGAGACCTGGGAAAAATCGATAAAATAGCAGAATTGAAAAAAGAGTTCAAATTCCGCCTTCTTGTTGACGATGCCCACGGGTTTGGAACCATGGGAAAAACCGGAGCCGGAGTTGGTGAACACTTGGGAGCACAAAACGATATCGACCTCTATTTTTCAACCTTTGCCAAATCCATGGCCGGAATTGGAGCATTTGTAGCCGCCGAGACCGAAATCGTTGATTATCTGCGCTATAACATGCGTTCACAAACTTTTGCCAAATCTCTTCCGATGCCCATGGTTTTAGGCGCGTTAAAACGGCTGGAATTACTAAAAACACAACCTCAATTGCGCGAAAATCTTTGGAAAATTGTAAATGCCCTCCAAAACGGATTGCGCGAACGCGGCTTCGATATCGGTTGCACTGAATCGCCTGTAACCCCGGTTTTTATGCATGGTGGATTAAACGAAGCAACTAATTTGATTATGGACCTTCGTGAAAACTATGGAATTTTCTGTTCCGTGGTCATTTATCCTGTGATACCCAAAGGACAAATACTTCTGCGTTTAATTCCAACAGCTGCTCACACCATGGACGATGTCAAGCAGACGCTCGACGCATTCGATGCCTGTCGTGAAAAGTTATTAGCCGGAAAATATAAAACCGCAGATTTTCCAAAAATCCCAACCGAATAAGAATTTAAAAGGCAAGCTAACGCTTGCCTTTTAAATTTTAGATTAGAGACAATTTATTCATTTCAAACGTTTTTGTTATTTCAGTTTCATATTTAGAATAGATTTTATAACTTTGCTCGACATAGAATATTAAACCATGCGGGTTTGCAAAGCAATAATAATTATTGTAGCATCATTTGCTATCAAAGCCCAAGGGCAAGTTAATTGCCATGGAATTCCCGATATAAAAAACTATACCATTGACATTTATCAAGGAGAAGAACAAAATTGGTCGATCGTAAAAGATAAACGAGGAATCTATTATGTGGGAAAGACTTCGGAAGGAGTGATGGAATATGATGGAACCAATTGGAATAAAATTCCACTTCCTCAAAAAGTATTAGTGCGAAGTTTAACAGTAGGCAACGATGGAATAGTTTACGTAGGTGCAGTTGGAGAAATCGGACGCCTATTACCCAATCATTACGGAAAATTAGAATACCAATCGCTTATTCCATTTTTCAGAGACACGCTTCTAAGAAAAGATTTTTCAGGCGAAGTATATAAAGTCTATGCTTTTAACAATAAAGTATATTTTGCCACTCGCGAAATCATTGCAATTTTTGATGGTGACTCCATTTCTGCCATCAACATGGGAAAATCCTTAGTAACCGGCAACTTCCTCACTTTTTTGGTCGATACAACATTCTACATAGGAAGTTATATCCATGGGTTACATTATTTAACCAAAGATTCCATTCAAAAGGTTCCTAATTCCAAAATTTTAGCTCAAAAAAACATCTTCTCCATGCTACCCTATGGAAAAGATACCATTTTAATAGCCACTTCCAACAGCGAATTTTTCCTTTTTAATCTTCAGAAAAATCAATTCACTCCATTTCCCCTAAAGGGTAAAACCGCACAATTTCTTAAAACTAACGGAGGATATCTATATACAGGAACAGCCTTAGCCAATGGCAATTTTGGGTTTGGTTACGTCTTGGGAGGGAAATGCAGTTTTATCGAAGTTGATCGTAAAGGCAACATCAAAACTATTCTTAATACCAACTATGGACTTAACGATGAAAGTGTAACCTTTGCATGGCAAGAATCCAATTCGGACAATGAGAAACCATTGCTTTGGCTTACCTTAAACAATGGGATCTCATCCATAGATCTCCATTCCCCACTTAAAAAATTTGACGAAAAAAATGGCTTTGTCGGAATCATACTCGACATCATAAAACACAAAGACAGACTTTATTTGGCCACAATGTCCGGCTTATATGTCAGCACAATTGATGAATCAGGAAGCATGTCTTTCAAGCCTGTAGCCAATATTAAATCCACAACATGGTCGCTATTAAATTTTTCGCCGGACAACGGCAAGGATGAAATTCTCCTTGCAGGCACAGGATCACTCGACGGTGTTTTTCAAATTAACGGCGATTATGCCACAAGAATTTTCCCCAATCCCGACAAACACCAACCATCACTAGTGACCCGAAAGTTACTTCAATCAAAAAAATATCCTAACCGTGTGTATATAGTTCTCGAAGGAGGAATCACATGGATTGAATGGAAAAATGGACGTTGGATAACAAGCGATAGAGCCTACCGATCCGATCAAATAAAAGGTGATTTTCGTTCCATAGCAGAAGATAGCAAAGGCCGCCTTTGGTTAGGTTGGTTTTTAAAAGGAGCTTATCGGTTTGATAGTTTCAACGTTAGCGATTCTTTGATTTTTTACGACAAAACCCACGGAATGCCTGAATATTTCGGACAAACCATCGAAAACATCGACGGGAAAGTCTATTTTGGTAGCGACAATGGTTTTTATGAATTTAACGAAACCACCGATCAAATTGTCCCGACAAACGATTTTGGAAACGTATTTCAAAACCGGATAATTTATAAAATAATCCGTACACCTTCAGGATTTGCCTTCGCTGAAACATCGGAAAATAGAAAAATGATCGGTCTTTTAACAAAAAACACCAACGAAGATTGGACCATCTACGATTTGCCTTTCCGAACCATCCCGGCTGTTACATCCGATGCTCTTTATTATTCCGATCAGATTCTGTATATTGGAACGTCCACAAACCTCTTCATTTATCAAATGAACGACACCCTCCGCTACAACAGACTAAGCCATCAGAATAACTCATTTAACGTTAGTTTTAGAAAAATAGTAGCGGGCGATAGTCTGTTAAATGGCGGAACTTTTTTCATCAACAAAGACAACCGCATCTCCATCCTGTCGCAACAGCCTGAAAGTCATGTTCCACAAATTAAATACTCGCAAAATAACCTGATCTTTGAATACTCTGCTCTCTATTTCCTCAATCCTGAAAAAACACAATATAGTTACAAACTAAAAGGATATCGGGAGCAATGGTCAGACTGGAACAATGAGACAAAACGAGAATTCACCAACCTATCTGAGGGAACCTACATTTTCCAAGTGAAAGCCCGAAATGTTTACGGACTTGAAAGTAATATTGCTTCTTATTCCTTTGAAATTCTTCCTCCATGGTATAGAACCATTTTTGCCTACATCGGATACATCATCCTTGCTCTAGGCATAATGGCTTTAACCATAAAACTCTACACCAGAAGACTCATAGCAGAAAAAGAACGCTTGGAGCGAATTGTAGCAGAACGTACGGCTGAAGTTGTTGCACAAAAAGAAGAAATCCAAGCCCAAAGCGAAAAAATCTTTCATCAAAACGAACAAATTAAAAGTAGTATAACCTACGCCAGTAAAATTCAAGGAGCTGTTCTTCCTCCGGATGAAACTATTTCTCAAATCTTTCCCGATCACTTCATCCTCTATTTACCACGGGATATCGTTAGCGGAGATTTCTATTGGGTTGCAGAAATTGAAGGGATAAAATATTGTGCTGTTGCCGACTGCACAGGACATGGAGTTCCCGGAGGATTCATGAGTATGATGGGAATATCATTTTTGAACCAGATTGTTGGTCAGAAAAAAAATCTAACCGCAGCAGAAATTTTATTCCAATTAAGAAGAAATATAATCTCGTCGCTCCATCAAACCGGAAAAGTAGGAGAAAACAAAGATGGGATGGACATCGCTTTTTACATTATCGACCCTTCAACCCATAAGTGTCAATTTGCAGGAGCTAATAATCCGTTAGTTCTTATAAGAAACAATGAAGCCATTGTCTATAAAGCCGATAAGATGCCTATCGGTATCTACATCAAGGGAGAAGAAACCTTCACCAATTACGAATTTGAACTTGAAGACGGAGACGTTCTGTACACATTCTCCGATGGTTATATCGACCAGTTTGGAGGTCCTGACGGCAGGAAATTCATGAGTAAAAACTTCAGAGAACTACTGCTTGAGATTCATCAAAACCCCATGGAAAAACAAAAAGAAATTCTACATCAAACTCTGTTAAACTGGCACGGGAAAAATGAACGTGTCGATGATGTAGTTGTCATGGGTTTCAGATATCATAAAAACATTAACTCATAACTTACAAAATAAACTATGATTGTAGTAACGGGGGCAGCTGGATTCATTGGCAGCAATATGATCCGAGTATTAAACGATATAAACATTAAAGACATTGTTGCCGTTGATGATTTTTCGAATGAAATAAAAAATAAAAACATCGCTAATAAGCAAATCGCACAACGAGTTGATCGCACACGTTTTTTTGAATGGTTCGATCAGAATCATCGATGGGTTGAAATGGTTATTCATATTGGAGCCAGATCAGCTACTACCGGTTATCCTAAGGAAGTCTATGATGAGTTGAATTTGAATTATAGTAAAAAAGTGTGGACACAATGCTCTGATTACGGAGTTCCGTTAATTTATGCATCAAGTGCTGCCACATACGGCATGGGCGAACATGGATATGATGACTCCCATAACATTATCCCTCTGTTAAAACCTTTGAATGATTACGGAAGGTCGAAAAACGACTTTGACCTTTGGGCTATAAACCAATCTTCAAAGCCTTTCTTTTGGGCAGGTTTAAAATTTTTCAACGTTTATGGTCCAAACGAATATCATAAAGGGCGAATGGCCTCGGTTGTATTCCATGCTTTTAACCAAATCAAACAAACAGGCAAAGTAAAACTGTTTAAATCGCACCACCCCGACTACCCTGATGGAGGCCAAATCCGTGACTTCGTCTATGTCAAAGATGTCTGCAACGTAATCTTATACCTGATGAATACTCGTCGCAACAGTGGAATATACAATATTGGAACAGGAAAAGGACGTACATTCATGGATCTTGCCCTTAACACATTCAAGGCAATGGACTTAGAACCTAATATTGAATTCATTCCAACCCCGGAAGATTTACGCGACAAATATCAATATTTTACCCAAGCATCAATGCAAAAACTTATTCAATCCGGATATCAACAAGAATTTTATTCTTTAGAAGATGGTATTTCGGATTATGTTAAAAATTATCTTATTCCTGGACTACACAATTAGTTTTTCCGTTACCAACGTTTTTCTTTAACAACATAAAATGAGTTTCAAAATTGATAAATATTTTAGACCAATTGCTCTGCCGGAGATAGTATTGGGTATCATTCCAATAATTATTACTGTTCTATTCTCATGTTGCAGCCCAAGAGATGAGTCGATCGATGATTATCTGGAATCTCTTCCCAAGGTTGATGACGCAGAAGGTAATTCGTATCCATATATTGAGCTTTTTGGAAAATATTGGTTTGTTACAAATTTGAAAACCACCTTGTTTAATGATACTACGACAATTCCTCATATTGTGATTGACGAACAATGGGGATCAACCGATAATGCTGCATTCTGTTGGTATAATAATAATCCTGAAATGGCTAACACCTATGGGGCACTATATAATTGGCATGCAGTCAATAGTGGGAAACTATGTCCTCAGGGGTGGAGAGTCCCAACAGAAGAAGATTGGCAACAACTTATCGATAGTTTGGGTGGAGAAAAGGTTGCTGGGGGAAAACTCAAAATTAAAGGAACCGAATTTTGGGAAGGCAACAATAATGGTGCAAGCAATTCATCGGGATTTAGAGCGCTACCCGGAGGTTACCGCAATCTTTCCGGCGAATTTAAACACTTAGGCGAATACGGTTTTTGGTGGTCGTCATCAGTTTTTGATGATAATAATGCATGGTATAGAAGTTTATATTACTACAGCGAGCGAACCTATCGAAACTATTTTCGAAAAACCATAGGATACTCGGTTCGATGTGTGAAAGATAAATAAAAAAAGCGAAGTTTTACTTCGCTTTTTTTTTCATACTCCAAAGGAAATTCCGATCCCTTTCGCGGTTTTAACCAAAGCATGATCTTGCCCTACTGTATTATATTTTGAAATTGCATCGATTATTGGGACTGAGATCACATCAGGATGACGATAAGCTACCATATGCCCAAATTTCTCCTCAAGAACCAATTCAAAGGCTTTAACTCCATATTGAGTTGCTAAAACACGATCATAAGCAATGGGAACTCCTCCACGTTGCAAATGGCCTAAAACAGTCTCACGGATATCATAACGGCAACCGGTTTCAATGAGCTGGCGTCGTAACGAACTGGCCACTCCGCCGTAACGGGCATTCTTAAATCCACTAATCTCATCTTCCATAAGGCTTACGGTTCCATCTTTAGGTTTTGCACCTTCGGCAACAACTATGATTGCAAATCCTCGATCGCGGTTAAAACGATTATTCACCTTCTCAACAACCACATTTATATCATAGGGAAATTCGGGGATCAAACACAAATCTGCACCTCCGGCAATGGCAGCATTTAAAGCAATCCATCCTGCATCACGCCCCATAACCTCTAGAATAAATACACGATTATGACTTGCTGCGGTAGTCACAAGCTTATCAACAGCCTCAGTAGCTATTTGCACTGCTGTTTGAAAACCAAAGGTTGCATCTGTAGCCGATAGATCATTATCAATAGTTTTGGGGACTCCAATAATATTTAATCCTTTTTCAAACAGAGCCTGAGAAATACGTTGTGATCCGTCTCCACCAATATTTATGACGGCGTCCACTCCCATAAATTGCAACTTACGAATCAATTCGTCGCTACGATCCACCGTCGAAATAGACCCATCCTTATTTTTAATCGGCCACGCAAATGGACCACCAACGTTGGTAGTTTCTAGAATGGTTCCGCCCATGTAATGAATTCCAGCAACCGATTTTTCATCTAAGATTTTAATTTCAGTGGGCTCCCACAAAACTCCATTAAAAGCCTGAATGGAGCCAATAATCTCCCATTCTCTCTCCCTTGCAGCTCTTTTTACAATGGCGCGTATCACGGCATTTAGCCCCGGACAATCGCCTCCTCCTGTTAATACTAAGGCTCGTTTCATGTTTTTATTATTTATAGTTCATTCTACCTGAAGGAAACAAGATATTAGCCTACTTATAATTTAATCCAACAATTATCCTTGCTCGCTTCAAGTGATTCTTTTATAAAAAAACTTATTGCAGTTGCCCAAAATTGTGTTTATTTTTTCTTAACCAATTTAATTTCACAAAAAAACTTCTCCGAAAAAAATTATGGTAACAAGTCAATTTGATAATCGTTATTTAAATAAGTAATTGCTGGAGGAAAACCTCGTAACCTCAACTCAACATCCTGATTAAAAGCATTCCTTGATTGTGTACTTGATTTAAAGCCTATTCTTTTTACATGTAGTCTCCAAGCAAATATTCCGTAGGCTCCATCGATATTTGATACCGGATTGATTTCTCCTGATAATCCTGCGTTTCTCCTAAATAACTGATCAGCAAAGGTTTGATCGGCTATATAATATTCAAAATCCACTTTACCCAAAAAACGTAAAACTCCTGGAGGAGCTATCTCAATATTTTCAATAAATTTTTTAAAAATATCGTTAGTTAGGATTGTAACTGAATTTTCCGCATCGGGCTTAACCCTTGTAGTTTCCACGGGAATGGTTATAGTTTTTCGTTGATAAACATGGGGGGCTGTGAATTCATAATAGTGGAAATGCATAATCACCTTTACTGCTCCGGCGTTTTTGGGAGCCCAGAACTTTGGTCCAAAACCGCTATTTCTTGTTAAGTTGTATGCAGTGCCGGAAGCTGGTTCTCGTTGTCTAAAATCCTCAAGTGCTTTGTTTTCAGCCACAATTCGCTTACCATCGGGGAAATTGATTTCTAATTGATAGGAATAATTGCCTCCAAAGCTCAATTGGTCTTGGGATCGATATACGTGATGATTTTCTCTTCCGAAAATAGCTTCACCATGTTGATTTAAACTGTCTTTATCAATATAAAATCTCTGAAAATCGAGGGTTTGAACCACTCTTTTTGAACTATTTAGAACTTTTAACTTCACATCCAACGAATTTTGATAAATCAAACTGTCAGAATGTTGTGCCATTTCGTAAGCATTTTGATTTCCTAAAAAAGCGCGCTGAATGCGGATGTAATGAACGGGATCGGCAGTATCAAGCACACAATAAACCACCGGAATGTTTTGCCATGGAGCCGTAATGTCCACTTCAGTTTCACAAGAGGTTAGTAAACTAAGAGCTACTAAAGCGGACATAATAACTCTTTGAGAGATAAGTTTCTGTTTTTTTTGATCTTCAACAACCTTTGAGGGGCTTAAGTTGTCGATTTTTTTTTGAGGATTTGGGGTTAGTTTCATGGGTAGTAAAATTATTTAAGAGTCAGCATTTCTTTTTAAAAGACACATCGGAATCCGACAACCAGAATATCATCAACCTGATCATTTTCACCTTTCCATTTCAGATATTGTTCCCAGAAAATATCCTTTTGCTGTTCCATAGGAAGATGATAGTTTTCCTCGATCATATGTCGAAATCTACGATTCAAAAATTTCTTATTGTTTTCGCCGCCGAACTGATCGGTGTATCCGTCGGTTGGAAGATAAAAACAATCTTCGGGTTTATATTCAATCATGGTTGTGTTGAAGCGGAATATCTCTTTTTTACCGTAATTTCCCCCTCCAACAGTCAATTTATCGCCACGAATTACTTTTAATTCTCCATCGGTTACATAATAAAGATTATGAAATGCGCCGCTGAAGTAGATAATATTTTGTTTATGGTTTATCAAACAGAGCCCTATATCCATTCCATCCTTAAGCTCGGTTAGACGCTTATCGTAATTTAGGATTCGAGAAAGTTCAAAATGCAGTTCGCTAAGAAGTTCAGAGGGTTGTTTGAACATTACGTTTTTTTCGCTTAAGATTTTATTGAGTAAAGAAAAGCTAAGAGTTGATATAAATGCCCCGGGAACCCCATGACCTGTACAATCAACCACAGCTATAACTTTAGTTTCTTCGTAATCTTCAAACCAATACATATCACCACTCACCATTTCTTTTGGACTAAAAAGCACAAAAGAATCTTTGAAAATATTTTTAAAATCAATTATTTCGGGGAAAATAGCCCTTTGAATTTTTCGGGCATAAGCAATGCTATCGACCAAATCATGATTGATCGCTTGTAATTTTGAGTTTTCTTGTTCAAGCTGTTGTTTTTGATGTAAAACTTCTGATATTCTGGAGTTTAGCAATTCCGAGGTATAAGCTTCATGTTCGGTATCTTCGGTGCTATGAATACTTAAACAGCGTCCATAGCCAATAACAATTTCGGTATTGCTGTAATCTAAAAGAATTTCGAATTGAAGTGCGCCGTAAATAGTGTACACCTCAACATTTTCCACCACACTTTCGCGGGTGAGGTAAACACTTTTTATTTTCCTTACAAGATCGGGACTTCCTGATAATACATCTGCAAGTTTTTTCTCAACAATTAATGGATCGTAGTTTATTTTGAAGTTGGGTGAAAAATGAATGTGTTCGATTGTTCCATCAATATTACAAGCAAACGCCAAATCGGCATATAACCTTAATACGCTATGGTATCTTTCCTTATATAGTTGATATAGAAAAATATCATAATCATCTCCCGATCGTATTCCTTTCAAAATATCGGCATACGAGTCATGATCGAAAAAACTCTTTAATCGTGGATGATTTTCTTTTAGAGGTTCGGGCATTGATGAAAATTATAGCAGCATTCTACTGCAAAAGTAATACTTTCTAATTTTTAATAAAACTGTTGTTGGAAATAATCCAAAACAACTTATTAGAACTATCACAAAAGACCATTAGTTCTGAAAAAATGAGCATACTTCTTGTCTTCAACCATAATATGAGTTGAAATCCACGATTTTAACATCTCTAAAGTGTCAAAGGAAGGAATAATTCCCTCTTTTTGATAAAATTCAGCCAACTTATTCACTTTTTCTGTGAGACTGTTATGCGCCTGAAGATGCTGCTTGTACCCGGGAAATCCTTTTGCAATCATTACTTTCTCTTCCTCCTTAAAGTGATATTTCACATAATTATTTAGCTCGAGCAAAATATCACCAATTACCTTTTCGGATTCACGGTTTTTCATTGCATCGTGGAGTGTATTAGCTAAATTAAAAAGGATTTGATGGTGCTTATCAAATTCAGCTATATTCACACTGTAAGCTTGATTCCATTCAAAAAGTGCCATAGATTAATGTTTTTATAATGATACTCAAAAATAATACCGTACCATCAGAATTATTCTGATAAAGGTTGAAAAAAACGTAAAAGTTCCCACAGGACAATACCAGCCGAAACCGCAACATTCAAAGAATGTTTGGTTCCCCATTGAGGAATTTCAATGCATCCATCGCAATTATCGATAACCGATTGATCAACTCCATCCACCTCGTTGCCAAAAATAAGCGCAATAGGAGGACGAAGGTGGTTGGGTTTCAAAGCATCTAATGGTGTAGAATTTTCAGCTTGCTCGATGGCAAAACATTGATAGCCTTTGTGCTTTAACTCTCTAACCAAAGTCAAGGTTTCGTTATAATATTTCCACTCAACGCTATCAGTTGCTCCTAATGCAGTTTTGTGAATCTCTTTATTGGGGGGTGTTGCGGTAATTCCACATAAAAAAATTTTTTCAACACGGAATGCATCACAGGTTCTAAAAAAGGATCCGACATTATTGGCGCTTCGGATATTATCCAGAACAATACTTACCGGATGTTTTAATGCTCTTCTGAATTCGTCAATACTCAACCGATCAAGCTCTTCAATAGAATATTTTCGGATTTTTGACATAATTTGACATTTTTGGAAGCCAAAGATAATTTAAAATTGTTAAGTTTTCCTCTCTCAAACTAGAGTAAAAAGTTGCATGATAACCACCGAAAGCTAGATTTTTTTTAATAAAATTGCAATTTGTAAACTCAAAGGAATAAAAACATAAAAATCATAAAAAACAGAAACGATGAATCTACATGAGTATCAGGCAAAGGGCATTCTGAAACAATTTGGGGTAACTTTACCGGTTGGTTTTGCAGCATCAACGGTAGAAGAAGCCGTTGAGGCCGCTCAAAAAATACTTGACCAAACGGGCTGTTCAGTTTGGGCTGTAAAAGCTCAAATTCATGCCGGTGGTCGCGGAAAAGGCGGCGGTGTGAAAATTGCCAAAACTTTGGAGGAAGTAAAACTATACGCCGGGCAAATTTTGGGAATGCAATTGGTAACCCCTCAAACCGGTCCACAAGGTAAACTTGTTCGCAAACTTTTAATTGAACAAGGGATCTACTATCCCGGACCATCTCAGGTTCGCGAGTTTTACATGAGCATTTTATTGAACCGCCAAACCGGACGACATATCATAATGTACAGCCCCGATGGTGGAATGGACATTGAAGAGGTGGCTGCCAAAACTCCCAACAGAATTTTCAAAGAAGAGATCGATCCTGCGGTAGGATTCCAAGCATTTCAGGCAAGAAAAATTGCCATAAATCTGGAATTAAATGGAGATGCGTATAAATCAATGTTAAAGTTTGTCCCTTCCCTATATGAAGCTTATGTAAAATCGGATGCCCAGCTCATTGAAATAAACCCGGTAGCCAAAACCTCCGATAATATTATCATGGCTGCCGATGCCAAGGTTGTTCTTGACGATAATGCCCTATTCCGACATCCTGATTTTGCTGCAATGCGTGATATTCACGAAGAAGATCCCACCGAAGTTGAAGCCGGCAAATATGGTTTAAATTTCATAAAACTTGATGGGAATGTTGGATGTATGGTCAATGGTGCAGGATTAGCCATGGCCACCATGGACATAATAAAACTGAGCGGTGGTAGCCCCGCAAATTTCCTCGATGTTGGGGGTACAGCAAATGCCACAACAGTTGAAGCCGGATTCAGAATCATCTTAAAGGATCCGGCTGTGAAAGCAATCCTAATCAACATCTTTGGTGGTATTGTTCGCTGCGATCGCGTGGCTCAAGGGGTTGTCGATGCCTACAAAACCATAGGAAAGATCAACGTTCCTGTTATTGTACGTTTGCAAGGAACTAATGCTGAAGAAGCTAAAAAATTGATTGACAACAGCGGTTTGAAAGTGTTTTCAGCGATTACCCTTCAGGAAGCCGCCGATTTGGTAAAAAGTAAAATTGCTTAATTACAGTGTTTTATATGAAAAGCAGGAGAGTTAAAGTTCAATTCTCTTGCTTTTTATTTTTTTATTGAGATTTTTCAAAACAAAATCATCCAACAAACGATCATCGCCTGTGGTCAAAAAATAAGTTTGCCCATCTGCAATTTCATCCTCAATATTCCGTTCTGCAATTAAATTTCGAGTTCGCAACGACACTGCCGGAGCCGGATCTATAAGATTTAGCTTTGGGAACAATTTTTCGATAGTTGGGGCTAAAAAAGGATAGTGTGTGCATCCAAGAACAAGATTGTCGGCGCCCTGTTCAACCATTGGCGAAATATATTTTTGCAATAGAGATTCAACTTCATTACCGGAAGTAATTCCTTGCTCAATAAATTCAACTAGTCCATGCCCGGGCTGAATCAGCATCTTAATTCCGTTGGCGTATTTTTCACTGGTTTGCCTGAACAATCGGCCATTGAATGTTCCTTCAGTGGCAAGCACCCCAACAACTTTCGATTGGGTTTGCAACGCGGCAGGCTTAATTGCCGGCTCCATACCAACAAGCGGAATAGAGTAATGATCCCGTAAAAAATCAATGGCTGCAGCGGTTGCAGTATTGCACGCTACCACTACAATCTTTACTGAAAATTGGTCGATAAAAAAATCAACGATAGAGCGGGTGCGATCACGGATATCATCGTAAGAGCGATGTCCATAGGGACAATATCCACTATCAGCTAAATAAACCATTCGTTTGTTTGGAATATCGTTGACTAAATACCGCCAGACCGATAATCCACCAAAGCCGCTATCAAAAATCCCTATGCTCCCTTTGCCCATAAAAAAGTCTCCTGAATAACATCGCGTTAAACAGGAGATTAACTATTAATTAAAATTTTATTGCAGATTGAGTTTCTTTTTTACCAATGGTGTTATGTCAATCGCTGTGGGCGACTTATATAAAATTCCATTCCCAGGGGTAGCATCAAAAATATAAGTAAAATTATTTTCGCGCGCCACATCATCAATGGCTTTTTGAACTTTATCTATGATGGGTTGTTGCAATTCCTGCTCTTTTAGTTGAAGTTCCTGTTGTGCATTGGTTCTAAATTGTTCTACCCTACGCTGGATATCTTGTAATTCATCTTCTCGAGATTTTCTCAAAACCGGACTTAAACTTTCGTATTTTGCTTGATAATCCCTGTATTTATCTTGAAACTCTTTTTGCATTCCTCCCATTGCATCTTCCAATTCCTTTGCAAAATTTTGCAAAACCTCCTGTGCATTTTTTAACTCCGGCATGGCCTGAATAACTTCATGTGAATCTATATGACCTATTTTAAGAGTTTGTGCCCATGAAATGCTGCATGAAAACATTACTAAAATTGCTACGCTGATTATTCTCTTCATAGTTTAAAATTTTACAAGTTTTTTGCAAATATAAACAAAAATGATGATAACAAATAGGTATTGTCTATCGGTAACCTAATTTTTGAAGTACTTCGTCACTTTTGTCGTATTTAGGGTCGTTGTAAACCACTCCTAAGCCACTGGCCACATCAATAATCAAAGCAAAATTACCCTCTGTGCCAATTTCTTTAATGGCATTAAACACTTGATTTTGAATTGGCTGAATTAACTCTTGGCGTTTGCGAAAAAAATCTCCGTTTTTGCCAAAATATTTCTCCTGCTTTTTTTTCAATTCACTGGTTTTCTCTTCAATTTCTTCCTCTCTTTTTTTTCGTAAATCTTCGCTCAACAATACTTTTTCGACTTCAAAAAGTTTAATCATCTGATTTAATTCATTATCGAGCGACGAAATTTCGGTTTGCCATTCTTCCAAAATTATTTTTAGTTGCTCCTGAGCCGATTCATATGCCGGAATATTGCTTAGAATATATTTTGTATCAACGTAAGCAAAACGCTGTGCATGCATTGATACTCCAAGAATTAAGAAAATGAGAAACAGAGGAAACGACTTCATAATCATTAATTTTTAAACACAAATTTCACAATAGAAATGTAAGCGCATGAGAAGTTTTTTTTATGATGGATGGTTAAAACATTTGTCCGATAGAGAAGGCGAATTGTCCACGATTTGAGCCCGGTCGATTGGGAATTTCATCAAAACCATAGCCCCAATCAATTCCAAGCATACCAAACATGGCCATAAACACTCTCAAACCAACTCCGGCTGAGCGTTTTAGCTCAAAGGGAGTATAATCTTTTATCTGATACCAGGCATTCCCGGCTTCAGCAAAAGTTAAAACATAGAATGTAGCGGCAGGATTCAACGAAAGCGGATAACGTAATTCAAAGGTTAGCTTTTGATATAGATTCCCTCCTTTGGGAGGTGTCAATGATCCCATGTTTTGCGGTCCATTATCGTAGCCACGCAACCCGATGACATCGCTACCGTAAAGATTATAGCCACTCAGACCATCGCCTCCCAATTGAAATTGCTCAAATGGAGACGGCCCTAATGCTCTATTATAGAATCCGATGTATCCAAATTCTAACTTTGAAAATAGTACTAAATTTTCCACCAATGATGTATAAGTTGACGCGTTAAATTTCCATTTATGATATTCAATCCATTTGTATTTTGCTGCAATTTCTTTGTTTAAACGCTGCTCTTGGGCAGTTGCGATCTGTGCATCAGTAAGACCTGTTGTATCAATAGCAGGCTGTTCCCACCATCGTTTGGGCTTGAACAAGGAATAAGGTGGGGTTAGTTGTAACGAAAGCGATAACATTGCCCCTCTTCTTGGATATATAGGAGCATCGATAGAGTTACGCGAAAAAACAGTAGTTAAGCTAAAATTATTAGAGCGTCCTGTATTAAACAAAAAGTAAGAATAAAAGTCCTTAAGGTTGTAGTGTTCGAAATTAAATGAATTCGACATGGTAAAATAATCGTCAGGCCACTCCAAACGTCTCATTAAACCGACACTAGCACCGGAAACTTTCATATAGTTTACCACTTTGGTAAGGCTTGTTCCTGTGGAACGGATTGTGTGATAGGCTGAAACAGAAAGACTGTTGGGCTTTCGTCCTCCCAGCCATGGTTCTACAAACGATACACTGTAGGCTTGATAATAAGTTCCATTGGTTTGGGCAGTTAGCATAAGTCGTTGTCCATCGCCCGTTGGGAATGGTCGCCATGCTTCTCCTTTGAAGAAGTCTTTCAAAGCTAGGTTGGTCAATGTTAATCTAACTGAACCAAGGAAAATTCCTGCACCCCATCCTCCTGAAATTTCAATCTGATCTGAGGGGCGCTCTTCCAAAACATATTCCAAATCAACCGTTCCATCGTAAGGATGTGGAATAGTTTTAATATCAAACTTTTCAACGTCAAAGTATCCTAATTGCGCAAGCTCCCTTTGCGAACGAATTATATTGGTTCGGCTGAACAAATCGCCCGGACGGGTTTTAATTTCTCTGCGAATCACATGGTCATTGGTTTTTGTATTGCCACTGATTATTACTCGATTTATTCTGGCTTGTTTGCCCTCATAAATTCTCATTTCAAAATCGATGCTGTCGTTTACGATAGCTGTTTCAACCGGTGTAACGTTAAAAAACAAATATCCATCGTCGTAATATAAAGAGCTAACAGCATCTTGAGCCTGGTATAGTCGTTCGTTTAATACTTTTTGATCGTACAAGTCGCCATTCTTGATCCCCAAAACTTGAGAAAGCTGTTCGGATGTATATTTTGAGTTTCCAACCCAGCTAATGTTTCTTATGAAAAATTGTCGCCCCTCATCGATTCGTATTTTAATAGTCAAAAGATTTTCTCCTGTTGGATAAACTGTATCCCAAACTATTCGTGCGTCACGATATCCTTTTTCATTATACTTTTCAACAATTTTGTTTTTATCGTCTCTATATAAAGTGGAAATATATTTCGATGGTTTAAAAAGACCGTACCAACGTTTCTTTTTTGTATCTTTCATTGTCTTGCGCAACTTTGCATCACTAAAAACCGTATTTCCCTCAAATTGAATATCGGCTATCTTAACTTTCCCATTTTTTTTAACTATAAAAATCATATTTACATGGTTCACTAGAAGAGTATCGGGCTCCATTTTTACATCAACCTCAACATTCATATAGCCTTTATTAATGAAAAAGTTTCGGATTGTATTTTTTGAGCGACTTAATGTATTTTCGGTAACCTGGGTTCCTCTTAAAAGCTCCAATTTTCCGCGTAAATCTTCAGCTTCGCCTTTTTTTATACCTTTAAAGCTGAATGAAGCTAGGCGTGGACGTTCTTGTAATTGTATCTCAAGAAAAATTTTGTCTCCATCCACTTTATTGGCTACAATTTTCACATCGGAAAAAAGCCCTTGTTTCCAAAGTCTCTCAATAGCTTTTGATATTTTATCTCCAGGTATTTTTATTCTTTGTCCAACATTCAAACCCGATAAAGCAATCAGGGCAGAATGATCTAAATATTCTACACCCGAAATAATGATTCCCCCAATTTCATACTCCACAGGTTTTGCATAATCAATGCGGATATTTTCATTTCCTAAAATTATTTGAGAGTAGTTTTTTACCGAAAATGATATCAGTAGTAGAAAAAAGATTAGTTTTTGATGCATATCGAATGTTCTATTTTTTGATTTGTTCGCTGGTTTTTCCAAATCTACGTTCACGCTTTTGATAATCCAAAATGGCTTTAAAGAAATCGTCTTTACGAAAATCTGGCCATAGTACCGGGGTGAAATACAATTCAGTGTAAGCTATTTGATAAAGCAGAAAATTGCTGATTCGTAATTCTCCCGAAGTTCGGATCAAAAGCTCAGGATCAGGATATTCATTGGTATTGAGATATTGATTAAACAACTGGACATCGATTGCGTCAATGGATAATTTGTTGTTTTTCACCTCGGCTGAAATTTTTTTTACAGCTTCGATGATCTCCCAACGTGAGGAATAGCTTAAAGCAAGGATAAGAGTTAATCCTGTACAATGTGAAGTCTTCTGTATAGCTTGATTCAAATTTTGACGCACATTTCCCGGTAATGAATCGATGTTTCCGATTGCTCTGAGTTTAATGTTATTTTCTAATAAGGTAGTCAATTCATTATGAATTGATTCGACTAAAAGCGACATTAAAGCCGTAACCTCATCTTTCGGTCGCGCCCAGTTTTCAGTAGAAAAAGCATAGAGGGTCAGATATTTTACTCCAATTTCGGCAGCAGCTTCAACGGTTTCGCGTACAGCGGTGACGCCATTTTTGTGACCAAAAATTCGATTATTCCCTCTTTTTTTTGCCCATCTACCATTGCCATCCATAATAATCGCAATATGTTGAGGAATTTGATTTTTTAATACTTCTTCTTTAATGGTCATGATCCAAATTTTTTTAGGTAAAAGCGGCACACTTCTTTTTCGAACGTAACTTATAGGCTAGATAGATTCCGCAAAAAGAAAACCAATCGTTATTACTTAGATTTGTTATCTGTTTGTTCGGGAATTCAGCATTATCATCAAACAATAAAATTTCGAGTCGGTCAAGATCGTCACGAAATGTTTTACGAATTGAATATTCAATTCCTAAATTCCATCTTCCCGGCATATTGAGTTTAACCCCGACTGAAATCGGAATTTCAATGTTTTTAAATAACCCTCTTTCAAAACTTTTATTCACCAGATTGGTTCCTAAACCAATAGAAATATAGGGTGAATAGACTGTTTTTGCGTTATCGGCTTGAAAAGGCAAGAAATTGAATTCAGCAGCTCCCGATAATCCAAAAACGTATGTTTTAAACGAGTAGTCCCTATCAATTTGATATTGAAAATCGGACTTGTTATCTTTTCCCGATAACATGGCAAAGGAAAGATTACTTCGGAAGGCTAACTGCTTGTGAAAATTATAGCGACCGAAAATCAATGCCCCAGGTCCTAGATTGCTTACTGGCGACATAGTATTGACATCCCCAAAATATGTTGCGCCCCCAATCATTCCGCCAATTTCAATATCTCTGATGCCGTGACATGTAAGAGCTGTCGAGAAGAGCACGAGACATGTCGCCATTCTATAGTTCATGAATTCAGGATTTGCCCAAAGAAAACGCTTTTGTTTTTGTTTTAGTGTGGCAAAGTTAGTAAAATTCTAATTTTGGGCGTCCTTTTCTGTCAGTTTTTAAAATTGCGCAGTAGCTTATGGTAAAAAACTGATATTGATCTATCCAACTTCCACCTCTGACCCCTCCGCCGAGATAGTAGGTGTATTCATTAACTAAACCACCGTACCGATAAGAGAGAATGGCAGCTATTTCACCTCGATTATCTAAAAGCAACTGTGTCGGAGGGAAAGGATCGGCACTTATGTCGTCAATATAATCAGTTAGAGTTAGACGCCACCCTGCCTCAAAATTGATTGACTGATATTTAGCAACTTTAACTTTCCAACCAATACCAAAAGGAAAAGCAACACTGACTAAACTATAAGGGTCTTTATATCCGGGTAATCCTTGTCCGGCAGTGCTTAATGGACGAAGATTGTGCCACTCGCCCCGTGTATAAGCTTGTGGATTAAAGTAAATTCCTGCAACTCCGGCAAACAAATAGGTTGGAATATGATTTCGTTTAGGCCTCTTTGGTAGATTAAGCCAACGATAACGATTTCGTTTCTGCTGCTCCTTTATTATATAAAATTCATAAATTCCTCCTAACTCTACAATAGGGCTTCTAAAATGTAAAAAACGATCGGGCATTCCACCATATCGGTCGTCATTATAGAGCATACCTACCGCCAAATTGACCCGAACTTTTTGTCTTGGATCAAGAGCCATTCGTCCACCCAGTTGAATAACAGGACGTATGGCTGATGGATTTACCCAAAAAATTGTTTGTAACCCTTTATTTATAGGAGTACCGGCATCGCCCATAAAATTTGTTGCCCCAAAACCGCCATAAACCTCATATCGCAACTTCCTCCAATTGTAGGCTTGCCCTAATAGAGATTTTCCTACACCGACAACCATTGCTATCAATGCAATTGCACCAATAATTTTCTTTCTCACATTCATACGCATAACTCTTTTAAAATTTGGGTAAGCCTCCTCTTCCGGTTCTCATTTTGTACGATAAAGTTATGACAGTAAACATGTAGTAGTCATCGTTAAGGGCATTCCCTCTACGGTCGTTAGGTCCAACTGTGTACGGATTGCCACTCGCGTCAGGAAGCCCCGGATTAGAAAGGTAACGAGCAATTGGATCGTCAAACAAATTTGGATCGATGTAGTTTTTGCTAACATCGTCAATGTAATCGGTGAAAGTTAATCGTGCTCCATACTCTATACCGAGTGAGAATTTGCGATTTAGTGGATATCGGACACCCAAACCAAATGGAACGCCTACTTGAAGTCTTTTGTAGGGCTCTCTGGTAGGTATTATGTATTGGCCTTCAGTTCCAATAGAGTGAAGCTTGTACCATTTTCCATCGGGACCTTGCCCTTGAGGATTAAACCAAAAAAGGGCAACTCCACCAAAAACATATAGGTTGATGGGTAATGCTTGTATGGTTTGCCAACTGAATATACTTCCACGTCTTTTCCCAGATGTTCTACGACCAAATTTTTCTTTTATGATATGAAATTCTCCATACGTGGCAAATTCAAACAACGGGGAACGAAAACTTAAATTGCGTCGTTTACGAAATTCGTTTTGTGACCATTTATCGTCGCCACGAACATATCCGTAACTCATAGAAACACCAACTGCTGCTTGTTCCAAAACTTTATATCTGCCTCCCACGACAATGAGTGGACGAGTGGCAGCTAAATCGATATCCCCAATCCAACTTGTGGTTTTTCCTCCTCCCAAATCGCCCAGGAATGTGGTTGAGCCAATTCCTGCAAAAGCGTCGTATCTTTGTCGTTTCCAAGCACCTTTTTGTGCAAACGTATCTATGCCTAAATTCAATAACAATAGAACTCCTGCAGCAATTACTATCAGATTTCGATGAATTATTTTCATAGGTTTCTCTTTTTTCGAAATGGTCCTCTTTCTATATTGTCAAAAAACTTAAAATCAACTTTTTACGCATAATAGCATGAAGACGATCTTGCCAAATACCTGATTTTTCACGGTAAAAATAAGCAAATTTTCTAAATCAATGTATTATAAACAAAAAAACTCGCTCACTTTTTTTGATAAAGAATACAAATTATCTTATCATTTGTTTAATTTCGTTTATCAACGCCCCACATGAGTTTGTTTCGCAAAGTGTTAAAAAAACTCCGTCCATATATCTGTGCAATATTAAATGTAAAAGGTGCTGTGGTAACAATAATTCGTGTACTCTCGGGTAAAATTATATTTCTGTTATCTAGTGTAGCAACGTGTGGAAAGGCTCTTTTTTGGACACATATTTCAATGACAGAATTTTCGCGAATTACCAATGGTCTGACGGTTAAGTTATGCGATGCAATCGGAACGATGATCAATTCTTTTGAGCATGGCATTAAAATTGGTCCACCAACGCTCAAGTTATAGGCCGTTGACCCCGTTGCTGTGCTAATAATCAATCCATCAGCCCAATAAGTGTTTAAATAATCGCCGTCAACATTAACCGTGAGGCGGGTAAGAGTATCTTTGTCGCTCTTTTTTATCGTAAAATCGTTTAATGCAAATGGATATTCATTAATAAAAGTTCCGGGACTCGACACTTGTAACAGGGTTCGCGGTTGCAATACATACTTCCCTTCCATTACCATTTCCAGAGCTTGATGAAGGTCAACGGGAAAAACCTCAGATAAGAAAGCCAAACGACCTGTGTTGATACCAAGAACCGGGATACGTCGATCGCGAATGATGGTTAATGCTTCAAGCATTGTTCCATCGCCACCGATTGAAAGCATAAAATCAATATCGAGCGGAAAATCTTCATGATTTAAGAAAGATATTGCTTCAAATCGAGGTTCAATTTCTTGAATTTCTTCAATTAACGGTTTGTAAATGGAATAACTAAGTTTTTTTTCTTGCAAAAATCGGATCATTTGTAGGAAAGGTTGCCAAAAATCAACGGGTATCGTTCTTGCATATATGCCAATGTGGTGAATTGATTGTTGTATCATAATTTCAATCGATTTATGTGGCGAATTTATTTTTCAGATTGTTAAAATACTGATCCTAAATGAATGTTGAATAGTAGCTTATTCCGGGTGTTGTAAACTGTCTCAAATCGAAAAATAATATCATAGTACGAAACTAAATCGATGCCTCCTCCTAATGCAGCTAAAAATCGGTGGCTGTGTTCATCCTGAATTTCGTTCAACAATCCTATATCAGTAAAGATCGTTTGATAGAGTGACAAGAAAGGTTTATTAAATTTTTCGGTCGAGATTTTTTCTATATGATATTTTCTTCGTTTTATCCATGCAAACGATAATTGTTGACGAGTTAACACAGCTGCATCAGCTTTGTATACAAAATCCTCAAATCCACGAAAATAGTAGTTGACACCGATGTTTTGTTTTAAACCAATCGGTGGAAGATTATTGGGGAAGTAATCTATGAGTAATAACCCTGAATAAATAAAGCGATATGAAATGAAATTGTGGTTTTGGGCTGTAAAAAAAATGTTTTGCCAGGAGTTCCGACGTCGATCCACAGCCGATTGAAACTCTAAAGTTATAGCATATCCTTCGGTGGGATATAATATATAATCGAGAGTTGAGTGGTTGAATTGGTAGGAAATGATGGTCCATAGGTTGTGGTCTTCCCGACTACTGTATAGAGATTGTCGAATAGAGGCGGTTGTGTCGGATAGTTGCAACCGATTTGTGGTAACTATCAACCTATGGCGGGTGTCGAAACGAGGGCGAAATTGCAACCCGGCCATAAAGCGATATTCAAAATATTGATAAGATGGGCTTTCTGCATAAGCATATCGGTTGTTAACAATATCAAAAGGAAAGGCTTTTTGTCGAAAAAATGAGACATCGAATAACAATCCCAGCTTTTGCTGCGAAGGACTTATGTATGGTACAATATAGTTTAGAGCTAATTGTTGTCGAAATCCGCCTCTGATTTTGAAATTTACTATTTCACGACGTCCTCGAAAATTATACTTGGTGAGCATCAACCCATAGTTAATTCGTTCCCACTCTTGCTCATGAATGTAAGTTGCCAGGTTTCGATCGGCATGCTCGAATATGGGATAAGGCCAAATATACCAACGCTCAACAACGGTAATTAAAACAACAAATTCTCCCTGAATGATGGTGTCGCGAATGTCAATTTCGTTGAAAAGTCTTGTATTATAAAGATTTTCTTTACTTCTTTTGATTTTGTATGTAAAGGTTGTATCGATTGTATCGCCAGCTTTAAAAAGAAGTTCTCGATGAATAATCCAATTCTGAGTGGTATGATTGTTTCGAATTTCAATTTTCTGAATAACTTGGCCGCATATGAAACCTCCAAAAAGCAAGAGCGTAACAAACAAGATTCTTTTCACCATTCCTTTTGGTAGATTAAATTTTTAGGTAACGCATTAGCAGTTCGTATCGATCTTTTAAAATATCTGCCATGGCATCTTCCTCTTCAAAAATTACCTGAATTTCGTAATTATACCGCTCAAAGGTGCGTAGTATTGACGAAACATCGGTGATATTAAGTCTAATTGTAAGTTTCATTCGCATTGAATCAGGAATATGCGTTACATAGAGACTGACAATTTTTGCATCGTTGCTTTCCACGATTTGTGCTATTTGACTAAGATAGTAATCGTTGATATGCATTTCGGTTACCAAAATGGCTCCGCGAACATTGGAGTTAACCATGATTGAAAAGGCTTTGACTAAATCGGTTTGTGTTATCAATCCCTCATATCTACGGGTTTCAGGGTCAATAACGGGAACAACCGTTAACGGAGCTTGAGCGCACAGATCAATAATTTCGAAAAGATGGTTTGTGGGAGAAACATAATATTGCAAAAAACGGTCGGCTATTTCTTCTAACGGCTCGTTAAATATTCCTGAATCAAAAATAGCTGAGTCGGAGATAATACCAAGAAAAATGTTGTTGTGTATTACCGGCAAGTGAGATATACGAAAAACTTCCATCCAGTTTAGTGCTTTAAAAGCACTATCGGAAGGACTTACAGACGATACTATTGTTGACATCAATTCACGAGCCAGCATACGATTTAAAAAAATAATCTATTTTTGTTCGATATTTGATACTATCAAAGGTACAACGATTTTACATCGTCAACAAATTTTTTTCAAATATATAACATGATTTTAACATAAAATTTATGACCAAACTGAGCGTAAATATCAACAAAATTGCAACGATACGAAATGCACGAGGAGGAAACATTCCCAATGTGTTGGAAGCAGCCATCAACTGTCAAAAATTTGGAGCAGAAGGAATTACAGTTCACCCACGCCCCGATGAACGACATATCCGATATTCCGATGTTCGGGCAATTCGTCCAATCATCACCACCGAATTCAATATTGAAGGCTACCCGTCACCGAAATTTATAGAATTGGTAATGGAGGTAAAACCTCATCAAGTTACTTTAGTTCCCGATCCTCCTGATGCAATAACATCAAACGCAGGATGGGACACGAAAAAGCATCTTTCATTCTTACGAGATATTATTGCTCAAATGAAGTCGCAAGGAATTCGAACATCAATTTTTGTGGATACTAATTTACAAAACATTGAATTTAGCGCTGAAACCGGAACAAACCGCATTGAGCTTTATACAGAACCTTACGCAACAAAGTTTGAATACAATCCCGAGGAAGCGATAGCTCCCTTCCGAAAAGCTGCCAAACGTGCTGTTGAGCTTGGATTAGGTATAAATGCAGGTCATGATCTAAACCTTCAAAACCTTCGTTTTTTTGTTCAAAATATTCCGGGTTTATTGGAGGTTTCAATTGGTCATGCTATCATCTCCGACGCTCTTTATTATGGTTTAGAAAACACAATTCAAATGTATCTACGGGAGCTGAAACCATGAGTGTACGTATGCAGTGTAAAACTTTAGGAGAAGGACACCCATTCGTGATTTTACATGGACTCTACGGAATGTCGGAAAATTGGTTGCCCATTGCCAAAATACTTAGCAGTAACTATAAAGTTTTTCTACCCGATTGGAGAAATCATGGCTATAGCCCACACACTCAATCGCACACTTACGAAGACCTGATCAGCGATTTAAAATACTTTGCAGAAAGCCATTCTTTGGAGCGATTTATCCTTCTTGGGCATTCCATGGGCGGGAAAGCTGCCATGAAGTTTGCTCTTGAAAACCCGGAAATGATTTCTTCGCTTATTGTTGTTGATATTGCTCCTGTAGATTATAACTGTAAAAGAGATTCCTCATCGATTTTGCAACATCGAACGATTCTTGATGCACTATTGTCGCTTGATTTACATTCCATAAAATCACGTACCGAAGCAGAAAATCAACTGCTTTCCAGGATTTCCGATATAAGAGTAGTGAGATTTCTATTAAAAAACCTTACTCGCGACAACAATCAATTTTGTTGGCGAATAAATTTACCGGTTTTAAGGCAATATATCGAAGAAATTGGTTCGGGATTTGACCCGTTGAGTGTAAATCCGGCCACATCTTTTCCGGTGTTGTTCATCAGGGGAGCCAACAGCGATTACATTTCCACCGAAGATATTCCTGAGATCAAACGCTTTTTCCCATTTGCCAAAATTATAACCGTCGATAACGCTTCCCATTGGGTTCATGCAGATAATCCTACAGAGTTTATTCGAGTAGTTCGTAAATTTTTAGAATGAATTCCGCTCTTCTCTCATAAAACGTTCAATTCGTTCCATAGCAATAAGCAATTCATCGGGCTTGCGAGCTATGTTGAATCGAACAAATGATTTCCCGTGGGTTGAGAAATGGATTCCGGGAACCACCGCCACTTGTGTTTTTTGGTATAATTTTAGGGCAAACAGAAAACCATCGTCGATATCAGGAGGAAGCTTTGTCCAAACAAAAAATCCACCGTGGGCAGGAACAGACTGAAAACCAAGCCCATCAAGCATCTGAACTACGTTTCGGTAATTTTCGGCCATAATCTTCCGAATGCCTTGTACATAACTTTCGCCAAACGTGAAATTTTTCAGATATCGATTTAGTGCTTCCTGAAGAATAGAAGGGGCACAGAGACCGGTGTAATCATGAATGTTTCTCAACGCTTTCATGTGTTCTGTGTTGGCAAAGAAAAAACCAATCCGCCAACCTGTGATGCTTAAAAGTTTTGAAAAACTATCGACCAAAAAAAGATAACGGGGGAAATATTGAAACCGAATATGGTTTGGTTGATTAAAATAAAGTTGACGATAGACAATATCTAAGATTAAAAAACATTGTTCCATGTTACAAATTTCCAGCAGATGATCTACTTGTTCCTGTGAAAACATGTATCCAAGAGGATTGCCGGGCGATGCAACAAAAATCGCCTTTACTCTTTTCTGACGAATAAACTTCCGAAGTTCTTCAAAATCGATATTATCGAGATTATTTACCTCATATTCCACAAACTTTTTCCCGAAAAAAATCGGAAGGTTCCGATAGCTTTCATAAACCGGCGAAAAGGCCATTGCCGTAAACTGTTCGGGATGGAGATTCGAGATAAAATGAAAAATTAAGGCAAGAGCTTCGGTTGCCCCGTTGGTAATCAACAAGTTCTCTTCCTGAATGCCGTCTATCACGAGTGAATATTGTTCCAGAATTTGTTGCCGAAGCGATAAGTTGCCTATGCCGGGTGCATATTGATGAAAGTTATCGGGAGTTATTTGGCGAAGAATTTCAAGCAATTCCGCAGGAGGATCAAAGCCGGGAATCCCCTGAGCTAGATTTATCCCGCCAAATTGCTTCACCTTATTGCTCATAAATCCAATGAGAGAACCTTCAGGAAGAGTGTAATTTTCTCGCGACATGATTTTATGAATGAAATTTGGTTTTGAAATATTGTTCAGCATCAGCTATGTTCTGTGTCGTACCAAGATCGAACCAGCCTTCATGAGTATGTTCAAAAGCCCTGATGGGGTATTGATGACACAAATTTAACCATGAATCGATGATACTGAATTTTCCTTGCCGTGTTTCAAGCGATAAAAAACTACGGTTTGTCCAGTGTACACCGCTAAAGGCCAATGCACGATGGTTTTCGGTATAATTTCGGGCTTTTCGTATTTCTCCGGTTGTAGTATTTATCCAACCGCAAAGCTGATTTTGTTTATCAAATAACAGTTTTCGACTGCTCTTACGATCCGATACAGCCAGCGTAACCAAGGACTGATTCTCAATGTGGCTTTGATAAATATTGCTCACCGATATTGGAAGAATAACATCGACATTATGAACCAGAAAATGCTCAGTCTGAGAAAGCAATGATGCAGCATGGACAATGGCGCCTCCGGTGTCGAGAAGCATTTGGCGCTCGTTACTGAATTCAACAGATACATCGGTACAATTTCTTGATAAAAACTCTTGAAGCAGGTCAGCGTGATGATGAAGATTAACCACAAAATGCTTAAAGCCTTGTTTCTTCAAATTATCTATCAGGCGGAAAATCATAGGCACTCCCAAAACCGGAACCATGGCTTTGGGTTGGTTGGTGGTGATGTGTCCAAGACGGCTTCCCACTCCTGCTGCAGGGATAAATGCTATCATAGCTCAGGGAATTCTCGATGTTTCAATACAACTTTATAACCCTTTAAAGTCATTGCGTTAGCAAAAGCTTGGGCACAATAAACCGAACGATGCTGACCGCCGGAACAACCAAAACTTACAGAAAGGGTTGTAAATCCACGATTTTTATACTCTAAAATATGAGATAAAACTAAATCAATGGTCTTATCAATAAATTGCGACACTTCCGGGATAGCTTTGAAATATTCAATGACTTCGATATCTTTTCCTGTTAAATTCTGATATTTCGACTCTCTGCCCGGGTTGGGTAATCCGCGGCAATCAAAAATATAACCGCCTCCATGTCCCGACCAATCCATGGGATAGCTGCCGTTTAAAAACGAAAAGCTCGACACAAATATCGTCAATTCTGAAGAATGGGCCTGTTGAAATATGTTTGATGCCCAATCGGATAAACGAACAGCGATTTTCTTAATTTCAGGATATTGGTTGAGTTTAGCATCCTCAGAAAAGAGCTTGTTCAATTGCGCGATGGTTTGAGGTATAGTTTTTACAAAATTTTGTTTCCGTTGAAAAATACCACGAAATCCATAAGCGCCAAGAACCTGAAGTAACCTAACCAAGCGAACATGTTGAAAATCGACCCAAAAGAACTCCCTTTGATCGGGAAACATCTTTTGAAATTCATCAAGATAGGTTTGAAGCAAAAGATAAATATCGTGATCGGATAAGCCAACTCTTGTTTGATATAGAAAGCTTATCACATCGTATTGCATAGGGCCGCGACGTCCACCTTGAAAATCAATAAAGTAAGGAGTGTTTTCAAAAATCATAACGTTTCGTGATTGAAAATCGCGATACATAAAACCCTGTAGCGGTATTTGTTCAACTATCGAAGCTAACTGCTCGAAGTCGCTTTCCAATCGACATTCATCAAATTCAATATCAAGCAGTTTCAGAAAATTATATTTGAAATAGTTCAAATCCCAAACTACAGCCTGTCGATTGAATTGCTGCGGACAAAGACAATGGGAAAAGATTTCAGGTTCAAGTTTTGGAATTGTTTGGATTTTTAGCAACTGTCGAATAGTTACTTTCCAAAGTGCCATGGATTCGGGAAGTAGATTTCCGGAAATGTCTTTCTGAGTTAAATGGTAAAGTGTTTGATTCCCAAGGTCGGAACAAAGGTAATAGCAACCCGACGAATCGACAGCCACGACCTCAGGAACTCGAATTGAATGTTTGGCCAAAAGATTTGCCAAATAAAAAAAAGCATCGTTTTCAGCCGGATTCGGATTATAAGCACCAATAATGGTTTTATTGTGAAAGTGTAACCGAACATATTGACGCGATGAAGCACTGTTGGGCAGTTTTTCAACAAAATCGGGCGTTACCCCAAAGCGACTGTTGAGCAGTTCGTAAAACGTTTCCAAGCGCATACTCAAGGCTGTATTTTTACAGGTTTGATTGATTTGTCGAGTTCAGATGCCTTATCGAAAGCCGATTGTGCCTCTTGCTTTTTACCTTGATTTAAAAGCGTAATGCCAAGATTATAGTAGAGTTGACCATCGGTAGGATAAAGATTGACTGCACGCTGCAACACTTCTTCGGAACGTTGATAATCGCCCTGCATACCATAGCTGATTCCAAGATCGCGCAAAGCGTCTTTATTTCGAGGCTTGTACGTCACCGCCTTTTCTAGCAGGGGAATGCCCTTGGATAAATCGCCCTTGTCGCGGGAATAAAGCAATCCTAAATTATGCAAAACCTCAAAACGAGTTGAATCAAACGTCAATAGTTGTTCGTAGTAAACAATTTTTTCATCGACCGATGAAATATTTTGAACAGCAATTAAACTGTTTTGCCATGCAAAGGAATGTTTTGCTGATGATTCCATAATTTTAAAATACCATTGCAAAGCTTCTTTGGGCGATGATAACTGAAATTCAATGTTTCCTTTCAGCAAACGGGCATCGTTGTATGTTGGATGAATGGATAGTGCTTTGTCAATATAAGAACGTGCTTCGGTGAGCATCTCCTTCTGCTTTTCAGGGTCGAGACTCTTTTGTGCTTTTTCAAACAATTGTCCTCCCATAACGGTGTTACTTTTCGCCGAATTATACGAAACTTTCACATCGGTGGAGAATAGAGTCCAATCGTCAGCCCAGTTTCTATTGCGAGTAATGGTTTTAATGGTTGCCAACGTGGCTATGACTAAAAATAAAGAAATGGCAATCAACCGTTGCTTTTCCAGGAGTTTATCCAATCCAAAAGCCACTGCAAAACAAAAAGCGATCGACGGAGTGAACAAAAATCGTTCATTCATAAAGGTTCCAACGGTAAATAGGATATTTGACATCAAGAAAAGTGTTGCCGCATAGAAAATTATCCAGAACGAGAACCAGCGGCGTTTTTTGAATCCAAGGATTAAAACAATAAAGAGTAAGATAATAAGGGCAAGACCGATAATAGCATAAGCCGATGAAAAATTGATAAGCGGCACATGATACGGATAATAATCGAACGTTAAAGGATGCGGCCAAAGAAGAAGTTTCAGATACCAAATCATTGTTAAAACGATCGTGGCATAGCGCTCTTCTACCGAAGCATTGGCAAAAGGATTATTCATTAGTTCTTTCCCTTCATCGAAAGAAAACGCTCCAAGAACCGAGTAACGAATGACAACAAAAACAATAAAAGCAAAAATAAGTGGAAAGGTTGGTTTGATTAAATCTTTAAATTTCAATCCCTTAAAAAACCATATCGACAATGGAATTACTAATACAAATGCAGCGGCGTGTTCCTTGCTCAGCAACCCCAAAAACAACCAAAAGCCTGAAACAATGATTCTCCACACTTTCCGGGAATCAACCCAATCCAAGGCATTTAACCAAGCTAAGAGACCGAACAATAGAGTTAAAATTTCATCACGTCCTTTGATATTGGCAACAGCTTCGGTGTGAATGGGATGTAGAGCAAAAATCAAGGCTGCAATCCACGCTAATCTTGGCCGGTCGGGATATAACCGTAGCAAAAGTTTCCAAAGTAATAAAACCGTCAGCGCAAATGCTATCAGATTCACCAAATGCTGAACGAACGGATTTTGTCCAAAGAACTGATATTCAATGGCAAAGGTAACTACCGACAATGGACGATAGCGACCTCCAGCCACCAAATCTTTTTGGGTTCCAAAAAATCCTTGAAACGTGTCGTTGCTAAGAATTTCGACTATTCCTCGAAAACCTTTTTTTACATGCTGGTTTTGGGTTATGACAATTGCATCGTCGAGACAATATTGATTTAATAAAGTGTTAGAATACAGAATAAAAACTGCAAGCACTAAGAACCATTTTTGCAGTCTGTGGTTTTTGAAAAAATCATTCAAGTTCATAAAACTTAAGTCAGAAAAACCTCAATTAAAATACAATTTGAATACGATGTTTCAATAACGTAATTTTGTACTTATCGGCATATTCAAAAGGATCGCCGTCGATATGCGAGGCAATTTTTTTTGATAATTCAATTGAAGCACTGTCGGTTTGAATAATCTCGATATATCGACTTTTATGAATGTTTCTCAAGAACATCCGCCCGACAATAGCCGGAATAGCAATGGCACTGAATGGTTTCAAAATACAAATTTCCATTTTCCCGTCAGAAACTTCAGATATAGGAGAAATCACGGCATTATTTCCAAATTGTGACGAATTGGCCACAGCTACAAGCCACGACTTTCGACGATAGGATTGACCGTTAGCTTTGATAATTGCATCAAAGGGTTTGAAGTAGAAATAGGCTAAAACCACTTGACGAATATAAGAAAACACTCCCCGACGAACGCTTTTAGCAAAATTATGCGCAACCACGGCATCGAAACCAATGCCGCTGAGATTGACCGAAACACGGTTATTAAACAAAATAACATCGATGGGGTGTGCCACCCCGGCTTTTATGGCTAACAATGCCGACCTTGGATTTTGCGGGATTTTAAGATGCCTTGCCAAACCATCGCCACTGCCACATGGAACAATTCCCAATTTGGCCTTAGTATCTATAAGTCCCGAGGCAACTTCATTTACCGTTCCATCGCCACCCACCGCAACAACAATGTCGAATTCTCTGCCAAGCTGGCGTGCCAACTGGGTGCCATGACCGGAATATTCTGTTCTGAAAATTTCAATTTTGTAATGCTCCTCGCTGAAAACACAAGGGATTAATCGAATGATTTTATCCTTAGTTTTGGTGCCCGAAATTGGGTTTACAATAAATACTATTTTGGTTACATCCATCAGCTCTACCTAAATTTTTCGAGCAAAGTTAACATTTAAAACGTAATGCGTTGATTAGAATCTGAAAATTGCAACCAACAGACATAAACTGATTTTATCGTGACCACTTTTGTTATTTTCACACAAAATAACGTAATTTACCTAAAATTTTGAATGGGGAGTTAGCTTCAGAACCATTTTTACCCGAATACACCATCATAAAATCGCCATCCTATGAAGAGTTACGCATTAATTACCGGGGCATCGAGCGGAATTGGATTAGAATTAGCCCGTGTTTTTGCAGAAAATAAAATAAATTTGATTATAGTGGCACGTAACGGCGAAAAGCTTCAGGAACTCAAAATTGAGTTAGAAACCAAACACTCCATTGAAGTCAATGTTTTCGTCTATGACCTTACCGACCTCGAACAATGCCGCAAATTATGTGAAGATATAGAACGTCAAAATCTTATCGTCGAATATTTAATCAACAATGCTGGATTTGGTCATTATGGATTATTTCATGAAACAAATCCGGACGTTGATATTTCCATGATTCGACTGAATGTTGAGTCACTTACCTACCTTACACATCGAATTGTAAAACCAATGATTCAACAAAAACGTGGAACCATCGTTAATGTGGCGTCAACGGCCGGATTCATTCCGGGGCCATTCATGGCAACCTATTTCGCCACGAAAAACTATGTTGTTGCTCTTTCTCTTGCCCTCGCTGTGGAATTGAAACCTCATGGTATTCATGTGATGGTTCTGTGTCCGGGGCCAACAGCGTCAAACTTTGCAAAAGCAGCCAATATTAAAGGTTCGGATATCTTCAACCCAAAAATTCCCACTTCGCGTCAAGTAGCTGAATTTGCTTTTGCGTCGATAAAAAAGAAAAAAAACTTGGCAATTCATGGAGCTAAAAATCGTTTCACTATTTGGCTTTCACGATTTATGCCTCGAACCTTTCTAGCTAATATGGTTGGGAAAGCTCAAAAAAGTTCCGAATAGATTTTAATCATTAAAATTCAACAACATAGAATAATTTTTTACCATTTATGAACCCATATCGCACTATTTTATCGATTATCCTGACCGCAGGGATAGCTTTGGCATGTCAAACTCAAAACTCGTCAACAAAACTACAAATCATGGTGCGGGGCAATCTTACAGTAAACCTATCGATTGTACCTACCGCCGGGGAAAAAGCCTATCGAACCATTTTCGTAAAAGAAAACATAAAACCCAATTCAAAAATCAATACCGAACTGTCAACGGACCTTTTGCCATCAACTTTTCAGCTCAGGATTGAATTCCGAAACCCCAACTCAGGGCAACCTGCAGTGGAAGAAATATCATTCTTCATGGATAAGACTCCTGTAGAAATATCGATAAATCCTGAGTTTATGAATATTTCCGACAGTGTTTTGTTCGCACCAACCGATCAAAACAACATTGTCTATTACGATTTTCAAAAGCAAATCAATGCTTCGCGAGAAATGATCAACATGCTGCAGAATATCTTAATACGATATGACCATAAAAAAAGTACATTTTATTCGGAAGCTCTCAATGAATATTCAAAACGTGTGATGGAACACAACTCAATGATTAAATCGCACTATGAAAAGAATAAAAAATTGTTTTCAGCTTCCACTTTCCCCCTATATGCCATTGCTCCATTCAATTTTCAACTTGGAGAACAAAAAGCTAAAAAACAATGGCTGCAACAAACCATTGAACAATATCCTTTTAACGATCAGCGAGTTATTCACACTGCTGACTTCAGGCAATGGCTCGATAACTATATGAATCGGCATTTTGAAAAAGACTACACCCACAATCAAAGCGATTCAGCTCTCGCTTTAGCGGGACAGGCTCTAATGAAAGTAGCACAAAAGGGCGATCCGTTGGTTTACGGTCATGTTATTGATTATTTGTTTAACGGATATGAAAGTATGGGCTTCACTTCAGGAATTCTGATGTTAAAACCCTGCGTCATCGACCCTAAATGTCCGGCCTCAAAAAAATCGAGCATACAAATGCGAATCGAGAGCTTAAGTAAAATTTTTCCAGGAGCACAAGCTCCAAATTTTACGTTTACAACTGCCTCGCAGAAAAAACTATCCATTGTTTCGCCAGAGAGCAGCAAAACTTATAAAATCTTGATATTCTGGAGTGCCGATTGCGAACATTGTCGCGATTTTGTTTCCCAATTCTATCCATGGTTTGAAAAAGCAAACCTTTCAGGATTTTTTGATGTTCTGGCTCTGAGTGTCGATTACACAGAAACTGAAGTTGCGGCTTGGGAAAAAACTATTGTAAATCTTCCCTTGTGGGAACACATACGATTAGCTCAGGGAATGGCAAGTCCCGAAGCGAAAGCCTATTATGTTCTTTCAACACCTACAATTTTTATTATCGATTCCAAAATAGGTAAAATAGCGGCTATACCACAATCAGTCAAGGATATTTACGATTTTCTTAATCAATAATGTTGAACGTTTTCGAATATGAGCGTTCTGCCTCTTATTGCCGTATCTGTTTTTTGGTTACCCTACAACCTTTTGGTTTTATGGATGTTAAAAAAATTAAAACCAACCAAGGACTACATTCCATCAAACATATCAGGAACCTCTATTGCCGTAATTTTGGTCTATCGCAACGAAAAGCAAAATCTGCCGCGTTTGATTGAGACCCTAAAAAATCAAACTCATAATAATTGTCAATTTGTTTTAATTGACGACCACTCCGATGATGGCAGCAAAACAACTGCCTTATCCCTCTCTGAAAATGATTCCCGATTTATTCATTTATCATTACCGGTTGGGATTTACGGCAAAAAGGCAGCCATTGAATATGCTATGTCTCAAGTAAAAGCCGAATTCTATCTTCTCACCGATGCCGATTGCCGTTTATCGCCGCATTGGGTAGCATCCATGGTTACTTCACTTAGGGCAGGCAACAAGGCTTTGGTTTCGGGTACGGTTCTTATTGCCCCTGTCGGAAAATTTCTAACAAAACTCCAATCGGTTGAGATGGCCTATTTAGTAGGCATGGGACATGCCTTAATTGAACTTAAGCTTCCACTTCTTTGTAACGGCGCTTCGTTGGGATTTAATCACACAGTATCTCAATTGCCCATGAACAACCGGTTTCAATCCGGAGATGATGTTTTCCGACTTCATGAAACGGCGATGAAAAACTTGCCGATTGGTTACAATAATCATCCCAAGGCATTTGTTTTTACCGATGCTCAACCAACTTTCAGGCATTGGTTCCAACAACGTGTGCGTTGGGCGTCAAAAACTATAGGTTACAAACCTTTTTACACGCGACTTCTTTCCGCAATTATTGTCTTAGGGCAATGGAATGTGTTAATTCTACCGTTTTTTATTCCTTTAAAATGGTGGCTTCTGTTAGTTACGGGAAAACTTCTTAATGAAATTGCTTTTACCATGAGAGTAAAAAAGATTTATCGACAAAACCTTGCTTTGTCGGAAATCCTAACAATAGGACTCTTCTATCCTATTTTTACAGCAATGATTACGCTCGGAACCCTTTTTCCCCTGTCGTGGAAAGGCCGAAAGAAGAATGATTATCTTAGTTAATAATAGTACTTTTGGGTTGCGCAATTCTATTCTGTTCAATTAAAATAGCTCGTTGAACATCATCGTCGTAGTACAAAACCCATTTATCGGATTCAAGCAAATTTCGGTACAATTCAGACCCGACATAGCGTCTGCGTTCAAGCTTTATGGTTACACCTTTGGCATTCCAGCGGTAAAATTCGTATTCGTAATCAGAATCATCTTTTATTTTTTTCATCGGGAAATATTCTGGCGTAACGTCTAATTTTGAATTGATAACTTTCACCGCTTCTTGCACACGATAGTTTGGAATGTTATGTCTCTCGATGGAATAAATCTGATTGTATCCAATTATTTTAATCTTGATATCTTTATTATCCTTCAACTCACAGTCTTCAATAGTATAGGTATCGTAACTGTATAATCCACGTACCCTAAGCAGATCACGGCTAATGACATCGCCAATGGAATAACCGTTTATTTCAAAATTCTCACGAACATAATTTTGCGTTGGCTTGGGTCGTATTTTTTTCTTGGGAACACAAATTTTGGGATACGATGAGAGATATAGAATCATACGAGGTTCGTTGTTGATATAAATAAAATCATACACGGCTGTATCGGTGTAGATTGAATCACCGGTAATTACAAAATTTCGTCCATTGCTGTAAACTCCTTTTTCACGAACCATCTTATAAATAATAATGGAATCGGTCAATATGATTGGAAATGCAGTATCGCCCACAAACTTACCTTGCGTTAGATCGTAATACTTCGGAGACACTGTAGAATCATTTCTCAAAAACACTTCTCCGGAGATGTACCATTCATTCCCCAAAAAATATTTTCTGATCCTGGCTCTTGGTGAATCGCAAGAAGTCATTAGAACCACTATGAGTATAAAAATAAAATAAATGTATCTCATAACGAAAATCGATTTTAGTTTGATAATGACAAATATAAACCTTTTTTTTACTTTTAACAAGCAAAAACACCAAAGTGTAATTTGCTTCACGCTAATGCCTGTTAAACAATTTTCAAATTCACCTGTTCATTAACTTAAATTTTTAAATATGCAAACAGAGGAAACCATACGTACCCGCTATTTGGGTGGTCTTAGGACAGAGGCCGAACATGTCCAATCGGGCAACAAGCTCATAACCGATGCTCCAATCGACAATCATGGGAGAGGTGAATTTTTTTCCCCCACTGATTTATTAACCGCATCGTTAACAAGCTGTATCTTTACTATCATGGGAATCAAAGCGGAAGCTTCGGGCTTTAGCATCGAAGGTGCAACCGCAAAAACATGGAAAATCATGGCTGAGAACCCAAGAAGAGTAGCCGAAATACGTGTTGAATTTGATTTTACTGCATGCCAACTGAATGAAAGACAACGCAAAATACTTGAAAAGTTGGTTAAAATCAGTCCGGTCCCGCTAAGTGTTCACCCCGATATTATTCAGAATGTCACGCTGAAATTTGATTAAAAAAGGCTGTGTTTCTCACAGCCTTTTGACGATTACAACAAATCTAATTCATCGTTCAAAAATTTGCTTCGACGAATTTCCTCTTCGATTGACTTGCTTTCCTGTAGGAGAAGAACTCGTTGAAGCCGATGTTGATATTCTTTTACTTTTTCGTCATAACCAAGCTTTTTGTAAATACGGATCAGAGCCTTATATGACGGGAGGTGCAACTCATTGATGTGTAAACAGATTTTCAATTCACCTATAGCTTCTTCTAGAAAGTTATTTCTTTCAAGATTCTCTGCTAAGTTAAAATGTGTTTCGAGGGTTCGGATTTCGGCAGCTAATTTAGCTTCAAGAATATCAATGGTTTCAGTAACAATCATGTGACAAGGAATCTGAGTCATAATTTCTTCCGTTACCGACCCCATCAGCATTCTTTTTAATCCTCCCGAACCACTAATTCCCATAATCATCAGTGTAACCCCCATTGGTTTTGATGAATTTGATAATTTCTGCTGCAACATCGCCATGCTTCACCACTGAATTAAAGGAAATTGAAGATGCTCCGTTTTCCTCGGCAAATAGATTAAGTTGCTCACGCACCGTACCTATTTTTTCTTCATCGAAACTCTGATTTTGCCCAAAACCAAGAAACTTGGGAATCTTAGGCTGCTCAATTACATTCACAATTGACAGCCTGGATTGAAAATTTTTTGCTAAACGAGCAGCATTTCTAAATGCTCTTTTAGACGGCTCGCTAAAGTCAATCGGACATAGAATATGCTCAAACGATAAAGGCTGGTCACGTTTAACCGCCATCACGGCTATTTCAGATTCTCTGATAACACGTTCTGTTGTAATGGATAAACGTTCGGGTGACCGAGAGTTACTTGCCGACATGACAATTAAATTGATATCATATAAATCGCCCACATAAGCAATGGATTCATGAACCTTACCAAATTCAACTTTCTTTTCAAACTGAATCTGATAAGGAGAGCAATACTTTTCGCCTATCTTTTGAAGTTCAGCGTCCACAAGCCGAAGGGCAAGATCGCGGGATTTGGTTTCCAAAATTTCTTCCGGCAATACATAGAGTAGATAAATGCACGATTGATACGATTGCGCTAGGGGAAGAACTTTTTCCAAATGATGGGATTCTTGGCTTTCAATATCAACAGGAACCAATATTCGTTGTAAGAGATTCATATTTCAACTTTTTATTCCAAAGATATTGATTTTTTGAATTTATTTTACGATAAAATTTTCTTTCTGTGAATGCTTTTTTGTAAATTGCAGTGATCTAAAATCAAAACCTTAAAACTGAGAATTATGGAAAAGAATTTGATTCGCTTATTAGGGGTGCTGGTTCGCAATCGAGCTGAATCGGCAAGCAAGGTTCAGGAAGTTTTGACCAAATATGGTTGTAGCATCAAAACTCGTGTAGGGCTCCACGAAGCTTCAGAATCTGTTTGTTCTCCGTATGGTTTAATATTGTTGGAACTAACCGGCAGTCACGACGAAATTGATCGTTTGATAAAAGAACTTAATGTAATACCTCATGTAGAAGCTAAAGAAATTGTGTTTAATGTTTAATGTCTAATTTAAAGAGGCTCTCGGAGCCTCTTTTTTTTATAACTTTGCCAGAAACTACTTTTATGACCAAAGAACATTATCGTTTTGGAAAAACAGTGGGTTGGATATCCATAATTGGAAATACCGTTTTATTTATCCTTAAATTTTGGGCGGGCTGGGTCAGTGATTCTGTTGCCCTGATGGCCGACGCTTGGCACACATTATCCGATAGTGTAAGTTCTGTGATTCTCGTCATAGGTATTTTCTTAGCACAAAAACCTGCCGACAAGGAACACCCTTTTGGACACGGGCGGATGGAGTTAATCAGCTCTATTATCATCGGATTTTTACTTGGATTGATTGGAATTATGTTTGGCTACGAAGGCATTGAAAAGCTGATTCAAAGGCAAGCCACCGTTTATGGAACAGTTGCCATTATAGCTACTGTTATTTCTATTGTGGCCAAAGAGGCAATGGCGCAGGTCAATTTTTATTTTTATCGACGCACAAAACTTTTAAGCATCAAAGCCGACGGTTGGCATCACCGCAGCGATGCAATTTCATCGATTGTTATTTTAATCGGGATTTTTCTGGGAAGCACCTTTTGGTGGATTGATGGCGTTTTGGCGATTATTGTTGCTATCCTGATCATCTATACCGGTTATACTGTTATCCGCGACAGCATTAGTCCATTGATTGGCGAAAATCCATCGGATGAACTTAATAGTAAGATTTCGGAAATTGCTAATTCAGTTGCCGGATACGATATTTTTGTACACCACATACACATACATCGTTATGGAATGCATACCGAGGTGACGTTTCATATTCGTTTGCCAAAAGATTTAAATTTGAACGAGGTAGAGAAAATGGTGGTTTCCATTGAAAATAAAATTAAATCGGAATTGCATATGTCGGCAACTATCCGCCCTCAGGTTTATCATAACGATCAAACAGAAGATTAGTTTTAATGCCAATCCTCGATCATCTTCCCTCCGACTTTGTGGTTCGGATACAACAACAACTGAAAGAAAACGCATCGAGTTTTTTTGATGCGCTGCAACAATGCTCAACCACATCTATTAGATTAAATCCTCGAAAAATCAAAGCACAGTCGGAAACCCTCGAAAAAGTTCCTTGGTGCGCCAATGGATTCTATCTTTCCGACCGAATCAATTTTACCATTGATCCATGGTTTCAAAGCGGGGGATATTATGTACAGGAAGCAGGAAGCATGTTTATCGAACACATCGTTAAACATTTATCGAAGGAGACACTTTTAACCAACGTTTTAGATCTCTGCGCTGCTCCGGGCGGTAAAACCACACTGCTCGCATCGCTATTTGACACCAAAACGCTGATTGTTGCCAATGAAGTTATCAATTCACGAGCGCAAGTTTTATGGCAAAACACCGATCGTTGGGGACACGACAACGTTGTGGTCACTAATAACGATCCGGCAGATTTCGCCCGATTGCATCATTTTTTTGATCTATGCCTTATTGATGCTCCTTGCTCGGGAGAAGGATTATTTCGTCGAGACCCTGATTCCATAAAGCAATGGAATATAGAAAATACGGTTCTATGTTCCCAACGACAACGGAGAATTTTGATGGATTGTTGGCCAGCTATTAAACCCGACGGGTTAATAATTTATTCAACCTGCACATTTAATCCGGCCGAAAATGAAGAAAATCTTGCATGGTTAAAATCACAAAAGGATATCGAATTTATCGATATTCCCATTGAAACTTCATGGGGAATCGATAAGGTTGATTATAATGGTATTCTAGGTTATCGCTTCCTGTTTAATCAAACCAAAAGCGAAGGATTTTTTGTAGCTGTGTTCAGAAAAAAAGAAATGATTAAGCAAACCACTAAGATAAAAGCAAAAAAATTGTTTCAAAAACCTGAAAAAAATCTAACAACCCAACTCGAAAGGATTTCTCAAGCCCAGTCGTTTTGGCAATTTGGCGAAAAGATTTTTGCCACCGACCTTGACATACAAACTGTAGCCTATTTATCAGCAAGCCTCAACGTTATCAGACCGGGATGTATGGTTGCATCCGATTTCAAAGGAAAACTTGTTCCTGAGCACGGTCTGGCATTGTCAAAAAATTTGAAAAAAGAGGCTTTCGAGAAAATCGACCTAACCGAAGCTGAAGCCTATCGATTTTTCAAAAATCAACCGCTTTTTTTCGCTCAAAAAGAAAAAGGACGATATTTGTTAACGGTTCATAGTTTGCCTATTGGGTTTATAAATCATCTTGGGAACCGCTGCAACAGCTCATTACCTACCGATTGGAGAATTCTTCGTGATTTTGACTTAAATTCCCCCACAGTTGCACAAATGGGATTTACAGTTGTTAAATCATAATATCCATGTCATTTCGAAGTATTCAGCTTTAGTTTGTTTCGCTAAAAACAGACCGTTCATTCCGCTTTACTACAATGGATTTTGTCCAACGGTTAGAACGATAATAGAAAAAACTCCCAACCATTCCGAAAAACCAAGAAATGGGGATTGACCACCATATTCCGTCGATACCGATTTTGTCAGATAAAAAATAGGCTATGGGAATACGAATAATCCATAAACTCATTAACGAAATAAACATCGGGACCAACGTAGCTCCGGCTCCTCGAAGCAATCCGGTGAAACTGAACATAGTGCTAAAAAAAAGATAAAACGACGAAACAATCAACAAATATCGCTTCCCTATCTCAACAACCTGAGCATCATCCGTAAAAAGTTTCAGTAGAACATCACCTTTGAACCACACAAAAAGAGAAACTAAAAGACAAACTATGCCTGAAATAAGGAGGGTGTTCCAAAGCCCCCGGCGAACTCGGGAAATCTTCCCGGCTCCAAGGTTTTGCCCTGTGAATATCGAAAGTGCTGTAGCCAAATTCATTGCGGGCATCGAGGCAATAGCATCAATCCGACCAACGGCAGTATATGCAGCGGCAACTGTAGCACCATATTGATTGACCAATCCAATTATTGTCATCATACCTAAAGCCACAAAGGTTTGTTGAAAACCGGTAGGCAAACCAATCCGAAAACTTTTAAGGAATAGTTCTCGGTTAAAATACATTTTCCTCTGATGAATCTTAAAAGAGGTTTGCTTTTTATTGAGATAAATTATACTTACCAAAAGCGAAACTGCCTGAGCCAAAACCGTTGCAAATGCAACACTCCCAACTCCCATTTTAAAGTACAGCACAAATGTCAAATCAAAAACGACATTTAACATTGACGACAAAATCAAAAAGTATAATGGTCGAACGCTATCTCCGATGCCTCGAAGTATAGAAATGGTTACATTGAATCCGAACATAATAATACTGCCGGCAAAACTGATGTTTAAATAAATCACTGCTGAATCAAACACATCGGCAGGTACATTCATCCAACTAAAAATAATTCTTGATGACAACAACCCCAAAATGGTGACAACCACTGAAGCTAACCCCATTGAAATCATCATAGTATCAATCATTTGCCTGACACGCATCATATTCCTAGCTCCGTAGTATTGACTGATAATGACGGTTCCACCGCTCCCCAGACCAATAATAAATGCTATCAAAGTGTAGAGTACCGGAAAGGAAACTCCAACTGCGGCTAAAGCTTCTTTTCCTAAAAAATGTCCCACAATAATACTATCAACCAAGCTATAAATCTGTTGAAAAAAATTTCCCAACAGCATCGGGAACGAAAACCAGACAATTTGTCTGAATTCATTTCCAACCGTTAAGTCTTTCATTCAAAAGGCTTTAAAAACAACTAACAATCTTAATAAATCCGAATAATTTCACCGTTAATTTTTCCTTCAACGCTTTTAATATAACCGTCAACCACCCGATAGGGTTCAACCGGAGTATGTCCTGGGAAAAATTGACCTAAACGCTCCACAGCATTCTTAAGCAATCCGGGGCTAACTGCATTGATTCGAACACCGTTAGAAATATTAATGGCTGTGTTTTTCACAAAGGCGTTTAAAGCTCCATTAGCCATAGCCAAACCTGTTCCATAAGGAATCGGGTCGTCGCAGGTAATTCCGGTTGTCAAAGTGAAACTACCTCCGGGATTAATATAATTAAGTCCGATTTTCACTAAATGAACTTGCCCCATAACTTTATAATCGAAGCCTGTATAGAAGTCGTCCAAAGTCATTTCTTCAAAAGGTCCGAAATAAGCTTTTCCGGCGCAACACACCAGAGCATCAAATCGTCCAATTTTTTCAAATAGTTCGGTAACGGATTCCGATTGTCGGATATCAACTTTAAAATCGCCCGATTTTTGAGCAACTGCAATTACATCATGTCCACGCGAAATGAGAGCATTAAACACAAGTTTTCCAATCGTTCCACTGTATCCTACAACTATTGCTTTCATGGTTTCTTAATTTTAATATCACACAATGTTTAGCTATTGTTTAAATCTGCAACAAAGGTAGATTCTTTTACATTTTAGCAATATAATTTTTTGCTCAAAACTGAAAATAAATAAACGGTTGAATCTCCGCAGATTGAAATTGATATAAAACAAAAGCTAATAAAACAAAGAACAAAACTTTTACAGCCAAAGGCAAGATAATGAATGATTTTCGATAGAAATTTTTCCAACGAACAGGTAACCAATGAACGATGAAGCCGAAAACAATTAATGCCAGTGGTTTAGCATATCCCAGTATCATCGGGATTTCTGCAGTTCCTTCGAATCGATTGGTAATTTGATAGAACATTTGTTTCACATGCTCCATATCGGGGGAACGAAAATAAATCCATGAAAGACATACAATGTGAAAAGTGATAAAAATTCCTGCCATCTGAGCCCACCGCCCGGTAAATCGAAAAAATTGCATGCGCAATTTGTCAAGCACAAGAGCTACCCCATGAATGCCACCCCAGATGATAAAACGGACATGAGCCCCATGCCAAAGGCCCCCGAGCAACATTGTAAGCATAAGATTAACATAGGTTCTGATTTTGCCCTTTCGGTTTCCACCCAAAGAAATGTACAGATAATCTTTCAACCATCGCGACAAAGAAATATGCCAACGTCGCCAAAAATCGGTGATTGATGTTGCTTTATAAGGAGAACGGAAATTGGTAGGTAATCGGAATCCCAACAGCAGAGCAATTCCAATAGCAATATCGGTATAACCCGAAAAATCGCAGTATATTTGAATCGCATAGCCATAAACCGCCATTAAATTCATAAACCCGGTGTAGTCCATAGGGTTTTCAAAAACCCTATCCACGAAGTTTACCGAAATGTAATCGGAAATAACTATTTTCTTGATTAAACCGTTAGCAATTAAAAACAAAGCATAGTTAAACTCAAATTTTCGCAAACGATATTTTCGGGAAATTTGCGGAACAAATTCTGCCGCACGAACAATGGGACCAGCCACTAATTGCGGAAAAAAGCTCACATAAAAAGCAAAATCGATGATATTATCCAATGGTTTAACCCGATATCGATACACATCCACCGTGTAGCTTATAGTCTGAAATGTGTAAAAGGAAATTCCTACAGGAAGAATGATATTGCTTTCATCAAACGTAGTATTCAACACAGAATTTGATATTAGTGCAAGCCAATGAACCGGCTGCAGTTGCAGATTAAATATTTGATTTATAATATCGTAAAGGAAATAGGTATATTTAAAATAGCCCAAAACAAACAGATTGATGAAAACGCTCATGAAGACAGCTCTGTCTCGACGCCATGGATTGGGGGAATAATAAATGATTTTCCCAAAATAATAATCCGTAATGGTTGAAAATAGTAGCAACCCAAAATAAAGACCTCCGCTTTTATAGTAGAAATATATACTTACCAAAGCCAGCCATGCATTCCGAAGCGAAATTCTTTTGTGAATTAAGGAAAAGACAAAGGTTATTACAGTAAAGAAAATCCAAAAGTCAATTCGGGTAAACAACATTGGGCTTTGTGGATCGTATGTAAATATAGAACACAGCAGGTCGCTCATAATCAATGATTTTAATCGCTCGATATAGAGATCCACTCGTCAAATAGAAGTAATAACGACTGAAAAAATAAACTGGCCTGAAAACCATAACCGCGTGTATTCAAATGAATTTTATCAACAGAGGCCAGGCTGTCTGAAACCCAGCGATCAATAGAACCTGCACCGCCCATGACTTCATAAAAATCCCATAGAGCAAGACGTTCTGACTTTGCCGTTGCAATCAATACCTGATGGACGAGTTCTGATTTTTGAAAAATTAAAGAGCCCTTTCTCTGATGATCGTTGGGTGAAGTGATTAATATCGGTGCTCGGTATGCACTTTGTTTAATGTTGGTAATAAATTTTCGAAATTCATCGGAAAACCAATGTTCGTTGAAATTTGGATTGTAGGCATCATTAGTGCCTAAAGAAACAAAAACAAAATCGGGCGAAAGCCGCTGTAAATGTCGAGAAAAGTTAATGGAGCGATTGTACGATGATGCTGTTGCTCCATTCAATCCAATATTGATGTACTCTACACCGGGTAAGTCGTTGGTTAGCATCAAACCATAAATGGTAAAGGTTCCGGTCTGTTGGATAACGATTTTGATGCATTGTAAATAATCACACAAATTAATTTCCGCAATAGTATCGGCAGCTTCCGTTAACGGTGTACCCTTTTCGCTGCCATCAATCTGTAAGGTTGCAGAACCTTCGAGACCATACCAAAGTTGGATTCGGTTAAATGGATCAAGGGTTGTGTCGGTTTGTTGAATTTCTAATGAAATCAAACTATCGGTGGTTTGAATTGTAATACCGAAAATTCCAAAATGGTCGGGCTGAAGTACTTTTGTTGATTTGCGCGTTTCCCAATAATTCGATGAAGTTACTTTGTAATTGGACGGATTATTGCTTTGTGCCAAATTGAAAGGAAAAACCAGCCCTCTTGGACCTGAAGATCCATGCATCATCCGACTCAATGATCGCCGAACATGGTCGGTAAAAATATCGGCTTGTATGTGGCTGTCACCAAAATGGATAATTCTGACTTTTCGATTTCCCATCATAGCATCAACCATTGCTTGGGAAAATGTTTTAGCAAATTCGTCGGAAAAATCATAGATTCGATTTTTGAATTGATCCACAAATGTTATCTTTGGTAGATAAAAGGGATCATCCTGCGCTGTTGCTATGTTTTGAAAAATTAGCAACGCCAAACACCCAATCAATCTTTTCCGGATTAATTTTCGACTATGGTTGAACCACCGATGATTCATAATGTTCCATTATGGCTTGATAGAGCATGTGTGCAATTATTTTGTTTCCTCTCATATTAAAATGGACAAAATCTTTATTAGCAAGTGGCGGGTCAGCATTTACCCATTCCTGCATACTGTTTTTTCCTCCCATGGCTTCATAACAATCCCAAAAAGCACACCCCGTTCTAAAGGCTGCCCTTCTTTGGGCATCACGAATTGCAGGAATATTTGGGTAACTTTCATAACCACCATCAACTTTTCTCGACATATCGCTAACTCCCACTAACAAAATGGGAGTATCGCCCGTAGCAGAACGAAGATGCTCCAGTTGCTTCACCAAAATATCCTCATACCATCGATAACTGTTCTGAATGTTTTTTACCACATTCACTCCAAATTGGAGAATGATAAACCGAACATTCAATTGTTTGAAAAAATATCGCAGCAAATCCTTGTCGATTTTTGAAAACTGTGCACCGGAACTCCCACGCCATGGAATGTTATCGACGGTAACGCCAGTTGTTTGATCAAGGACTATGGCATAGAAGTTAGGCGACTGTTGTGATCTGAATCGAAAGGTAATATCGGTGGGCGTTTTATTTAACATGAAACCAAATACATTCAGTTCATCTTCGGGGACAAAAGAATCAACCAGAATAAGTGAATCTTTACCATAGAGATTTATTTCAAGGGGATAATTGCTTTTTCCTAAAAAAATCCTTACCCAGTTGTAATTCCTAGCGGTTGGATAGGAGAGGTAGGACAAACGAAAGTGAATAGCGGCTTGTTGAGGGGGAACGTTGGTAAAAACGCTGGTTTGTCCCATAATTCCAAAACTCAGATGATTTGTTACCGATGAAGGATTCATTACATTGTCATGAATCCATGAGCCTTCCACCTTTTGTTCGATAGTGGCATGTTGGGCAAGCGGTGGACTGCAAGTTAGAAGTCCGGGACCACTGCCTCCAAAACGTTCCTGAAAACGATGCCGCAAATAGCCGCTTATGCGGTCTCCTTCGATTTGCGAATCGCCAAAATGTAAAATTCGTATTGTTCTTTTTCCCGTTTCGCGCCTCAACGACTCATAAAATGGAGCTAACAGATTGGGGTTATTGGGAGGAAATTGAAGTGAATAAATCTTGTTTTTTAAATGCTCCTGCCCTACAATTTTCACCTTTTTCGGTTTTCCTAAAGTATCTGAATCGGAAGGCACATCTGGATTTTCTGTCTTGGAGGAAACAATCGATGTGTCGACATTTAGTTCGGGATTATCAATTTGATAAAAAGTAACTAAGACAGCCGTATCGAGATTGTGGGTCTGTTGGGTTGTGTCTGGTGCCCAAAATTTCGATAAATTGGGAACATGAAATCTCAGTGCTGTTGCATCCAAACGATTGAGAAAAAAGGTCGTTCCCCCCAACAATACTAACACGGTGAGTGTTGTAATGAAAACCAATCGGGGATGAACTTTTTTCCACATATGGGAAAAGCTAATCGAGCTTTTTAATTTTTAATTGAACTCCCGGGCGCAGTGCTTTTTCAGATGGTAAGTTATTTAGTCGAAGTAAGTCATGTTGGGTAACGCCGTCGTAACGCCGGGCTATTTCCCATAAAGTGTCACCTTTCCGAACAGTATAAAGCAAGTATTTCCCTTCCGACGTTGTACTATTGTTCGTCGATATTTTGCTTGATGATGAAACCGTAATCCCAACTCTAGCTTGTTTTTCTTCAAAACTCAATTGATTAAACTCTTGGTAATAAGCATATTTCGACTTTGGAACATAAATTAACAGACGCTGACCGGCTCTGATATTATTCTTGTAAATACCATTCCACTCTCGAAGGTCAGCAATCGAAACATTAAACCATTTTGCGATGTATCCGAGATTATCACCCGAAACTACAGTATAGTATAGTTCACGATAATTGTTCCCCACTGCCCCCCCCTTTGAATTAAGACGAACAGGAGCGGCCGACAAGGCAACCGGATTAAAATAAACCGAATCCTTATAACGGAAAATAGAGTCTTGCAAGTCAATGAATTTACCTGAATAATCCAAGGGCAACCTGAGAGATAATGGTTTGGTGGGAGAAGCCGGGATAATATCGCGACGATATTGTGGATTCAAATCTCGTAGTTGGTTGATGGGGAGATTTAAAACCGCAGATACTTGTTCTAGATGTAATCGTTGATTAATAATAATAGTATCGGTTGCCACCGGTAATTCCACCGGAACAGGCACAAGTCCGAAATCTTGATAATTTTCCATAACATACATGACAGCGATGAATCCGGGGACATAGTTGCGTGTTTCGCGCGGTAAGCGGTAGTATATTTCCCAATAATTAGTTCGTCCATTGGAACGCCGAATAGCTTTATTGACATTTCCTGGTCCGCAATTATAGGCTGCAAGAGCTAACGACCAATCGTTATAAATCGAATAGAGTTGCTTGAGAAATTTGATAGCAGCTTTAGTTGAAGCTGTGACATCGCGACGTTGGTCAACAAAAGTATTAATCTCCAATCCCATTAATCGACCTGTACTGTACATAAACTGCCACAATCCGGTGGCTCCAGCACGCGATACCGCCCTTGGATTTAAGGCCGATTCTATCACGGCGAGATATTTTAGCTCTAATGGCATTCCTGCAGCATCGAGTTCACTCTCGAATATTGGAAAATAATACTTTGAAAGTCCTAATATAATTTGCGTCAACTCTCGTTTTCGCTCGGTGTAAACTTTTATATAAGCTTTAACAATTGGATTATACGCTACATCAAACAAAACCTGTAACTCCGACATTTTTCGCATAATCAGGGAGTCGGCGAAGGTAATGGTAACGTCGGTCGTATCGGGCTCATATGTTCCAAGGAGTGTAGTGTCGGGCGTTGCATTGAAACTAGTATCTTGCAATGCTTGCTGAACATAAAATGACATTAGAAGACTATCAAAATCGCGTGCTAGTTTCGATTCAATAAAGGAACGATCAAGCCGAAGGGTATCATTCTCGTCTTTGGAAAATAGCTTTACAGGCAATAAAAAAGTAAACAATAGCGGTAAAATATAAATTTTTTTCATTGGAGAAAAAATGTTATTCATATTGTGTTAAACTCAATAATCAACGGTTAAAAATAGGTCATTTTAACGTTGCATACAAGAAAAATTGATAAAAACTAGAAATTAATCGATAAACTTGCTCCGAAACATCTCTGAGAGAATGTCGATTGAGCTCCCATAATCCCATACTGGGGAACAAACTGCATGGATAAATCATCGCTTACATCATAATCAATTAAGTGTGCATCCACATTTGCATCAATCACATTAAGGATGTATAGTAGTGCGATACCGATATAATTCAAATCGCGATTTCGGCGCCAATCTTCACGCTCAAGTCGAATTGCTTCGGCTGAAAATTGCGGTGCCGGATCCACTATATCGGGATTAGTCCGACTGGCAATCTTCTGATTATACATATCGCGATATTTGATAAATTGCTTGTGATTGTATTCCGAGAAATAGTAAAGCGTAGCAAAACCTCCATAGATTATTGGGGCTTTCCAATATTTTTTGTTAAAAATTTGCCCCGAACCCGGTAGAATAGCCGACATTAGTGTTGCCGCTCTGGGAGTCCTAGTTGTCTGAGCACTTGCGTATGCATCAACCACATTAACCAAATAAATAGCTGTTGTGACAGACATTCCTATTTTTGCATAAAGTTGATAGCGATCTCGAAAATCACTTAACTGCTGCAAAGTGAAATCAGGATAATAATCGTAGTAAAGCGATGGATTTTCAACTGCCAGCAATTTTGAATTGTAGGCTGATCGGAAATCACCATAGAGCTTTTGGTAATGCATGGTTGCATACAACCCACCACCCACTCCGCCTGCAATTAGTGGTGCCTTCCAATAGGTTTTATTGTAAATTTGTCCGCTTCCGGGAATCACCATCGACATAACCATTGGAACCCACGGTTTGGTTTTTGGCTGCTCGGGTAGCGTATCGGTTAACTTTTGCCCTGAAATTGCCTCTGTCAGAAAACAAACCCCAACAACCAGCAAAATAATTCGGTTATGCCGGATCACTTCTACGGTTTTAAGTTTTCAAAAATGCTTAGCAATCGTTCAAACTCGGTATTGTTCCTGAAGTGGATGATTATTTTCCCTTTCCCTTTGCTGTTTCTTTTTAGTTCAACCGGAGTTTGCAGATAACCTGTCAAACTCTCTTGAAGTTTGTCGTATTCTTCCTGTAGCGAATCCTCGTTAGTTTGGATCTCTCCGGCAGGCTCTTTGCGATCGGGATTAACCGTTTTCTTTTGGTGCCAATCTCTGACCAAATCTTCGGTTTGCCGCACTGAAAGATCGTTACGTATAATTTGCTCAAAAATATTAAGTTGCCGTTCAGGATCATCGATGGTAATAAGTGTCTTAGCGTGTCCCATGGTAATGACTCCATAGCGTAATCCCTTTTGAATTTCAGCCGGAAGTCGCAACAATCTTAAATGATGGCCTATGGTTTGACGACTTTTACCAACGCGTTCGCTCAGAAGTTCCTGAGTGATATTACACTCGTCGATAAGTCGCTGATATGAGATAGCAATTTCAATGGGATCCAGGTCTTGACGCTGTATGTTTTCAACCAGAGCCATTTCGAGCATTCCCTGATCGTTGGCTTCGCGCACGTATGCCGGAATAGTCTTTAATCCTGCAATCCGGGCAGCCCGGCTACGACGTTCGCCCGAAATGATCTGATAACGTCCGTTATCGGTTTTTCTAACGGTAATGGGTTGAATAATACCAAGTTCACGTATCGATGCTGCTAATTCATTGAGCTTTTCTTCGTCGAACGCGGAACGTGGCTGATATGGGTTGACATCAATCAGGTCAAGATCGATCTCTGCCACTGCTTTATTTTGTACCGGCTGATGTGCCTTGGGGGCTTCTTCTATAAGCGCACCCAAACCTCTTCCAAGCGGTGGTCGTTTATTGGCATTCATTACTTTTCTGAATTGTTTTTAAGCGTGATGAGTTTCGTTTTTCTGAATAATTTCTTTAGCTAGGTTTAAATAATTAATCGATCCACTACTGTTGGCATCGTAAAGAATGATTGGCTTTCCGAAGCTTGGTGATTCGCTAAGCTTAACATTCCGTTGAATGATGGTTTCGAAAACCATATCCGGAAAATGTGCCCTCACATCTTCTACTACTTGATTGCTTAATCGTAAGCGAGAATCGTACATGGTTAGCAAAAATCCTTCGATTTCTAATGTCGGATTGATTTTTGACTGTAGAATTTGGATGGTATTTAAAAGTTTGGATATCCCTTCTAAAGCAAAATATTCGCATTGTACCGGAATGAGCACCGAATTTGCAGCCGTTAATGCATTGACGGTGATGATTCCTAGAGATGGAATACAATCGAGCAAAACATAATCAAACTCATCGCGAACTTTATCTACAACTTTTTTTAGATAGAACTCGCGCCCTTCCATTTTCATAATTTCAATCTCAAAACCAACAAAATCAATGGTTGAGGGAAGTAATTTCAGGTTTTCGATTTCGGTTTCAAGGAAGGCTTGATGAGGATCTACATCGTTAACAGAACATTCATAGATGCTTGTTTGGATGTTTCTCACATCATATCCTAAACCGGAGGTAGAGTTTGCCTGAGGGTCAACATCTATCAATAGAACTTTTTTTTCTAACACTGCCAAGCTGGCGGCAAGATTTATTGCGGTGGTTGTTTTTCCTACTCCACCCTTCTGATTAGCAATTGCTATAACTTTTGCCATAACCTATTTTATTTCGGTTTACACTTTTTCCCTTTCAAATCGGGCTGCAATTTACGCATTTTTTAGTTTTATTCCACGCTATTTTACCTAAGACTTTTTTATTTTACCGACTTTTCACAGGCGAACACGTTTTCATCGATATTCCCAACAACAAGATTTTTTTCAACAACGTTTTTTACCTTTGCCTAAAAAAATATGGTCAAAATTTCAGTAGTCATTATAACCTTTAACGAAGAGAAGAACATCGGGCGTTGCCTTGAATCGGTGCAAGGTTTAGCCGACGAGATTGTGGTTCTCGACAGTTTTTCTACCGATAGAACTCAAGAGATTTGCGAGTCGTTTGGTGTTCGGTTTTTCCAACATAGTTTCGATGGTCATATTCAACAAAAAAATCGTGTCATTGGACTTGCCAGCTATCCTCATATTTTATCGCTCGATGCCGATGAAGTTCTTAGCGAAAACCTCTATCAATCAATTCTTAAGGTTAAAGAAAATTGGGACGCTGATGGCTACTACTTCAATCGGTTAACGAATTATTGTGGTCAATGGATACGGCATTGCGGATGGTATCCCGATCGGAAGCTCCGTCTTTGGGATAGCCGGAAAGGGCGTTGGGGCGGTGTTAATCCACACGATCGTTTCATCATGGAGCCCAGATGCTCTGTTAAATTTCTTAAAGGCGATTTGTTGCACTTTTCTTATTTTTCCATTTCTCAACATCAACAGCAAGCCAATGCTTTTTCTTCTATCGGTGCAAAAGCTGATTTCGAAAAAGGGAAACGGGCTGATTTATTGAAAATTTGGTTATTCCCAAAATGGAAGTTTTTTCGCGATTTTATTTTGAAAAAAGGATTCCTTGACGGTTACTACGGATATATTATTTGCAAAATCAGCGCACACGCAACTTTTTTAAAGTACGTAAAAATAAGAGAGCTCCAAAAAAACAAACAGATTTGAGATATTTTTGGCAATTATTTAAGCTTCCCTAACGAGCGTAAAAGATTGGTAAAAAACATTATTTGCAGCGAAGCTCCTTTTCCTTTTTCATATTTGAAACGTACGCTGTAAACATTCTTCTCTTCTCCCAGTGTCCACATGCGTGAAACATTGCCGTTGAGCAGGTTTTTCTTTTCTTCCTCAAGCCATAATCCTCGCTTGTCGTCATCGGCCTTGTAGAGGTCTTCTAAGGCATATAAGATTGCTTCAATCTTTTCCACAGGAATGTCCAATGCCTCGCTCAGGAATGTAACGTTTATGTGATTGGTGCCGGTTAAATTGCTTTTTTCCGTAAAAACCCTGAATATTACCCGATCAAAAACATCAAACTCATTCCACGGGAGTTTTTTTTGATAATCAATTAAAAAAGTGTCCAGAATTTCCTCGCTGTATATTTCTTCATAATCATCCTCGTAGAAAAAGGTTGTCAGATCGTATAATATAAGATCGAGTATATTTTTAGGTTTTTTGATAAATCCTGCCATAATCTTTTTCAAAAACTGCTTGTAAAGTTACTGATTTTTTTCTTTTTAGAAAAACTTTTTTTGAAAAAACAGGAACAGGGGAAAAGTCTCCAAGAAGACTTTTCCCCTATAGGGGTTTGTTTAAAACCGGTGAAAACTATTTTCTCATCATTTTTTTTAATTTCCGTGATTGTCAATTATTTTCTTTTGAAAACAGCGGGCACGCTTATGAAGTTTATATTCAAAATTCTTCCAAAGATTCTGAATGTTGACATTGGTTTCTAATTGACGGGTTGTCTCTAATTTGTTGAATCCATTTCCCAAAACATTTTTGCCAATTTCATAAAAAAGCAAAGCGTTGATCCCTTTGTTATGGTATTTTTCATCCACTGCAATAAGTAAGGTATCAATGGTATCGTTTATATAAATTGCTTTAAAAAGATGGAATATCCCGAAAGGGAAAAGATTTCCTTTGGCTCTTTGCAATGCTTTGGATAATGATGGCATGGTGATTCCAAAACCGATAACCTTGTTGTTTGAATCCACAACAACAGCAACGTATTTCAATCGGAGCAACGGCACAAACTGTTTTTTTAGCATTTCAATCTGTCCGGGCGACATTTTATAAAAACCATGGATACGATCGTATTCATCATTAAGAAGATCAAAGATTTGATCGGTATATTGAAGTAATTCCTTTTTGGAGCGGAACGATAATGCCCTTACGTTATATCGCTGTGCCACCTTTTGTGCCATTTCAGAGTATCTCGACGGCAATCGATCCGGCAAAGTAAGCTGATACTCTATCCAATCAACTTCTTTTTCAAAGCCAAGAGTCTCAAGAAACTTTGGATAATAAGGGAAATTATATTTTCCGTAGGCGGTAGGGATTTCATTGAATCCTTCAACTAATATTCCCGATGGGTCAAATTCCAGAAACCCAAGAGGTCCATGTATCGTTTGTGCACCATTTTCTTTTCCCCACTGTTCTACCGTTTGAAGCAAAATTGAGGCTACTTCGATATTTTCAATAAAATCAAACCACCCAAAACGCACTAACACTTGTCCTACTTTTTGATTGTAGCGATGATTGATTATTCCCGCAATCCTGCCAACTATCTCCTTGTCGTGAAAAACTAACCAATATTTAACATCGCAAAACTCGAATGCCGGATTTTTGGTTCGTTCAAGAGTTTCAAGTTCGGTCATCATTAAAGGGGGAACATAATAGGGATTGTTTTTATATAATCGGTTGGGAAATTCGATAAACCGCTTCAAATCTCTCAGAGTAGTTACCTCCTGAATTTTTATTTCCATAAACAATGTTTTTAATGTGTGTAATATCTATAGATGATTTTTCTAAAAACTCGGTCGGGCAATACTCTTCGTAGGAAAACCGACATTCGTTGTAATGGGATTGCTATTATGTATTGCGAACGTGGTGATTTTTTCTTTAGAATCGAGAGAATTTTTTTTGCCAGATATTCCGGTTTTAAACCATGTTGCTCATCGCTTTCAATTCGTGGTAAAGTTTTGTTGAAAAAAACAGGATAAAACTTCTGAATTTGAGTTTGATTTCCGGAAATTTTTCGATTTTGGGTAAAACGAGTATTAAAATCTCCGGGATGAATGGTTATAACGTTGATTTTATGATCCCGAACTTCATAAGATAAGGCTTCTGAAAATCCTTGCATAGCAAATTTTGAAGCCGAATAAAATCCCTGAAATGGTAACCCAATCAATCCCCCGATAGAATTAATATTGAGTATGGTTCCGCTTTTTTGGTTTCGCATTATAGGAAGCACTTCCTTAATAACTTGTACCATTCCAAAAAAATTAACCTCAAACTGATGAAGAATGTCAGAATATTCTGTCAACTCAATGGGGCCGGCAATTCCAATACCTGCATTGTTGATTAAAATATCAATTCGTTGTTCGCGAGCCAATAATTCTGCAATGGCCGGTTTAATCGACAACTGATTGGTTACATCCATTTCAAGAAAAGAAACACCCTCTATTGGCTCGCAGGGGCGACGAATTGTTCCATAAACCTGATAGTGATTTTTTGAAAGCTCACGAGCTATAGCTCTTCCAAATCCCGACGAAACTCCCGTTATCAAAACTACCTTTTTCTCACTCATAAACTTCTTGTCTTCCAAAAAATGATGATTTATTTGACCTTTACGGCAAACACTTCATGTGTTTTAAACGTTTTTACAATTTTATCAATGGCAAAATCGAGCTGTTCAAAGGTGTGAGTTGCCATGAGAGAAAAACGTATCAACGAATCTTCTTTGGGAACAGCGGGAGGTATCACCGGATTCACAAAAATACCTTCGTCTAGAAGATTACGAGCAATGCGCAGCACTTTCATATTGTCTCTCACGTAAAGAGGAATAATAGGCGTTTCACTTTTTCCTGTGTTTATACCGGCATCTTGGAAAGCTTTTCGTGCGTAGTTGGTTAATTTCCATAGATTTTCGATTCGCTCGGGTTCTGTGAGCATAATATCAATGGCAGCACTGACTGAAGCAACAGAAGCCGGAGTCATGCTTGCGCTGAAAATCAATGATCGTGCGTTATGTTTCAAAAAGTTTATAACTTCTTTATCTCCGGCTACAAAACCACCTAACGATGCAAACGACTTAGAAAAGGTTCCCATAACCAGATCAACATCTTCGGTCAAATTAAAATGTGAGGCTGTACCTCTTCCCTGCTTACCTAAAACTCCCAAACTATGAGCATCGTCGATCATAATACTTGCATTATATTTTTTAGCAAGAGAAACTATATCCGGCAGTTTTGCAATATCGCCTTCCATGGAAAAAACACCGTCAACAACGATCAGTTTAATAGATTCCGGTTTACAAATTTTCAATTTCGATTCCAACGAATCCATATCGTTGTGAGCAAACTTTAAAACTTTAGAAAATGAAAGTCGGCTTCCTTCAATAATGGAGGCATGATTTTGTGCATCTAACAGCAAATAATCTTCGCGTCCTCCTAGCGAGGCTATTGTCCCTAAATTAGCTTGAAATCCTGTACTATAACAGATTGCTTCCTCTTTTCCAACCAATCGGGCAAGCTTTTCCTCTAGTTCAACATGTATGTCTAATGTGCCGTTTAAGAAGCGAGAACCGGAGCAACTCGTACCGTATTGCTCCACCGCCTGCCTGGCCGCTTCCTTAACCTTGGGATGAGTAGCCAACCCAAGATAACAATTTGAACCAAACATTAAAACTTTTTTCCCGTTAATAAAAACTTCGGTATCTTGCTCCGATGAGATTGGTCGGAAATAGGGATAAATTCCGGCCTCCATTGCTTTTTGAGGCACATCGTAAGTGCTGTAACGTGCGGCTAATGTTTTCATAGATAAGATTTTATTATAATTTGACTTTGTACATTGAAAAAACCATCATTCAACTGATAAAAAACTAACAAGAAAGAACCTTTATGTCTGAAATTTAATAAAAGTCCTATAAATTATTGACGAAGTTAAAACCATAGTAAAAATCTTCGGTAAAAGTTTCCGAACTTCTATTATCCAAAAGTTGCATTGGCAAGCAGCCTTTTCTACAAGATATTTCTGATTCCTTCTTAGTATTGTTCGTTTCACCGTTCTTATTTTTTCTCTTTCGTTTTACTTCTGTTGTAAGTTTGGCATCTGCCGATTTAAGGCAACTTCGGCCTGCACCCTTCCAAATTTAATCAGTTCGGCAGCTTTATAAAAATCAAAGGTTTGAGCATAATCCGACGGAATTTCTATCACAATATCCGGCTTATAATGCTCTAACGTTAATTCAGCAATACGATGTAGCATTATAGACGAGGATGTTGATAATAAAGAATAATATCCAGAACTAAACTTTTCTCCATCCGATAAATACTTTAAAATTGAATTTCTTAAACCTCTGGCATATTCATCGTTTTTTTGGATGTATGAAGATTTCGAATTTTCACTTAATCTGCCATTTAGATTAATAACCACAAGTAAATCATTCTCAGTACGCTTTACATGAGCAATAGGAATCGGATTGATTACGCCGCCATCGACTAGAATAGAATTCCCGATTTTTACGGGCGTGAAAACTGCGGGCATAGAAATGGACGCTCTCACCGCACTATAAAAACTTCCTGAAGTAAAAACAACTTCTTGCCTTGTTATGATATCGGTAGCAACAGCCGCAAAGGGAATTGCCATTTCTTCAATATTGACATCAGGAATAAAGGTTTTCATGCGCTCAAAAACCTTTTCTCCTTTCAGCAAACCATTGATAGATATAGTAAAATCCATCAGGCCTAATACATCTTTCTTTTTTAATGAACAAACCCATTCGGCATAGTCGTTCATGCGCCCCATAGAATACAAGCCTCCAATTAGTGCCCCAATAGACGATCCTGCCACTGATTTAATTTTAAATCCGTACTCTTCCAATACGTGAATGGCACCAATTTGAGATAAACCTCTTGAGCCTCCACTCGACAGAACTAAAGCAATGTTTTTGCTCATGGCCATAATTTATTTTCCGCCCAATTTTATTTTTTTAATTGAAAGATTCATCGCTGTGTTCAAATATCTTTATTTAAATCCTCATAGCAAAACCTTTCAAATGTTCTGATAATCATTCGATAAAAACAGATTGAAAAATCGAAATATTTTAATCAAATCATGAAGAAAAACCAACTCAACAATTTAATCGGTTACATGAATTGTATCAATCGTAATTCATAAATCCTTCTGTTTTCAGGGCAAAATTAAAAAAACTCAACGATTTTATAATGTTTATTTAACATATTTTTAACAATATCCCTACCGGAAGTTTGTAGTCATCTTCACGCACTATAAAAACACAGCGATATACCTTAAACATTTTCTTTTTTGCTAAATTTCTTGCAGTTTTGCAATAAATTTTATGAATATGACTCATAAACTCAATATCGCCATTCTGGGAGGAGGAAATTCATCCGAAGCCAATATATCGATTCGCAGTACCAGTCAAATCGCCGGATGGCTTGATCCTGATAAATACAATGCCTTTAAAATTTGGGTAAAAAAAACAGAATGGAGCTTGGAACATCCGCAATTTGGATTTCTACCGGTCGATAAAAACGATTTTAGCGTTATAATTAACAATCAAAAGATACATTTTGACTGTGCGGTCATAGCCATTCATGGAGATCCGGGAGAAAATGGAATTCTTCAAGCGTATTTTGAAATGTTAAATATCCCTTACACCACCGGTAGCGTAATGAACTCATCGGTAACATTCAATAAATATTTTTGTAAAGAATTGGTTCGGGAAACCGGGGTTTTGCTTGCAAAAGGAATTCTGGTACATCGCCATCAAAACATTGATCAAGAATACATTATAAAAACCTTGGGATTACCGCTTTTTGTGAAACCCAACGAAAGTGGCAGTAGCTACGGAGTAAGCAAGGTGAAAAAAGCTGATGATCTGAAAATCGCTATGGAAAAAGCATTTTCAGAGAATAATACTATTCTGATAGAGGAGTTTATTCCCGGAAGAGAATTTTCCTGTGGATTATTTAAAAACATCACTGGTCAGATCACCCTACCGGTAACAGAAATTATTCCCGAAACTGAGTTTTTCGATTATGAAGCAAAATATCAAAATAAATCGAAAGAAATTACACCAGCGCCCATCTCCGAATCGTTATCACAAGCTATCCAATTGTTTACTTCAAAAATATACGATCGCTTACAATGCCAAGGCGTAGTTCGGGTTGATTATATTGTAAATGATAAGAACCAGATTTATTTTCTAGAAATCAATACAGTTCCCGGGATGAGTGAAGCAAGTATTGTTCCCCAGCAAGTTCGAGCCATAGGGCTTGATATGCGTCAATTTTTCACATTGATCATCGAAGATGCCATTGAACGTAAAAAACGAAACAAATTATAAACAACTAACAATCAATTAGATATATTTATCATTCCCTATGTTGTTTTTAAATTTAAATTTTTAAAAAAGCCCCCAATGACGCATGAAATACGCAAATCAATCCAAAAATCATTAATTGAAAATGGTTTCAGGTTTGCTAGATCCATGCAATCCATCTTAATCAAAATAAAGTGATATGAAGAGAGTATTAATCACCGGAGGAGCCGGATTCATCGGATCCCATCTATGCGAGCGGTTACTGTCGGAAAACTATGAAGTAGTTGCTCTTGACAACTTTTTTACAGGCGACAAGAGAAATGTTTTGCATTTAAAGGAGAACCCAATGTTTGAGTTGGTGCGTCACGACATTACTGCGCCTTATTTTGTGGAAGTTGACGAAATCTATAATTTAGCTTGTCCAGCTTCTCCAGTTCATTATCAATATAACCCGATAAAAACCATTAAAACAAGCGTTATGGGAGCCATCAATATGCTTGGACTCGCCAAACGCATAAAAGCCAAAATATTGCAAGCTTCCACATCGGAGATTTACGGTGATCCTGAAGTGCATCCACAAGTGGAAAGTTACTGGGGAAATGTCAATCCGATAGGCATACGCTCATGCTACGACGAGGGGAAACGATGCGCCGAAACACTATTTATGGACTATCATCGACAAAATAATGTCCGCATAAAAATAATACGCATCTTCAACACCTATGGTCCCCGAATGCATCCTAACGATGGTCGAGTGGTCAGTAACTTTATCATTCAAGCGTTACAAAATAAGGATATCACCATCTACGGTTCGGGAGAACAAACCAGAAGTTTCCAATACATCGACGATTTGATTGAAGGAATGATAAGAATGATGAAAACGGACGATACGGTTATTGGTCCCATCAATCTTGGCAATCCGGAAGAATTCACCATCAATGAATTAGCTCTCAAAGTTATAGAAATGACCGGAAGCCGTTCTAAAATTATCCATTTACCGCCGGCTTCCGATGATCCAACTCAGAGGCATCCGGAAATTTCCCTGGCAAAAAAACATTTGAACGGCTGGGAACCAAAAATCAAACTCGACCAAGGTTTGAAAAAAACCATCGAGTATTTCGACCAATTGCTGAAAAAATCTTCGTTAGACGATTGGACTTATCGAAATATCTAAAAAGTGATTTAAAGTCAACAATATTTTTTCTTAAACCGGAATACAAAGCATAAACAATAATCGCAAACCAAACACGCAGCAAAATATGAAAGGAATCATCTTGGCAGGCGGAGCCGGTACACGGCTTTATCCAATAACAAAAAGTATATCGAAACAAATTATTCCCATTTACGACAAACCGATGATCTATTATCCCTTGTCTGTTCTCATGCTTTCAGGGATTCGGGAAATACTGATTATCAGCACCCCCAAAGACATTCATCTTTACAGCGATCTTTTCGGCGATGGAAGTCATTTGGGACTTTCGATTCAATATGCCATTCAACCTTCACCCGATGGTCTAGCCCAAGCATTTATCATCGGAGAAGAATTTATTGGAACCGAAAACGCATGTCTCGTTCTTGGCGACAACATTTTCTATGGCCATGGATTTTCCACGCAACTCAAAACTGCGGCCGCATTAACTCAGGGTGCTGTAGTATTTGGCTATTGGGTTAAAGACCCGCAACGATATGGTGTAGTTGAATTTGATGCGCAAGGAAAAGTGCTCAGCATCGAAGAAAAACCTGAAAAACCCAAAAGCAATTTTGCCGTAACAGGACTTTATTTTTACGATAACACCGTTGTTGAAAAAGCCAAAAGTCTAAAACCTAGCAAACGGGGCGAATTAGAAATCACCGATCTGAATCGCCTTTATCTTCAGGAAAATAAACTGAAAGTTGAACTGCTCGGCCGAGGATTTGCTTGGCTCGACACCGGAACCCATGAAAGTTTGCTTGACGCTTCTAACTTTGTGGCTACCATTGAAAAACGACAGGGACTGAAAATTGCCTGTATCGAAGAAATTGCCTACAAAAACGGGTTTATCTCAAAAGACCAACTTTTAAGCATCGCTCATCAATATAAAAATAACGAATACGGACAATATTTATTAAAACTCACCGAGATACAATAACTCTTAAACCAAATTTAATCAATAAAAAATGAATGTTCGCCAAACCAATTTTCCGGGACTTCTGATCATCGAACCAAATGTTTTTAAAGATCACCGCGGATATTTTTTTGAATCATATAGCCATCGTAAATTCGAAGAAAATGGGATCAGCACCCGCTTTGTCCAAGACAATCAAGCGAAATCGGTCTATGGAGTGGTTCGTGGCTTGCATTATCAGCAACCTCCTCATGCACAGGCAAAATTGGTGCGCGTCACCGAAGGAACCATTCTCGATGTAGTTATCGACTTGCGTGTAGGCTCTCCGACTTTTGGCCGCTATTTTAGCATTGAGCTCTCGGCCGATAATTTTTTGGCACTTTACATCCCCAAAGGATTTGCCCACGGTTATTCGGTGCTAAGCCCCACAGCTGTAGTTACCTACAAAGCCAATGATTTCTACGCACCACAAGCCGAAGCAGGCATTAATATCTTTGATCCCAAAATCAATATCGATTGGAAAATCCCACATGAAAAATTGATTGTTTCAGATCGTGACAAAATTTGGCCTATGTTTGACACTGCCCCAAAACCTTTCGTTTTTGATCCCGTTAATCCCATTTAATCATGCAACCTAAGATATTGATAACCGGTGCCAAAGGACAATTAGGAAGTGCTATCAAAAAACTTTGCTCAAATGTCGAGGGTGAGTTCCTTTTTACCGATGTGGAACAACTTGATATAACCTCGCAATTGTCTGTTTCAGAATTTTTCGAAAAGCACCATCCCGCAGTCATCATCAATTGTGCTGCCTATACAGCAGTGGATAATGCCGAGAACGACACGGAAACTGCACACAGGATCAACGTCTTAGGTCCCAAATATTTAGCCGAAGCTGCAAAACAACACAACTCGTATTTAATTCACATTTCCACCGATTTTGTTTTCGACGGAAATCAGTCTGTTCCCTACTCCGAAGAATCACCTACCAATCCGCTTAACCATTACGGAAAAACCAAACTCGAAGGAGAACAGCAAATTATCAACACCGGAGGAAAATGGGCAATCATCAGAACCTCATGGTTGTATGGCGAAGGAGCGGGAAATTTTGTCAACACCATGATAAAACTAGGACAAGAACGTAGTTCCCTAAATGTAGTGTTCGATCAAGTTGGAACACCCACTGCTACACCCGATGTAGCTGCCGTTTTGTTAGCCGTAACCAAACTCGATCTTGAACAAAAACAGACCATCCAAGGTATTTTTCACTATTCCAACGAAGGAGTCTGTTCGTGGTTCGATTTTGCAAAAAAAATTATGCAGATAGCTCAAATCCCCTGCAAAATTAATCCTATTCGCACCTGGCAATATCCTACGCCGGCAAAACGTCCATCTTTTAGTGTTTTGGATAAGTCGAAAATAAAAGCTATCTTAGAGTTGGAAATCCCACATTGGGAAGAAAGCCTTCAAAAAGTATTGGCTGAAAAATTAAAAAACATTTAACATTAGTTTCTATGGACACCAAACTACTAAACCAAGTAACCGAAAAAGCCCGTCAATGGTTACAGATGAAAAACATCGACAGCGAAACGAAAAGAAAAATAGAAGAACTGATTGACGCACAAAACGAAGAACTCATCGACGCATTCTATCGCGACCTGGAATTTGGCACAGGTGGTCTTCGTGGAATTATGGGCGTGGGATCCAATCGGATGAACATTTACACCGTGGCCATGGCAACACAAGGCTTGGCCAATTATTTAAAAAAACAATTCAGCGCTCGAAAAAACATTGCCGTTGTAATCGCCCACGATAATCGGCACAATGGAAAACTCTTCAGCCAAACTGCTGCAAATGTTTTTTCATCAAACGGCATTAAAGTATTCTTGTTCGAATCACTTCGCCCCACTCCTCTTCTCTCGTTCGCCATACGATACTTAAAGTGTCAAAGCGGTGTGGTGATAACGGCATCGCACAACCCCAAAGAATACAATGGCTATAAAGCCTACTGGGAAGATGGAGCCCAAGTGATAGCTCCTCACGACAAAAATATCATTGCTGAGGTACAAAAAATCCATTCCGTCGATGAAATAAATCTGCAGGGCAATCCACAACTTATTGAAATCGTTGGAGCAGAAATTGATGAAGCTTATATAAAGGCTATAAAAGAACTGTCGCTTCGTCCCGACATCATTTCGAAAAACAAAAATCTAAAAATTGTATTCACACCCATTCATGGCAGCAGTGTGGTGTTAGGCCCAAAAACTCTAAAAGCTTACGGATTTGAAAATATAATTGAAGTAGAGGAACAGACTAAAATCGATGGAGATTTTCCAACCGTAAAATCTCCCAATCCCGAAGAAGCCTCCGCTTTGGAGTTGGCACTAAAAAAAGGACGTGAAACCGATGCCGATTTAATTTTGGCAACCGACCCCGATGCCGACCGCGTTGGAATCGCAGTCAAAAACCACCATGGAGAATTTGTGCTGTTTAATGGCAACCAAACCGCAACCTTCCTGTTTTACTATCTGTTAACTGCTTGGAAAGAGAAAGGCAAAATAAACGGTAAACAGTACATGGTGAAAACCATCGTAACTACTGAAATTTTACCTAAAATGGCTAAAGATTTTGGTGTTGAAATGTTCGATGTTCTTACCGGATTCAAATACATAGCCGATATCATTGCCCAAAACGAAGGGAAAAAACAATTTATCGCCGGTGGAGAAGAAAGCTATGGATATTTGGCCGGAGAATTTATCCGAGATAAAGACGCCATTATGGCCTGTGCACTTATTGCCGAAGCTGCGGCATGGGCAAAAGAGCAAGGAAAAAGTGTTTTCGAAATGTTGATTGAAATCTATAAAAAATATGGATTATATTACGAAAAGTTAGTAAACATCACCAAAAAAGGCAAAGCCGGAGCCGATGAAATAAATCAAATGATGACTAACTATCGTGCCAATCCGCCCAAGCAACTTAATAATACTCCGGTGGTATGCATAAAAGATTATGAAGCACAGATTGCCACACTTTTACCCCACGGTAAAACCGAAACCATCAACCTTCCCAAATCCAATGTACTGCAATTCATTTTAGCTGATGAATCTATCGTATCGGTTCGACCATCGGGAACCGAACCTAAAATTAAATTCTACTTTGGTGTTCGATCCGAATTAAATTCAATGGAACAGTATGAAAGCACCATAAAACATCTAAATCAAAAAATCGAAGCGATAAAAACCGATTTAGGAATATGATAAAAAGGGATCAAATTTGATCCCTTTTTTATCTCATGACAACTCTTAATAAAAAAAGAAGCGTTTGCTGAAATTTACCAAAAAAAGTTTCTCCTGTGCTCGGGTGAAAGCGGTGTAAAGCCAACGCAAATATTCAACATCAAGCATATCTTCCGTAAAAAAACCGGGATCAACGAACACCGCTTTCCATTGTCCACCTTGTGCTTTATGGCATGTTAACGCATAAGCAAATTTTACTTGTAACGCGTTGAAATAGCGATCCTCCCGAATAGCTTTTAAACGCTTGGTTTTTTGTGATATTCCACTATAATCCTCAGCTATCGAGAAAAACAAAGCACGGTTTTGTTCTGAGCTTAACGATGCTGCATTCGAATGCAAGGTATCGATAAGCAATATAACCTCAAGCTCGGTGTTTTTTGCATCCGACAAAACAACCGTAGCCTCAGCAAATCGAAATCCGTAACGGTCAACCATCGAACGAATCCTTTTGAGATAAAAAATATCGCCATTGGCAATAAAATCATCCTCCTCGACTTTCCAAAAATAGTTGTTTTTAACCACCATCAATCTATCGCCCGAACCGATTTCTTCCTCAAAACCTAAAATCCATTGACGAAGTGCAGCATTGTACTGATTTGCCTTCTGATTCGAGCGAGTAACCACTAAAACTTGATCAATCCCGAAACGATTTACCATTTCTTCAAGCCGCTCATGAAATAATTCTGACGATGAAATTACTTCAACATCCGGAAATCCATCAATTCTAAAAATCGGCAACGAAAAATTCTTTTCTATCAAACGATTACGAATTTCGGTGGCAATGGAAAGAATTCCACTCTCGTCCGTTTGCCGTACAACATCACGGAGTGTTGCCACTATTGCCTTTTTTCCGTAAAATTGCAACTCTTGCTCAAGCAAAGCCGGACTGATACGCAAACCAACAGGAGGCAACTGAGCCACATCTCCGGAAAAAATAAGTTTACATCTTTGTCCGCTATCCACGTAGTCAAGAAGGTCGAGCAAAACGTTTCCGGAACCAAACACATTCTCATCATCCGAGGAATCGCCAATCATCGAAGCCTCATCAACAATAAACAAAGTATCCTTATGAGGGTTTCTGTCAAGCAAAAACTTTCCATCGATATCAACCGACGAACTTCTTCGGTAAATTTTTTTATGAATGGTACTTGCAGGAAATTGGGCGTAGGAGGAAACTACTTTAGCAGCTCTTCCGGTGGGAGCCAACAAAACAACTTTTTGTTTCTGCGATGTCCACACCTTCACCAACGCAGAAATCAGCGTAGTTTTTCCTGTCCCTGCATATCCTCGAAGAATAAAAACCAAATTCTCTTCATCGCTCAATATAAAATCGGACAATAACTTCAACGCATTCAATTGATCGAACGTGGGCTGATGGCCTAACACTTTTACAATTAACTCAGTAATATGATCTTTGAGCATACTCCCATGGTTTTCAGTTTAGGCAACCCCTCTAATAACCTAAACTTCAAAATATTTCTTTCGATATTTGAAAAATCACACAAAAATATTTTAAATTTGCAAAGCAAACGAAATCTTGAAAAAAACTCATAAAAACATACACAATGAAGCAAATTGTAGCATCAGTACTTACTTTAGTTATCCTAGGTCTGGGATACATCTTGTACGAAAGTATAATGGAGCCTATCCGGTTTGAAAAAGAAAAAAATCGTCGGTATGCCTATGTAATTAATCGATTGAAAGATATCCGCAGTTCACAGGTTTTCTACAAATCGGTCAATGGACGCTACACCGGAAGTTTCGACACTTTGATCTCTTTTGTAAAATACGGAACCATTCCTGTTGTTCGTGCAATTGGTACCATTCCCGAAGAATTGATCGATTCATTGAAAAGTCGTGAAAAAGCTGAAAAATTAGCATTAAAAATGGGAATCATTCAGCGTGACACAATTCCCATTCCGGTACGCGACACTTTATTTAAGAATCGTTATTCCGACATAGATAGCATGCGCTATATCCCCTTCAGCGGAGGAAAAGAATTTAAGCTTGGTACCGCTACAGTAAAAGCATCGGGACTACCGGTCGATGTATTCGAAGCTTCAGCTCTCAATTTCGACATTCTTAGAGGTATCAACAAACAATTGATTGTTAATTTCAATGATGGTAAAGAATTTCCAGGTCTAAAAGTAGGTTCACTCACTGAATCAAACAACAATGCCGGCAACTGGGAATAAGATGTAATGTATAGCATTGCCACAAAATTCGAATATTCCGATCCGCAACTCAATTTAGGATTGGCAGCCATAAACGAACTATCCATCCATATCTCTATGGATGGATTTTCGTTTTGTATTACCAACCCTGAAACTCATCATGCTCTTTACATCAAAGATTATCGATTTGTTGAAGATCTGTCATTAGAAGACGTTGCCAACCTCATCTCAGAGATCAATTATTGGGACGAAACTCTACGAATCCCATATCAGAGAGTTCGAGTTATGTTCGATTGCCAACAGGAAACCATAGTTCCCGATCAATTGTTTGACGAACATCAAGCTTCAAAACTTCTGCGACTGCTCTTTAAAGAACCCAACTACCCTGTCCACTTGTTATCTCGTTCAATTCGATCAATGGATTGCTGGACTGTGAGCCAAATTCCATTAATTCTCTCAGAACGTCTGAAAAGCCACCAACCTCAAGCCGAAATTTTCACGTCAACTGCCCCCATACTTGAAAGAATGGTTTCCGAACGCTTTATCAATCCATACCCAAAATTCATTTTAAACATTCAAAGGAATTATTTTCAAATTTTCATTTCAGAAAACGGACGTTTAACCTTTCATAATCAATTCTATACCCCACATCCAAACGATATTGTTTACTTTGTCGCATTTGTAGTTGACCAATTGAATTTCGACACTGAGAACCTAGTTATTCGTCTTATCGGGACAATCGAAACTGTTTCACCGGAATACCAGTTGTTAAAAAACTATTTCAGAAACGTTTCATTTGAAAAAAATCCTTCAATCTTCCATGGAAGAGTTATTGACAAGATTCCCGTGCATCGCTATATTAACCTGTTGAACCTATCGTTATGCGAATAATTGGCGGCAAATTAGGCGGTAGAAGAATCGAAATTTCAAAAACCTTTTCGTCGCGTCCTACAACTGATATCGCCAGAGAAGCCCTTTTTAATATTTTATCAAATCGTATTGATTTTAAGACCGTTCGGGTTCTCGACCTTTTTAGCGGAACCGGTAGCGTCTCCTTTGAATTCTATAGTCGTGGGACAACTCAAATCGATGCGGTAGAAATTAACCGAAAACACATTTCCAGTATTATTCAAAATATCAATACTCTAAATATTTCGGGAATCAATGTTCTTTGTGCCGACGCATTTCGCTTTCTGAGTAAATGTTCTCCGGAGAGTTACGATATAATATTTGCCGACCCACCCTTTGATTTACCCAATCGGGCAAAAATTCCCGATTTGATCTTTCAACAAAACATTTTAAAGCCTGAAGGTTTTCTAATTCTTGAACATGAAGTGCACGATTCCTATGAAAAACATCAAAACTGGAAAGAAACACGCCATTATGGAAAAGTAACTTTCTCATTTTTTTGTCGCTAGACAAAAAAGCTGAATCGTGATCATTTTTTTTGATTTTTTTCTATTTTTTTTGAAAAACTATTTGCCCAAAAAAATAAAATTACTACCTTTGCCTCGCAATTGAACGCAACGGTTCGGTAGTTCAGTTGGTTAGAATACCGGCCTGTCACGCCGGGGGTCGCGGGTTCGAGCCCCGTCCGAACCGCAAAAAACCTTGCATAGTGCAAGGTTTTTTTTATTTTAACCTTATTACAACAATTGTAAAAAAAACGCCCTTTCAAGGGCGTTTTGATACTGTCCCAAAAAGTGTGTAAAGTGAGTTAGTTCTTAAATTAGAGAAAAAAAACTAAAAATAGAAAAGACTATGGAACAACTACACTTTACACGAGAGCAAGTTAGTAAAATTTTGGATTCAATCAGCCAAAAAGAAGGAGGTATCCAAGAGGTTTTGAAACTTAGTTTGGAA
>Ga0208198_1000184_pt1 | contig 77404 bp, 73 predicted proteins | sample AD_JPNTR2_MetaG_FD_184446 | JGI IMG/M metagenome (GOLD analysis project Ga0208198, IMG submission 184446) | Active sludge microbial communities of municipal wastewater-treating anaerobic digesters from Japan - AD_JPNTR2_MetaG (SPAdes) (version 2) | ecosystem: Engineered > Bioreactor > Anaerobic...
AATGAATGGGAACTACGCTCAGGCTACGCCTTCGCTACGTTCCCATTCAATACAAAACAAATTCAAAGAAAATGATTATATTTGAAACCAAATTTAACTTACATTACACACTTTTAGGGATACTACCTTTTTATTTTCACACATTAGTGTATCTATAATTTTCTTTTTTATACAATTGGCATAACAATTGTCCAACCACAGTGGCAATCATAAACGCATACACACGAACGATGACCGTTGTGATAAAAGGATAGAACAGACGATGAAGCTTAAAATAATTTGTGCATTACTCTTATTTATACTTCAAGGATGTTTCCAATACAGTCCATACGAAGCTCGACTCCTAGAACATGAAAAGAATATTCATCAAAAATCACTTCAACGCATCAAAGCTCTGCCAATTACTGACACTATCTGTTTTGCTTTTGTTGGCGACCCTCAACGGTTCTACGATGCAACCTATTCGGCGGTTGCGTCAATAAACCAACAACCGGATGTACTCTTTACCATTTGTGCCGGCGACATTACCGACTTTGGGTTGGTTATGGAATATCAGGCTATGTTGCAAATATTTTCGTTCCTCACTATGCCATTTTTTAGCGTTGTTGGAAATCACGATTTGTTATATAATGGAGATTTTGTTTACCAAACCATGTTCGGCCCCTTCAACTTTTATTTCGACTATTCGGGATTTCGATTCGTCTTTGTCAACACAAACAGCCGTGAATTCAACTTTAACGGTAAGGTTCCCGATATTTCCTTTCTGGAATCGTGTCTGAGTGACACTACCAAATACCAAAGCGCAGTGATTATTGCCCATGTCCCCCCGGGAAACAATGATTTTGATGAGCGACTAAACACCTTGTACATCCAAACCCTTTTGAATTCCCCTAAAGTTGTGCTCCATCTAAACGGACACAATCATGATTTTTCACAATATGAATGGAAAAATTCTAACCGAACGATTAATTGTTACAACAGCTACAGCGTGGATAAACGTCGTTATCTGAAAATCAAAATCTGGCACAACCACAGAAATCCATCGGCTTCAATCTCTGTTGAACATATTTCATTTTAATGGTATGACAAAAAAACAACAAACCGTAAAATATTTGTCAATTCTACTCACCTTTTTGACAGCAACAACGATGGGTGCTAAGGCGAAGATTGTTCCCGATTTTTTTCATCTGCAGTTTGCCGGGGATATTGGTATGATTTCAGCAGGAGCAGGCTATCAAACCTCCTCTAAAAAGACCCACGTTTCTTTTCTTATGGGATTCGTACCTAAGACTTACATCGATTTTGAAAACAATCTGGTTACCCTAAACATTGCCGCAACCTACCAACCTTTAATGCTCTACTTTCGAGATGTGAAAATGGCTTTTAAACCACTGATTTTGGGTAGCGGTATTTCGGTTTCTCTCGGGGAAACCTACCAAAGATATAACACTCCCAACTATCCTAAAGGGTATTACTGGTGGCCTACAAACTCACGCATTATCGTAACAGTTGGACAATCAATTTCTGTTTTTCAACCATCACGGACAATTTCACAAATTGACTTGTATTCGCAATTAGCAACAAACGACCTTGCACTATATTCTTACAGCGTCAACACTATTGTGAAAATGCGACACATTTTTCACTTTTCGTTTGGGGCAAAAATCTTTATTGATTTCCCCAAAACCCACAAAATTACTTAGGCTGCCATAGACATCGAGCCGGGGATTCAATCTTCTCAGCTTTTTTCAATTCTTTGATTGCTTTCTCAACTTCCTTTTTATCTAAACCTGAAAGCTGAGAGATTTCACCGGTTCTAAGCGGACGTCCAGCCTTTTTCATGGTTTCTAATACCTTTTCTGTACTCATGTTCTGTTTGTTTTACTCATCCAATCAACAAAATTAGCGTAAAAAGGTTTTAAGTCTTTAAAAGAAAAAGTGCAAAATAGTAGGCTATGACCGAGAGACATTTCAAATAAACCGGTATTTTTGCAGCCTGAATCCTTATTAACAACCATTATTATGCATTCAATCCGGACGGTGATTTTTCTGATTTTAACCTTCATTCTACAATTTCAACTATTCGCCCAATCCATTCCTAATGTTCCTTCAGAAAAACCCAAACTTGTGGTGGTGGTTGTTGTTGACCAAATGCGATACGACCTTCTAACCCGATTTAAATCTGATTTTTCTCCCAATGGATTCAATCGTATCGTTTCCGAGGGCACACTTTGTTCAAACGCACGTCACGAGTATTTTCTTACGCAACAATTAACCGGATATGCAACCATAGTTACCGGGGCATTCCCTTCAATGCATGGAATTATTTCCGACTCATGGTTTTCAAGAGTAAACAATAAAGAGGTTTTTGTGGCTGTTGACAACAACATTATGCCTGTTGGGGCTTCACCCAAGGAGAATGGCTTCTCACCCAAAGATTTGCAAATTCACACCCTTTGGGATGAACTAACGTTGGCAACACAAAGCCGTTCGAAGATTCATTCCGTGGCACTCAACGGAAAAGTGGCGGCCATTTCCGGCGGATTTACTTCCCACGGAGCATGGTGGTTCGACATCTATTCAGGCAATTGGATTACCAGCTCCTATTACCGCGATTCGCTTCCGCGATGGCTGATCGATTTCAACAGTAAAAAAATTCCCGATATTTATGTGAACAGGCAATGGACTCCCAAAAAGCCGGTAAGTTCCGACACAGTTTCACAACCTTCTTTTGTTAAAGCTTTTTTCAGGCGAGTAAATTTTTTATATAACCTTATTGAATCACGCACCATTTCCCAAAGCTACCGAATCTTGACCCAAACCCCCATGGGAATAACTTTAACCTTCGACATGGCAAAACAGGTTATTGTGAACGAATCGTTAGGAAAAGACCTTTTCCCAGATGTATTAGTGATTGGAATTAACCCAACCGGGACCATCGTTCGGAAATACGGATTGCTTTCCATTGAATTGGAAGACACCTATCTTAGATTAGATGAAGAATTGGGACATTTTATCAATTTTTTGGATCAGGAAATCGGGCTAAAAGATGTTCTTATGGTGTTAACCTCCGATTGTGGTTCATCTCATGATCCAAAATTCTTACAGCAATTCAAGTTACCGGCCGGAGTTTTCGATCAGAAACAATTGATTACCCTATCGGGAAGCTATTTAAACGCTATTTATGGAAAAGGGAATTGGATCTTGGGATATCGAAATAAACAATTTTATCTGAATCACACTTTAATCGAAGATTCAAAACTCTCTTTAAACGAGATGCAAGACCGCTTGGCTCGTTTTGTATTGCAGTTTACGGGAGTGGCCAATGCCTTACCGGCCTACACGCTTCAATCTACCAACTTTTCACATGGAACGTTTGTTTTGATGCAACGTAGCTATAACCAACGTCGCTCGGGCGATGTAATCATCAACCTTGATCCGGGATGGATTGAAAAATCCGACGATGTTGTTCAATCCAATTCAGGGTACGACTACGATACTCATGTACCTTTAGTTTGGTTTGGATGGAAAGTTCCTCGAATGGTAATTTATCGTCACATTCCTACTACATCCATTGCATCCACCTTAGCGGCTTTTCTCGATATTGTTCCTCCCGGAGGTGCGTCGGGTGAGGTGCTCTATGATTTGATGCAAAAAAACCGATAATCTCCAAACCTCTCCTTTTTCTGGAGATTGTGTTGAGATTGGACAACTCAGTTTTGTGCCGGCGATTTGTCCGGATTTATTTGTAGAACAATGCGCTCACAAAATCGATATAGCTTTCGGAATGTTCTCCGAAGCGTGCTTCAATGTTCTGATCTTTGATTTTGTAGGTACAATGCTCTCCCTTTATACGTGAAAAAACAATGATGAATTTTTGACCATCTTCTTCCATCCCGATTTGAGCCAACGACTCACTACCGTTTACCGTTAAAGTGGCTCCACAAATAGGGCAATAGAAATCAAAACGCTCACCTTCTTTCATAACAAAATCAGGATGGTGCCAAATGTTATAGTCGCCGAGGTGTTGACTTAAAAACACTAATCCCTTTTTTGAGTCGTTTTTTACGGTCATTACAATTTGATTGTTGACACTCAAAATCCCATTACAATGGGGGCAAAAAAATTTGGTCATCATGGCTCTATATGCTTTTTAAGTGTAAAATGAAACTTACTTCCTTGTCCCGGAGTACTTTCAACCCAAATATCTCCTTTATGTAGTTTAACAAATTCACGACACAAAAGCAACCCTAAACCGGTTCCCTTCTCTTCGCCGGTTCCTATGGTTGTATGGTTAACATCGATTCTGAACAGTTTTTCCTGATCCTCCGGAGAAATTCCAACTCCTGTATCAACAATGCATATATGGGCAAACTCGCCTTCATCGCTATAAGAAATAGTGATAGTTCCGCCGTTAGGTGTGAACTTAATTGCATTCGAAACCAAATTACGAATCACAGTACTAACCATGTTCCCATCTAGTTCCATAAAAAGCGAATGGGTATCGGTCACAATGGTAATGTTTTTATAATTGGCCGCACCTTGAAGAAGTTCAACGGTTTCCTCTACCAAATCTTTGATATTGAACAAATTGGGTTTGAGTTTTAAGCGTCCGGTTTGTGAACGCGCCCATTGTAGCAAGTTATCAAGCAAACTGTAGGCGTTTCCCGAATATTTATGAATTTGCTCTATAAAAGTTTTGATTTGTTCACGATCGTATCGCTCATAGTCGGTGATCAACAATTCACTGATTCCGAGAATGGTACTGAACGGATTCTTTAAATCATGTGCTACTATTGTCAAAAATTTGTCTTTTGTCTTGTTCATTTGAACCAACTCAATGCGCTCTTTTTCAAGACTATCGCGTTGCTGCATAAGGTCGAGTTTTTCGTTTTGAACCTCAACAGCTCGCTTAGTAAGGCGCACTTCCATGGCATTGGTTTCTCGCAAACGATTGATAAATTCTTTTAAAAAACCGCGTGCAATGGATGAATCTGAATCAAACAGAGCGTCAAAATCCTTACGTTCCAATTTTAGCAATTGGCACTCCGTTAGGGCTGTTACGGTTGCACAAGACCTTGCCGTGTTGATGAGCGAAAATTCTCCGAAATATTGATGCTTTGATAACGTGGCAAAAATAAAATCTTGGTCGTGGACTTGAACCGCCCCTTCCTTAATGAAGAACATTGCACCCGGCTCTGAATCCTTGGCGATAATCACTTCGTGCCGATTAAATTTCAGAGAAGCTAATTTATCAGCCACAAGGTTTAAAACTCGTCCGGAGAGATTAGTAAAAATTGGAACATCCTTAAGGAATTCAACAATCTCTATATCTTTTCTTGAGCCGAAAATTCGCATATAAAACCCAAAGGTTGACCATTTCACAAAAATAAAATTTTTTACTTGACAACCAAAAATTTATTGATTTTTATTCGCTTCGAATTGTTTGATCAACTCTTCAGGGGTTTTGCCCAGGTTTTGTAGTAATATTTTGGTATCGGCTGCTAGCGGATGATCAGGGAACTTTTGAATAAAACGCTCATAGTATATTCGCGCATCAACTATATTTCGAAGATTATTTTCATAAGTGAATCCTATTAAAAATAATACATTCCCAAGGTTAGGAAAATGGGGATAATCGTTTTCAATCTGTTTCAGATAATTAATTGACTGAAGTGGTTGGTTAATGTATAGTGAATTTTCGGCAGCCCGATATAAAAAAACCGGTGCCGCAGAATCTGTTTTATATGTTTCGGAAAATTGAATGTAATAACCAATTAGTTCATAGGTTTTCTCTTTTTCATCAGGACGAATCCGACGAATGCTGTCCAATTCCTGTTCAGTTTTTACTATTTTTTGAAGAAATTCTCTTTTTTCATTGTTTTTCTTTCCGCAATTGTGCATGATAATCATAAGTAGCAATAAAGGTAAAAGTCGTAAAATTGCGTTTGAGAATAATGGTTTCATAGCCTGCTACGTTTTATGGTTTGAATTTATTTTGTTTGAAACAGTTTATTTCGTCTTTATTTTGTACTTAACCGTAACATTTCCTTTTGAAATGTCGATTAATTTGCGCTTTATAAGTTGCTTTTTCAGCGACGAAACTCTATCGGTAAAAAGAATCCCTTCTAAATGATCATATTCGTGCTGAATAATTCTGGCGGCTATTCCTGAGAAAGTTTCATCGTGTTGCTGCCAATTTTCATCGAAATAGGTTATTCGGACGTTTGATTTACGAAGAACATCTTCGCGCAATCCCGGAACACTTAAACATCCTTCGTTGAAATACCACTCTTCACCCGACTCTTCAATGATTCGTGGATTGATAAATACTTTTCGAAAATCTTTTAAATCGGGATTTTCGTCGGCAAAGGGAGATGCATCGATCACAAACAACCGAATGGATAAGCCAACCTGAGGCGCTGCTAAACCTACACCTTCTGCAGTCTCCATAGTTTCAAACATATTGGCAATGATCCGGTTTAAATCGGGATAGTTTTTATCAATTTCCTCTGCTTTCTTCCGTAAAACAGGACTTCCTGCTACTACAATTGGATAGATCATAGATTTTGAGCTAAATAAGTTTGTAATATAATGGTTGCACTTATGGCATCGATCAATTCCTTATCTTGACGTTGCTTCTTCTTTGCTCCGGCCATTAAAAGAGTCTGCTGCGAAATTTTTGAAGTAAAACGTTCATCGACTCTAACAACCGGAATCGATGGATATTTTTGTTGAAACCGTTTAATAAACCCGTGTATGTGAGGTTCTATTTCGCTTGCCTGGTTATTCATCTGTTTTGGTAGTCCAACTACAAGAGTTTCTACTGTTTCTTTAAGCAAATATTGGTCGAGAAATGTCATTAAACGTGCTGTTTCCAGTGTAGTTAACGCCTGTGCAATGATTTTGTTCGGATCGGTTACCGCAACTCCACATCTTTTATATCCGTAATCAATAGCCAAAACTCGTGCCATGTCAAATTATTGGTTTTGCCTATATACATCAAGTAACCGATTGGCAGCCTCAAAAGGCGAAAGGCGATTTTGAATGACCAATGTTTCAAAGTCAGCGAGAAGCTGACTGATTTCGGGGTTTTGGTAGAAGCTTTGTCTTAACGTATCGTTAATAGTTTCATACATCCAAAATTTTGACTGCTGCTGTCGATTTTGGTGGAAATAATTGTTATCGCAAGTAAGCTTTTCGTATTGTAAAATATTTTCCCAAATCTGATCAATCCCGGTATTATACAGGGCAGATGCCGTCAGAGCTTTAGGAACCCAGCCCGATGGTTTTCTGGGGAAAAGGTGCAATGCTCCGGAATATTCGGTTTGAGCCATACGGGCTTTCTCCAGATTGTTACCATCGGCTTTATTGATAATGAGCAAATCGGCCATCTCCATAATACCTCGCTTGATTCCTTGCAACTCATCGCCGGCCCCGGCAAGCATGAGTAAAAGAAAGAAATCCACCATACTATGAACCGCTACTTCTGATTGTCCAACGCCGACGGTTTCTACAAATACGGTATTGAATCCTGCCGCTTCCACTAAGATTATGGTTTCACGGGTTTTACGCGCTACTCCTCCTAAAGAACCCGCCGAAGGTGACGGACGTATAAAAGCATCGGGATTATTGGTAAGTTTTTCCATCCGGGTTTTATCGCCCAAGATCGATCCTTTGGAGCGCTCGCTGCTTGGATCAACCGCCAGAACGGCGAGTTTTCTGCCACGGTGTGTTACTTCGGTCCCTAATGCTTCAATAAAGGTACTTTTCCCAACTCCCGGCACCCCGGTGATCCCAATCCGCAGCGAATTCCCGGAGTGCGGTAAGCATTTTTCGATAATTTGACGTGCAACTTCCTGGTGTTCGGGCAAGGAACTTTCCACCATGGTGATTGCCATGCTTAAAATAATTCTATCGCCCGAAACAATACCCTGAAAATATTCTTCAGGTGTGAGTATTCGTTTACGCTTTCGTCGGCCACCTTTTTCAATCTCCGGGTTTACCATGGGCGGTGGCTCAACTCCGGGGTTTACTTTTAGGGCACTTTGAAATTTTTCGGACGATTGCTCCATAGGTTTCTGAGGGTGGGAAATATTAACCGATCTTTATTATTCCATAACGTTACATGATATTTTCAGCTTTATTTCGGAATTTGACGGGTCGTTGCTGTAAACATCGATGTATTGAGCTTGCCGCCCCTTGCGTCCATGGGTGTTGAACGAAACTTTTATCGATGAGGTTTCCCCGGGATCAATTTTATCTGCCGGAGGGGTAGTTGCTGTACAACCACACCCGGTACGAACTTTACGAATCACCAGTGGATTTTTCCCTTCATTTTTAAAGGTAAACTCATGGGTAACCATACTTCCTGCCTTAACATCACCGGCCTCAAAACTAGTTTGAGTGAAAACTATTTTAGGTGCCTTGGCCAAATCTTCCGGTGTTAGTTTCGAGAAATCTTCCTTAACGGTGGCAGTAACTGAAAGCATATTGTTTCTTTCTGGCTTGTTGTTGATCAATAAATACATACGTTCGATCACGAACCCGTAATCGTTCACTTTTGAACCGTCCATTTTTGCCTTCAGAACGCCTTTTTCATTTGGTTTTAACACTTGGGGGACTTGTTTTACCTCCAACCATGCAGGGGTGGTTTCAACCGTAATGGTAACCGGTTCATTGCCAACGTTTATGATTGGAATCTCGCGTTCGGCTACTTCTGTGTTTGTTATGTTTAGAAATGAAAACTGCGTGTTTTGCAACCGAACGCTACCCATTTGCAAAGGATAATCGTCTTCGATGGTTCGCGGACGAGGAATAACGTTCCCGGAAATTTTCAACGTCAAATTCGACGGTTCTCCATTGGTAGTCACTATTATGCTTTTCGAGAATGGTCCGGGACGATTTGAAGGATCGAAAACCACCTCAATAAACCCTTTTTGATTAGTTAGTATCGGTTGCTTGGTATAATCTGACGTTGTACACCCGCAGGTTGGTTGTACTCGGGTAATCACTGCCGGTTGGGCTCCGATATTGGTGAATATAAACCGATATGTAACATTTCCGTCGGTTTCTTTTATTGTTCCAAAATCATGTTCTGTCTTTTCGAAAACAATTTGTGGGGCTGCATTTTGACCATAACTTATGATAGATATGCCCAAAATTAAAGTGATAATAGGTAGTGCTTTCATATGATTATGATTTTAATATTAATATTAATTAAACTATTCGCTCATGGTTTGTTTATCCCTAGTTTTTATTTTTACTCAAAATTTCTGCCAGTTGTTTCATATCGTAACTTGTAGGTGCTTGGAATAACTTTAATTCAAATATCTCTATAGCTGCCAACAAATGTTCCAAAATATCGGACTGAAAACCTTCGTAAGGAACTAACGACTTTTCTTTCGAGAAAATGTAAATCTCAAGCGGTAATCCCTTCTCGGTAGGTTGAAGATGTCTTACAACAAGAGTTAAGTTTGTGTTGGTCAAGGGGTGGTTCCGTACATATTCATATACATACCGTCTGAAAGTTCCAAGATTTGTCATTCTTCTCCCATTGATGGGCAATTCAGTATTAACTTGATGTTCCTTATTGTGTTTTTCGATTTCTTCCAGACGTTGTTCAACATAATCTTTGATAAGATCAATTTTTTTGAACCGCTCTATCATTTCAGGGGTGCAATATTTAACGGAGGTTTGATCAATCAACAGATGTCGTTTGATTCTTCGTCCTCCTGATTCTTCCATTCCTCTCCAATTCTGAAAAGCTGTTGAAACCAAAGTGTAGGATGGTAATACGGTAATTGAATAATCCCAATTTTGAACTTTCACAAAATTGAGCGTAATTTCGGTTACAATACCATCGGCATTGTGGCTCGGTAGTACAATCCAATCGCCAATTCTGACTGTACGGTTGGCCGCCATTTGAATTCCGGCGGTTAATCCCATTAAACTGTCTTTAAAAACTAACATTAACACAGCTGTCATGGTTCCTAATCCGGCCAATAGGTATCCTACCGATTTATTTAGCAAGATCGAAATGAATACTATGGCTGCAATGATAAATACGATGATTTGTATTGTTTGAATGATTCCTTTTATTGGACGTTCTTTTGCTGCTTCAAGTTCATCGTAAATATCGTTTAGGGCTAGAATTATTGAATTAACCAAACGTGCTCCCCAAATCACGATAAATAAACGTACTATCTTCTGCAAAAGAAAGATTACTTTTTCATTCTCTACCTGAACAACCTGAGGTATCATGAAAAATACATACAAGATGGGTACAATGGTTGCAGCTCGAGTAAATACTTTTCTTTCGAGAAATTTATCATCCCATGTGACCTTTGTCTTTTTGATGAAATATTCAACATACTTTAATACAACATAACGGATGATGTAATGCAATATAAATCCAGTAATGAGCAGCGAAATCACAAAGACAATATTGGATAAGGATATTTGCATTGACTCGGGTACTCCTATTTGTCCGAAGTACTGAAGTAATTGTTCTCTTAAACTATTCATACAACAATCCTCTCATTAAGAAACAAGTGACTAAAAATATGGAAAACAGATTATTCGCAAGCTTTTATCCTATATTCGTAACTTTCCATAATTGGATTGGTGAGAACTTTCTGACATATCTCTTCGATGATTTTCTTGGCGTTTTCCATATCTTTCGCCTCAATTTCAAGTGTCATATGCTTTCCAACCCGAAGGTTTTCAATCTTTTTATATCCCATATTATGTAAAACATTGGTAACAGCTTTCCCTTGGGGATCTAACAATGCCTTTAAAGGCATAATATCAATTTCTGCAAAAAATTTCATAGCTTAAGTTTTTATGTTTTTAGTTTCGATTTTCGTGTCCAAATCTATAATAGGTTGCTGATAATATCAAATACGCCGGAATGATAATTATGCCGGCATAGAGCTTTGTCAGTATAATTGCTGCAATGGAAACAATAGCTAGGATTAATAGTAAAACTTTTTTAGTTTGATTGGTTGAAAAATGTTTTAGCGAAAGTAACCGCACTTCACTAACCATCAGTCCGCAGAATACCAAAATCAAAGCTACCATCGGTAATTGCAGCGAACTTTTGGCAAATGCCACGATTAAGTTGGCGAACGAGACAAAGAAAAGAGCGTTGGCAGGAGTCGGAAGTCCAATAAAATCAACCGATTGTCGGGTATCAATGTTGAATTTTGCCAAACGTAAGGCTGAAAAAACGGCTAAAAGGAATGGAGAATAATTCAATACAGGTATTGTCCAGCAGGGTTTGAGTGCGACAAAAAGCATGATAGCCGGAGCCAACCCAAAACTAACCATATCTGAAAGAGAATCGAGTTGTTTTCCAATTTCGGAATAGGCATTCAGTGCACGTGCCACTAGTCCATCAAGAAAATCAAAAACCGAAGCTGCAAGAATCCAATAGAGTGCCACTGAAAGTTTTTGTTCAAACGCAAATACTATGGCAATACTGCCACAGAGCAGATTAAGCGATGTGATTGCGTTTGGAATGTTGCGTTGTATGAAGTTCATTCCTAACCTTTTATCTTTTGAAGTATTAATTCCCATTGTTCTTGAGAAATTTTAGCTCCCAGATTTTGAATTACATGCCCACTTAAAATGGCACCGTACCAACCACATTGTTGTGATGTTTTCCCTTCAATCAACCCATACAGGAATCCTGCAGCATACAAATCTCCTGCTCCTGTGGTGTCGATAGGATGTGCATCGATAATTCCCACCTTGGAATATTCGCCGTTATGCCACACTAATGAGCCGTCTCGCCCGATTTTGACAACCGCGGTTTCGACTATTTTTGCCATGTCACTCAAGGCCGCTTCTCTGTTTTTCCCGGTAAACGATTTAGCTTCTTCTTCATTAGCAAAAAGTATGTCAACAAATTCTGAAACATAATCTTGCAAAAATGTCAAGTTTTCTTCCACTATGTTGAAACTTGCCAGATCGAGAGATATTTTCATGTTGTTAGCTTTGGCAAGTTTTGCTATCGACATTAATAACTCATGATTCTGAACTAAATATCCTTCAATATGAATCAATTGATATTCAGAAAACACTTTGGGATCTAAATCACCGGAAACCAGTTCTACCGCCGCCCCCAAATAGGTGGCAAATGTGCGTTCTCCATCCGGACTTATCAGTGCAATGGCTCTTCCTGTTTGTGTGGACGAAAGGCAAAGATGATCGGTGATCAGTGAATTTTTCAGATCTTTCAAAAAGAATTCGCCCAAATCATCCTTTCCGATTTTTCCAACAAATCCGGTTTCTATACCCAAACGAGCCAAACCATGAATAGTATTAGCCGCCGAACCTCCGGCCGAATGTTTCTTAACAAGATTTTGGACCTGATGCAAAATCTGATCGCTGCTTTCTTTGGTTACTAATTGCATGCAACCTCGGGGCAACCCCAATTTTGCAAGAAAAGAGTCATCATCCAATCGGATCAAAATATCCACTAAAGCGTTTCCTATCCCTAATACTTTCATTGGTTGGGTGTTGTCTGGTTATGTATTCAAAAAAACAAGCGACTCAAAAATCCTTTTGCTTGATTTAAAGGAATTTATGACATGTTTTATACCATTTATTATTCTAGGTTTTATTTTTGCAAAGTTAACGATTTGCGCTCATAAATTCTAAATTATTCCTAAAATTGTGGATTTCTGCATGCAATTTGATTAGTTTAGTACTGAGTATATAACTGCAAAAAAAACTTATATCATCATACGGTAGTGACTTTTTGATTTGTGGCTTCAGATTTTATTTTATGATCAATTTCAACGATTACAATAAACTGCGTAAATTATTACTCGACCCTAATTATACCGTTCGTATTTTTGAAACACCAATAGATGTTGAACTTCAGAAAGAATATTTTGCGTTTTCTTCCGAGCTGCGAAAGGAGAATAATAAACAAGCTGATTACTTATCCCAAGTATGGCAATTATACGATCCAACGGTTCCCATAGAAGATAAGAAGCGCATTTTATGCATGTTAGCATCCGTTGACAATATTGATTACTATCGTTCCTTAGAGCAATTTGAAAAAATGGCTCCTGACGAACTAAAGAATTGGGCAACGTTAGCTCTTTATGAAAGTAAAACGATCATTGAGTCAGGTTTTCTAAATTCAAACATGGTTATTGTTAGTTCCGGTCTGGGGGCTAAAAACAATTCGCTTCGCTACTTTATTGTTCTTATTGCAAAGAACGATGAGGGTTTTTCAACTCTTCAATACGATATAATCAGAAACGAAACCGAGTTCGCTTTTCGGGAACAAGGAGGAGAAGTTGAAGAAATCAATAAAGACGGCCGTTTTGTCAAAATTGTTTGTTTGCTTCCTATCGAACAATATATCGGTGAACTTATTCAATCAATTATCAGATTGTGCAATACATTTGGTGATTTCTTAGCTGAAGACTTTATTTTGACTAACACAAAGCTCCTTTCAGTGCAAGACATCGAGAATTTTCTAAAAGAATCCGGTCGGAAAAACAAATAAACCAATGTTACTAAATCACGACAAACAGGTTAATGCCTCCCTTCAAATTTTACCCCTTGAAGAAAGTGAAAAAGCGTTACAAGCAATCGATAAAGCCATAGATTCAATACAACAATCCGGGATTGCTCACCTGGTGTGTCCTTTTGAAACTGTACTTGAAGGACGGTTTGCCGAAGTTCAGCAGGTTATGGAAACTGCTATTGAAGCAGCACTATCGATTAGCGATGAACTGGTTATTCATTGCAAATGGCATATTTCAAAAAAGGCTAACCTATCGATCCATCAGAAAATCGATAAATTTCGATGATATTGCTTACTCATCGATATCTTTTAAACTGCCGCCATTCATCAGCAATAAAAACTCCTTCTTTTTCCGCCTGGAAAGAGTAGCTTTTATATCGTTTTTTAAAAAAATTACGTTTGTTTCTCGACTGTATGCTCTCACATGATCTAAAGAAACAATTTGCGATTTATGGGTTCGGAAAAACATTGTAGGATCGAGCGACTTCTCCAAATCGCCTAAACTTCGTGTTACGGTGTAATGTTTCCCATCGAAACAAAAGATTTTCGAATAGCTTCCCTCGCCTTCTATCATCACAATTTCAGAAGGTTTTAAATAGATGTAACCATCGTTGGTGGCCACAGCAATCTTTGATGGATAGTTTTCTTTTAAGACTCTCTCCGTGAGTTTCTGACGAATTTTTTGCTCGTCTTCCATTCGCTTGGAAAGTCTTTCTACAGTCTGTTGAAGTTGATCAATTTCAATGGGTTTTAGCAAATAATCAAAGGCGCTGTGTTTTATAGCCTGAATGGCATATTGACTGTAGGCCGTCACAAAAATTACATCGAAATTGCGGTTTTTTACATCTTTTATAATATCGAATCCATCTTTCTCCGGCATTTCGATATCGAGAAAAATGAAATCGGGTGGGTCAATTCCCAAACGCATGACAGCATCGGAATAGTTATCAGAGGTCCACTTGACTGTGACGTTGGAGCATGACTCGTGAATTAGTGTTTTCAGCGTTTCTACAGCATAGTATTCGTCGTCGATAATGGCGCAAGTAAGTGGTATCATTTTCAGATTCAGATATTTACTATTCAATCGACAGAAAAAGAAAATTCATTGCGTAAATATATAAAAATCTCTTTTGCATTGGTTGTTTATGACGGATTGAATTTTGGAATTACTAAGGAAACCCGTGTTCCGCATGGTTTGCGGTCTAAGTCATATAGATCGGTAATATGAACCGATATTTTGCCGGGATAAACCTCATTGTAGTGACGTATTCTTTTGTAAACAATAGAAAGTCCTGTTTGTCTTGACTTTTTTATTAACATTGAACGACTTTTAAAGGATTCCTCCCTTCCTATTCCATCATCGGTTAAAAATACGATTACATAAGAATCGCGTTGCGATATGGACAATTTGATGGAGCCTTGACGTTTTAGGGAAGCTATTCCATGCCGTATTGCATTTTCCACAAAGGGTTGGATCAAAAATGGTGGCACCAATATGTTTCTTGTATCAAGGGCTGGTTCTATTTCAATTTGAAAAGTAAACATATTGGGAAATCGAAGTTTCTCCAAATCGACATACATTTGTAGTAACGATAAATCGTTTTCAAGATCGATAAACTCATTGTTGGAAAAATCAATAACCCCTCTCATTAATTGTGCAAACCGGGTTAGGTATCGGCTGGCATCCTGACGTTCATTGTTTAATACAAAATGATGAATCGCATTCAGCGAATTGAAGGTAAAATGCGGATTGAGTTGCTGTGTCATTATCAAATGGGCATTTTCCTTACGTTCTAGAGTTAATTCTGTTTTTCGCTTAAAAAGAGCAATCCTCAAATAGACTAGATACCCGACAACGACGACTCCTATCACAAGCAGAATAAAATAGAATTCTACTTTACGGTAGAAAGGCTGAGGTCGCGATATCTGGAATTTAACTGGGGCTGTCCATTGTCCTTGATAATCAAGAAACTGAATATCTGCATTAAATTCTCCGAATCCGGGCAAGAATATCATGAGATGCGGACCGTAAACAATCTCCGGATGTTGCATATAAGGCTTAACAATGTATCGTACGGTAAAAAAACGTTCGGACTTATAGGAACATGGAAAAAAACGAAGAAGAAGACTGTTCTGATCTTCGTCCAACTGTAATTGCTTTGATTTGCCTCCAGGCAAACCATTAATAAATGTTTCAAATTGATGAAATTTAATTGCGGGTAGGTTTCGAATCTCAGAAATGGGAATTAAATCGACTCCCTGTTTATTTTTGACTAGCAACGCGCTATCGTTGCAAATGATCCGATCGATTTCAAGAGATGTAATTCCGGCATTGCGATTCAATAAAACTCGGGTTGTTACATCGGGATAATTTTCCCTGATTGGTATTGCCCAAATACCTCCGGTGGTTGCAATAAAAAGGAATTCCTGATTTTGACATATCGATGTGATTTCGCCAATATCCCACAACAACGATTGCTGATTTTTTAAATCGTTAGAGACCGATAACGGTACAATCCCCATCTGCTGCACGATGGCATAGACTTTATCTCCTATGGGAGTTAATGCAAAAAGCGTTTTTGGGTTCAAGTCGTGCTTACTATCAATTTTGCTTAGGCGTTTATTCTCAATTTTAAAGAATCCATCCGTAGATAGTATCATTATCTCTTGTTTTTTACAACAAGTCAACAACTTTGAATTTGTGGGCAAGGTAAATTGTACATAAGGATAAATGATATTGCTAACCGGGTTGAGATAAGAAACTCCTTTCGATGAAGCAATAAAAAGTGTATCGTTATGCACAACCAAATCGGTTATTGACTCTAAAGTGTGAATCTTATGACGAACGCTTCCATCAACAAAACTGAAACAAATCAAACGATCGAAGGATAAACCGCATAAAATTTTATACTTTTCCAGATAAACAGCATTCGACAAACTAGCAAATCCTTGCGAAAAATAGTTTTCTATGAGTTCTCCTTTGTCTGAAATAAGAGAAGCCGACAAATTTTCGGAAATAATAAAAAACTTACCGTCAGGACCGTGACATATATCGGCAATATTGGTAAATAATAGGTCGGAATTAATGTTGAAATTACGGATGCGCAGGTTTTTATAATAAAACAAAGAATTTTCTTTTGTAGCTATCCAAACCCCCTTTTCATGGTCGGTAATACAATCAGTAACTGAGTAAATAGAGAGTAGAGTTTTTGTCCCTTCGGGAAATCGGAATTTTATTCCATTTCGATGAGTTCCAAAAAATGGGATGCCGAGAACACTTCCAACAACAGTTACGTTAATATCGCTTTTTTCAATATTTAAGTTTCCACCCTTGAACGATATTTTGCCAATGGCAGTGTAGATTTCAGGGATTGCGGTTGTTGTGTCAACCATGGGTAGAGCTCCGGAAGCAATTTGATGTAACGTTGTTGAATCGAGTTTCTCAACAAAATGTTGAATCTTTAAGCTATCAACATAATCTCTGAATACAAAAGACAAAAAATCTGCTAAACCTTTTTGATAACTGGCATTTCGTGGGATTTGAAATGTGCCATCATGGAAAATCTTAACCCAGCCCGCTGAAGCAAAAACAACATCAAAGCCGGAGCTTACGGCCTTGAAAGTTTGTGGAAAAATATCTTGATTCTTTAATGTGTTGTTTATCCTGTGATTAAAGGGATGCTGTGCGAATGCACCATACGTTGAAAAAAATATTTTTCCTTTCCGATCAATTCCCCAAAGTGTATCCGACTTCTCCGCAAAAGCCATTAGTGGAGTTTCGTTTAAAAAACCGTTTTTATCGATTTTCACAAATTCGTAGCCATCGAAACGAAATAAACCATATTTAGCTGAAATCCAGATGAAATTATTCCGATCGCAATGGAGTTTATATATTTCGCCACATACCAAACCATCTTTCTCTGAATAGTTAACGGGTAATGGAATCTGAGCCTTGGAGGCAATAGACCATATTATTAGCCATGAAAAAGCTACTATGTGCAGATTAGTTTTTGTTCCCATCAACTACCAAGACAATTTCTCCTTTCGGTGGAACTGCAGAAAAATGAGCTGAAAGTTCTCCCAAAGTTCCCCTGATTGTTTCTTCATAAATTTTTGATATTTCTCGACAAACCACAGCTTTGCGATCTTCCCCGAAAATTTCTCCCAACATCTGAAGGGTGTTAGTCAGACGATAAGGGGATTCATAAAATATTATTGTCCGATGTTCTGATTGTAATTCGAGGATTCGTTTGTTTTTCCCCTTTTTCTGTGGCAAAAAACCTTCAAAAACAAATTTATCGGAAGGCAACCCACTGTTTACAAGAGCAGGAATAAGAGCTGTGGCTCCCGGTAACGTAATCACTTCAATTCCATTGGCAACACATTCCCTGATGAGCAAAAATCCGGGATCGCTAATCCCCGGAGTCCCCGCATCGGATGTAAGTGCTATGTTCTCACCCGTTTTTAATCGTTCGATCAATTTATGAACAAAAGTGTGTTCGTTATATTTATGAAATGCTACAATAGGTTTGTTTATCGAAAAATGCCTGAGCAGATTTCCTGTGGTACGACTATCTTCCGCCACAACCAGATCTACTTCCTTTAAAACCCGAAGTGCTCTAAGGGTAATATCTTCAAGATTACCAATAGGCGTTGGTACAACATACAGCATACAATTAGTTCATAAACCGACGATAAACAATTTCAATAAAACTTTTAAAGGTTTCACTGGTTTGATCCCATGTGAAATTTTGATGAATAAAATTCAATGCCTCGTCAAAATCTCGCATTTGGTTGATTTGATCAATAGTTTGCTGATATTTCTGAAGGTCACCGTTGAACAATTCCCGAAGAAATGCAACCCGGTCGTTTACCTTTATGGCTTTGTGAATATCACTGATGGGTTTACGACTTAGCATTGATGCCCTGTCAATCAATGCCTTGCTCTCTCCGATACGATCGTTAAGAGAGCGATTGCTATCGGTAAATTTGTCGGCGATTGTAACTTTGGGAGACGTTGCCAAAGGTTCCGGGATTTTCTGTGAAAAAGCCGAACCGGTTTGCACCTCGGATATTTCTTTCTCAGGAGAAGAGTTAGTTTCCTTAGCTTCAACATGTGAGTTATCCTCCGATGGTTTTTCAGTGCGTTTTTGGGCGACATCAACCTTGGGTAAAATGGTTTTTTCGTTCGACTTGTTTATTTCAGTCGAAATAGAACCAGCCGGTGTTGAATGTCCCGTTGCTCTCGTCTCATTTATGGGAGATTCAACCGTTGTCCGGGTTATAGAATCAACCATCAAAGGTTTTTCAATAGCAGAATTGTTAATTGATTCGAAAAGCTTTGCCATTTCATTTGTCAGGCTTTCAACTTTGGCTTTTAAAAGATGAGCCTCTATTTTGCTGATGGTATGACCGACTTCAATATCGTCAACTATTTGTTTCAGATCGCTCAGGTCGCGTTCGATAATTGCTTTGATGGCTTCAATGTGCATAACAACACCGATTTATTCACAAACATACATATTTTTTTATGATTTTGACACATCTATGGAGAAATGAATGAGCAAATGCTTTAAGAACAGGTATAAAGCAAAAGTTTGAAGGCAAATGTTGCTAAATAATGGTTTTTTAACGATATTTGAACCGATATTAAATTTTAACTATTTTTAGCCCAATATTCCTGAAACACCTAAACCTGTATGATATCTAAATATCTGAAAAAGCTGAATATCCATAACCAGATGTTGGTTTTCATCCTGGGGACAACACTTATCATCTTTGTTTTATCCATCGGATACATCAGCCTTAACAGCCGGAAAACCACTTATAAAGAATCTACCGACTTGGCGCGGTCAATATGTGAGGCATCGGCAAAAGATTTGGAAAAAGAATTAAATCAAAGCATGAATGTGATTCGAACACTTGCCCAATCGTTCAGTGCCTCTAATATGTTTTCGAATCCAAAGTGGCAAGAGCTCGTTATTCAAATGTATCGTAATGTATATCAGGAAAATCAGCAATTCTACAAACTCTGGGACAGTTGGGAGCTAAAAGCCATTGATTCGACATATAAAAAAGATTATGGGCGATTTGTGATTACCTATTTCAGGGAAAACAACTCTATTAAATACCATACAACTCTTCGAAGCCTTGATGGCGATCCTCCCTTATACGCCAAAATAAAACGAGAAGCAGTTGAGTCAATTTGGGAACCTTACTTTGACGTTTTCTCGGAAGATACCAACGATAAAAAGTTCATGACATCCATTTCAGTTCCCATTAGGCAAAAAGACCAATATGCAGGAATTGTAGCAGCCGATATCACCATGGATAAATTGCAGGAAATGGTTGGGAAAATAAAGCCATTCAGCGAAGGCTATGCTTACTTACTATCCAATCAGGGTGTTTTTATTTCTCACCCCAACAGAGAATTAATCGGTAAAAAAATATCGGAATTTGTACCCGAATATAACGCTAAACATCAAATCAGCGAAAGAATCGCTGCCGGCAACACCTTCGATTTTATTGCTATAGATCCGTTGACCGGAAAGGAAACCTTAGTTGTGTTTAATCGTATCTTGGTTGGAAAGACCAAAACTCCTTGGTCAATCGGGATAGCCATCCCCATCAACACCATCCTTAAAGAAGCCAACAAAAGCTTCTTGATTTCTATTATAGTAACCCTATTAGGTTTGTTGATCATCACAACCATTATCTATCGGATTGCACGCTCTATAAGTCGTCCAATGATCATGACAACAGAAGTGATAAAAAAACTTTCGCTTGGCGACTTTAGTTCGGTTGAACGATTTGAAATTGACCGCGAAGATGAGATTGGACAAATGGGAGAATCGCTCAATCGATTGATTGAAGGTCTTGAACGAACAGCAATGTTTGCCCGTCAGATTGGAGAAGGCAATTTAGAATCAGAATATCAAAAGCTCAGCGAAAACGATATGTTGGGTAATGCTCTTCTGGACATGAGAAAAAGTTTACAAAGAGCTAAAGAAGAAGAGACAAAAAGAAAAATCGAAGATGAAAAACAACGCTGGGCAACTGAAGGATTAGCCAAATTTGGAGAAATCTTACGTGAGAACAACAACGATCTGAAGATCCTATCGTTCAAACTAATGTCGAATTTGGTGAATTATGTCGGAGCCGTTCAAGGAGCTCTATTTGTTTATTATGATGAAAAAGAAGACGAAGAACCCTACTTAGAAATGACTTCGGCCATAGCGTACAACCGCGAAAAATACATGAAGAAAAAGGTCAAAATTGGCGAAGACCTGGTTGGCCGCTGTGCCTACGAACGTAAAACCATCTACCTTTTGGAAATTCCTGAAAACTACCTTGAAATTACTACAGGAATGGGTACCGCAAATCCACGTTGTCTGATTCTTGTACCTGTTCTTTTAAACAACCAAGTATTTGGAGTAATCGAGATGGCTTCGTTTAATCCATTTGAGTCCCATCAAATTGCTTTCTTAGAAAAAATCGGGGAAAGTATAGCCTCAACCATTTCAAACGTTAGAATCAACGAGAAAACTACCCAACTACTGCGACAAGCCGAACGTCAAAGAGAAGAGCTTGCCTCTCAAGAAGAGGAAATGCGTCAAAACCTCGAAGAACTTCAAGCAACCCAAGAAGAATCAGCCAGAAAAGAGTATCAAATGAGAGGTCTCATTCAAGCCCTCAGCGCATCAACCTACACCGTTGAATACGATATGAATGGACGAATCATTGGTGTGAACGATGCTGTCTGCGAATTGTTCGGACTTAGCAAAGAACAAATTATCGGAACATACCACAAAGACGGTACTGACTTTAAAAACAGAGACCCGGAAGAATACGAAGAATTTTGGAACGATTTACGAAACGGAATTCCACGCAAAGAACTGACCCACGTTATTTATAACGGCCGCGATATCTATCTTTCGGAAACCTATACCCCAATTCTTGATGAAGAGGAAAAACCCTACAAAGTGTTAAAAATTGGGTTCGATGTAACCGACCTCCATAAAAAGAATGAACAAATCTCTGCCCTCGAGAAACAAAAAGAAGAACTCGAGAAGACAATAGAATCTCTAAAAACACAACTCGAACAAGCAAAACAAAATCAACCCATAACATCAACCCAGGAAAAGAATATCAATGTTGAACAACCCATTGAAGAGATTCAGAAGCTAACAATCAAACTAGAAGATTTAGCCTCTGAAAATGGACTTTTAATTGAAAAGTCACCCGAATTGCTTACCAGTTTAGGTGAGATTGACGACCAACACGATAGAATTATTGAATTGATAAATCAATTATTCACCGCATTTCTTGAAGGAAAATCGAAAAAGGAAATCAAAGAAATTCTTAAAAATTTCACCGATTACACGTCATATCATTTCAGCACCGAAGAGCGCTATTTCAAACAATTCGGCTATGAAAGCACTCATTTCCATACCCAAGAACATAAGCTCTTTAGCGATACTATCGCCAAATTCCGTAACGACTACCAAACCGGAAAAGACTACAATCCAGGAGTTTTCTTCCAATTTGTAAAACAATGGATCACAAATCATTTTGGAGAAAGCGATCAAGATTTTGTGCAACTGTTTATTGAAAACGGAATGTAGTGGGACACAAATTTCAATTAATTGAATATGTGAAATTTATAATCAAAATATGTTTCTTAACATAATTTGTTCAATAAAATGATTCTTGCCCAAGCAAAACTCTATTGCTATTTTTGCCCCAAACAATAACTCTTAAAAAAACATTGTCATGAACAAAATGACCGCACAAGATTACATGGATCGGGAAGCCAAATATGGCGCACATAACTACCATCCACTACCCGTGGTATTGGAACGAGGGCAAGGCGTATATCTTTGGGATGTTGAAGGGAAACAATATTATGATTTTCTTTCAGCCTACTCAGCAGTAAATCAAGGACATTGCCATCCCAAAATTGTAAATGCCCTTATTGAGCAAGCCCAAAAACTAACATTAACATCAAGAGCTTTCTACAACAATGTTCTAGGCGAATTTGAGGAGTTTGTAACCAAGTTTTTCGGTTACGACAAAGTGCTGCCCATGAACACAGGAGCAGAAGCCGATGAAACCGCTTTAAAGTTGGCACGGAAATGGGCATACCTGGTGAAAAAAATCCCACAAAATCAAGCCAAAATTATTTGCTGCGAACAAAATTTCCACGGACGCACCATCACCATTATTTCAATGTCAACCGACCCGGATGCTCGCAACGATTTTGGGCCTTACACTCCTGGATTTATCACCATACCATACAACGATCTCACTGCGCTGGAGAAAGCCTTACAAGACCCCAACGTAGCCGCATTTCTTGTTGAACCCATCCAAGGTGAAGCGGGAGTTTATGTGCCGGACGACGGCTATTTGAAAAAAGCTTATGACCTTTGTAAAAAACACAATGTTCTGTTCATTGCCGACGAAGTACAAACCGGAATTGCCCGTACAGGTAAAATGTTAGCTTGCGACCACGAGGGTGTTCGTCCTGATATCCTTATTTTAGGTAAAGCTATTTCCGGCGGTGTTTTCCCTGTATCGTGTGTTCTTGCCGATGATGAGATTATGCTCACCATCAAACCGGGCGAACACGGTTCTACTTTTGGCGGAAACCCCCTTGCTGCACGAGTTGCCATCACAGCTCTGACCGTTATAAAAGAGGAAAAGTTGATGGAAAATGCTCAAAAAATGGGTGAAATTTTCCGTGCGGAAATGAAGAGCATCAAATCGAATATGATTGAGTTAGTCCGTGGTAAAGGATTGCTAAATGCAGTAGTAATCAACAATAAACCGGGAAAAACTGCTTGGGATGTTTGTTTAGCTATGGCTGAAAACGGAGTTTTAGCAAAACCAACACACGGTAATATCATCCGCTTTGCACCTCCGTTGGTAATCAATGAAGAGCAAATGCGCGATGCTTTATCCCGCATAAAAAATGCATTCAAAAAATTCGAATAATCAAATAAAAAAGCCCTCTTACGAGGGCTTTTTTATTTAAAGACTTTCTAAAGCTTTTAAGATTTTCTCCAACGGTAACTTATCGGCTTTTCCTTCGTCAACAATGGTTGCCACAAGTGAATCTACCGATACCAGGTTTGTTAACTTGGCAAAAACAAAAATGGAATAGAGCGAAGAATCGCGCGCCCCAATGCTGCGAAAGTCAACAACTTCCACCTTAGCTCCGGTGTTTGGTATTGGAAGGCTCTTATCGATAAAAAGAATTCCGGAAGTCATTGCTTCTATTCTTTTTCTACTGTGAGCTAAACCATCTGTGGAAGTAATGACCGCATAATCCGGGATATCGATACCATGGAAATTAATTTCAGAGGGCGAAAGATTGATCTCTGCGGTAGAAAATCCCACGCCAACGGTAACAGGATAGCTTCCTTTTTGTGTTATTTCGAGACCTTCACGCAATGCGGCTTTTGTTAAAGTTCCGGCAGCAAGTTGAACTCCCTCGCCTGCAGAGCCACTTAAAACTATCGAAACCGGCTTGTTAAGTTTAGAAGTATTTGCAATATTTACTTTGGCTAATTTTTCAAAAAGATCCGTAGTTTTACGGCTTTTGGGGAACTCAAACGGTAAACGATCCCTTGTCCACTCTCCTAAAGGTTTTCCCGATGCTTCAACAATTTCGGCAAATTTACGTTTTGGATTGAGCTTAACACCATAACTTGGGCATATTTCCATGACCTCAACCATTGAAAATCCCTTAATAGTCAATGCCTTTTGGATTGTTGGAGAAATGTCACCTATCCCGATAATCCGAGAAACATAGTTTGCTCCTGCAGCATGAACCATAGCACAAAGATCGTAGCCGGTAAATGGGTTCCCATCTGCAGAAGTAGTGGTTGCAAAACCGGTTGGTGTAAGGCCTGAACTCTGTCCGCCAGTCATTCCATACAAGAAATTATTGTGAACTATCACGGTCATATTCAAATTCAATCGGGCTGCTTCCATTATATGCTGTAATCCTATGGTTGCACCGCCATCGCCAACAAAAACTAAAACTTTCTTGCTCGGATCATTTAATCCAATAGTAATTCCAGCCCCCAAAGCAGAGGATCGTCCGTGTAATCCATGAACAGTATGACAATTTAATGCTTTATCTATGATGCCATGGCACCCAATATCGGTAACCGCTATTATATCGAGAATATCAATACCTAAATTTTCAACGGCTTTTGCTGTATTTCTGGCGATCAAATCGTGTCCGCAGCCTTTACAAAAAGGCAATGTATTGGTGTTTAGAAATGTTGTCATGACTGTACCTCCTTGATAATTTGCTGTGGCGTAATCATTTTGCCGATACCTGCAACAAAGCGATGATTTGATGGCTTGTTAGTTCCAAAAATCATATCGCTGAATTGATTGTTGATATTTTCTTCCGCTACAACCGCTTTTTGATATTTTGAAATTATAGAAATATATTTCTCCGGAGTGGGTATCATGGTTTTAGGGATAAGTAAATCAGTGATTATTCCCATAGAGTTCAATGCTGCTACAGCATCTTTGGCGGCACCGGCTGTAATTCCGAAAGCAATCACCAAATTTTTGGCGCCCGATTGAGTGTGATAATCGTAAAAAGTGTACTCAGGTAAATATTTTTTTACTTTTTCTTCGAGACGTACTGTATTTGCGATAGCTTCTTCATCGGTGTTCATTAAAATGCCCGCTTGATTATGCGTTGATGCAGTTAATCGAACCTGATGTTTCTTTTGACCAACAGGTAAAAACTCCGGAATTAATTCTATGGGTTTGTAGGGCTTGTAGGGTTCGTCGGAATTGTAATAATGTTGTCTGATCGGCTCTATTTTATGGAGTTTGGTTAGGTCAAAACTTTTTTGAGTCATCACCTCTTCCTTTGAAGTCAAAAGGATCACCGGCGTGCGCAATTTTACGGCTATTTCAACAGCTTTTGCTGAAAGTGTCCAACAATCTTCATAGGATGATGTGCATAACACAGGAAGTGGATGACCTCCCGAAATCATACCTCGCAACAGAGTTAAATCGCCTTGTGCACCGCAGGTTGCAGTTCCAGTGGCAGGGCCTAATCGCTGAACTAAAATGATAACCATGGGAAGTTCCATCATATATGCCATGTTGATGGATTCAATCATCAAGGCAAAACCGGGGAACGATGTTGCTGTGACGGGAATATGTCCGGCTACGGCTAAACCCGACATCCATTGGAGTGTGGTTATTTCATCGGGGGCAGCCAACATTATTGGCATTCGCTGACTGCTGTAGGAATAGAGCAAATTGGCCGGGGTTATCGGATAGCCTATAAAGGCATCGGCTCCGGCCCTTGCCATGGCTTCGATTATTATTCGAGATCCATCGACAATCCGATTTTTACTTTTGTCCGGAATATTCATAAATCACTTTGTTTTGTATAAGTTTTTCGATTTCTTGATCGCTATAATTCAACTCATTTTTCAATATTTCACGACTGTTCTCTCCATAGTGTGGTGGTGGCGTAAGCGATCCCTTGGCAAATTGATTGCTGGTTGTGAAAGCAATGCTTCTCACACCTTTAATTGTTTGTCCATTGGCATACTGTGCCTGCATCACCATGGGTTTACTCTCAGGCAAATTAAACACCTCTTCCATGTTAAAGACTCCTCCGGCCGGTACCTTTTTATCATCAAGCATTCGAAGGATTTCATCGCGCTTAAATGTTGCTATTCTCGACTGAATGATTTGTTTGAGTTCATCTTTATTAATTACTCTATAGTAGTTTTTAGAAAACTTTGGATCGCTGGCTAACTGTGGCACTCCTAACACTTCACAAAGTTCAGCAAATTGTTTTTCAGTACCAACGGCCAGCACAATTTCTTTTTGGTCAGCGGTTTTAAAGATAGTTCCATAGGGAACAATATTGGGATGATCTGATCCCAATCGTTTGGGAATTTCCTTACCTACAAGCCAATTAGTAGCTTGATTTACTAATGACGCAACACCTGCCCTGAATAAAGAAGCTTCGATATGCTGCCCCTGACCGGTGCGTTCACGATGTAATAAAGCAAGAAGAATGGCTTCTTTAAGATGATGAGCGGCCAATACATCCATCAGTGCAACGGGCATTTTTGTTGGAGGTCCGTCTGGTTCCCCATTCATATAGATAAAACCCGATTCTGCTTGAATGATGGCATCGAACCCGGCTCGCGGATTATCTAACCCATATCCGGTAATGTGGGCATAGATCAGCCTAGGATTACGTTTGCTTAACGTATTATAATCAACTTTCAATTTTTCGGCGTCTCCCGGTTTGTATGATACCAAGATAATATCGGCCTTGTCTGATAAACGATAGATTATCTCCAATCCCTCATTTATCGTTAAATCGAGAGCCAAAGAAGTTTTTCCCCAATTGACACAGGAGAAATACCCCGATATATCAGTTTCCTGCGATTCTTTAGGCAATTTCCATTTACGTGTAACATCGCCATCAGTGCTGATATTTTCAACTTTAATAACCTGTGCACCTAACTCTGCTAAGAAGGTACCTATGCTTGGACCGGCAAGGACGCTGGCCAACTCAATAACTTTTATACCTGAGAGAATCTGACTCGACATAGTTAATCGCGATTGTTATTATAAGCGTCTTTCTTTACTATGGTTCGGCGTACAGCTCCAAACAAAAGCGCAGCAATTGCAAAGATGACTGCTCCGTAGGTTTTGTCAAGATGGAACCAGTTGAATTTATCGGCAGCCATGCACAAGAAAACGGCCAATGTACCCCCAATAAATGCAAGCTTTACAGTAAACAAATCAATCCAACCTCTGAAATAGATTCCTACGACAATTACAATGGCACCAATCGCACGAATTGCATAACTAATGTAAGCTGAATCTAATACTCCAGCCTTGAGATAATAAGCTAAAGGAATGGTAATTATACTAACCAAAACAACCATTCGACGTGCAATCTGGATGATTTTTTGTTCGTCAGCTTCTGGATTTATGAATCCATGATAAATATCTTTTGTAACAATGGTAACAACAGCAAAATTTACAGGACCAACCGTTGATAGAATGGCGGCTAATATTCCTGCCAAAGCTAAACCACCTAAAACAGGGTGAATGAATTCCGGATTAACCAAAAGGTTTGTCATAGCCACTTTTGCACTAAAACCTGCGGAATCTGCCCCAATGTTATATTTTCCGGTAGCCGCTATCAAACCTAAAATGGCAGTCATAATCCCAAAGGGGGCAATGTAGAAAGCTGATAGAATAGAGGCCTTTTTGGCAACCTCGGGAGTGCGTGCTGCAAAAATAGGTTGAATGCTGGCCTGTGCAGCCATTCCTCCTAATACTCCACCCAATAATAAGCTAAAGGCTTCGTTTAATCCAACACCAAAGGGATTATAAATGTTTCCTATGGTTTTTCCTGCTGCTGCAGCATTCGTTGTTAAAATTTCCTGTAAGCCGGAAAATCCACCTAATTGAACCAAACCAATTATCATAGCTGCTCCCAATCCAAGAAACATTACTATCAAATGAACTATTGAGGTTATGGCCAAAGCATGCATTCCGCCAATGTAAGTGTACAAAGTGATAACGCCTGCTCCAATTAAAACCGATGTAAACCAGTCGAGTTGGAAAATAGAACTCATGACACTGGTGGCAGTTTGTAATTGAATATATGCTAATGTAATATAGGCAATTAAAAAGGCAATAGCTGAAATCCGTTTGGCTTCAACCCCAAAAAGATGCTGAAGCATCTCGCTGACTGTATGGACGTTGTTTCTACGATAATGTTTGGCAACAGTAAAACCTATAATTATCATCCCCAAAGAAGTGGCGATGTTATACAAGATCGGCTGAAAGGAAAGTTTCTCGAATGCTTTTTCACTAACCCCGATAGTACTCATTCCTCCCAACCACTCAGCCGCCACAACAACAGAACATAACAAAACTCCCAAATTTCGACCGGCAACTAAGTAATCAGCAACTGAACGTGAGGCTACTTTTCGCGTAAGAAACGAAACACCAATCACTGCACCAAAATAGAGGATCACGATCCAAAAATAAATATTTGTTAAAAGTTCCATAAAAGTTTGTTTTATTGGTTTAACTATCGTTTGAATTCGTATCTTTGAATTTGTCGGCAAATTTGATTAAAAAAAACGAGACTTTATTTTTTTTGCTGGGAATTTTTGTCAAATTTAGGTTTTACATAGGCTTTTTAATGTAGAAGATGAATGAGCGTTTTTTACAATTTATTTGGCAATACCAATTATTTGAAAAGAATAATCTTTTAACAGAACATGGATTGCCGGTTGAAATAGTATCTCCGGGCAAACAAAATTTGAACTCTGGACCTGACTTTATCGAGGCAAAAATTCGCATAGGCGACACTCTTTGGGTCGGATGTGTTGAAGTCCATTTGAATTCCTCCGATTGGTATTCTCATAAACACCATTCCGATAGTGCCTATAATAATGTCATACTTCACGTTGTAAATCAATTCTCCAAAGAAATCATTAACCAGAATCAACAAATAATTCCAACCTTGGTTATATCCACACCTCAAAGTCTTGTTTTAAATTACACGCTGTTAATGAAGAGTAAGGCATGGATTGCCTGTGAAGATGTATTTAGTCAAATTGATGAATTTCGAAAGATTTTTTACATCGAAGCTCTTTCCATTGAACGATTACAGCAAAAATCGGAACAAATAAACCGTTTGTTTGAGGAAGCTGATTTTAGCTACGACGAACTTTTTTATCGTTTGCTTTCACAGAATTTCGGGTTTAAAATCAATGCCCAACCCTTTGAACAATTGGCACGCAAAACTCCCTTAAACATAATACGTAAAATTGCAGGGAACCCACTATCAGTTGAAGCGCTTTTATTTGGACAAGCCGGCTTGCTTCCCCATGATAATTTTCCCGATGATTACTGTCGGTATCTTGTAGAAGAATACCGACATCTGAAACATCGGTTTAATTTAGATACTGCTGCCCGATTCGAATGGAAATTTTCTCGGATTCGTCCACAGAATTTCCCAACCATAAGAATCGCTCAATTGTCAAAAATGGTATCCGCCCACTCCGATTTTATTGGGTCAATCATAGAGAGTGCTGATTTGACCTCCGTCAGGTCGCTTTTCGAAATTAACCCTTCCGACTATTGGCAAGAGCATTATCATTTTGGAAAAAAATCGAAACGCAAGTTTGGTGGACTTGGAAATGCCTCCCTTGACATTATTTTGATTAACACTGTTGTGCCGTTTCTTTTCTTCTACGGTTTACAGCACAATAATCAATCATTGAAAAACAAGGCATTACAATGGTTGGAGGCTATAGTCCCCGAGAAAAATTCTATTATAGAACATTGGCAAGATTTGGGAGCTGAGATAAGTAATGCCCGCCAATCGCAAGGCTACTTACAGCTTAAAAACGAATATTGCTCAAAACAGCGTTGTCTCGATTGTCAAATCGGTAGTTTAATCATCAGGGAGGGCCTGATGGTGAAAGAATAATACACAAACTGTCCTTAGTAGCGATTCTTAGTTTCTAAAGTATTCCAAATTTCAAAGGCTTTCCTCGCCTCATCAACCGGAAGGTGAATAAACTGTACGAACCTATTTTCAAGGGGCTTAGAAATCTCTTCATAAATGAAGTTATCATCAAAACCAATAGAAGCAGCATCGTAACGTGTATTCGAGTAGTAAACCGTTTTAATTTTTGCCCAATAAATAGCACCCAGACACATTGGACAAGGTTCACAACTGGTAAAAATTTCACAATCGGAAAGATCGAACGTTTTGAGTTTCTTTGCCGCTGCACGAATGGCTTCAACCTCCGCGTGAGCGGTTGGATCGCTATTGGGAACAACTCGATTAACGCCTGTGGCTATTATCTCTCCATTGCGTACTATAACTGCTCCGAAAGGTCCTCCATTGCTTTGAATATTTTCCATAGAGGCTTGAGCTGCCATTTTCATGATTTGCTTTTTGTCCATGTTCAAAAAAAATTAGGTTTTGATTGAGGTTTCAGGAAGTTTATTATGATCTCTGTTATCGGCAATACCCCAAAGTAAAAGCGCATAAAAAAAAGAATAAAATGTCACTCCGGCTTGGGTTTCAAGCGTATCCTCATTTAACATTGAAACTATGCCAATAAAAAAGAAAACTAAAAAGAGATCAGAAACTTTTCGTTTTTTAGATGTTTGCACGATTGGTGCGAATTGACTAAACATGATAAATATGAACCCAACGATTCCAAATGTAACTAAAAAAGTTAAAAACTGATTGTGGGCACGAAGTCGTTTTTCCGGTATTAACGGGCTTTGTACACGCTCATAATAATCGGAATAAGCATCCTTAATATCTCCGACTCCAACACCAAACCATAGATTTTCTCTAAAAATTTTCCATCCTGCTTCAAGATAATAAAGCCGTTGTATGATACTTTTCCCGTTGGGATTTCTCTCTTTTTTATACAAATCTATTTCCCTAAATAACTCATGTAAGCGGGGATAAAACGAAAACTCTTCAAGATAAATCACACTTGAGAAACCATTTTCTATTGCCCTAATCTCTTTTTGTGTCAATGCTGCAACACCCGCAGAGTCTTTGGTTAAGCCTTTTGAAGCTAAAAATGTAATCAATCGGTTGATCTTCTCAGAATCTTTGGTTATCAAAGAGTCATAATAGATACTGCTGCGTTTATTCCATTCGCTTTGCAGTTCCGACTCACAAATAAATAAATTTACTGGATGACCATTTTCCCAAGATAAATTTAGGGTATCATGAGTATAAGGATTTCCATTAATTGTTGTTTTGGGCAAATCCGAAAAATTGTAAGGATGTTGGTATTTATATCGTGCATAGGATTTTGCAAAATAATTAACAGCCAAAAACATAAACGATACAGAAAAAACCAATATTGTCCACTTGAATACAATGCTTTTTAATTGACGGAGAAGATGAAAAACAAAAAGTCCGAAAAGACAGGCAAGAACAACTACGCCTGATAAGGTTTTCATAACCACAATCATCATTATTAGAATGATTGCCAAAGTAAAAACCAATACCTTTATCCATTTCTCTTTTACTAGTTGTTGATCCCAAATAATGAACCATAGTAGGACCAAGACGAAATTTTGCATTAAGGCAAACCGAATATGACTTATAAACGGAGATAATTTCCGGTGATCCGATAGGGTTCCGGACGTTAATAAAAGGTTCTTGGCGATTCCATAAACAGAGACTGAAAAAATTGCGGCAATAAATACCCCAAAGACTAATTTCAATTCTTTTTTATTCAGAGGCTCTGATGTTGCAATAAGAATGGGCAGAATCAGTAGAGGCAGTTTAATCTTTAAATCATGAAATGCATATTCGAAATTGTTGCTCCAAAGCAAGCTTATAACATGCAAGCAATAGAGAATTAAAAAGAAAAGCACGCTTTTATCGGAAACTAATTTTTTCAGTTTTTGATGAGGGTTGTCTATCACCCATCCTAAAGCCATAATCCATTGTCCGATGCTGGTAAAATAGGGTGAAGATGGAAGCGATGCTACCAAAATGAGCATTCCGAATAAATAGAGTCTTCTCGAAAATTGGTTTCGTGAAAGAAGCATGCAAAAACGATTAGTTTTAAATGTTACAAACATTCGCTAATTTTATTGATAATTAATAGATTTTTATCGTTTCGTTTGGCTTAAAGATATAAAATTTATCACCTCGACGTACTAATTCATCAACCGGAATGGAAACAATTTGTCCTTGGGTAGCTTTCTTCACCGATTGGTCATCAATTCTGATTTCTTTAATTTCAAACTCATAAACACCGGTAGTTGGACCAATAATTAAGGCAGTTTGCCCTACTTCAATGTCTGTGGCTTCAATTTTGAGTTCAATCACAGAAATTTTTGTAAAATAATTGGTGATTTTCCCTACATAAGTCTTGGTGTGTGTTGCTATGCTACCATATACACTACTCCATTCTCCAAGACGTTTCCCCAAATAGTATCCATCCCAAAATCCTCGGTTGAAAACTTTCGACAACTCCGTTTTCCACAATCGTATTTTCTCTTCCGAATAGGTGCCATCAACGAGAGAATCCAGCGCTTGGTTATAAACCTGACAAACTTTTTTCACGTATTCAGGACCACGGGCTCTCCCTTCAATTTTTAGGACTCTAACTCCCGCATCGATGATTTTATTCAAAAAACCTATGGTGCACAAGTCCTTGGGCGACATAATATACTCATTGTCAACCTCTAACTCGTGACCGGTTTCTTTTTCGGTTACAATGTAACTTTTACGGCAAGTCTGTTGACATGCTCCGCGATTGGCTGATGCGCCCGTTTCATGAAGACTTAAATAGCATTTTCCTGAGATTGCCATACATAAAGCACCATGTGCAAATATTTCAATGCGGACTAAGTTTCCACTAGGGCCAACAATATTTTGTTCTTTAATTTGACGGGTGATGAAAGCCACTTGATTAAGAGTAAGCTCTCTTGCCAAAACACCAACATCAATCCACTGAGCGTAAAATTTTAATGCCTCAACATTGGAGATATTTAATTGTGTTGAAGCGTGAATTTCCATTCCTTTTTGTGAAGCATATCGCAAAGTTGCAATGTCGGTGGCAATAATAGCTGAAATTCCTGCATCATAAGCAGCATCAACCAACTGTTTCATCTCCTCAATATCCGAATCATAAATAACTGTATTTAAAGTTAGATAGGTTTGGACATTGAAAGGCTTGCAACGAGCTACAATTTCGGGAAGATCTTCAATTGTAAAATTGATGGATGACTTTGCTCTCATATTGAGTCTTCCAACCCCAAAATAAACAGAATTCGCTCCACCTTGAATTGCAGCACTTAAAGCCTCAAAATCGCCGGCAGGAACCATTAACTCAATATCACCTCGCTGAACAGGTCCGTTCAACAAGACTCCATCATATGTTTTTATCATAGCTTATTCGATTTCCCAGAATTCTTTGATTTTAGACAAAATCGCCTCAATATTTTGCTTTTGCATACAATTAAAATGTCCCAAGGGACAACGGTTGTATCCGATTTTGGTGCAAGGACGACATGGGAGCTTAACCTCAGCAAGATAGTAACGATTATTGCTTTCCGGCATATACGGATACATCCCAAATTCCGGAACCGTGTTTCCCCAAAGCGATACGATTGGCTTGTTGTAGGCCGCAGCAATATGCATTGCCCCTGTATCGGGAGTGATTACCACTTTGGCTTCACGAATCAATACGGCGGTTTGCTCAAGGGTGGTTTTACCCGTAAAATTATAATATTCAACCGTAAGCTCTCGGCATAGCTCTTCAGCCTTTGCTCTGTCTGATTCGCCTCCCACCAAAACAACCGGTTTCTCGGCATCATTGATGATTTCAATTGCCTTATTCTGTGGAATCTGTTTGGTATTATGGGCCGCTCCCACAACAAATAATAAATATCCTTTACGAAGGTTTTCATTCAGGAAGGTTAAAACTTCATCGGCCTCTTTCGTCGAGTAAAATTCAAGCCCTTGACCGTCGTTAAAAACATTAAGGGTTTGAACCGTCTCAAAATACCGATCAACAATATGCTTTTTAGGTAGAAAATTAAGCTTAAAAGTGACATAAAGCCACTTTTTGAAGTTGATTTTATTTACAGTAAAACTTTGAACACCAAGTTGCCGTTTAAATCGATTACTTCGAATATTGTGTTGTAAATCAATAATATAGTTATATTTTTCTTCTTGAAGCTCTTTTAATGTTTGATGGAACGACCCGGTATAGCAATAAACCTTATCAATATTGGGATTATTTCGAATAACAGGATAAAAGTTTTTTTTTATCAGAAAATGAATTTCAGCCTGAGGCAACTGCTTTTTTAAACATCGTATGATTGGGGTAGTCAAAACAATATCCCCAATTGAGCTAAATCGTATTACCAGAATTTTTAATGTTTGATCCATTGCGTCGTCAGTCTATGGATGTTTCCGCAATTATGGTAATGATGTTTCCCTTAACGCGTACAATTCCTCCTTCGATATCAAAAAACAAGGTTTGACCTCCTATTTTTGTAACCTTTATCTTTCCCTTTTCCAGGGTTGAAATTATTGGAGCGTGGTTGAAGAGCACGGCAAACGAGCCCTTTGTTCCTGGGACTCTAACTTGCTGCACCTCCCCACTAAATAGGGTTGAGCTGCTGGTGACAATTTCGACAAACATACGTGATTAGTTTTGTGCTTCTTTCAAAAGACGTTCTCCTTTAGCTATGGCATCATCAATAGTTCCAACCATTAGGAATGCAGCTTCGGGATATTTGTCAACTTCACCGTCGATAATCATATTAAAGCCGCGAATTGTCTCTTCAATAGGAACTAAAACTCCGGGAATTCCGGTAAATTGTTCTGCTACATGGAAAGGTTGTGACAGAAAACGTTGTACACGACGAGCACGATGTACCACAAGCTTATCCTCTTCCGAAAGTTCGTCCATTCCCAAAATAGCAATAATGTCTTGCAATTCACGATAGCGTTGAAGAATCTCTTTTACACGTTGAGCGGTGTTGTAGTGTAGTTCACCCACAATTTCAGGGGTTAAGATTCTGGATGTTGAATCGAGCGGATCCACAGCAGGATAAATTCCAAGCTCGGCAATTTTTCGGCTTAACACGGTGGTGGCGTCAAGGTGAGCAAATGTAGTTGCCGGTGCTGGGTCGGTTAAATCGTCGGCTGGCACATACACGGCTTGAACCGATGTAATTGACCCGCTTTTGGTAGAAGTAATACGTTCTTGCATAGCACCCATTTCGGTAGCAAGGGTTGGTTGGTATCCTACGGCGGAAGGCATCCGTCCTAAGAGAGCCGACACTTCAGAGCCTGCTTGTGTAAATCGGAATACATTGTCCATAAAAAACAGAATATCGCGACCCTTACCATCGGTTGAGCCGCCTCCATCACGAAAATATTCGGCAAGGGCTAGTCCTGAAAGAGCCACACGTGCACGAGCTCCGGGTGGTTCATTCATCTGGCCGAACACCAGAGCTAATTTTGAGTTTTGAAGATATTCCTTCTTAACTTTTGAGAGGTCCCATCCTCCGGCTTCCATTGATTTCAAAAACTCATGACCATAATCGATAACTCCGGCTTCAATCATTTCACGCAGAAGGTCGTTTCCTTCACGTGTACGCTCTCCTACGCCCGCAAAAACCGATAGCCCGGAATAAGCTTTTGCAATATTGTTGATCAATTCAAGAATAACAACCGTTTTCCCAACTCCGGCTCCTCCAAAAAGTCCGATTTTCCCACCTTTCACATAAGGTTCAATCAAATCAATTACTTTGATTCCCGTGTATAGAATCTCAGCTTCTGTCTTTAAATCTTTAATTTTTGGGGGTTCTCTATGAATTGGATAACCTTTGGTTGTTTCGATGGGGGACAATCCGTCGATTGCTTCTCCCACTACGTTGAACAAGCGTCCTTTAACATCGTCGGTGGCTGGCATCATGATGGGGCTGCCCATGGCTATTACTTTCATCCCACGCATTAAACCATCGGTTGAATCCATAGCTATGGTTCTAACAGTATCCTCTCCTATATGTTGTTCAACTTCGACAATGACCGGGGGCTGTCCCTCACGAACAATTTTTAGGGCTTCATAAATTTCGGGAAGTTTTGCCTGTGGATTGTCGAATTTAACATCTACAACCGGCCCGATTATTTGAATTATTCTTCCAACGTTTTCAGCCATGATTGACGTATTTTTTAAGGTTATTAATTTTTTCTGTTTGAAAGTTTATTGGCGTATTCTGATAATAATGCTGTGTTTATCCCTTCATTGGCAAGCTTATTCAGACTATCATAAGCTAAATCGAAATATTTGTGGATAGCCTCTTCTGTTCTTTTATCAATTTCCAAAATCCGATAAATAGCTGTTACTTTCTCTACTTTTTCATCAGCACTGATGGTTTTACTGTTGATAAGTCCTATCAATTGCTCAAGATATTCACCTCGTGCAAGTTCCAGGGCCTTGATTAGCAAAAATGTTTTTTTCTTTGCAACAATATCGCCTCCGATTTTTTTGCCAAAATCGTCCTTTGTTCCAAATACATCTAAATAATCGTCTTGTAGTTGAAAGGCAATGCCAAGATTTTCACCAAAAGAATAAATTAGTTTTTGTTGTCCTTGAGTTGCTCCACCAAGGATTGCTCCTATTTGTGCTGATCCTGCAAGTAAAACGCTGGTTTTCAATCGCACCATTTCAATATAATCTCCCACGGTTACGTCCATGGTGTTTTCAAAATCCATGTCGTATTGTTGTCCTTCACACACTTGCAAGGCTATTTTATTGAATACCGGCATAACTTCCGCAAGACTTTTAGAATCAAGTCTTGCGAGATATTGATAAGCAAGTATAATCATTGCATCTCCGGAAAGGATGGCAGTGTTGGTATTCCATTTTTTATAAACTGTTGTTTGGTTTCTTCTCAAGGGCGACTTATCCATGATATCGTCATGAACTAAGGTGCTATTGTGAAAAAATTCAATGGCCATGGCTGCTGGAATCGCCTTTTCGGGATTTGCCCCAAACGTTTGGGAACAAAGCATGGTTAAAATTGGACGTAATCGTTTGCCACCCATTGACATGGCATATCGGATAGGAGAATAAAGACCTTTAGGTTCTTTTTCTAAAGCTTCAATCTCCAACGCCTTATTGAATAGTTGTAATAATTCAGTTAATTCCAGTACTTCCATAAATATTATTTTTCGAATAATCCGATTTCTAATGTTTTTTCAATTCCTTCTTCTATGGTTAATAGTGGTCTTCCCAAAATCTCAAGCATTGGACTGTTGTCGGGTTTTCTACGTTTCATATCTCCGTCGGGTAATGGCGGTAGATGAACTATCTTTGATTTGCTTCCTGTTTTTTCAATCACAATTTTTGCTAACTCAAGGATAGATATTTCTGTATCTCCTCCAATATTGATTACATCGTTAACTAGTCGATTTTCTTTAAAGATTTTATAACATGCTTCAACATTATCGTCGATATAACAGAATGTTCGGGTTTGCAATCCATCGCCATAGATTGTCAAATCTTCGTTTTTCAGAGCTTTATGGACAAATTTACTGATTACGAAATCTCGCGATTGCTTCGGACCATACGTGTTGAAGAATCGAAAAATGGTATAGGGCAAATTGTACTCTTTATGGTAACTTCTTAAAAATGCCTCGCCAACGTTTTTTACAATGGCATAAGGTAAACGACTGTTAAGTGGCGTTGTATAAACATTTTGGGGGATTTCTACCGGTTCGCCATAAATTTCGGATGAACTGGCAAAAAAGATTCGCTTTACTCCGGTGTTTTTTGAAAGATTTAACACGTTTTTAATTCCCTCTATATCGCGCAACACAGAAACCGGATTTTCCTGGGTTCGTTGAACCCCAACCACGGCCGCATAATGAAAAACGTAATCGAATTTGTAACTCAGCATGATTTCGGCTATGTCGCGATATTCATTGACATCACATTTTATAAATTTCCACATGCGGGGTCTGTATTCAAGTGAAGGAATTTTTCCTAAATGTCCCGTCGATAAATTATCAACAATCACAACATAATTTTCTTCATCTTGCATAAGGCGCTCAGCCATTGAACTCCCGATAAAACCAGCGCCTCCGGTAATAAGAATTTTTTTTATTTTTTTGTCTTTCATGTTCATGGTCTTGGGTTCAAATATTAGTCTTCATCCTCTGTATCAAATGATTCCTGCGTATTCTGAAATGACTTTGTTGTTATAGAATCTTTAAATGATAGTAAAAGTGAAGGCAGAATAACCAAATTGGCAAACATAGCAAACAGCAGAGTCAGACTCACAAGTATCCCCAGAGCTTTAGTTCCTCCAAATTCTGACGCCGAAAACATGGCAAATCCCGAGAAAAGCACAATCCCTGTGTACATCATACTTACTCCTTTTTCTCTAATGGCTGCAACAACCGAATGAGAAATGCTGCCTTTAAAAATTCTTAACTCTTGCCGATATTTTGTCAAGAAGTGGATGGTATTATCAACTGAAATCCCGTAGGCAATGCTAAAAATAAGAATGGTGGAAACCTTAATTGGAATTCCTAAAAATCCCATCAAGCCTGCGGTCAGAATTTGTGGGACTAAATTTGGAATAAGTGAAATGAGTACCATTCTCCAACTTATAAACATATAGCTCATCACGAGAGTGATCACCAAAATAGCAATGGCTAAGCTTATAAACAGATTCTTAACGAGATATTCTGTTCCTTTGGCATAAACAATACTTGTTCCGGTAATCATTGTTGTATATTTTTCCTTTGGAAAAACCGATTCTACCTCATCTTGTAAACGATATATCAAGCTTGACATTTCTGTAGTCCCGACATCGTGCATTTGCATTGAAACCCTAGTTACCTGAAAGGCTGTGTCAACATAAGCATTTAAGATATTTTTATGCTTCGTTAAGGAATCAAATTTAAGATATTGACCTATGGCAAGTCGTTCCCTTTCTACCGGAATTCGATATCGCTTAGGATCCCCATCGTAATAACCCTGACGTAAAAATTTTGAAGCTTCTGCCAGTGAATAGGGTTTTGATAGTTGTGGATATTTTCTTAAAGAGTCGGCTAAATAATCAACTTTTCGTAAATTCTCCAACTTGAAGGCTCCTTGCTTTTCTCGGGTATCGATGAGAATTTCTACGGGCATAATCCCATTAAAGTATTTTTCAAAAAACTTTAAATCGGTATAGATTGGATCATCATGTGGGATATCGTCAACCATATATCCGGTAGTGTGAATCCGAGTTATCCCATAAAAAGCAATCAAAACCAAACCTATTGTAATCAGATAAACCTTATTTCGATGATGAGTGCTGATGTTTTCAATCTTTTTAATTCCCCAATCTGTCCATCGTTTATCCAGATGCTTAACATGCCGATGTTTTGGCGGAGCAATAAAACTGAAAATGATTGGGATTAAAGTAATGGTTAACACAAATACACTGAAAATGCTCAACGAAGCAATAATCCCAAACTCTACCAGTATTTTACTGCTTGTGAGAATAAATGTGGCAAAGCCGATTGCGGTTGTCAGATTCGATAAAAAAATGGCATTGCCCGTTTTGGTGATCACACGTTGAAGTGCTCTGATCTTATTTCCATGCCGTTTAAACTCAAAATGATATTTATTGAGCATAAAAATGGTGTTGGGGACACCAATGACAATTAACACAGGGGGAATCATTCCTGTTAATACAGTTATCTCAAAATTAAAAAGCCCCATGAATCCCACCGACCATAGCACACCGATTCCTACAATAAAAAGGGAAAAGAATACAGCCTTCAGCGAGTGAAAAAAGAGATATAAAATCAAACCCGTAACTAAAAAGGCCAGAAAAACAAACATTCCCAATTCGGCTTTTATTTTTTTGCTTATTTCGGTACGAATGTATGGTAGGCCGCTATAATAGAATTTAATGTTAAGCTCATCCGAATATTTTTGGGCTATGCGATGGACATTATTGATAATAGAAATTCGCTCAGATATGTTAAGCAAATTTTTATCCATGGTTACGGCAATGGGATAAACATGAGCTGTATCATTGTAAACCAACCCAACATAAAAAGGAAGTCCTCGCAAAACTTGATAAAGAGAATCAAGTTCGGATTGGGATGTTACTCTTTGTGGGAAAATCTTTTGGAATTCAAATTTACGAATCGAGTCATTCCGAACTAAATTAACCAATTGACCAACGGAAACAACTTCAGTAATTCCATACTGTTGTTTTATTTCTTGAACCAATTTCTGATAAGTATTAAATCGTTCAAGCCTGAAATATGCTGAATCTTGAACACCTATGACAAAAATATTGGCTTCTTCACCGAAGGTCTTCTTAAATTGAAGATGTTGTTTAAAAATGGTATCGGATTCAGGCAACATTTGTGCGTATGTGTACGACATTTTTACCTGTAATCCCTTGAATGCCAGAACGGCTGAAAATAAAACTACTGATACAATAACGGCTGCACGATATCGTATAATTATTCGAGCTATTCTATCCCAAAATTCCATACTCTTCTATTTATCTTTTCAATGCATTAGCTCCTGAAACAATCTCGTTGATCTCCCGGGTAATATTATCTTGCCGTGCCTTATTGTAAGTTAACCGTAAGGTGCTGATCAACTCAGTGGCGTTATCGGTAGCCTTATGCATGGCTGTCATCCTTGCTCCATGTTCCGATGCAACCGAATCGAGTATTATTTTGTGCATCTTGGATTCCAAAAGCTTTATCGAATATTTTTCCAAAATTGCCTTAGGATTCGGTTCAAAAATGTAATCTAAATTTTTATGAGTTTTTTGTCGCGGTATCTGAATCGGTAATAACTGCTCCATGCATTGAGTTTGACTAGCAGCTGTTTTAAAACTGTTGTAGAAAACAACCACCCGGTCAAAATCTCCACTTTGGTAACGCTTCAACAGTTCTTGAACAAAAAAAGCAGTGAAATCAAAAGCCGGTTTATGTACCAAATTGTCCTCACGACCATAAATAGGATATTTTAACCTTGAAATGACATCATAACCTTTCCTTCCGATAAGAAAAAAGCTGCATTGCGAAGAAATCTCTTTCTCGCCAAATTGATTTTCAACCCAATCGATGGCTTTTTTAGTTATTCCTGAGTTGAATGTTCCACAAAGTCCTTTGTTGGAGGTCAATAAAATAACCAAAGTATGGTTAACCTGACGTTGTTGAAAAAGAGGTAAATTAATTCCTCCCGGCATTTGTGCCGCTACAGTCGAAATAACATCTTCGATTCCATCGGCATAAGGTCTGATCTTCAAGACACTATCCTGAGCCTTCCTTAATTTTGCTGCCGAAACCATTTTCATGGCATTAGTAACTTGCCTTGTGTTAATTACCGAGGCTATACGCAATCGAATATCTTTCAAATTGGCCATGGTCTGTTCTTTTTCAGCATTTTGGAGAAAAACTCCAATTTAGTAAGGTTCAGAAATTAACTTATAAACTGTTTTATTGTCTTAATCGCCGAATCTTTCAGAACTTCTTCGTCATCGGTGGTTAAATTCCCTTTGCTGAGGTTGTTCAGTATTTCTTTGTGATTCGTATCCAGATACGCAACAAATTCTTGTTTCCATTCTTTAATCTGATCAATCGATAATTCTTTCAATAACCCTCGGGTCCCAACATAAGCCAAAGCTATCTGGTGCTGAACCTCCAGTGGTGAATATTGTGGTTGCTTGAGCAACTCAACATTTTTCCGACCCTTATCCAAGATCGCCAAAGTGGCCTGATCGAGATCGGAACCAAATTTAGAAAAGGCTTCCAATTCGCGATATTGAGCCTGATCAATCTTGAGTGTCCCGGCAACTTTCTTCATTGCTTTAATCTGAGCATTTCCCCCTACCCTCGAAACAGAAATCCCAACGTTGATGGCAGGTCTGATACCTGAATTGAAAAGGTTTGATTCAAGGAATATTTGTCCGTCGGTAATAGAAATTACGTTTGTCGGAATGTACGCCGATACGTCGCCCGATTGGGTTTCAATAACGGGCAGTGCTGTAAGCGACCCTCCCCCACGAACTTTATCTTTAATTACATTCGGAAGGTCGTTCATTTGACGGGCAATTTCATCCGATTCGATAATTTTCGCGGCTCTTTCCAGCAAACGGGAGTGTAGGTAAAATACATCACCCGGATAAGCCTCCCGACCCGGGGGTCTTCTAAGCAACAAAGAGACTTCCCTATAGGCAACAGCTTGTTTTGATAGATCATCAAAAACTACCAACGCGTGACGTCCGGTATCGCGGAAAAATTCTCCGATAGCAGCTCCTGCAAAGGGGGCATAGAATTGCAGTGCGGCAGGATCGGCTGCTGTGGCTGAGATAATTACCGTGTAATCCATTGCTCCATAACGTTGTAGGGTGGAAGCAATCTGAGCCACGGTTGACCCTTTTTGTCCCACGGCAACATAGATGCAATATACCGGGTCTCCTTGTTCAAAGTTTTTTCGTTGATTGATAATGGTGTCAATTGCAATAGCTGTTTTGCCCGTCTGCCTGTCGCCAATGATCAACTCTCGTTGTCCTCGACCAATTGGAATCATAGCATCGATGGCCAAAATTCCGGTTTGTAAAGGTTGCTTTACGGGTTGTCGGAAAATTACCCCCGGTGCTTTTCTTTCAAGGGGCATCTCAAAGAGTTCTCCTTGGATAGGCCCTTTCCCATCGAGGGGTTCTCCGATTGTGTTGATGATCCGACCTAATAACCCCATGCCAACCGGTATGGATGCAATTTTTCGTGTACGCTTTACTAAATCGCCTTCTTTTATGTTTCCAGTGGGGCCAAGCAACACAACCCCAATACTATCTTCTTCCAAATTTAGAACCAGACCTTTGGTCCCATTCGAAAATTCCACCAACTCATTGGCTTGTACCTGGGGTAAGCCATGAACAATGGCAATACCATCACCCACTGTTAAGACAATTCCTGCTTCCTCGTATCGACCAGTGAAGTCAATGCCGGTGATTTGTTCTTTTATAATTTCGGAAATTTCGGTCGGTCTTATCTGAGCCATATTTTTAAGTATTTTTTTATTTTGTAAATGCCTTCTGAAGAATCTCAAGCTTATATTTAATGGATTGATCAAGAATGGAATCGCCAACAATCAATTTAAATCCTCCAATAAGCGTTGGATCTAAATTAAACTCTATTTTGGGTTCCTTTCTTACTTGATCACGTATTATCGATGCAATCTGTTCTTTTTGACTTTCGGATAATTCGATGGCGCTCACAACAGTAACCTCAACAAACCCTTTTTCTTCGTAGAAACTTTTTTTGTAGGCCAATACAATTCGACTAAAAAACTCTTCTCTTCGTTTCTCAATTAAATATTGAATAAATCTCTGTGTTAGAATTTGAGTTCGTTCAACTAATACATTTTGCAGGATCGATTTTTTTTCAGTTTTTGAAATGATAGGTGATAAAAAAAATCGATTGAAATTAGAATCGCTTTTTATCATGTTTTGAATGGACTCAAGATCATGGAATACTTCTTGAGTTTTCCCTTCCTTCAAGGCTAAATCATAAAGTGCTTTTGCGTAACGAATCGGTATGGAACTTTGATTCATAGTCGGAAATGGGTTAACGATAGGGAAAAAAGTCTCTCTTTTTTAGTTGAGCTTTATCTCTTTTAGATATTGATCGATGATTTCTTTTTGAACCTTGTCATTTTCTAGTTTCTGACGTAAGATTAATTCTGCAATTTCAAGCGAGAATTTCGCAATTTCATTTTTAAGTTCATTTATTGCATCCTCTTTCTCTTTAGCAATTTCACGCTTAGCTTCATCGATAAGTTTTGCAGTGGTTTTAAGAGCTTCCTCTCTTGCATCCGCAAGCAATTTATTTCGTTCATCCCGTGCTGTTTTAAGGATTTTATTGCGTTCTTCTTGAGCTTCCTTAAGCATCCGTTGTTGCTCCTGCTCTAGTTTAGCGTATTCCTGACGGGCTTTCTCAGCCATGGATAGGGATTCTGCAATGGTTTTATCTCTTTTGTTCAATATTTCCAAAAGAGGTCCCCAAGCTAACTTTTTCATTAGAAGCAGAAAGATTCCGAAAGTAAAAATTGTCCAGAAAAATAATCCAAAATCGGGTTGAAAAATTTCCATAGTTGCGAAAGTTAAGATTTCATGCAGCCAACCGCTGCATGAAATCGTCTTGTTAAACAAATAAAATTAGGAAACAAACCGCTAGGGCAAAAAATGAAACCCCTTCTATCAAAGCCGCCGATACGATCATTCCGGAACGAATGTCGCCGGCTGCCTCCGGTTGGCGAGCTATGGCTTCCATAGCTGTCGAGCCAATTTTCCCAATCCCAAAGCTTGCACCCAAGGTAACTATACCTGCTCCAATCCCAGCACTTAGTTGCCCTAGTGAAGCTTGTGCCGCTGCTTCTAAAATTACCATCATGTTCATAAGTCAATTATTTAAAGGTTAATGGTGTTCTGCTACTGCAAGTCCAATAAAGATTGCTGTTAGTAATGTGAAAACGTATGCTTGTATAAATGCAACCAATAATTCTAATGTCCATATAAAAAGAACAAATAGCATCGAAAGAGGTGCAACTCCGCTAGCTGCAACAATCGACATTTGTCCAAATATAAAAATCAACGATAGGAACGCTAATACAACAATATGTCCGGCAAGAATGTTCGCAAAAAGTCGTATGGCCAACACCAGTGGTTTGAGTATTATTCCCAAAAATTCTACAAAGGGCATGATTGGAATAGGGAACTTCATCCACCAGGGAACCCCGGGTGTGTTATAAATATGTTTCCAATAGAGCCTATTCGCATGGGTGTTGATCATTAAGAATGAAAATAAGGCTAGACCTAAGGTTACCGATAAATTTCCGGTTACATTGGCACCAAATGGTACTATGGGAATCAGTCCGCTTAGGTTTGTAATAAGAATCATAAAGAAAACCGATAATAAAAAGGGCACATATTTATCGGGGTGATGACTGATTGATGCTTTTGCCACATCGTCGCGAACAAATAATATTAACGGCTCAACTGCCGATAAAATCCCTCTGGGTGGCAGTCCTTCACGATCCTGAGCAATTTTCAACGCTTTGTGAATCAGTAAAAACGTTATGATAATCCCCAACATAAAACCTACAACATTCTTTTTTATGCTTAAATCAATGGGATTACTTTCAAGTAATTGCCCATTTTGATCATACTCTACTATCTTGCCTTTGTTCTTTCCGCTTTTTACCAGTTCAAAATTTTTATAGCGCGAATGCCCGTGGTGAAATTTTGATGAGAGAAATGCATGAAATCCGGTGTATTTACTGTATAAAATAATCGGTAAAGGAATTGAAATGTGGGTTTCTCCTATAGTAGCGATATGCAGTTCATGCGAATCAACGATATGATCTATAATCATTTTGCCGGGATTAAGTCGTTCCTTGTTCTCATGTGCTTCTTCAAAAGTCGGATTGCCAAAAACCGGAACGATTATCAATAAAATGATTAAAATCAATGGATATTTTACCACTCGAGTAATCATAAATTTATTTTTTTCCAGCCGATTTAATTTGTCGTTTTATAGAGATCACGTCAACAATTGTGAAGGAAATATACAAAAAAAATACAGCAACAATATTTTCTATCAGATTTTCGGGAAAAAATTTTATTAGAAAAACAAATCCCGTTAAAACTGACACTAATTTAACAAATGATAACGCCATATAGAATGGAATAAACCGATTGCTTTCAATTCTTTTTTCCAATATCCTGTGAAGCATTATGTAAAGCAAATCGAAAAATAAGAGAATAAAAATCAACGTCCAAATATTTCGAAGATATGAACTGAGTATCGACAGAAAAATAAGGTAGGAAAAATTTATTATTCCCACCATTCCGTAATAGTCAGTAAATTTGAATTTTGTCAACATTTAGATTCTTCTATTTTGATCGATTAAAAGTAGAAAAAGTTTATTTGATGCAAAAACAAATATTGTGTTTTTTTCAACCATAAAAAAATAAAAGGGTGCTTTTTGCTCCCTCGTTTTTATACTTAATTAATTTACTACTTCTTAATCTCGGTATTTTCTTGTTGAGCTTTCATCTGACAAGTTCCGTTAAATAGTGCTCCGGGTTCGATAGCTAATTGCCGTGTGGTGATCTCGCCCGTAAAACTACTGGTACTTTTGAAGGATAGAAGATCGGTAACGGTAATTTTTCCCTCAATTTTTCCTTGCACGTCAGCATTTTTGCAGACTATTTCTCCGGTTATTCTCCCCGATTGTCCCACAACAACTTTACCTTTGGCATTTAAATTTCCTTCAAGGATACCATCAATGCGAATTTCGCCAGTGGTGTTAATATCTCCTTTTATTGCGGTACCTTCACATATAATGTTAATTGCGGTTAGATCTGCCATATTAGTTTTTGCCATAATTAAAGTTAATATTTGTAATTATTTTCCATCGTATCCCCACTTAATATACATTGCTCCCCAAGTGAACCCTGCACCAAAGGTTGCAAGAATTATGTTATCCCCTTTTTTCAATCTCGGTTCCCATTCCCAGAGACAAAGAGGAAGCGTCGCCGCAGTTGTATTACCGTATTTCTGAATATTAATCATGACTTGATCCGGGCTTATTCCCATCCGTTTGGCTACGGCTTCTATTATCCTCATATTGGCTTGATGGGGAACTAACCAAGCTAATTTGTCGGGAGTTATGTTGTTGCGATTCATAACTTCCACTGAAACGTCGGCCATTTTTGAAACAGCCCATTTAAAAACAGCCTGACCTTCCTGATATATAAAATGCTCGCGTGCATCAACTGTCTCGTGGGATGCAGGCTTAACCGAACCGCCAGCTTTTTGATGTAGGTGAACTCGTCCCACTCCATCCGATTGTAAAATCTCATCGATGATTCCGATATCTTCAGTGGTGGGTTCTAAAAGCACGGCTCCGGCTCCATCTCCAAAAATAGGACATGTAGCCCGATCTTGATAATCGACGATGCTACTCATTTTCTCAGAGCCTACTACAACAACTTTTTTACACTTCCCTGTTTCAACATACCGGGCAGCAACTGAGAGGGCGTAGAGGAAGCCGCTGCAACCGGCATTAATATCGAAGGAAAAAGCATTTTTTATTCCGACTTTGTCGCTAATGACATTCCCATTCGCAGGGAACTGCATATCTGGAGTAACCGTTGCATTTACTAGGAGATCAATTTCGTCAGGACTAGTATTAGTCTTTGCTAAAAGTGCCTGTACAGCTCTTGCTCCCAGTTCTGAACTTCCCATGCCCGGTTCTTTGATGATACGCCGTTCTTTAATCCCGATTCTGGTCATAATCCACTCATCGCTTGTATCGACCATCCGGCTTAGTTCATCATTGGTTAGAATATAATCAGGTAGGGCTGCCGATACTCCAGTTATAGTTGCTCTAAGTTCGCTCATGGTTTTTTATTTTTAGCCAACAAAAGTAAAAATTATTGTAATTCTCCGGCTATTTTTTTTGCAATTTTTAACGACAAATTTGCTTTGGCAACTTTATACGAGTGATGAATCATGTTTTTTACCGCAATAGCTTTAGAAACCCCGTGTCCAATGATGATGTTTTTAGCCACTCCCAGTACGGCTGTTCCTCCGTATAGTTCGAAATTAAAGCGATTGATAAATTCATCGTTGATACCCCGTTTGAGCGCAACTCTATAAAACGACTCGGTATGTTTTAAAACGATATTTCCAGTGAAACCATCGGTTACAATCACATCTGCCAGATTGGGTCTAAAAAGATCTGATCCCTCGACATTCCCAATGAAATTAATTTGTGAACTTTTGCTCAGAAGTTCGTAGGTTTCTCTTGCAAGTAAATTTCCTTTTCCGGCCTCTGATCCGATATTAAGCAGCGCTACCCTAGGATTATCAATGCCAAACACTTCCTTGGAGTAGGTGGAACCCAAAATTGCGTATTGGAGAAGATTTTCTGGTTTAACATCAGCATTGATTCCAACATCCAACAATAACCCATTGGCACCATCAAGTTTAGGTAAGTGGGTTGAAATGCAAGGCCTTGATATACCTTCTATAGGTTTGATAACCATCATTGCACCAGCAAGCATTGCTCCTGTATTGCCAACACTTGCGAAACTATCGATTAATCCTTTGGATAAATGTACAAAGCCTACTACTATACTTGAGTTGGTCTTGGATTGAAAAGCTTTCGCAGGGTGATCGAGCATTTCGATAACCTCGGTTGTGGCTACGATGTCAAAGTTTGAAGGATCAAAATTGTTTTCCAGACAAACCTTGTGGATTTGTTCCTGGTCGCCAAAAAGGACTAAACGCACATTGGATGGTAACTCCGAGTAGGCCTCTATGGCACCTTTAACAATTTCTAATGGGGCATAGTCCCCCCCCATAATATCAACTCCTAATCTCATGACTTATTGGTTTAAAATAAGAAACAACCCAAGTAAAACATGAGGGGTCTACCTGGGTTTTGCTTTCCGGTTCATATCCCGTTGTTAAACAGCTGCTACTTTTTCATTTACCAAACGTCCTCTATAGAAGCCGCACTCAGGACATACCCGATGATAACGGTGTGTTGCACCACAGTTAGAGCATTTTGTTAATTGTGGGGCTACGGCTTTGTCATGCGTTCTCCTTTTGTCGCGACGGGTTTTTGAATGTCTGTGCTTAGGATTTGCCATTGTTCTTTGTTTTTATAAGTTTACAACTAAAAGCAATTATTCGACTATATATTTTTTTAATAACTCTAACATTTGGGGATCACAAGTTGCATTGCCTTTTTCATCTGTAGGATGCATCTTTTTCATGGGAATTCTTAGGGCTACAAGCTCGTAAAGATCTTGTGATAAATCGATTTGATTTTCTCCTTCGGAGAGGACAATAACGTCTTCCTCTTTTTCTCCAGCATTGGGTCTCCCATTGGAAAATAAAAGTTGCTCAGTATGGTTTATAAGATAATCAAATGCATCCAGACAAAAATCACATTGAATTTTTATCGCCCCTGAAAACTGAATCTCGATCACAATATTTTGAAAATTTTTTACGAGTGTGGCTTGAGCTTGTACATTTCCACCAAAGATCTCAGGGTTTTGATAACATGCAAAAAAATCATCCCCCATCACGAAACTATAAGAGTGAACTCCCTCCGATAAGCCTCCAATCGTAATTGTGTACTTTCCTTTGTGATCTATTTCCCGAATTGTTTTCACTGAAAAGTAATTCAATCATTAAAAATCGTGCAAAGGTAATAATTCTATTTGGAATAACCAATTTTCTATTTTTAAGTTGAATTTTATTCCGGTTGAATGGGGAGAATAATTCTTATAGTTGTACCTCCGCCGGGTTCCGATAATTTCACAAAAATTTTTCCGTTGTGATACTCTTCGATGATTCGTTTCGAAAGCGATAATCCTAATCCCCATCCCCTGGGTTTAGTGGTGTATCCTGGTGAAAATACAGTTTTGTGATATTTTTTAGGAATCCCTTTCCCTTCATCAGAAATGTCAAGGATGATTTTTTTATCTGAATTTTGGACTAAGATGGTTATTTTTCCTGCGCCCATCATAGCATCAATAGCATTTCGCACAAGATTTTCTAAAACCCATTCGAACAAACTCTCGTTAAGATTGACTTTAGTTTCGGGGGCAATTTCCATTTTTAGTTCAAAAATTATGCGATTGGTTGTTCTAAATTTCATGTAATGAATAGCATTTTGTATGACCTCGCCAATGGGTTTGGGTTGCAAGTCGGGAATCGAGCCGATTTTTGAAAAGCGGTTGGCAATAACATTCAAACGTTCCACATCCTGACGAATATGTTCCATGTGGGGTTTTGCGTCTTCTATGTCGTTCAAAATTTCAACCCATGCCATTAGGGAGGATATTGGAGTCCCCAACTGGTGAGCTGTTTCTTTTGCCATTCCTGCCCATACTCGATTTTGTTCGGCTTTTCTGCTATTACTAAATGCCATATAGGCTAAACCGATAAACACTAGAAAAATAAATATCTGGACTATTGGATACCAAAATAATAGGGTTAATAAAGTTGAATCTTTATAATAAACCTTTTGAGTCTTCTTATTTGCCAGCTGAATGATAATCGGTTCGCGGTTTTGCTTTATTTTCTCCAACTGATGATACATTAATTTTAGGTTGTTTTGATAACCTGCCGGGAAATTAACAAATGCCAGAATGCTATCGGTTTCATCCGTCAATATTAATGGAATGGTGGTATTTTGTGTTATGATTTCGGTAACCAGACTCATGTCAGCCTCAAAATCGTCGTTTTCGGCAAACTTCTTTATAGCCAGAGCATACAACTCCATCTTTCTACGTTCTTCCTGCTTAAGCTTGCCAACCAAATAATTGGAATAAATTAGAGAGCCACAGCCAACGAAAATAGCCATCAAAAGGATAACATATTTCCATCGACGTTTTTTACTGTAAAAATCCATAATAATTATACTTTTGCGAAAAACGAGCGAAATTCGTTTTGAGTATGGCAAATTAACACTTTTTTTGTAATGGAATCCAAACAAAAAAATGCAGTAATAATCGTGGCAGGTGGTTCCGGTAAGCGAATGCAAAGCACCGTTCCTAAGCAGTTTTTAAAACTTAATAACCGTACTATTCTCGGTCTAACCCTGGAGCGATTCCATCGATTTGATTCCACCCTGCAAATTGTAGTGGTTCTACCGCCTGATCAGGTTGAATATTGGCATAGCGTGTGTTTGCATGAAAATATTACTGTTCCCCATTCCATAACTATTGGAGGCCATGAACGATTCTTCAGCGTGAAGAATGGAATTTCTATAGTTGACGAACGCTGCAGATTGATTGCTGTTCATGATGGGGTTCGACCTTTTATTTCGCAAGATTTACTAAAGCGATGCTTTGACACGGCCAGCGAATTAGGAAATGCAGTGCCCGCAATTTGCCCCCCTGAAACAGTCCGATTTGGCAATTTTTCTAAATCGGAGATTTTAGACCGAAATTCCATCTTTCTAATCCAAACTCCTCAGGTGTTTTTAGCATCTCAGTTACTTGAGGCCTATCAAAAACAATACTCACCTTCGTTTACTGACGATGCTTCGGTGGTTGAAAGCCATGGGATAGATATTCACATGGTTGAAGGCGATCGTTCAAACATAAAAATCACATCTCCTCTCGATCTTATTATTGGTGAGGCTTTACTGAAAAATATTGAATTTTGAATCTTATTTATTTTCCGCTGGCTTCAAATACCGTTTTAATGGTATAGATCATGATTTTGATATCGAAGTATATTGACATGTTTTCAATGTAAATCAGATCATATCGCAATCTTTCAATCATTTGATCTACATTTTCCGCATAACCGTATTTAACTTGCCCCCATGAAGTTATTCCCGGTCTAACTCTTAGCAAATGCTTAAAGAGCGGTGCTTTTTTAACAATTTGGTCAATATAGAACTGTCGCTCCGGGCGGGGACCCACTAATGACATGTCGCCTTTCAGAACATTAATGAATTGAGGAATTTCATCGAGGCGAATTTTCCGTAAAAATCGGCCGAATGGAGTTATTCTTGGATCGTTCTTTGACGAGAGTGCCGGTCCATTTTTTTCAGCATCCACATACATCGAGCGGAATTTATAGATTTTGAAAGGACGTCCAAACCTACCAATGCGTTCGTGGCTGTAGATAATCGGTCCGGGCGATGATAGTTTTACTCCAATGGCAGCAAAAATGTACAATGGAAGACCTATCGTCATAAATAGTATTGCTCCCACAATGTCCATAAACCGTTTTGTGTTTTCTTGCCACACCGGTAACAAATCTTTATTGATTTCGAGCAAAGGAGCATCATATAATCCTGAAATAACTGAACGTCCGGTCAAGATATTATAGATGTCGGGAATCAGCTTAATTTTTACATCGAAAAATTCAATCTGGGTAATTATATTTTCAATAATCTCACGCTCATTCGACTCACTAGAAATAATTATTTCATGGATCTGATGTTCCTTAATAATGGTATCAATTTCATCGAGATAGCCCAACATTGGCAGAACTTCTGCTGCTTGATAGGTGGAATTTCGGTTGATGGCCACAAAACCTTTAATCCTTAGTCCGCTTTTTTGGATTTTGTCTTTTATCTCATTGTAAAAATCAAGGCATTTTTGGCCACCACCCAAAAAAACGGTATTAAATCCGATTTTTCCACGTCGGATTTTTCGAATCATTCGGCTCGTTATTATTAACCTTGGGATATAGGTTAAAAAAAATTGTATGCCAAAAAAGGTTAAATACAAAAGATAATAATCTTGGTAGCTTACAATAAAATCGTCTAGGAATAAGACAAAGAAGAGAATGGTTGAGCCAACAATTGTTGTATAAAAGGTTTGTCCTAACTCTTGCAAACGAGATCGATAGAATGGATTACGATAATGTCCGGTCAAATAATAGAAAAGCAACCAACAAAGCGGCAAGATCAAAAGACCGGTCAACAATCTTCCTGAAAATGAGAAATCAATCTCGCCAAAATATGGTTTTTCAATAAATATTTTCCGATAGTAATAAAAGAACAGCCATGAAAAAAAAGCAGCTAAATAATCAGCTATTACATATTTTGCAATTTGTTTATGATTTGCCAACATTTTAATTTCGTTTTAAGTAGATTATTCGAATATCGTCAAGATTCACTTTTAAAGTATCTATATTTCGAAACTCTTCCATTCTTCGAACTCGAAAATAGGGCTTATAATAAGTTCCTGCATCATTATCTGATACTATAGTTGAAAAATTGATATATATTCGTTTCCACGTGTCGGGCGATGGATAAACCCACATCAAAGTTCTATCGGCACGCATTCCTGTGGTTTGGTTAAATGCTTTAAATCGCATTTCGAAAGCGATATTGCTTTTAAAAGATACTTCATAAAAGCCTGGAGTTGATTGAAAATAAACTTCAACAGAATCGTACATGGAATAGTCGAAGAAATCTTTTAAGGTGTCTGTCGGGGTTATTCGTATTTTTCCAACATAACCGCTATTCCCTGGACGTGATTCTCTTTCAATTTGGATTTGTGGAGTCAATGAATCGGAAGCAATTAAGGTTATGGCAGAATTGTCGAAATCTTCATTCCAGACTAACTCTGCATCATCTATGGTAGTAAATGTTGGATTGATGGTTTGAGTTTCGGCGGCTACTAAAGTCTTTCGGGTTTCAAAAATTCCCGTCAAACGATAATATTCTCGTTCGTAGGAATAGGCATTGACATCAATTCCCGGCCTGACAGTTATTCGACACTCGCCTTCTTCTAAAACCGGAATAGTGGCCGGAATTTCAAAGACACCAATCAACTTATAGTTTACATAAACATAAGCGCAAGAGAATCCATGCGGGGTTATTCCCTGATAGGTTAATGAATCTATCTGGATATAGGACGGAATTTTCTCTTTTGGATCAATCCATTGACAGTTAGTGTAGAGCAATGGGAATCCAATAAACATTAAGATACATCTTATAAGTAGAGATTTCCTCATAAAGTGATTTTTCATAAAACGAAATTCCAATGTCTTTATTTTATATGGTTAGCTCAAAATCGCAGAGTGCTTCTTGAACTTTGAATGTGACTTAATTTTCGTTGGAAACACGATGGAATATAGAAGGAATTATTTCTGATTTTGACCCCAATTGAAGTCAAACAATTCCTTCGCGAAGGATGTCATGAAGATGAATTATTCCTGCATATTTTTTATTCTTTAACACCACAAGCTGAGTAATACTGTTCTTTTCCATCAGATAGAAAGCATTCACGGCCAATTCGTCTTCATCGATAACCTTGGGATTTTTAGTCATAAAATCTTCGGCAATAATAGTTGCCAAATTCCGACGCGCTTGGAGGAGTCTTCGCAAATCGCCATCGGTAATAATCCCTAAGAGATTATCTTCTTCATCGACAACCGCCGTCGCTCCCAATCGTTTTGAGGAAATTTCAAGAATTATTTCATCAAGATGGGCATCTTTCTTTACTCTTGGAACCGGATTGCTGGAATAAATGTCGGCAACCCTCATATACAATTTTTTACCCAAAGCACCGCCGGGATGAAATTTAGCAAAATCGGATGAAGAAAATCCTCTTAGCCTTAAAAGACAAATTGCAAGAGCGTCTCCTAAAACTAATTGGGCAGTTGTGCTTGTGGTTGGCGCTAAATTGTTGGGGCATACTTCTCGCTCTACCGGCGCTTTTAAAACTATATCGGATTGTAGGGCTAAATAGGAATCAGTATTTGACACCATGCCTATAAGTGTATTTCCAAATCGCTTGATTAATGGAACCAACACTTTGATTTCAGGGGTATTACCGCTTTTACTTATACATATCACCACATCACCGGGTTGAATCATTCCCAAATCGCCATGAATAGCATCGGCTGCATGCATGAAAATTGCAGGGGTCCCGGTACTATTAAAAGTCGCAACGATTTTCCCGGCAATTTGGGCACTTTTCCCAATTCCGGTAATTATCACTCTGCCTTCTGAGTTTATTATAGCATTGACAGCTTTAGCAAAATCATCATCGATGAAATGAACTAAATTTTCTATAGCCCTAGCTTCAAAACGAATAGCTTCTATAGCTATATTTTTAATGTCTTGACTATCACTTATTTTCGAATTCATGGTGCGATTTTTTAAAATATGCACACTTTTTGCAGCAAAGGTAATGATTTTCTTAGGAGAAAAGTAAACCGTTGATAAAAGTATGTTTGAAGAATTTATGACAAAGCTGGAGAACCCTTTAACCCATTATTTAAAGCAATATTTTGGTTTTGATTCCTTTAAGGGACAACAGGAGGAAATCATCAAAAATGTTTTGGCAGGGAATGACTGCTTTGTGCTTATGCCAACCGGAGGAGGAAAGTCACTTTGCTATCAGTTACCGGCTCTTATGATGGAAGGCACGGCTGTTATCATTTCTCCTTTGATTGCGTTGATGAAAAACCAAGTTGATGCTATGAGGGGTTTCAGCGAAGACGATGGTGTCGCCCATTTCCTTAACTCTTCGTTAAATAAAACTGAAATTAATCAGGTTAAAAACGATGTCCTAGCCGGACGTACAAAAATGCTTTACGTTGCACCTGAATCGCTTAATAAAGAGGAAAATGTCGATTTTCTAAAAAAAGCCAAAGTCAGTTTTTACGCAGTTGATGAGGCGCATTGTATTTCAGAATGGGGACACGATTTTCGACCGGAATATCGCAAAATCAGACCCATTGTTGAAAAAATCTGTCCTGCTCCCATTATTGCGCTTACTGCAACAGCAACACCCAAAGTTCAAAGCGACATTCAGAAAAATTTGGGAATGACCAATGCAAAGGTCTTCAAATCATCTTTTAGAAGACACAATCTTTATTACGAAGTTCGTCCCAAAGGAAAAGGTATTGATAAAGAAATCATTAAATACATAAAATCCAATCCGGGTAAATCAGGGATTATTTATTGTTTAAGCCGCAAAAAAGTAGAAGAACTTGCGGAAGTGCTTCAAATAAACGGCATTAAAGCTCTCCCATATCACGCCGGAATGGAAGCCAACAAACGTACCCTTCATCAAGATTTATTCCTACAGGAAGAAGTTGATGTCATTGTTGCAACCATAGCCTTCGGAATGGGAATCGATAAACCCGACGTACGATACGTCATCCATTACGACATCCCTAAAAGTTTGGAGGGTTACTATCAAGAAACCGGAAGAGCGGGACGCGACGGAGGTGAAGGACGTTGCATTGCCTTTTACAACTATAAAGACATTGTTAAGCTCGAAAAATTCATGCAGGGCAAACCTGTCAGCGAACAGGAAATAGGAAAACAACTCCTCACCGATGTGGTTAGCTACGCTGAATCGTCGGTTTGTAGAGTAGTTCATCTGCTCAACTATTTTGGCGAAAAAATGGATGAACCTTGCGGAAATTGCGATAATTGTTTAAGCCCGAAAGAACAATTCGAAGGGAAAGAGTTTTTGCTCGATGTATTGACTGCTGTTTTAGCTGTTCGTCAAGAATTTAAGCCCGATCATATTGTTAACTTTCTAATAGGAGAACAAACTTCCGCTATCAAATCGTACAAGCACCATGAACTTGAAGGCTTTGGTGATGGCCGAGATTATGATGCAAAACTTTGGGGAAGTGTCATTCGGCAAGCACTGATTTTAGGATTACTTGAAAAAGATATTGTAAACTACGGAACTGTAAGGCTAACTCCCCAAGGCTACGAATACTTAGAAAATCCTTACGAAATTAAACTTACCAAAGAACGTAGCTACGATGAACCGGACGATGAGATGGTTTTTGAGAAAGGCGCCAATGCCCTCGACCAAACGCTCTTTGAAATGCTAAAATCATTACGAAAAAAAGTTGCCAAAGAACACAATGTGATGCCATGGATCATTTTCCAAGATCCTTCACTTGAAGAAATGGCAACTCAATATCCGATTACTTTAGAGGAGCTTCAAAACATTTCGGGAGTAGGACAAGGGAAAGCCAAGCGCTATGGTCAACCATTCATTGACTTGATTAGAAAACATGTTGAAGAAAATGAGATTGAGCGCCCGTCAGATTTCGTTGTTAAATCGGTGGTTAATAAATCAGGTCTAAAGGTGAATATTATCCAGATGATTGACCGTAAAGTTCCCCTCGACGATTATGCCGAATCAAAAGGGTTAGAGATGGAAGAACTGCTGAGTGAAATTGAAAGTATTGTTAATTCTGGAACTAAAATAAACATCGATTATTACATCAATCAAATTATGGATGAATATCATCGTAACGATATTTATGAATATTTTCGTTCCGAAGCAGAAGACGATTCAATAGAAAAAGCTTGCCGTGAACTTGGCGATGAATTTACCGAAGAAGAAATTCGCTTAGTAAGAATCAAATTTATTTCTGAAATGGGGAATTAATCGTCATTCTCATTAAACTTTAAAGGTTGTCTGATTTCACAGACAACCTTTTTTATGCTTCGTAGTTTGTATTGTAGTATGGGCGATCGGGGCTAAAAAACTTCTCTAATCGATCAACCATAGTTTCCACAAAGTTTTCGAAATGCTTTTGTAAAACCAACTTCAAAAAAGGGTTCAAGGTTGCATGAAGTGTAATCCTCAATCGTGTATCGTAGGCTTGCAGCTCTTTGAGTTGGATCCACATAGTAAATTCAAAGGGGGAATTTGCGTCAACAGCAATTTTTACCATTGAATTGGGTTCCCGTTCGATAATTCGAAGAATAAACTTTCCTCCGCCTTGAATTTCAAGGGTACAGGTATCGTAATCGCTTGCTACAATCTTAATTCGATCATCGGGAATTTCAACTTTTTGCATAAAACTAAAGTCGCTAATCATGCGATAGATTGGAAACGATGAGGTATATAATTTGCCGGTTCGGCTTACTATTTTCAATTCCTGATTAAACATTGGTTTCAAAATTGAGTTGGTTTCTCCATTGTAATAAAAAGTCTGTTTGCTGCAGGGAAATGAATTCATGTTCCATTGCTGTTCTGAGAAGAACATCAAAATTTGTCAAGGTTATCATCGGACAGTTTTGTTTCATAAAAGCCTCTTCTGCCTGCTGAAACCCATAGGTAAAAATGGCCACTAAACCAAGCACTTGAAATCCTGCCTGCCGTAGTGCTTCTACTGCTTTCAAACTACTTCCTCCGGTGGATATCAAATCTTCAACAACCACAACTTTTTTACCGGGATCGATTACGCCTTCAATCTGATTGGCCAATCCATGCTCTTTGGGTTTGGGCCTTATGTAGAGATAAGGTAATTGAAGTTGGTCGGCCACTAAGGCCCCGTGGGCAATAGCTCCGGTAGCAACTCCGGCAATATACTCTACTTCGGGATATTTCTCCTGTATTAAAGAGGAAAAGCTATCCCGAATGTTTCTTCGTAATTCCGGATAAGCCAACGTGCGACGATTGTCGCAATAAATCGGGCTTTTAATTCCTGATGCCCAAGTGAATAAATTTTCAGTATTCAGTTTTATTGCGTTAATTTGTAATAGCTTTAAAGCTAATTGTACACTAAACTTTTGTTTATGAATAGCTTCCATGTGTTTTATGCCAATAATCGGTTGGTTTTTTCTTCGGTTGATGTTCAGACCGAGTGCAAAGGTAACGAATTTTATATTTTCGACAAGATTGAAAATTGGGATCCAATCCTTGAGCTTTTATTCTCAACCGAACGTCAGAAAAGCATCTGGATCAGGACATCGGATGAAAAGTCAGCATTTTCTGAATTTTCGAAACTCTTTACATCGATTGAAGCTGCCGGAGGACTTATTTTCAACGAATTTAACGAATTGTTGGTTATAAAGCGCCGAGGTTATTACGATTTTCCCAAAGGAAAGCTCGATGAAGGAGAAACCCCTGAGGATGCTGCTATTAGGGAAGTTATTGAGGAGTGTGGTGTTTCTAATGTCCAAATTGTTCAATTTCTTTCACACACCTATCATCTTTATCAACTTCCTAACAGTCGTGTTTTGAAAACTACCCATTGGTTTATAATGAAAACTCATAAACAACCCTTAATGCCACAAACAAGTGAAGATATAACCGAGGCCTTTTGGCTTCCATTTTCTGAAATTGATCAAATAAAACAACAAACCTACCCTTCTTTGCTCTTTCTACTTGAAGTGTTGCAAAAAAAAACGAGGGAATAAACTTCCCTCATTTTTTGCTGATTTCTTAAATTCTGTTAAAATAATCCGGTGATATTTCCCTCATTATCAATATCTATACTATTGGCAGAAGGAACATCAGGTAAACCTGGCATTCGCATTATGTCGCCGGTGATCGGGACAACAAATCCCGCTCCGGAAGCAATTTCAATAGTTCTGACCGTCACGATAAAATCTTTAGGACGACCAAGAAGATCGGGATTATCGGAAAGCGATTTTTGAGTTTTGGCTATACACACCGGCAAACTTCCCAAACCTAAAGTTTCAATAGTTTTAAGATCAGCTTTTGCCTGGGATGTGTAGTCAACAGCTTTTGAACCGTAAATTTCTTTTGCAATGGTTTCAATTTTCTTTTCGATTGGCCAGTTCCAATCGTACATAGGTTTATATTTTGATCCGCATTTCTCGGCAACATCCACAACTATTTTTGCTAAATCCTGAGCACCTTCTCCACCTTTCCCCCACACATTTACATCTACAGCTTTTATTCCGGCTTTAGCCACATGATCGATAATGAATTTTATCTCTTCATCGGTGTCGGTTGTAAAACGGTTGATGGCAACTACGGCGCAAACATTAAATTTCTTGATATTTTCAATATGCTTGTCGAGATTTTCAATGCCTTTCTCCAGGGCATTCATATTGGGTTTGTTTACGTCTGCCAACGGGGCTCCGCCATGATATTTTAATGCCCGGGCCGTTGCAACAAGAACGACTGCCTTGGGTGATAAACCGCTATATCCGCATTTGATATCGAAGAATTTTTCGGCACCTAAATCGAATCCGAATCCGGCTTCTGTCACTACGTAATCGGAAAGCGAAAGTCCCATACGGGTAGCAATTACCGAATTTGTCCCTTGAGCAATGTTGGCAAAAGGTCCGCCGTGAATGATAGCCGGAGTGTTTTCAATAGTTTGAACCAAATTGGGTTTTATGGCATCTTTAAGAAGTGCTGCCATAGCGCCTTCAGCTTTTAAATCACGGGCAAAGATGGGTTTTTTATCGTGGGTAAATCCAATGAAAATATTACCCAGTTTTTGCTTTAAATCTTGCAGATCATTCGCCAAACAAAGAGCAGCCATAACTTCTGAAGCTGCAGTGATGTCGAACCCTGTCTCACGTGGTACTCCCATACCTTTTCCACCCAAACCAACAATAATTCTTCGTAACGCCCTGTCATTCATATCCATAACCCGTTTCCAAGTAACGGTTCGCGGATCAATTCCTAAATTGTTTTTTTTCGATTGAATGTTATTGTCGATTAGCGCAGCCAAAAGGTTGTGGGCTTTTTCTACAGCAGCAAAATCGCCGGTAAAATGAAGGTTTATATCTTCCATGGGAAGCACCTGGCTATATCCGCCCCCGGTGGCCCCACCCTTAACACCAAAAACAGGCCCCAACGAAGGTTCACGCAAAACCACTGTAGTTTTCTTTCCAATTCGATTCAATCCTTGAGCTAAGCCTATGCTCATGGTGGTTTTCCCTTCGCCGGCTGGTGTGGGAGAAATGGCCGAAACCAAGATTAAAGTCCCTTTCTCTACTTTTTTTAGATCAATCAGCGATAAAGGTAACTTGGCCTTATATTTGCCGTAAAGCTCAAGTTGATCGGGATCAATGGCAAGTTTCTTTGCTATCTCTGTAATAGGTAGTAATGTTGCTTTTCGTGCAATTTCAAGATCGGTGCTCATAGATAAAAATATTTGATTACTTGCTTATAAACAAGTAAAAATAAAATTTGTTTATCCCAAGCAATTCTCAACTGCTATTATTTTGCTGTTCGCAAAATATCGTGATACCTTTTTAAGTTTGATAGGATAGCAATTGCAGAATCAAGTTCAATATCGTCGCGCAGAAAATATTGAATTCTACCTTTTTGATAATAGTATCGACTCACAATTTCTTCATTGATAAGTCTTGTTATCTCTTCTTTAAAACTATGCAAATCGCTTTGTAGGTCTTGTTTCATTTTAGCTTTGAGGGCAGCAATCTCGGGGGCTAGTTTTTCTTCGTATTTCTCTTCCTTTAAGGACTCTATAAATTCGTCAAATTTAGAAGCACTTCGTAGCTCATAAGTAAAGTTCCGATTGGAAACAAATTCAATGAAATCCTGGTAATCTGCACTAGTTATGCTGAACCTGTCAGGAGTTTCAATTTTTGTGTGTTTTGATGTATAAACAGTAGCAAAATCGAAAATATGATTTTTAATGTAGAGTTCGCTTGCTATCCTGCTAATGCGCCTCGGCTCAATAACGACATCAGGCAAAATTCCTCCTCCGTCGTATATTTTCCGACCATTTTTTGTTTTAAATTCCGATACCAATGAATCCGGAATTTTCCCTACACTCCCATCTTCGTTGCGATTCGTATAATCGAGTGCTTGAATGCATCGCCCTGATGGGATATAGTATTTGGAAGTGGTGAGTTTTAGTTGGGCGTTATAGCTGAGTGGGCGTGTGGCCTGAACCAATCCTTTACCAAAGGTTCGACTACCTACAACAACGGCTCGATCGAGATCCTGAAGTGCTCCCGAAACAATCTCGGATGCCGAGGCCGAACTACTGTTCACCAAAACCACTACCGGCATGTTGGGAACTACCGGGTCTTTTAAGGTTAAATAATCACGGTCCCACTGTTTCATCTTACCTTTTGTGGAAACAATCAATTGCCCTTTAGGTAAAAATAAGTTGCACACATTGACAGCTTCCTCCAAAAGACCGCCCGGATTCCCTCGTAAATCTAAGATTAATGATGTTGCTCCTGCTTTGCGAAGAGAGTCAATGGCTTGCCGAACTTCGGCTGAACAATTTTGAGTGAAATTATTAAACTGTATATAACCTATACTGTCGGAATAGACTTTATAGAATGGAACCGAAGAAATGTGAATAGTTTCCCTTACTACTTTAAAGGTCAATGGACTTTTTTGCCCATATCGGTCAACAACCACCTCAACAGCGGTTCCGGGCAGTCCTTTTAGCTTTTCTGAAATGGCTTCAATATCTTTTCCCTTGGTGTCGAAGTTGTCAATTTTAAGAAGAATGTCGCCCGCTTTTATACCTGCCTTATGGGCTGGTAATCCTTCGTAAGGATCGGTGATCACAGCCCGATCTCCCGCTTTACGAATCAATGCACCAACTCCCCCATAATTTCCGGTGGTCATAAACCGAAGGTCTTCGATCTTTGACTCGGGAATGTAATTTGTGTAAGGATCTAATGAAGCAAGCATCTCATCGATAGCTGTGGTGATTAATTTTCCCGGATCAATCTCATCAACATAATAGCTATCGAGCTCTTTTATAACACTATAGAAGATATCGAGATTTTTTACAATCTCAAAGCTGTTATCAACTGCTGAAGAGAATAAAATTATCGAAAGAAGAACTGCTGTTGTCCAAAGGATTGTCTTTTTTTTGAACTTCCTGAATATATCACTGATTTTCATAGAACTATTGTGGTTAAATCATACGATGTTTATAAATTATTTTTCATTGCTTTCGTTTTTCGTTTCTTGCTGTGTCTCCACAATTAAACGGTTCAAAACTAACAATATTTTTTCATTGATTAATTGATAAGGTTCGATGGATTTTGAACTGTAGATTAATAAAACATCGGCCTGGCGATTATTCTCTACCAATGCTTTTCTCAGGTTTTCCTTATTAAGTCGCCATGATTCGCGCATACGACGCTTTAAAAGATTTCTATCAACCGCACGTTTAAATTTTTTTTTCGACACACTAAAAGCTACTTGTAGTGGCTCGGAACGTTTAGCTTGCTCAATGGAATACAAAATTCTCACCGGATAGAAATAGAAACTCATTCCTTTCACCAGAAGTTGCTCAATTGCTTTACGGCTCTTTAATCGCTCAAATGCCTTAAATGTGTTTGGCATTAAAAAATGCTTGTTTGTCAAAAAAAAAATTGAAATTGCAGAAGCGCAAAGTAACAAAAAAATATTGTTTTTATATTCGTAGTGGTTTCGGTTTTGGTCTTTTAACAATGATTATTATTTTTGGTTAAAAATTATGGTATCCATGCGAAGGCTATTCATCGTTATTTCACTTTTACTTGTGACCCAAGGGAACAATGCTCCTATCAATATCACAGCGATGAAAGCCTTATACATTGAGCGTTTCACCCAGTTTATCGACTGGCCGAATAACCAAAACAGTAGCTTTTTTATTATTCAAATCGCTGACGATTATGAGCTTTATGAACTGATGAAAAATCAATTCTCCAATTACCGAATAAAGGATAGGCCGATTAAAATTACTTTTTCCAATTTTATTAGCGACTCGGAAATCCCACACATTCTGTATATTGGAAATGAAATGTCATTGCCATCTTTACTTAAAAAAACCAACCGACAGCCTATTCTCACCGTTGCCCACGGAGAAGATCTCTGCAACGAGGGGGTGATGATCAATTTTGTTCTGTACGAAAATCGACTTCGTTTTGAAATCAACGAAACTGCCATAAGAGAATCTTCCTTATACATTAATTTTAGGCTACTGAATATGGCCATAAAAGTTGTTCAACCCATTTCGAAGCCATGAGTTGGATTAGAAATTTGTCGATAAAAAATAAAATACTCCTGGTGATTTTATCCGTCACCTATGGAGCAATTCTTCTTTGGTTTGTAGGAATTGTTTTTCATTATTCAAATAAAACTAAAACCGCCTTCCAACGAAGCATGGAGATGACGGCCAAAATTGTAGCCGATTATTCTGTTGCGCCTATAACATTTAACGATACAATAGAACTTGGTAATATTTTGAGCAAAGCATCAAACATTCCTTCTGTTGTTGCACTCGCTGTGTATGAAAACCAAACCTTACTATCGTATTTCGTCAATACCAATCAGAACATTTCTGTTGTTTTTCCCTATAAATTTGAACCCGAGAGGTTTCCGCCAAACGATAATCTAATGCTCTTTCTAACCCCAATAACCTTTAGGAATACAACTTATGGATTATTAGCTCTCTACGCCGAAACCGAAACTGTTGCCAAAGAAATCAAAGAATACATTTATCAACTCTTGCTTTCGCTCCTAGTTTTGGCTATCTTAGCTGCACTGGCCGCCCTACAAATTCAAAAAGTAATTTCGGAACCTATTCTGAATCTTGCCAACATCCTACATTATGTTGCTGAATCTAATGATTACTCCATACGCGTTGAAAGAAAAATGAACGATGAGATCTCCGATCTCTATAATGCATTCAATAATCTTTTGAATCAAATTGAAATCCGAGACAAAACTCGCGATGAGATAGAAAAAAAACTCGAGGCTGCCAAAAACAAAGCCGAGGAGGCCGATCGGTTGAAAACAGCATTTCTCACCAACATGTCGCACGAATTAAGGACTCCCATGAATGCCATTCTTGGGTTTTCGGCATTGCTACCGGAACCTCACATCACCGATGAGCAACGAAAACAATTTGTTGACATAATTATCCAAAGTGGAAACACTTTACTTACTTTGGTTGAAGATATATTGGATATTTCAAAAATTGAAGCCGGGCAATTATCAATTCACCTCGAGCCGGTTCATATTGGTCGGGTGCTCGATGAGCTTTATCTCTCTTTTCTGGAAATTAAAAACCAACGCAAAATCACCAATGTCGAACTCTTACTTGATAACACCATAGACACAAGCTCTTTGGTCATCATTACCGATAACCACCGTTTCCGGCAGATTTTCATGAATTTGCTCAGTAACGCCCTGAAATTTACCGATCAAGGCTATGTTCGGTTTGGAGTTTATTCCATATCCGAAGGAATGATAACCTTCTATGTGAACGATACCGGAATTGGAATGACTGCTGAGCAAATTCCCTATATCTTTGACAGGTTTACCAAAATCGACACTGAAAAAAACCGACTATTCCGCGGTGCCGGTCTTGGACTTGCCATATGCAAAAAACTATTAGAGTTACTCAATGGAAATATTTGGGTTGATTCGGAACTCGGAAAAGGTAGTACCTTCTTCTTTACAATACCCGATAATCGTACCACTCTCTCATCATCCAAACATACCTCTTTTAAACAATTGATTCCGACACCGGAAAAACCCATAGAAGTTTTAATCGCCGAAGACGATGAGTATAATAGCCAATATCTCAGGCAAATCTTATCGAAACATAACGTTAAAATTTTTTCTGCGACAGACGGAGCACAAGCCGTGGAAATGTGTAAGAATAAAGCATTTGACGTAGTTTTAATGGACATTAAAATGCCAACCATGAACGGATATGAAGCAACTCAAAAAATAAAGCAGTTCAATCCAAGTCAACGAATAATCATGCAAACGGCTTATGCAGGGAACAAAGAGATGGAGGAAGCTTTAGCTGCCGGTTGCGACGATTTTATTACCAAACCCATCAACGCAAACCTTCTCCTGAAAAAATTATTAACCAAACAGGAATCAACAGAATAGAAACACAATAACGACCTAAAATCCTAAACTCTTTTCATTATGAAAACAACATCGATTCTATTGATCGTATTGAGCATCCTACAAATTGTTTCGGCACAGGAGAAACGAAAAAAAGTAGAAATATTGACCCCATACGGTAAAATGATTGTTGAACTTTACAACGAAACGCCAAAACATAGAGACAATTTCATTAAACTTGTCTCAGAAGGTTACTACGATGGTTTGCTATTTCATCGGGTAATCAAAGATTTTATGATCCAAGGTGGGGACACAAATTCGCGAAACGCCAAACCCGAAGATCAATTAGGAAACGGCGGTCCGGGATACACAATTGATGCAGAATTAAAGCCCGAATTATTTCACAAAAAAGGAGCCTTGGCTGCTGCTCGGTTGGGAGATAATATCAATCCGCAGCGGGCAAGTTCAGGTAGTCAGTTCTACATTGTACAAGGCAAAAAGTTTACTCCACAACAAATCGAGGCCATGGAAACTCGCATAAACCAATCGCAGCTACAAAGTTTAATGCGTGACTATATGTTAAAGCATCCGGAATTCGATCAGAAAATAAGAGCATGGCAAGCTGCAGAGCAACATGATTCGGTGGATATATTGTATCAAAAAATATGGGAAACCGTAAAAAAACTTCCCGAAGCAAAGCCTTTCAAATACACTGAACAACAGAAACAAATCTATCAAACTCTTGGAGGAACGCCTCATCTCGATGGAGGATACACTGTTTTTGGAGAAGTTGTTGAAGGTCTGAATGTTATTGATTCCATAGCCTCACAGCCGACCAAACCGGGGGATAGACCTGTTAAAGATATTTGGATGAAAATAAAGGTACTTCCTTAGTTTTTTACCTTATAACTTACCATTGCACTGTTTGACGAGCAACAGGCATCGTCATACATCGTGCCCCACCGCCACCTCGGGGTAATTCCGACCCATCGAGTGCAATGACATACTTTTTGTATTTGCTGACGTCGATTGTGCCGTTTGCAACATCGGCTGCCGGTAGCACTTCAAAACCATGTTTGTTCATTTCTTCAATGGTATAGGTGTTTCGTCCGTAGCCGATAACTTTCCCCGGAGCCAAGGCAAAGAAATTGGCTCCACTGTGCCACTGTTCCCGTTCCTGAATCCATGGATCTTTGCTTCCTCCGCAGATGATTGGTTTCAAATCGAAACCTAGTTTATTTAAAGCTACTAACAGGTTTTCCTCATTCTTAAAACGAATATTCCCGTTATCAACTGAGATATGAATAGTTTGATATCGATTGGGTCTTAGAATCACGGGTTCAAAAACCATACATGCATCAAAATCAAGAAAAGTGAAAACCATGTCAAGGTGTATAAACGATTCCGGTGCAGGTGGTAATTCCTGAACAATGATGTGTCGGATCTGTTCCTTACTCTCAACTTGTTCCAAAATGAAATCGATCCCCTGCGATGAAGTGCGCGAACTTAATCCAACCAAAAGAACATCTTCTCGTGCCACAAGAATATCGCCACCCTCGATAGTAATTCTATTCGGATTTCTTGATATATCGAAGGGATTGATGGTTGTTGTTCTGAAAAGCGGATGATAATCGAAAATTGTCTTCATTATTAGCGATTCTCGTTCACGGACATGATTTGCCATTCGGGCAATCAAAACTTTATCTCCTATGGTAATGGCAGAGTCGCGGGTAAAAAAGAAATTATGAAGCGGGCGAAGAGCATAGCGCTCCTTATTTAGATATTTTGTTAGATTATCGGCCGAAAGGATTACTCCTTCAATAAGTTGCCTGGCAAGCTCTTCATCGCTGAGAGACAGCAGAAATCCTTTGGGAATCTCAGGATTTTCATTGATGAAAATATAGTCTAAAAGTGTGTCTTTCGCTCGTTGGTAAACCAAAACCTCACGCAAAAGATCCTTAACTAAATACACTTTGGTGTGCTTTTCAATGGCTCCTTTAAAATTGGCATACTCCTGCTGTACTACCGAAAGATTTAAAATGTCGCTGTAAAGAGCTCTCTCGGCGTTTTGTGGAGTCATATTTTCAACTTCGGGACCGGGAAAATGTAAAATTACTCCTTCCAGTTTCCCAATTTCTGATGTGACGTGAGTCTTGAGAATGCTTGGCATAGAATGATTAATTATTTGATTTTACAGGCAATACATTTTCCTTGTCGGAAATAAAAACCAATTTACCATCGCGAAAAAGGGCCGTTTGTAAAGTATCTCCGGTTTCGGAAAAATTATACCATATACTGTCTTTAATATCGTTTTTGTAGTATCCGTTCATCATAAAAACGCCATTCGGGTAATAGATCAACGATCGCCCGTTACGAACTCCATCGGTGTAAAAACCAACACTCCATGGCGCTCCTTTTTCATAAAAGGATTCCCATTTGCCATCACGCTTCCCATTCTTGAGCTGCCCTTTGATTTTCACTCCTCCGGTTTCCCATAATTCCCGATAATGCTCAATTAAAATTCCATCCTTGTTGCTGATGATTCCGATCTCTATTTTAGGTTTTCCTGAAGGATAGGTTTCAACCACACGATATTCGATATTATGAGAACATCCATGAATGAGCAATCCCAAAATAAAAAATTGAAGTGCTTTCTTCATATCTTATGACAATTAGTTATCTCCCATTCTTTTATTTTGCAAAGTTACAAAAACGGCTCGGTTTAATAATTCTTCTGGAAAATTTCTATTTGTTATTTTTTTTATACCTTGCATCGCCGAATACAACCTTAAACGATAATTTTATGAAAAAACAAGTCTTTATGTTCATTTTTGCAACATTGTTAGCATCGTCATGCAGCGAACACAAAAAGATCAAAGTAACCTATCCGGAATCCGCTAAAGTAGATACAGTGGATACGTATTTTGGGCATGCTGTGCCCGATCCTTATCGTTGGCTTGAAGACGATAACTCCGAAGCAACCAAGGCATGGGTAACCGCCCAAAACGCGGTAACCGAAAACTACCTAAAACAAATTCCGTTCCGTGATCAAATCAAAGCTCGCTTAACCAAACTATGGGATTATCCCAAAAGTTCGGCGCCATTTAAAAAAGGAGGATATTATTTTGTTTTTAAAAACAATGGTTTGCAAAACCAAAGTGTTGCCTATTTTATGAAAAATCTTGGCGATGAGCCTCAGGTTCTGCTTGATCCCAACGCACTCAGCGAAGATGGCACAGTGTCTCTTACACAATTTGCCGTTTCCGATGATGGAAAATATCTTGCCTATGGAATTTCCAGGGGAGGATCAGATTGGAACGAATTCTTTGTAAAAGAAATTGAAAGTGGAAAAATGCTGGACGATCATATTCAGTGGGTGAAATTTTCAGGAATAACTTGGTATAACGACGGATTTTTCTACTCACGATATCCTCAACCTAAAGAAAGCGACGTGTTAAAAGGAGTAAATGAACATAACAAAATTTATTACCATAAAATTGGCACCCCACAAAGCCAAGATCAACTGATTTACGAAGATCCCCAAAATCCTAAATGGGGCTATAGTGCCGATTTATCGGAAGATAAAAAATTCATGGTTATCCATGTAACCGAAAGCACCAGCGGCAATGCTGTTTACATTAAAAACATGGAAACCGGAAAACTTACTGTCTTAGTCGATAACTTCCAATCGGACTATTCTTTTATCGATCACATACATGGGAAATTGCTGTTCCTTACCAACAATAATGCTCCAAAATACAAGGTTATTGCTGTTGACCCCAACAATCTTAAATCTGAAAACTGGATAGATTTTCTGCCCGAAACTGGTGGAGTTTTACATTCAGTATCGCTTGTAGGAGGCAAAGTCATTGCACAGTACATGGAAAATGCTTTCTCCAAAGTTAAAATTTATGATTTAGCGGGAAAATATCTCTACGACCTCGACAATGCAGAAATAGGAACGATAGGTGGTTTTGCCGGAAAAATTGAAGACAAAGAAACCTTCTATACGATGACTTCGTTTACCACTCCTTCGAACATTTACAGATACGATGTAGAGAATAACCGTTCGGAACTATACGAATCCCCAGCTATCGACTTCGATTCAAAACTCTATGAAACCAAACAAGTTTTTTACACGAGTAAAGATGGAACACAAGTTCCAATGTTTATCGTACACAAAAAAGGATTAAAACTCGATGGCAAACGTCCAACTTTACTTTATGGATATGGAGGGTTTAATATCAGTTTAACTCCTTCGTTCAGCGTAACCCGACTTATCTGGTTAGAGAACGACGGAGTATTTGCCATGGCCAACCTCAGAGGCGGAGGCGAATTTGGAGAAGAATGGCACAAAGCCGGCACTAAAATGCAAAAGCAAAATGTTTTCGACGATTTTATTGCTGCAGCTGAATATTTAATTAACAACAAATACACAAACCCCAAGCGATTAGCAATTCAAGGAGGTTCAAACGGAGGACTTTTAGTGGGCGCCGTTGCCAATCAACGTCCTGAACTTTTTGCTGTTGCGCTTCCGGCAGTAGGTGTGATGGATATGCTTCGATATCACCACTTTACCATTGGTCGCTACTGGGCAACCGATTACGGAACCAGTGAAGACAGCGAAGAGATGTTTTTGTATTTGAAAAAATATAGCCCCCTTCATTCGATTCCTACTGATATTTATCCGGCCACCATGATAACAACAGCCGATCACGACGACCGTGTTGTTCCTGCACATTCCTTCAAGTTTGCTGCAGCACTACAAAACACCTATAAAGGAGATAATCCCGTGCTGATTCGCATCGAAACCAAAGCCGGTCATGGAGCCGGAAAGCCAACCTCTATGGTGATTCAGGAATACGCTGACCTTTGGGCATTTTCTTTCTACAATATGAATTACACTCCCAAAGTGAAATGAAAAAAAAGAGGCTGGTGTTAGAACCAGCCTTTTTTTTTAAATGGGCATATTCTGCTTGAAAATATCTCCGGATGACATCAAGATGTCAATGTATTGGGCCCGTAAGTATGCATACGGATCTTTTTGGTTTTTCTGTGAAAGCTTACCGCGAAACTCATCGATGGTTTTGAATTCGTTGATTTCCATCCAACGAAGAATGCCATTGTTTATTTCCGTAATTTGTTGGATACCGTTACGATAAAGGGTACTGACAATCTGAAAGGCATCAGCACCGGCCAGAAGCATTTTTACGGCATCTTGCCAAGTGTGAATACCTGTAGCTGAGGTAAGAGAAGTGTTGAGTTTGCCATGAATAAGAGCAGTGAACCGTAATGCAAGTTTCTGATCGCCCGAGGTACTCAGATTGTAAGGGTAAATATTGCGTTGCTCTTCAATATCAATGTCCGGCTGAAACAACCGATTGAACAGAATCACACCATCAGCTCCGGCCTCTGTGAATTTCTGAACCACATTGAGAATGTTACTGTAATAAGGACTAAGCTTAACCAAAACCGGAATACTCACAACCTTTTTAACATCTTTGAGAAGTTCAATCTGTTGTCGTTCAACAGTGGCACCATCTACATTAAAATCGCGAGGGATGTAGTAGAAGTTGAGCTCTAAGGCATCAGCACCGACATCTTGTAATTTTCTTGCCCACTCTATCCACATTTCTCGATGAAGAGCATTTAAACTGGCGATAAGAGGTATGTTAACCAATTTTCTTACTTGCGAGATCTTATGTAAGTGTTCTTCAGGACCAGCATGGTCAAGATTCGGAAAAATCTTGACCATTTCTGAATGCCGTTCGTTGTACTGAGACAATTCATTTTCGAGCTGCAGGCTTTCCAATTGAATCTGCTCCTCAAACAACGACTTAAAAACAACGGTACCAACTCCGGCTTGTTCCATTTCTTTGACTTTGATAGGGTCGGTGGTTAGATTACAAGAACCTACTATTATCGGGCTTTTTAAAGTTAACCCTGCCCATTTTACGGTTAAATCTGCCATGGCTTTGAGTTTTAGTTAGAATTGAACATTTTGATCTTAAGCTATTTATTGAAATTCTTTTTTTAGACTCTCTATCCAACTAACAACTCTTTCTTCGTTTTGTTTGGGCTGGTTCTCAAAATCGAGCAATAAACCACAAAAACGTTCCCCTACTAAAGATTGGGATTTTTCAAAGACATAACCCTTCGACGATGTATATCCAATAATAGTTCCACCCAACGATTCAATAATTTCTGCCATGATTCCCACAGCATCACCAAAATTTTCCGGATAATTCACTTGATCACCATTGCCAAAAATGGCAAACTTCCTGCCTGTTAGGTCCATGTCTTCCATCGCCGGCACAAACTCGTCCCAATAGCTTGGAAGTTCACCATCAAACCAAGTTGGAACACCTAAAATGTAATTTTCAAATTCTACAAACTGTTCAACAGTTAAAGTTTCGATATCAAGCTCGTGGATTTTATCTTCCCAGAGCGATTTTATTTTTTTTGCCACAGCAGCAGTTTTATTCGACCGAAAACTGTAAATCAAAGCTATCTTTTTCATTGTTTTTTGAATCAATAGTTAAACAATTCCACGATTTTTTTTGCAATCTTCTCGGTATCAGGCAAAATGGCTTTTTCGAGAATCCGATTAAACCCGACAGGAGTAAAAGTGGCTCCTACTCTCATAATCGGAGCGTCGAGATGATTGAAAAGATTTTCTGCGATATAAGCCGATATCTCTCCACCCACACCGCCAAATACTTTATCTTCATGCATAATCAGAACTTTATTGGTTTTTACAATCGATCGGGTTATTGTATTGTAATCCAATGGATTTAAGGAACGAAGATCAATAATTTCAGAATCGATTTTGTGAGATTCGTGCAATTGCCGGGCAGCTTCCAAACACAAATGAGTTGTGTTTCCATAGGTAATAATGGTTAAATCACTGCCTTCTCTACGAATCCTTGCTTTTCCGAATGGAACCTCAAAATCGATTGGTACATGGGTAGCAGATCGTGGATCGTTGTAAAGAGCTTTGGGTTCAAGGAACATGGTTATTCCTCGGCTTCGCATTGCGACACGTAGCAATCCTGCGGCATCATCGGCAAACGAAGGATACACGATTCGTATTCCAGGCAGGGTTATTAGCGCTCCTTCAATATTTTGACTGTGATATAAACCTCCTCCGATATAGCCTCCCGAAGCCAAACGTATTACTATGTTAGGGGAAAACTTTCCATTAGAACGCCAATAATCGTGGGATGAATCAACCAGTTGTTCCATTGCCGGCCAAAAATAATCGGCAAATTCGGCACCTTCAACCACAATCCGAATTTTGTCGCTGTATCGGCTCATCCCATTGGCGGTTCCAACAATGTAATCTTCAGCAATGGGTGCATTAAACACCCGTTGGCGCCCAAATTCTTTTTGCATTCCTTTAGTGACATTGAAAATTCCCCCTTTTTCTTTATTAGCTACATCTTGTCCCCAAAGAAAGGTATCTGGATTAAGCCTGAATTCTGCTTTCAACGTTTCGTTAATGGCTTCAATTAATTTTTTTGTTTCACCTTGTCCGTTATGTATGCCCTCCGGATATAATTCTACTGAATACGATTCGGGAACAACAAAGTTCATTATGCTTTTAGGATCGGGATCCGGAGCTGCCAGTGCCTTTTTGTGGGCATCTTTAATTAGTTGCTTTACTTCTTCATCGATAGCGTTCAATTCGTCGATTGTGGCTCGGTTATAACGGAGAAGCATTCGGCGATATTTTGCTAGCGGATCATATTCAGCAACGTAGCTTAATTCGGCATCGCTCCGATAGAGTTCGTGCCGATCGCTGTTGGAATGCGAATGAATTCTGACGCAGTTGGCCTGAACTATCGCCGGCTTTTGATTTTCAAGAACCCAACGTTTTGCATCGAACATAGTGTTCATTGAATCAAACACATCTTTCCCGTTACAATGAAAAATGCGAAGATTTTTGAATCCCGAGAAATTATCGGCCACTCTGCGATTTGCTGTCTGTTCATGTTTGGGAACCGATATTCCGTAACCATTATCTTGGATGACAAAAATAACGGGTAATTGTTCGTTAGACGCACCATTAATAGCCTCATACACATAGCCTTCCGATAGTGACGATTCGCCTTGGGAGGAAATAACCACACCGCCTCCGTTGTAATATTTCATCGCTCTGGCTGTGCCAACAGCATGCTGTGCGTGATTTCCTGTACACGAGGAGACATTGTGAATATTCCATTCCGGCTTGGCGAAATGGTTCGACATATGGCGTCCGCCACTTGACGGGTCGGTAGCTTTACTTATACCGTTCAAAATGATTTCTTCAGCTGTCATTCCTGCTGAAATGACAGTTAGCATGTCGCGATAGTATGGGAAAAGATGATCTTTGTTTTTTTCGAATACTTGGCCAATAGCAAGCTGTATCCCATCATGCCCTGCGTACGGGGCGTGATACGACCATCCAATGGCTTGTTTAAGATAGTTGGGAGCTCGTTCGTCGATAGTCCGACCAATGGCCATCAATCGATACCAATGCAACAGAGTAACTTTATCGGTTTGTTTAATGCCAAAAGGTAAGTTTTTTCGAAGTATCATGGTTATTTGTTTTTAAATGGAATAATCGGAATTAAATTGTTCAAGATAATAGGCAATACGCTTTAGGAACTTTCCTCCCAAAGCTCCATCGATAATGCGATGGTCGTAGGAAAGCGATAGAAACATTTTATGTCTGACGGCAATCAGATCGCCGTAGGGTGTTTCAACCACTGCCGGTTTTTTTTCAATGGTCCCGGTAGCAAGTATTGCCGATTGAGGTTGATGAATAATGGGTGTTCCCATAAGATTGCCAAAGCTTCCAAAATTTGTAATGGTAAAAGTTCCACCTTGAATTTCATCGGGTAATAGTTTCCCTTTTCGAGCTCTTGCAGCCAAATCAGACAGTTCATAAGCCAAACCTACAATATTTTTACGATCGGCATTTCTGATTACCGGAACAATCAAATCGCCCGAATCGGTTGCTACCGCCACACCAATGTTAATTTCGCGATGCATGATTATTTTATCTTCGGATAGAGATACATTTATTTGGCGAAATTCACTCAGAGCCTTAGCTGCGGCCTCAATAAAGACCGGCATATAGGTAAGCTTTAAATTATGTTTTGCTTCAAAACGTTCTTTGACATAATTTCTCCATCGAACCAAATTTTCAACATCGGCTTCCACAAAGGCTGTTACATGGGGAGCGGTATGTTTTGACTCAACCATATGTTGCGCAATCAATTTTCTCATTCGGCTCATTTCTACAATATCGCCCACAGCATTTACAGATTTTTCTACTTTGCCGATGGTAGCTTCAAGCCTGATTTTTTCCCTATTTTGTAAGAATTGCAGAATATCTTGTTTGCGTATTCTGCCCGAATCACCGCTTCCTTGAATGGTTGCAATTTCACTATCGGTAATTCCTTCCCTTGCAATAATTGACCGCACTAGTGGGCTTAAGAAAGGTTTCTTTGATTGCTGTTCTGATTTTGCTAAATCAGGCATGGATACATCCCCACTCACAATTGTGGAATGCTGTTGTCCGGTAGAATTTTCACCCTTAATGCCAATAACAGCTACAACTTCCCCTACAGCAATCTTAGCCCCTTCCGGATAACGAATCTCAACCACTTCTCCATCAACAGGCGATGGAATTTCACTATCAACCTTATCGGTAGCTACTTCAAAAATCGGGTCATCTTCCTCTATTTTTTGACCCACTTTTACAAACCATTTGGTTATTGTTGCTTCTTGAACACTTTCGCCCAGTTTGGGCATTTTTATCTCGTATCGTGACATAACTGAAATTTATTATTTCTGTTAGGTACAATTAACTTTTCCTTTTGTTCAACCCGAAATCAGAACCTGAAGACAAACGATTATCAACAAGTCGTGAACTTATGGTCAAAAAAAAAACTGATGAAATGAACAATTCATTTCATCAGTTTGAGTTTTACTGAATCCACCTGTTTCGTAGCGAAAAGGTTGCTATTGCTTTACAAAAGGCTTTACAAACGATTTTTTTCTATCGATACATTGTATCCAATAAACTCCTTCTGTAAGGCTTTGAATATTAATTTGATATAGATTTGAGTTTTTATCTGATTCAAAGACAATTTTTCCGCGAATATCGTAAATCTTGATATGAGAAGCTTCTGAGCTACAAACCCAAATCAAATCAGATGCAGGATTCGGATAAATATAAACATCCGACATTTGTGAAGTCACCGATTGATTACCGTTAACATAAACTGTCCAGGTCTTTACAACGGTTGTATCTTCTGCCATCACAGAATAATGAACCGGTTGATAAAAATTCTGTGGAATCGATGGATTGGGAGTGATGGTAGCTCCTTCACTGATAATCAGTGTTGGGGTTAAACTTGAGAGATTAAGCGATGGAGATACGTTTAAAGATATTGTTCCATTTTGCGAATCAATAACTGTTTCACCAATTTGTTCGGGTAAACTAAAACTTTCAATCTCAGCATTTTTGAAAAGTTCTCTAATGGTAATTGAATTAATTATAAACTGACATGGATGTATATATCCTTCAACGCCAACATAAAAAGATAAATAAAACGGCTGTTGGATAGGATAATAAACATTTGCTTCAATAGTAGCATCTTGCACATTCGCACTTGTAAGGTAATCATGTGTGTTTAAATGGTTTTTTACGATGGGGCTTACTTCTCCAATAACTACTTTTGCATAGGGAAGCTTTTGCGCAGATACATTCCATAATAAATCATAATTGAAACTTATTTTGACATTGGCATATGCCGGCATCTCGATAATTGGAGAAATTAAATAAGCCTTCATCTCCCCATCATTCTGGTAAGTGGAATATTTTGCTGCAAAACCATTGGTTATTGTAGTTGGAACAATTTCCCATGATGAATGCACTCCCTGCTCGATCAAATAAGAAACTCCTGTCGGGAAATGATAACCATCAAGGTTCATAAAGTTTTCGGTATAAGGTAAACTGAACATTCCCGCTGTGGTAAAATTATAAGGGCCTATAGAATCGGTAATAATATTGCCACATTTTGAGTGAACATAAACAGTATAATCCGTTGCCGGTTGAATAGTAAAAAAAGTCAGAATATTTGCAGGATAGTCAACCTCAAAGTTAGACATGTTTGACGATTGAAAAATTTTAACTACATACTTGTTGGGATGATAAGCGGTTGGATGTGTCCATTTAACTACACTAAACATGCCTCCTACTGCAGGGAAATGAACATTAGTGGCTGATCGGCAGGTATTGACATTCATTTCAAACATTACCACAGGTTTACCACTCACCGACAGTGAAGTCACCACCGAACACATTGCTACTGAATTAGATCCTACTCCGCGCATTTGACTGGGAAGATTTGTGTTGTATAAAAGAAGATTACCCGTTGAGGATGTCCCTTCGTTTACTCCAAAACAGATATCTACAACGATATTATGAATTCCGTCCCAATTAAAGGGGGTTGAAAAATTAAAGAATTGCCACGACAAAGTATTTGCAAACGAAAAAGAAGGATCTGTATAAACAACAGTGGGGTTGTTTAGGTCAATGTGTGAAGAAACATCATTCTCATTGGTATGTGCCATCTTGATTGTAAAATTCTTTAACGGTCCTGAGGGATTTTCATAAATATACCAACCCATGGCTGTAATGTTACCCGGCAATCCTTCAGCAGCTGAAATTTCATCTTTTGTGTAAACAAATTGTACCCGCCGCGCTTTAATAGCATAACTGTATGGACTCACCGAATATCCCTGGCTTTCACCGATATTGGGGCCGGAAAGAGTAATCCAATCGGCATAAACGGACACATTTGCCAAAAAAAATCCAACAATTAAAATAACTTTTTTCATATACAATCGGTTTTAAAATAGCATAACAAAATTGACAATTAATCAACTTGTAGTCAATACCCCAAAATTGTCATTAGAACTCGAATAATGGAGGTGAGTTGATATTATTCACCCCCAACCATAATCCCGTAAACCATTCTCGTCTTTTCATCGCCAGGGATAATTTCAAAATTCGTTGGTTCCCGTTTCGGGTGATATAACCTCCTATTGCAAACACCTTATAACGAAGTGTTTTCA